>ERZ791887.239-NODE-239-length-63829-cov-5.012685_pt1 | contig 63829 bp, 54 predicted proteins | sample MGYA00510157_ERZ791887 | MGnify/ENA primary metagenome ERZ791887 (study PRJEB30046, sample SAMN00792112) | human gut metagenome | study: EMG produced TPA metagenomics assembly of the A metagenome-wide association study of gut microbiota in type 2... | reverse complement strand
GCCGCTCATAAAAGCGGCGTTAAATTTAAGGGTAGGCGCAGGATTTGACGTTTACAAATTCTCTTGTGATACAGGCAAAAAGAAATTTTGTCAATCTGCTTCCGAATCTGTCCTGTACAAATCTGGTAGAAGAAAAAGAAAACTATCAGGCACACTGCGTCTTTTCTACCTATCAGACGATGATCAACTGTATTGATTCAGTCAGTGACCAGAATGGGAAGTTGTTTAGCTACGGTCATTTTGATCTGGTGATCTGCGATGAGGCGCATCGTTCGATTTATAATAAGTATCAGGATATTTTCCATTATTTTGATGCACCGTTAGTAGGTCTTACTGCGACTCCGAAAGATGAGATCGATAAAAATACGTATGACATATTTGAATTGAACAACGGTTATCCTACTTACGGCTATGACCTGGCACAGGCAGTAAAAGACAAATATCTGGTGGATTATATTTCGGTGGAAACGAAAATGAAATTCGACGAAGGTGGTATTGTATATGATGAACTGCCGGAGGATGAAAAGGAAGAATACGAAAAAACCTTCGAAGAGGAAGATGGAACCCTGCCGGAAGCAATCGATTCTTCAAAATTAAATAAATGGATTTTTAATGTGGATACGATTCGTCAGGTTTTGGATGTTGTAATGACGAATGGATTGAAAATTGATTATGGTCAGAAAATCGGGAAGACGATCATTTTTGCAAAGAATCATAAACATGCAGAACAGATTTTGGCAGTATTTCAGAAAGAATATCCGTATCTGAAGGACTATGCGAAAGTCATCGATAATCATATAACGTATGCCCAGAGTGTCATTGATGAATTTTCAGACCCGAGAAAACTTCCGCAGATCGCCATTTCTGTTGATATGCTGGATACCGGAATTGATGTGCCGGAGGTTGTGAACCTCGTTTTCTTTAAAAAGGTAATGAGTAAGGCGAAGTTCTGGCAGATGATCGGGCGTGGAACGAGATTGTGTCCGGGTCTGTTTGATGGAGAGGACAAAGATAAATTTTATATTTTTGATTTCTGTGGGAATTTTGAATTTTTTCGAATGAACAAAGGAAAAGCGAGCGAAAACAGGATCGCGTTGCAGAGTGCGGTCTTCCATTTGCAGTTTGAAATTTGCTATCAGCTGCAAAAGGTAGAATATCAGACAGAGCGGCTGATTACGTATCGGAATGCGTTGGTACGCCATATGTGCGAAAAAATAAAAGAGCTTCCCAACAAAGACAATTTTCGGGTCAGACAGCATCTGAAATATGTGGAGCTGTATTCTTCGGAAGAAAACTACAGGGCACTTACATTTGAAGATACAAAGATTGTGAGAGAAGAAGTGACGCCTCTCATTTTACCAGAGAAAGATGAGGTGAACGCGGTTCGATTTGATGCGCTGATCTATGGAATTGAAGTTGCCTTGCTTGCAGGGGAAAAATATCCAAGAGGATATAAAGATTTAAAAAATCGAGTAACCGCAGTTTCGAGTGTGGCGAATATTCCGGAAATCCAGGACCAGAGAGAATTTATCCGAAAAATATTAAATACGGACTATTTGGAAAGAGCAGAGTTTTATATCAGGGAGCATCAGGACAATATCGTGATTGCAAAATTAAAGACGAACAAGCCTCTGACAGAAAACGATATTGACAGTCTGGAAGAAATTCTTTGGAAAGAAATCGGGACAAAACAGGATTATGAAAATGAGATTGGGCAAAAACCGCTGGGAGAATTTGTCCGTGAAATTGTTGGACTGGATATGAATGCGGCAAAAGAGGCGTTTTCTGCATATCTGTCTGATACCAATATGGACAGCAGACAAATTTATTTTGTCAATCAGATTATTGAATATATTGTACATAACGGAATGTTAAAAGACCTTTCCGTATTGCAGGAATCCCCGTTTACCGATCAGGGCAGTATCGTCGATATTTTCACTGATCTGTCCGTGTGGATGGGGATCAGAGGAGTCATCGATCAGATCAACGCAAACGCAGCCGCATAAGGGTATCACAGGATTTCATATTACAAAAAATACAGACACAGGAGAGGAACAACATGGATAAACACAATTATTCCGCACCCGTTTCGCTGAAAAACATTCAGGTGACGGACACCTTTTGGAAAGGGGAAATGGAGCTCGTACGCAAGGAGGTGATCCCGTATCAGTGGGATGCCTTAAATGACCGCGTGGAGGGCGCGGCACCGAGCTTCTGTATGCACAATTTCAAGGCTGCAGGAAAGCTGAACCGGGAAAAGAAAGAAAAAGGAAACACATTTATTGCGCCGAAGTATACCTATCGCGGCTTTGAGGTGTTACCGGAGGATCCGAAGCAGTTAAAAGATGACGAATTTTACGGGTTTGTGTTCCAGGACAGCGATTTTTCGAAATGGATCGAGGCGGTTGGTTATTCTTTAACGCAGCATCCCGATCCGGAGCTGGAAAAAATCGCGGATGGCGCGATCGATATCGTCTGCGCCGCACAGCAGGACGACGGATATCTGGACACCTACTATATTTTAAGTGGTCGTGACGCGACCTTTACGAATCTGAAGGACCATCACGAGTTGTACTGCTTCGGACACCTGATTGAAGGGGCTGTGGCATATTTTCAGGCGACTGGCAAGGACAAGCTGTTGAAGGCGGCGGAACGATTTGCAGACTATGTGGCGGCAAATTTCGGTACGGAAGAGGGAAAGCTTCACGGTTATCCGGGACATGAAATCGCAGAGATGGCCGTTGTGCGGCTTTATGAACTGACCGGGAAGGAAAAATACTTAAACCTTGCCCGGTATTTCGTGGACGAGCGCGGAAAGCGTCCCTACTACTTTGATCAAGAGCATCCCGAAGAAGTCAAAAAAGGGCATGAGGACGAGCTTCGTTATTCCTATTATCAGGCGCATCTGCCGGTGAGGGAGCAGGACGAGGCGTTCGGACATTCCGTGCGTGCGGTTTATCTATATTCCGGCATGGCGGATGTGGCGAGGCTGACAGGTGAGGAAGCGCTGTATGAGGCGTGCCGGAGGCTCTGGGACAACATCACGGAGAAAAAAATGTACGTTACAGGCGGAATTGGCAGCACCCATCTGGGCGAGGCGTTCACTTATGCCTACGATCTGCCGAACGACACGGCGTATGCGGAAACCTGTGCGTCGATCGGTCTTGTCTTTTTTGCGCGGAGAATGCTGGAAATTGCGCCGGAGGCAAGGTATGCAAACGTTATGGAACGCGCACTTTATAATGGCGTGCTCAGCGGCATGGCGCTGGATGGAAAGAGCTTTTTCTATGTCAATCCGCTGGAGGTACTGCCGGAGGCATGTCATAAGGATGAACGAAAATTTCATGTCAAGCCGGTTCGCCAGAAATGGTTCGGCTGCGCATGCTGCCCGCCCAACCTGGCGCGTCTGCTCAGCTCGATCGGTTCCTATGCATATACGGAAAACGAGGATACGCTGTTTTTACATCTTTATATGGGAAGCACCCTGGAAAAGAAGATCGGCGAAAAGACAGCAGATATCCGTGTGGAATCCAACTTCCCTTGGGAGGGGGATGTGAAAATCACAATTCGCGCAAAGAATACCGGACTGAAGCTTGCACTGCGGATACCGGACTGGTGCAGCAGATATGAGCTGGATGGTTTTACCGGTGGTACGGAAGAAAAGGACGGTTACCTGTATCTGCAAAAGGATTGGGGAGAGGAAGAAGAATTTACGCTTCATTTTCCGATGGAGGTTCGCCTGATCGCGGCAAAGGAAGCCGTGCGTGAGGATATGGGGAAAGTGGCCGTGATGAGAGGGCCGGTTGTCTATTGTCTGGAAGAGACAGACAACGGAAAAGATCTGCAGAAGCTGCTGATTGACCCGGAGTTAAACGTAACGGTGTCGGACGTCAATATTTGCGGAACGCCGGTCAAAAAGCTGACTGCAGCAGGGTTCCGGCAGCTTGATACGCATATAGAAAAAGAAAGCGAAGCGCTGTATCATGTCTGGAAGAAGCCGGAGTTTGAAAAAGCGGAGCTTTCGTATATTCCGTATTATACCTGGGCAAACCGCGGCGAAAACGAAATGCAGGTTTGGACGCGGGTCAGAGATTGACAGAAATAGACATAAGTGCTGCACCATAGTACGCTCAGTTGAAAGCAGAGGTATGTCGAAAGCAAAAGGAGGGCATCAGGCATCGGGCCGGATGCCCTCCAGTACGTTTTGCATGTCCTGGGGGAGGGGAACATGAAATTCCAGAGGTTCTTTGGTGATGGGATGATGAAAACGCAGACGGGTTGCATGCAGCGCCTGTCTGGAAATCCACTCCATATCGGGATTATAGAGGGAATCTCCGATCAGCGGATAGCCCAGATATTTCATATGGATCCGGATCTGGTGGGTACGGCCGGTTTCCAGTGTCAGGCGGATCAGGCTGTGTCCGTTTCTTTCTTCCAGCACTTCATAGTGAGTAATGGCAGATTCACCATGTTCAAAGTCGATGGTACGCTCGATGATGGAGCCGTCCTTTCGTCCCAGTGGAGCGGTGATGGTTCCGGAGGAGGGAGTGACCCTGCCGCGAGAGATTCCGAGGTATTCCCGGTGGATTTCCCGGTTCCGGACCATGGTTGCGAGAATACTGCCGCTGACCAAATGCTTTGCGATGATGGTCAGACCGGAGGTGTTATGATCGAGTCGGTTGATACAGCGAAAGACGAAGGGACAGTCTTTCTGAGCAAAATACCAGGCGAGCCCGTTTGCAAGGGAATGGGTGTAGTTGCGCATCGACGGATGGATCGGAAGATCGGCTGGTTTGTTGATCACCATGAGGTCTTCATCCTCGTAAACGATGTCCAGAGGATGATAAACGGGGGGTATTTTTTCAGAGACCGCAGTTTCCTGAATGTGCACGGTTAAGCGGTCGCCTCCCTGCAGGTGGCGGATCATATAGGAGGGAGTACCGTTTATGAGGATGCTTTCCGGCATCTTTTTTAAATCTGTTAAGTTGGCGGAGGAATACCCCTGCCGTTTTAAAAAGCAAGCGACGGTAGGAGAATCGTCGCTTGCTTTGATTTCATAATGTAAAATGCGTTCCATAAGTTAGTTGGATTTAACTTCCTTCCACATGTCATTATAGAGGGAATCCCCGTCTTCACCGAGATAGGTAAAGGTTTCCAGACCGGAATACTGGCCTAAATCCGGGAAAGCAATTTTGGAATTTTTCAGGTCTTCGTCCTCGATCAGGTCGCGGGCTGCATCGTTGGGAGTGGAGTAGGTAATGTACTCGAAATTCTTTAAAGCAACGTCACCGCGGCACATAAAGTCAATGAACTTTTCTGCATTTTCCTTATTGGGAGCGTTCTTGGGAATTACCCAGGAATCGATCCAGACATTGGTACCCTCCTTCGGGATGACATATTCCAGATCCGGGTTTTCACGCTGAGTGAAAATCGCTTCGCCGGAGTAGATAACGCCGAGTGCTGCTTCGCCGCCGATCATCTTGTCACGCACCTGGTCGATAACGTAGGCCTGTACAAGAGGCTTCTGTTTGATCAGCAGGTCCCGTGCAGCTGCAAGCTCGGTTTCGTCAAGGGTATTCATGGAATTGCCGTTTAATTTGAGTGCAACCATAAATGCATCGCGTACGGAGTCCTGCATCAGAATGCTGTCGGCATATTTTTCATCCCAGAGGATCGACCAGCTGTCAACCGGCTCATCTACCATGGTTTTGTTGTACAGAATGCCGACGGTTCCCCAGCAGTAAGGAACGGAATATTTGTTTTCCGGATCAAAGCCCTTGGACTGCTCCCAATACTGTTCGCCGATGTTGGCCTTGACATTGGGCATGTTATCGAAGTTCAGCTCGGAGAGCAGATCGTTTTCAATCATCTTGCTGATCATGTAGTCGGAAGGGCAGATGACATCATATTCGGAAGCACCGGTTTCTACCTTGGGATACATGATTTCGTTGGTTTCAAATTCATCATAAACCACCTTTATGCCGGTTTCTTCTTCAAACATGGTGATCGTATCGGGATCGATGTATTCCCCCCAGTTGTAGACGATGACCTGTCCGCTTTCGCCGGAAGCAGAGGAAGCGCTGCCGCAGCCGGTTGTCATGCCTGCAATCAGACCGGTGCACAGGGCAGCAGTAAGGAGCTTTGCAATGGTGTTCTTTTTCATGAATGGATTCCTTTCTGTAAGTAAAATAGTTTAGGAAGACAGTTGGCTGTCTGTGTATCACGGGAGAATCCCGGAGTGTTATTCATGACAATAAAATGCTCGCAGAGCGTGCATTCTATTGTTTTTTCTTTGGCTTCGGAGCCTTGTTGACAAGGATCAGAAGAACCAGAACGGTCATAAAAATAAGTGTGGAAAGTGCATACATTTCCGGCTTAATGCCCTTTTTAACCTCGGTGTAGATTTTGGTGGAAAGGGTATCTACGCCGGGACCCTTCGTAAAGTGCGTGATGATAAAGTCATCCAGGGACATCGTAAAGGCCATTAAAAATCCGGACATGACACCGGGCAGCAGATCAGGAAATACGACCTTGAAAAATGCCTGCCAGGGGGATGCGCCCAGATCGAGGGCAGCTTCGTAAACACTTGGGTTTAATTGCTTTAAGCGCGGCATAACGCTCAGGATCACATAGGGAATATTGAAGGTTATGTGGGAGAGCAGGATGGTGATAAAACCAAAACGCGCTTTAAAGGTTAAAAACAGAAGCATCAGGGAAATACCGGTTACGATCTCGGCATTCAACATCGGGATATTGGTGATGCTCATCAACACAGCACGGCTCTTTTTTTTCATGCCCTGAATGGATAGCGCAGCAATGGTGCCGATCAGCGTTGCAAAAACAGCAGATAACAGCGCAATCAGGAGCGTGTTGTAAAGTGCCTGCATGATTTCTGAGTTGGAAAACAGCTGAGTGTACCATTTCGTTGTAAAGCCGCCCCATTTTGCCCGGGTTTTGCTGGCGTTAAAGGAAAGAACGACCAGCGTTGCGATGGGGGCATACATGAAGATAAAAATCAGGGCGATATAAATTTTGTGGGCAGTTGTTTTTATCATAAGGAAGTTCCCTCCCCGTTTTTATCAAAAATTGCAGTCATCAGCATGTTGATCAGGATAAATACCATCAAAACAATGGAAAGACCGCTGCCTAAATGCCAGTTGCTTGCCTGAGTGAATTCCTGCTCAATAACGTTTCCGATCAGCAGGATCTTGCTGCCACCCAGCAGATTCGAAATCACGAAGGTTGTCAGAGCCGGTACGAACACCATGGTGATGCCGCTGATGACACCAGGGAGACTCAGCGGGAAAATAACGCGTAAAAAGGTCTGGAACCAGTTGGCACCGAGATCGTGGGCGGCATTGATGACATTCGGGTCAATCTTTGTCAGTGCATTATACAGGGGCAATACCATAAACGGCAGGAAGTTATATACCATGCCGAGGATAATCGCGCCGGGGGTATTGATAATATTTAAAGTCGGCAGCCCGAAAAAGGACAGAACCGAGTTGATGACGCCTGTTTTTTCAAGGAGTGTCTGCCATGCAAGGGTGCGCAGGAGAAAGTTCATCCACATGGGAAGGATGAAAATCAGGACGATAAAGCTCTGCTGGCTGACATGCCTGCCTGCCAGGATCATGGCAAGGGGGTAGGCAAGCGCAAGACAGACAACTGTGCTGATTAAGGAAAGCACGAGTGCAGTAATCAGTGCCTTCATATGCTCCGGCGAGGAGATGGCAGCGACATTTTCAAAGGTAAATGCACCGCTTCTGTCTGTGAGCCCGTAGTAAAAGATCATGCACAGCGGGATGATGATAAATGCGGCAGACCAGAACAGATATGGCGCAGCCATGAGCCTGTTGTGGGGCCACGGCGCCTTTGGCATCGTATTTTTTTTCACTGGTTTACTCATCGATGGATACCGCCTCCTCATCTTCCGAAGCAGGCTTGTTCATGATCTGGATATCGAAGGGATCGACGCGGATGCCGACCTCTGTACCCACCGGGAACATATCGGTGGAGTGTACCAGCCATTCAAAGCCGTTTGCGGTTACTTCCATTTCATAATGAACGCCCTTAAAGATCAGATGTGTTACTGTTCCGGTCAGCGTTCCTTCTTCCGGTTTGACCAGATCCACGTCTTCCGGACGGATTACAACATCGACGGGCTTGTTTGTGCCAAAGCCCTTATCCACGCAGGGAAACTTCTGTCCGAGGATGGAAACAAGCTCATCGCGGATCATGATGCCGTCGATGATGTTGGAGTCTCCGATGAAGTCTGCAACGAAAGCATTCTCCGGCTCATTGTAGATCTTTTCCGGCGTGCCGATCTGCTGAATGTAGCCCTGGTTCATAACAACGATGGTATCGGACATGGTCAGAGCTTCTTCCTGGTCATGAGTGACATAGATGAATGTGATGCCGAGCTCATTTTTCAGACGGATCAGCTCATACTGCATGTCCTGGCGCAGCTTTAAGTCCAGGGCACCGAGGGGCTCATCGAGAAGCAGGAGCTTTGGCTCATTTACGATCGCCCGTGCAATGGCAATACGCTGCTGCTGACCGCCGCTTAGAGAATCAGGCATACGGTTTTCGTAGCCGTCAAGGTTGACCAGCTTGAGGGCATAACGGATTTTGTCCTGAATATAGCTTTTGGTCTTTCCCTTGATCTTTAAGCCGAAGGCGATATTTTCTGCGATCGTCATATGGGGAAAGAGGGCATATTTCTGGAAAACGGTGTTTAGCTGACGTTTGTTGGGCGGCATGTTTGTGATGTCCTTGCCGTTGAATAAAACGCAGCCATTATCCGGCTTTTCAAAACCGCCGATAATGCGCAGAGTTGTTGTTTTTCCGCAGCCGCTGGGGCCAAGGAGGGTTAAAAACTCGTTCTCCCGGATGTAGAGGTTCAGATCATCCAGTACGGTGTTGTCATCGTAAATTTTGGTGATGTGCTGTAAATCGATCAGTCGGTTGCTCATTGGTACTTCTCCCATGCGGTATCCGACAGCGGATACTGTCCCTTCCTTCAAATAATGAAATGTCAGCGCAAAAGACGACTTTTCCTGACAGTGTGTTTATAGTTTGCGTCAGCTTCGAACATTAAAAGCTTGGAGGACTGGAAACCCAGATCAGGCTTGCTCCCGTCTTTTTACTTGCCGAAATATAATGTGTCGACTTAGGCGTAAAATAAAAGGATTCGCCCTTTTTGGCGCGGTAGCTCTTTTTGCCGATATGGATCGTGATGCTGCCGCTTAATATATAGCCGAACTCTTCCCCTTCGTGGGGGTTGTCCGGATAGGTGCTGCCGCCCGGTGCAAGCGTCAGGCGGATGGGCTCCATAATGTTTTTCTGGGCGTTTGGAATGATCCATTCGGTTTTGTTGCCGTATTCTTCGTCCAGCTTTTCAAAGTAGTCGCTTTCTTTAAAAACGATCTGCTCTTCCGGTTCTTCATTAAAGAAATCCTTTAAATCTGTTCCCAGTGCCTGCAGGATGTCCATCAGGGTTGCGATGGAAGGAGAGGTCAGATCCCGCTCCAGCTGAGAGATAAAGCCTTTGGAAAGCTCTGTCCGGTCAGCCAGCTCCTCCTGTGTCAGTCCCTTTTGCACTCGCAGTTCCTTTACCTTTGCTCCGATTTTCATGTCTGATCCTTCATAGTTATTTTAAACAAAAAGTTTAATGATACTAAACAAACGCACTGAGCTTTATTATACGTTTTTTGACGGGTCTGTCAATGGGGAAAATAATATTTTACATAGTTTTTTCGCGGGTGCAGGAAGAACGCCATTTTAGGGCGATTTTTGGCGCCTTGGGCTATTCCCGCGCAGGGGCAGGCTGCGATGCAGCCGCAGACCGTTTGAAAGCGCCGGTATTTGGGCAGCGTGCTTTGCTGCCTTATGTACCGCTGCGCTTTCATCCGAGCGAAAGCGTGTCTGCGCGCACGCAGCCTGTCCCTGCGCGGAAATAGCCCAAGGCGCTGAACACCGGTTTTAGATGGTTCTTTGGAAATGCAGCGATTGAACTGGAACGAAAAGTGAAAAAGGGATTAACAAAAACGGGACAGGTATGGTAAAATAAATGAGCAGAACATTTTTGCCGCAGGAGGTTTGAACATGACAAATCAGAAAAAGTACGTTGCCTATGTCTCTACCTATACAATGGGAGACAATCATGGTATTACGATTTATGATGTAGATGTAGAAAATGGAAGATTTACATTAAAGGATCGTGTCGAGATTACGAACTCATCCTATCTGACGATTTCGCACAACCGTAAATGGCTGTATTCCATTACAGACTTTGGTGTGGAATCCTATGAAATTTTAAAGGATGGACATTTAAAACCGATCAACATGGCGGGCATTAATGGCATGCGCGGCTGCTATCTTTCCACAGATTATGAAGATCGTTTCCTGTTCGTGGCAGGCTGGCATGACGGCAAGATCACAGCGCTGCGTTTAAAGGAGGACGGCAGTGTCGGAGAGATTACGGATGAGATTTTCCATCGTGGACTGGGCAGTATTGCAGAGCGGAATTTCCGTCCCCATGTCAGCTGTGTGAAGATGACGAGAGACAATCATTATCTGTGTGCAGCAGATCTTGGCATGGATCATGTCAAGGTATACCGCCTCGACCATCAGACCGGTAAGCTGACACTGGCAGATGTTATCCGCAGTGAAATGGAATCTGCACCCCGTCATATCAAATTCAGCAGGGACGGAAGGATTCTTTACATCGTTCATGAACTGAAAAATATCATAGATGTTTATACCTATGAAGAAAAAAAGGGCAATCCGTTCTTTGAAAAGATACAGACGATCTCCACAGTCAACGATTATCATGCGAGTAATTCCGCAGCGAGTGCGCTGAATCTTTCGGAGGATTTCCAGTATCTGATCAGCTCCAATGCGGGAGATAACAGCGTCGTAATGTACAAGATTGACCAGAAGACCGGACTTTTGACGAAACTGTTCTGTCTGCCTATCAGTGGAGAATATCCGAAGGATGCGATGCTGTTCCCGGATAATAGACATCTGGTTTCCTTAAATCACGAATCGAATACAATGACATTCTTTACAGTGCACCCGGATACCGGATTGATCGTTATGAACGGGCCGGAGATCAAGGTGGATCAGCCTAACTGCGTTATTTTCCACAGACTGGAAGAAGAATAGAATCAGAAAATTCCCCATCGGCAAAGGCCGGTGGGGAATTTTTATGGGTGCGCCTTGAAACGCGTGTTGATAGGAAAGAAAAATCATTGGCGTTGCAGCTGGTGCAGAGCTTCTGCCAAAGAAAACAAAAGTGCTTATTTCGTGTAGATTTTTTCAAGATGATCCATTCGTGCCCCCATATTGGACAGCATCAGATCCAGTATGGTCAGGGCTGTCATGCTTTCTACAACCACGACTGCGCGGGGAACGATGACAGGATCGTGGCGTCCCTTGATCTGCAGCGTACGTTCCATATGGTCACGGCCGATGGTTTGCTGTGGCTGAAAGATGGATGGAGTTGGCTTGATATGAGCGCGCAGAAGGACGGGAGAGCCGTCGCTGATGCCGCCTAAAATACCGCCGGCGTGGTTGGTTTTTTTGGAAACCTGTCCATCCTTTATGCAAAAGGCATCGTTGTTTTCGGAGCCTTTGCGGGAAGAAACCTCGATGCCGTCACCGATTTCAACAGCTTTGACTGCACCGATGGACATGATCGCTGAAGCAAGCCTTGCATCAAGCTTGTCAAAGACCGGATCGCCGATCCCGGCAGGAAGACCGGTCACACAGCATTCGATCACACCGCCGGAGGAATCCTGATTTTTGATACAGGTTTCGAGAAAGGCTTCTGCGTCGGCGGAAGCTTTTTTATCCGGCATACCAGTAGCGGTCTGAGTGATTGCTTCCCGGTCAAAGGTATCCGGATGAATGGAAACAGGACCGATTGAACGGGTATAGGCGCAGACATCGATACCGAGCCGGTTTAAGATCTTTATGGCGATTGCACCGGCGGCAACACGACCGGTCGTTTCTCTTCCGGAGGAACGACCGCCGCCGCGATAGTCACGAAAGCCGTATTTTTCATCAAAGGTGTAGTCTGCATGTCCGGGGCGGTAGTTCTGGGCGATTTCCGTATAATCGGAGGATCGCTGAGAGGTATTATAGACGAGCAGGGAAATCGGCGTTCCCGTTGTTTTTCCATCGAAAATGCCGGAGAGGATCTGAACCTCGTCAGCCTCCTTTCGCTGAGTGACATATTTGCCGGAGCCGGGCTTTCTCCTGTCGAGATAAGGCTGGATATCAGCCTCGCATAAGGGAAGGCCTGCCGGACAGCCATCTATGACAGCGCCGATCGCCTTGCCATGGGATTCTCCCCATGTGGAAACGCGGAAAATGGTGCCAAAAACAGAACCGGACATGAAACACACTCCTTTCGATAAGGGAATTTTCCCTATAGTATAAAACATTTTTTTGACGGATACAAGGGAATCTGTTATACTAATTTTTATCTATGCATGGTGAAAACGATTTTCTAGAGAAACGGGGTATATCTGATTTATGAAAAAAACGAGACAGGCGAATCTGGAGCTTCTCAGGCTTCTCGCCATGGTATTTGTTGTGACGGCACACCTGATGAACCATGGAAATCTGATCGGAGCTGCGAAGAGGGGGACTGCTTCTTATTATCTGGTTTGGACGTTGTTTGGCGTTTCCTTTACCTGTATCAATCTGTATCTGTTGATCAGCAGCTACTTTCTGACGGAATCGAGATTCAGCCTTTGGAAGCTTGTAAAAATGGCGGTTCAGGTACTGTTTTATGCCTTGGGAATTACGGCGATTTATTGGATTTTTACAGATGTACCCCATGACTTGGAATATCTGGTCTATTCGATTTTACCGATCTCATCGGATTTTTACTGGTTTGTTTCCATGTATGTAGGCATGTATGTGCTGGCACCGGTGATGAATAAGCTGATCCTGGCACTGACTAAGCGTCAGCTTGCCTGTGCGTGTGCTCTGGCTCTGGCTTTGGTGTCTGTGTGGCCAAACATTTTTTATTTTTCTTCGGCCCTTAATACCGCCGGCGGTGTAAGTATATCGTGGTTTTTGACGATTTATCTGTGCGGAGCCTATATCCGTCTGTATTATCAGCCGGATGGAAAATTCCTGAAATGGTTCCTGCCTGCAGTTGGAACCTCCCTGCTGATTCCCCTCAGCCGGTTTGTGATCGAGGCACTGCTGTCCTCTCCGTTTGGCGCGATCAGCTTTCTGGACGATCTGATGTGGGGGTATAGTGTGTTTTATGTCTATAGCTCGATTCTGGTGACAGCTGCGTCGATTTTTTTGTTTCTTGCATTTTTGAATCTGAGGATTGCACCGGGAAGAGGCGCAGGCCTGATCAATCGGATCGCAGGTGCGTCCTTTGGCGTTTACCTGATCCATGATCACTACTATATCCGGGAGAGCCTCTGGACGAAAATCGACGGCGCTGCCTGGCTTGGACACTGGTATCTGCCCTTTGCCTGTATTGGGGTGATAGCAGCGATCTACCTGGTATGTACAGCGATCGAGCTGCTTCGGCAAAAACTGTTTGCACCCTTTGAAAAAAGTACGGCGATCGCAGGCTTTTTCCAAAAAGCGGATGATAAATTAAAGAAAATCTGGAATGGAGATTAAGATGAGTGAAAAGATGACCTACAAGGTATTGAAACAGGAGGGACGTGCAAAACGTGCGGTAATGGAAACTGTGCATGGTACGATCCAGACACCGGTTTTTATGAATGTCGGAACCGTTGCTGCGATCAAGGGTGCGGTTTCTACGGAGGATCTGGAAGGACTGGGCACACAGGTGGAGCTTTCCAACACCTATCATCTGCATGTGCGTCCCGGTGATGAAAAGATCAAGGCGATGGGTGGACTGCATCGCTTTATGAGCTGGAATAAGCCGATTTTGACCGATTCCGGCGGATTTCAGGTGTTTTCACTGGCTGGTCTGCGGAAGATCAAAGAGGAGGGGGTAACCTTCCGCTGCCATATCGACGGGCATAAGATCTTCATGGGACCGGAAGAGAGTATGCGGATTCAGTCAAACCTCGCATCTACCATTGCAATGGCATTCGATGAGTGTGCGCCTGCAAAAGCGGAGAGAAGCTACGTGCAGCCTTCCGTAGACCGGACGACAAGATGGCTGGAACGCTGCAAAAAAGAGATGGCTCGCCTGAACAGCCTGGACGATACGATCAATAAGCAGCAGCTTTTGTTCGGCATTAACCAGGGTGCAATTTACTCGGATATCCGAGTAGAGCATGCCAAACGGATTACAGACCTGGATCTGGACGGTTATGCGGTCGGTGGTCTTGCAGTCGGTGAGACCCATGAGGAAATGTATCATATTCTGGAAGAGACAGTTCCCTACTTGCCCGTGGACAAACCGACCTATCTGATGGGAGTCGGTACACCTGCAAATATTTTGGAGGCAGTGGAACGCGGCGTGGACTTTTTTGACTGCGTATATCCCACCAGAAACGGACGTCATGGACATCTATATACAAACTTCGGCAAGATCAATCTGTTCAACGCGCAGTATGAGCTGGATATGCAGCCCATCGAGCCAGGGTGTCAATGTCCTGTCTGCAGACGGTATTCCAGAGCCTATATCCGTCACCTGTTAAAAGCAAAAGAGATGCTGGGCATGCGCCTGTGCGTCATGCACAACCTGTATTTCTATAATACGATGATGACAGAAATCCGGGATGCACTGGATAAGGGAGAATTTGCAGCATATAAGAAGCGAAAACTTGACGGCATGCAAAGAATTGTGTATGATGGAAAATAGGCTACGGTAAAGAGACCGGGCATGGAGAATCCTGCAGGGCAGGGTTTTACTTTATAAACCAGGAGGAATATAGAAAATGAGTATTTTACTGACAGCATCTGAGTCAGCAAGCGCAGGCAGCATGATTCCGCTTATTTTAATGTATGTGGTAGTTTTTGGTGTATTTTTCTACTTCGTACTGTATCGTCCGCAGAAGAAAGAGCAGAAGAAGACCAGCGCAATGCTTTCTACTCTGGAGATCGGTGATTGTGTTCTGACCACCAGCGGCTTCTACGGAATCGTCATCGACATCACAGACGATACCGTTATCGTTGAGTTCGGCAACAACAAAAACTGCCGTATTCCGATGCAGAAGAGCGCGATCGTACAGGTGGAAAAGGCTGACGCAGAAGCACCTGCAGATACAAAGAAGAAATAAGACGAATTTCAGAGACAGATAAAAGAACCGGAATATGCGCATGTGACAGGCTCACAGGACGTGTGTTCCGGTTTTTTGTCACACAGCGATTTGTGCCACAGGCATCACAAAGTAGCTGGGATCGCAGAGCCGAACTGGACGTTTTCCTCGCGGCACCTTCGGCACAAAGCGCCTGCGGAATGGAGGATTTTATGAAAGTTGTTGATATGCACTGCGACACGATCGCAGCACTTTATGAAAACAAAGAAAAAGGGTGGACACTGCAGGACAACAGACTGCATATTCGTCTGGATAAGATGAAACAGGGGGATTACCTGCTTCAGAATTTTGCACTGTTTGTCTGTACAGAAAATTGTGAAGATCCATATCAGCAGGCGCTGACACTGGCGGACTGCTTTGATCGGCAGATGGCACTGTTTCCGGAGCAGATTGGTCAGGTCAGATGCTATAACGACATTTTGGAAAATCAGAAAAACGGGCGCATGAGCGCGCTTTTGACAATCGAAGAGGGCGCGGTGTGTCAGGGCAGCCTGGAAAAGCTGCGGGAATTTTATGACAGAGGTGTCCGAATGTTGACGCTGACCTGGAATTTTCCAAACGAGATCGGTTTTCCGAATTTTGCCATTTCCGGGGATGGCAAGCCGGATAGGACGGTTCCGAATACGAAGGATGGGCTGACAGAGTTCGGATTTTTATTTCTGGAAGAGATGGAGCGGCTCGGAATGATCGTGGATGTGTCCCATCTGTCGGACGCGGGCTTTTATGACGTGGCGTCCCATGCGAAGCGTCCCTTTGTCGCAAGCCATTCCGACGCCCGTGCAATCTGTCCGGCGGTGCGCAATTTAACGGACGACATGATCTGCCTGCTGGCAGAAAAAGGCGGCGTGACCGGACTGAATTTCTGCCCGTCCTTTTTAAATGCCCGAAAGGGCTATCAGGGCATGGCTGCAGACGTGGCACGCCATGCGGCACATATCATAAAAGTCGGCGGAGAGGACTGTCTGGGACTGGGCAGTGATTTTGACGGGATTCCGACCCATGCAGAGCTTCCGGGCGCAGACGCAATGCCGGTTCTGGAGGATGCGCTTGCAAAGGCAGGGCTTACCGCCAGACAGCGTGATAAGGTCATGGGAGAAAATGTGCTGCGCGTATACCGGGAGGTGTTGGGATAAGGCACGGTATTCTGCTTGCAGATTTTCGGAGGGGATGGTATACTGAGATCAATCTCACAAAAGAAAAATGCTGCAGAGATTGAGGATGGATTTTTTAAAATGAACATAAATGAAATTGCAAAGTTGGCAAATGTCTCCCGGGCCACCGTTTCCCGTTATTTTAACGATGGCTATGTCAGTGCAGAAAAGCGGGAGCAGATCCGCAGGGTGATCGAGGAGACCGGTTATAAACCGTCTGCGCAGGCACAGATGCTGCGTACCAAAAAGACGAAGCAGATCGGTGTGATCATCCCGAAGATCAATTCCGAATCCATCAGCGGGATGATCTCCGGGATCAGCAAGGAGTTAAAGCAGGCGGGCTTCTGGCTGCTTTTGGCAAACACGGAAAACCAGGAACGCGAGGAAGTGGAGTATTTAAAGCTCTTTTCTGAAAATCAGGTGGACGGGATTATCCTGATCGGGACGATTTTCACACCGGCCCACAAGCGTGCACTGCGCGCGCTGCAGGTTCCGGTCGTGGTGCTGGGACAGAAGCTGGAAGGATACAGCTGCGTTTATCAGGATGATTATCTTGCAGCAAAGGAATCTGCGCGTATGATGTTAAAGGATGCGAAGCATCCTGCGTATCTTGGCGTGACGAAGCGGGACCATGCAACCGGGGAAGAACGTTTCCGTGGATTTCTGGATGTTCTGGAAGAAAAGGGAATAGACTGGGACAACAGCTTTTATGAGGAAAGTGCTTTTTCTGTGGAGGACGGCTATGAAGCAATGGGACGTTTATGGGAGCGGCATCCGGAGATTGATGCAGTATTTGGGGCAACGGATTCCGTAGCCCTCGGCGCGCTTGGCTGGCTGCAGGAGCATCAGATCCGGATTCCGCAGCAGGTTGCGATTTCCGGCGTGGGCGACACGGTTTCCGGGCGGATCGTTGCGCCGAAGCTTTCCAGCGTGCACTTTTTTTACCAGACCAGCGGACAGGAGGCGGCGCGGCTTTTGCTGGAGCTGATGAATGGAAATCCTGCGGGAAAAGAAATTAAAATGGGTTTTCGTATAGAGGAGAGAGGGACGACGCGCCAAACTGCGATTTAGAAAAAATTAAGAATTGTTTTGGAAAAGCTTCCACAGTTTCGACGGGAGCTTTTTTTGTTGTGTCGGTATGCTTGTACTCAGAAAGAGAAAGCGAGGAATAGCAATGAACGAAACAAAAACAAAACAATCTGTAACACAGCAAAAATCAAACTGGAAGCCCTGGCAGATCGTACTGGTGATCCTTCTCGGATTATGTGCCCTGCCGGTGGTGGTTCCGGTAGGGCTCGGACTGCTTGCCGCTGCAGTCGGCATTGCAGTAGCACTGGGTGCCTGCGTGCTCGGTCTGTTGGCCTGCAGCGCAGCCTGCGGCATCGGAATGATCCTTGTTCTGGCAGCATTGCTTCTGGGCGGACTGTTTTTCATCGGGACAGGAATTGTTTCGATGTTTCATGCGGTTGGCAGCGGCTTTGCGATTCTGGGCAGCGGCTTTATGATGACAGGATCAGCAATCCTGGGCACAGCATTGCTGATCGGACTGGTGTGGCTGATCTGGAAAGGAATTTTATGGATCCGCAGCAAGGCTGGCGGAAAGAAAAAAGCCGGCAGCGCAGAGCCGGAACCTGAGGCAGCGCCCGGCGAACAGATGACGGGCACATCTGCTGCTGAAACGGACAGCAACGGATTTCACCTGCTGGAGAGAAAGGAGACGGACAGCGATGAAAAATAAAACATTGAAAAAGACGCTTCTGATCTCGACAGGTCTGTTGGCAGCAGGCGAAATCTGTATTGGCATTGGGATTGCGATGGGAGGAAACCCGGTGTTTTATCTGGATAACGAAGGAATTCATTTGAAAGAGACAACAGCCTGCCCGGAGACGGTACAGGATTATGCCGGACAGAAGCAGCTGGCAGCGTTTGAAAAAATTGAGGTGGATCTGAAATACGGAGAGTTTTCTTTGGAGGAAGGCGATTCTTATAGTGTTGAATATCTTCTGGCAGGCGATCGGGAAGAACCGGTGTGTCAGGTGGAGAATGGAACACTCATAGTGAAAGAAGGCGATTTCGGGGAAACGCAGGAAGGAAATCGGTGGTATTTCCGGCTCTGGGGAGAAGAAGGAGAACGGCGGCAGGATGATCCTTATGTGAAAATCACAGTGCCGAAGGGTGCCAGGCTGAAAGAGGTTTCGGTCGATGCACCGTGGGATATCGATCTTGCAGCGAATCTTTCTGCAGAGAAGCTTTCTGTAAAGACGAGCTATGGTAAGATTAAAATGGAGGACTGGAACGGAATTGACCTGAGTATTTACGACGAAAACGGTGACATCAAGACCGGAAATCTGACCGGTAATAAGGTAGAGATCACCGGTCTGTATGGAGATCTGAACATTGGCTGTATCGAAAGCACACAGGCGTCTTTGGAAGCGGAGAATGGTTCGGTAACTGTTTTTGCAGGAACGCAGGGCACGCTGGACGTAAAAAACAGTTACGGGGATACGAACATATACGAAATGCAGAAGGCGGATGCATATGGATATGATCTCTACACAGAATATGGTGAAATTCATTTTTCGGGATATGAGATGATGGAAAATGAGAACGGAGACGCAGCAGAGTACAGAAAACAGGCACCCGGCAGTGCTGTCATCCGGGTATCCGCAGAAAACGGCGATATCAAAATCCGGGAGAATGTTGCGCAAAGCACTTTGGAAGAAACAGTTGCAGAAACAAAATCTGTAGACGAAGAGGAGTGATTTCAATTTTATAAAGACGTAGAGACAGCTCCGGCAATCTAAAAAAGGATTGTCGGAGCTGCTTGTATAAGTTGCCTGAAAAGATGTATACTCTTTTTGGCGAAAACGTGAATTTACAAAATGTCGTGAAAACAGAGGGCGGGGGTTACCATGGATTACAGGAAAACAGCACAGCAGATCTGTGACAACATAGGAGGCAGGAAAAATATCATCAGCGCTGCGCACTGTGCGACGCGGCTGCGTCTGGTCATCGGAGACAATGCCAAGTGCAGCAAGGAGGCAATCGAAGCAATCGACGGAGTGAAGGGCGTCTTTTTTGTGCCAGGACAGCTGCAGATTATTTTCGGGACGGGAACGGTCAACAAGGTTTACGATGAATTTATCCAGATCGCGGGCATCAGCGCAGCCTCCACAGAAGAGGTTCGACAGGCAGCAGGCACAAAGATGAGTTTTTGGAGACGTACAGGAAATACATTGGGAGATGTATTTATTCCGATTATTCCGGCGATGGTAGCCAGCGGTCTGCTGGTGGGGATTCTGGAAGGACTTTGTGAGGTTTATCCTGCAATGGAGAAGTCCGGTACCTATACGATCCTTCACCTGTTCTCCAATGCGGCATTTGTTTTTCTGCCGATCCTGATCGCGATCAGCGCGGCAAAGGTATTTGGCGGAAACCTGTATCTTGGTGCAGTTATCGGGATGATTATGATCCACCCGGATCTGATGAATGCATGGAGTGTTGTAGGGGCAGAAAGCATTCCGAAATTGAATGCATGGTTCGGGTTGTATCAGATCGAGCTTGTCGGCTATCAGGGACATGTCATTCCGGTTGTGATCGCAGTATGGTTTATGAGTATGCTGGAAAAGAAACTGCACAAGATCGTTCCGGAAATGATCGACCTGTTTGTGACGCCGCTTGTGACGGTTTTTGTAACTGGGTATTTGACCTTGACAATTTTCGGACCTGTTTTTTCCTGGGTGGAAAACGGCGTACTGGAAGGCGCTCAGTGGCTGATTACGCTTCCCTTTGGAATCGGTGCGGCACTGTGCGGCGCGGTCTATGCGCCGACGGTTGTAGCGGGCGTACATCATATGTATAGCGCGCTGGAAGCGGGACTGATTTCAAACAGCGGTTTCAATACGTGGATGCCGATTGCGACGGCAGCCAATGTCGGTCAGGGCGCAGCGGCGCTTGCTCTGGCATTAAAAACCAAAAACAGCAAGGTAAAAGCCCTTGCACTGCCGGCTTCACTGTCCGCATTTTTAGGTATCACCGAGCCTGCAATTTTCGGTGTCAATATCCGTTACATAAAACCGTTTGTGGCAGGAATGATCGGAGGAGCCTGCGGTGCACTGATTGCCGGATGGACAGGAATTGGAGCGACAGCTTATGGCATAACGGGACTGTTCGGATATCTGATTACGACGGATGATACGCTGCAATATACCCTTGTGATCGGGGTGGCGTTTGTGGTCAGCTTCGTGACTTCGTGGATGCTGTATCAGGATGAGAAAGCGCCTGGCGAGAAAGCCGCTCCACGAAAGCAGTAAGCCTATATCAGAAAAGAATAGAAAACGCGAAACTTATTCTTCTAAGTTATAAAAGCCATATCAAACCGATATGGCTTTTTTCCTGTTTGTATTGAAAAATATACAGTGTTACGTTAAACTTAGAAAGAACAGCTCAATTACAATTGAGCGTAGTATTGGAGGAACAGCTCGATGAAATTAGAGATTGCATGCATTCCGGGCGATGGAATCGGACCGGAAATTGTAGCACAGGCCAATAAAGTACTGGATCAGGTGGCGAAGAAATTCGGTCATGAAATAGAGCGCAAGGAGATTTTGATGGGCGGCGCATCGATTGATGTGCACGGCGTGCCGCTGACAGACGAGGCAATTGCGACGGCGAAGGCGGCAGATGCGGTTCTGATGGGTTCCATCGGCGGAGATACCAACACCTCCCCCTGGTACAAGCTTCCTCCGGAAAAGCGTCCGGAAGCAGGTCTGTTGAAGATCCGCAAAGCACTCAACTTATTTGCAAATTTAAGACCGGCTTATTTGTATCCGGAGCTTGCAGGCGCGTGCCCGTTAAAAGAAGAAATCAGCCGGGCTGGCTTTGACATGCTGATTATGAGAGAGCTGACCGGCGGTCTGTATTTTGGCGAGCGCCATACGACGACAGAAAACGGCGTGCGCAAGGCGGTCGATACCCTGACCTACACCGAAGAGGAAATCCGTCGAATCGCCATCAAGGCGTTTGATGTAGCGCGCAAGAGAAAAGGCAAAGTGACGAGTGTGGACAAGGCAAATGTGCTGGATTCTTCGAGACTGTGGAGAAGCGTGGTGGAAGAGGTGGCAAAGGATTATCCTGACGTGGAGCTGTCCCATATGCTCGTGGACAACTGTGCGATGCAGCTGGTCAAGGATCCGGCGCAGTTCGATGTGATCCTGACCGAAAATATGTTCGGCGATATTCTTTCGGATGAAGCGAGCATGGTGACCGGCTCGATCGGTATGCTGTCCTCCGCAAGCTTAAACGATACAAAGTTCGGCTTATATGAGCCCAGTCACGGCAGTGCGCCGGATATCGCGGGCAAAGATCTCGCAAATCCCATTGCAACTGTGCTGAGCGCTGCCATGATGCTGCGTTACACATTTGATTTGGATAAAGAGGCAGAAGCAGTGGAAGAAGCGGTTCGCAAGGTTCTGGCAGAGGGCTACCGCACCGGAGATATTATGTCCGAGGGGTGTACACTGGTTGGATGCAGCAAGATGGGCGATCTGCTTGCAGAGCGGATTTAATTTTTGATAACAGAATGTGAGGAACGAACAAATGAGAAGTGATAATGTAACAAAAGGCGTCCAGCAGGCACCCCACAGAAGTCTGATGAATGCTCTGGGCATGACAGAGGAGGAAAAGAACAGACCGCTGATCGGTATTGTAAACTCCTATAACGAAATCGTGCCCGGACATATGAACCTGGATAAAATTACAGAAGCGGTCAAGCTCGGCGTTGCGATGGCTGGAGGTACCCCGGTTGTATTCCCGGCAATCGCAGTCTGCGATGGTATCGCGATGGGACATGTCGGCATGAAATATTCCCTCGTAACCAGAGACCTGATCTGCGACAGCACCGAGTGTATGGCGATGGCACATCAGTTCGATGGTCTGGTATGTATCCCTAACTGTGATAAAAATGTGCCCGGTCTTTTGATGGCAGCGGCAAGACTGAATATTCCGACGATTTTTGTTTCCGGCGGTCCAATGCTGGCAGGACATCTGCACGGCAGAAAGAGAAGCTTATCTTCTATGTTTGAAGCAGTAGGCTCCGTGGCAGCAGGCACCATGTCGCTGGAAGAGCTGCAGGAATACGAAGAAAAAGTATGTCCGACCTGCGGTTCCTGTTCCGGTATGTACACCGCAAACTCCATGAACTGTCTGACAGAGGCGCTGGGCATGGGCTTAAAGGGCAACGGCACAATTCCGGCAGTATATTCTGCACGTATCCAGCTGGCAAAGCATGCCGGTATGCAGATTATGGAGCTGGTTCGCAAGGATATCAAGCCCCGCGACATCATGACAAAGGATGCGTTCTTAAACGCCCTGACCGTCGATATGGCGCTCGGCTGTTCTACAAACTCCATGCTGCATCTGCCTGCAATCGCGCATGAGGCAGGCGTAGAGCTGAACATGGAAATCGCAAATGAAATTTCTTCCCATACACCGAACCTGTGTCATCTGGCACCTGCAGGTCCGACCTACATTGAAGACTTAAATGAGGCTGGCGGCGTATACGCAGTTATGAATGAATTAAATAAGAAGGGACTGTTAAAGACAGACCTGATGACGGTAACAGGAAAGACCGTCGGCGAAAATATCGAAGCCTGTGTAAACCGCAATCCCGAAGTGATTCGTCCGGTTGAAAATCCCTATTCTGAGACAGGCGGTATCGCTGTACTCAAAGGCAACCTGGCTCCGGATACCGGTGTTGTAAAGAGAAGCGCTGTTGTACCGGAAATGATGGTTCATGAAGGCCCTGCAAGGGTATTTGACTGCGAGGAGGACGCAATCGCTGCGATCAAGGGCGGCAAGATTGTTCCCGGCGATGTCGTTGTGATCCGTTACGAGGGACCCAAAGGCGGCCCCGGCATGAGAGAAATGCTGAATCCGACTTCTGCAATCGCAGGTATGGGTCTTGGTTCCAGTGTTGCGCTGATTACGGACGGTCGTTTCTCCGGTGCATCCAGAGGTGCGTCGATTGGTCATGTTTCCCCGGAGGCTGCTGTCGGCGGTCCCATCGCGCTGGTAGAAGAGGGCGATATCATCAGCATCAATATTCCGGAAAATCGTCTGGATATGAAGGTCTCTGATGAAGTGCTGGCAGAGAGAAGGGCAAAATGGCAGCCCAGAGAGCCGAAGGTAACCACCGGATATCTGGCACGTTACCGGGAAATGGTAACCAGCGGAAACAGAGGCGCTGTACTTGAAATTAAGAAATAAAGATAAAAAGGGGGAGGACGATATGGTTCGTACTGGTGCTGAAATCGTCATAGAGTGTTTAAAAGAACAGGGCGTGGATGTTGTGTTCGGATATCCGGGCGGCTCCATTTTGAATGTATATGATGCGTTATACAAGCATAGCGATGAGATTTTCCATGTGCTGACATCTCATGAACAGGGTGCTGCACATGCAGCAGATGGCTACGCGCGTGCAACCGGAAAAGTCGGTGTGTGTATGGCGACCAGTGGTCCCGGCGCGACGAATCTGGTTACCGGCATTGCGACCGCGTACATGGATTCCGTTCCGATGGTAGCGATTACCTGTAATGTAACGCTGCCGCTTCTGGGAAAAGATTCCTTCCAGGAGGTCGATATCGCAGGCGTGACGATGCCGATCACCAAACACGGTTACATTGTAAAAGATGTCAATATTCTGGCAGACACGCTGCGCAAGGCATTTCACATTGCAAAATCTGGAAGACCCGGACCGGTGCTGGTAGATATCACCAAAGATGTAACGGCAGCGAGCTGCGAATATACACCCAAAAAGCCGGAATCGGTTGAACGTGCCGGACATTACACGCAGGAAGATTTAGATGCCGCGCTGGAAGTGATTTCCAAGGCGAAAAAACCCTATATTTATCTGGGCGGCGGAGCAATTCTTTCTGGCGCTTCAGAAGAGGTGCGTGCCTTTGCCAAAAAGCTGGATTCTCCGGTCTGTGATACCCTGATGGGAAAGGGGGCGTATGACGGTTACGATCCGCTCTATACCGGTATGATCGGTATGCACGGCACAAAGACCTCCAACCTCGGAGTGAGCGAGTGTGACCTTTTGGTTGCACTGGGCGCGAGATTTTCTGACCGTGTCATCGGCAACGCATCCTTATTTGCAAAGAATGCAAAGATCCTGCATATCGATATTGATGCTGCTGAGATCAATAAAAATATCCATGCGGACGTGTCCATTGTCGGAGATCTGAAGGATATTTTGACAAAGCTGATCGCACGGATGGAACAGATGCATCATCCGGAGTGGACAGCGCATATTCTGGAATTAAAAGAAAAGTATCCGCTCAAATATGACGACAGCCAGTTGAGCTGCCCTTATATTATAGAAGAATTAGACCGCATTACGAAAGGCAATGCAATTATCACAACCGACGTCGGACAGCATCAGATGTGGGCGGCACAGTATTATCATTATACGAAGCCCCGCACGTTTTTGTCCTCCGGCGGTCTTGGCACGATGGGCTACGGTATCGGGGCATGCATCGGCGCGAAAACAGGCTGCCCGGATAAAATCTGCGTTAATATCGGCGGAGACGGATGCTTCCGTATGAACCTGATCGAGCTTGCGACAGCCAGCAGATATCAGATTCCGATCATCCAGATCATCATCAACAATCATGTTCTGGGCATGGTGCGCCAGTGGCAGACGCTCTTTTATGGAAAACGCTATTCCCAGACGGTTCTGGAGGATGCAGTGGATTACTGCAAGGTAGCAGAAGGATTGGGATGCGCGGCAATCCGCGTCACCGCGAAGGAGGAGGTTGCTCCGGCAATTGAAAAGGCAATCGCACTTCAGAAGCCGGTTGTCATCGACTGCAGAATTCCTGAAGACGATAAGGTATTTCCGATGGTTCCAGCGGGTGCAGCGATCAGCGAGGTTTTCGATGGGGATGACCTTGCAAGCAAATAAATTAACGTAGTAGTTGACTAAAGCGAAAAATACGGGTACAATAGACCGAAAGGTCGGTATCCGTATTTTTATTCAGGCATGAGCGGTATTCGATATCATTTTTTTTTGATCCAAATGTCCGTGTCACGAAAACACATGTTTGATAAGAACGGGCAGATCGGCTTTTTAGAAAATTCAAGTGCCGCACAGGCGGCGGAATGAGAGGTAAAAATGTCCAGAGTGTACAATTTCAGTGCAGGCCCGGCTGTCCTGCCGGAAGAAGTGCTGCAGGAAGCAGCAGACGAAATGCTTGATTACAGAGGCTGTGGAATGTCAGTTATGGAGATGAGCCATCGTTCCGGTACCTATCAGAAAATCATCGATGAGGCGGAGGCTGATTTACGTCAGCTGATGGGAATCCCCGATAACTATAAAGTGCTGTTTTTACAGGGTGGCGCAAGCCAGCAGTTTGCGATGATTCCGATGAACCTGATGAAAAACCGCGTAGCGGATTACATCATAACCGGACAGTGGGCGAAAAAGGCATGGAAAGAGGCTTCCATTTACGGAAAGGCAAATGCGGTTGCATCCTCCGAGGATCAGACCTTTTCCTATATTCCGGATTGCTCCGATCTGCCGATCGACCCGGACGCGGATTATGTATATATTTGTGAAAATAACACCATTTACGGAACCAAATTCAAAATGCTTCCGAATACAAAGGGAAAACCCCTTGTTGCGGATGTTTCCTCCTGCTTCTTGTCCGAGCCGGTTGATGTGACCAAATATGGCATGATTTACGGTGGCGTTCAGAAGAATATTGGACCTGCCGGCGTAGTTATCGCAATTATCCGGGAAGACCTGATTACAGAAGATGTGCTGCCCGGCACGCCCACCATGTTAAAATATAAAATTCATGCGGATGCGAAATCCCTTTACAACACGCCTCCGGCATACGGAATTTACATCTGCGGCAAAGTATTTAAGTGGCTGCAAAAGCGTGGCGGCCTGGAAGCAATGAAAGAATACAACGAGAAAAAAGCGAAAATTCTGTATGATTTCCTGGATGAAAGCAAGCTGTTCAAAGGCACCGTCCGCAAGGAAGACCGTTCGTTGATGAACGTTCCGTTTATCACAGGCAATGCCGATCTGGATGCAAAATTTGTTGCAGAGGCAAAGAAAAACGGTCTGGAGAACTTAAAGGGACACAGAAGCGTCGGCGGCATGCGCGCAAGCATTTACAATGCAATGCCGATGGAGGGCGTGGAAAAGCTGGTTGCCTTTATGAAAGAGTTTGAAGCGCAGAATCAGTAAGCAGAGTGGGAGGTTTCAATGAGAAAATATTATTGCATGAATCCGATCGCACAGGTCGGACTCGATAATTTTTCGAAAAATTATATCAAAACAGACGAAATTACAGAAGCGGAAGGCATCCTGGTTCGAAGTGCATCGATGCATGATATGGAGCTGCCGGATGGACTTTTAGCGGTTGCAAGAGCGGGAGCCGGCGTCAACAATATCCCGCTGGAGAAATGCGCGGAAAAAGGTATCGTCGTGTTCAATACACCGGGTGCAAACGCAAACGGCGTAAAAGAGCTGGTCATTGCCGGAATGCTTTTAGCAAGCCGTGACGTTGTATCGGGCATCAACTGGGTGAAAGAAAATCAGGAAGATGAAAATATTGCGAAGGATGCGGAGAAAGCGAAGAAGAAGTTTGCCGGTACAGAGGTGATGGGCAAACGCCTTGGTATCATCGGACTGGGCGCGATCGGCGTCAAGGTTGCTAATGTGGCGCGTCATCTCGGAATGGAAGTGCTTGGCTATGATCCGTATGTATCGGTCGATGCGGCGTGGAAGTTAAGCCGCGACGTCAGACATGTGCTGGATGTCAATGAAATCTATGAGCAGTGCGATTATATCACAATCCATGTGCCGCTGATGGACAGCACAAAAAATATGATCAGCGCAGAAGCTATCTCCCGGATGAAGGACGGCGTGATTTTGTTAAACTTTGCAAGAGATCTGCTGGTGGATGAAGAAGCTGTGTTAGACGGAATTACCGCCGGCAAAATCCGCCGTTACGTTTCGGATTTCCCGAATCCGGTCACGGCAGGAAAGCCGGGCTGCATCGTCATCCCGCATCTGGGCGCTTCGACCGAGGAGTCGGAAGAAAACTGTGCGGTTATGGCAGTCAGACAGCTGCAGGAATATCTCGAAAACGGAAATATTCTCCACAGCGTCAACTTCCCGGACTGCGATATGGGTGTGTGCACGGCAGAAAGTAGAGTCGTGATTTTCCATAAGAATATCGCAAACATGATCGCGAAGTTCTCCTCCGTCCTCGGCTGGAACAACTTAAACATCGCAAATATGATGAACAAATCCAAAGGCGATGTTGCATATACGATGGTCGACCTGGAGTCCTCCGTAAGCGGCAGTATTGTCAATCAGTTAAAGACGATCGACGGCGTATTCCGCGTGCGGGTGGTGAAGTAAAGCGCAGGCGTTCTGTAACGGAGAGTCACAGACCCCGGAGAAAGGCAGTATGGTGCCAGTCTCCGGGGCCTTTTGTAAATAGACTTTTTCCCTTGCCTATTGTGCCCGGGAAGGGTAAAATAAAAATAAGAGGAGCGCGGCAAAAGCGTCCGGCAGGAGGGTATCGAATGAACGAAAAACTGTATAGGCTGATGAACTGGCCTGAAATAGAGGCAATTATTTATTCGGAGGAGGACGATCCGCACCGGCTTTTGGGACCGCACCGGGAAGGCAATGCGACGGTGGTGCAGGCATTTTATCCGGGCGCTGTTTCGATGGAACTGAAGCTGCCCGGTCAAAAGACCGTGGAAATGGAGCAGGCGGACGAGGCTGGCTATTATGCCGCACTGGTTGGCGGTAAGGAAATCGGAGGCTATACATTAAAGGCTTCTTTGGAAGATGGCACAACAGAAGAATTTGAAGATCCCTATCGGTTTGCTCCGGTCATTACCAAAGAGGATACGGCGCGGTTTGCGGCAGGAATCCATTATGAAGCTTACCGTATCCTTGGTGCGCATATGATGACCATCGACAAAACCCAGGGCGTACATTTTGCAGTTTGGGCACCGAATGCGCTGCGGGTCAGTGTTGTGGGAGATTTTAACCATTGGGATGGACGCAGACATCAGATGCGCCGCCTGTGGGATTCCGGTATTTTTGAAATTTTTATCCCCGGAGTTAAAGAGGGCGAGAATTATAAGTTTGAGCTGAAATTAAAGGGCGGTCTGACTTACCTGAAGGCAGATCCCTATGCGTTTGGACAACAGCTCCGCCCGGACACGGCATCTGTTGTTCGCAACATCGATGGCTTTGCCTGGGAAGATGAAGCATGGATCCTGGCACGAGAAAAAAGCTGTCCTGAAAAAGAGCCGATGAGCGTTTACGAAATGTATCTGGGCTCCTTTGCAAAGCCCGAGGATGGCCGCAGATATTATAACTACCGGGAGTTTGCACCGAAGGTTATTTCCTATGTGAAGGAAATGGGCTATACCCATGTGGAGCTGATGCCGGTTATGGAGCACCCGCTGGATGGATCCTGGGGCTATCAGGTCATCGGCTATTATGCGCCGACTGCACGTTATGGCACACCGCAGGATTTTATGTATTTTGTCAACGAGCTGCACAAAGCAGGAATCGGCGTGATTCTGGACTGGGTTCCGGCCCATTTTCCGAGAGATGCTTACGGACTGTCCGGGTTCGACGGGACATGCCTGTATGAGCACAAAGACCCGAGACAGGGGGCGCATCCGCATTGGGGAACGCTGATCTATAATTACGGCAGACCGCAGGTAAGCAACTACCTGATTGCCAATGCGCTTTACTGGGTGGAGCAGTTCCATGCAGACGGAATCCGGATGGACGCGGTCGCTTCCATGCTGTATCTCGATTACGGAAAGCAGGATGGCGAATGGATTGCCAACATGTACGGCGGCAATGAAAATCTGGAAGCGGTCGAATTTTTAAAGCATACAAACAGCATGATTCAAAAACGCGGCAGGGGCGCGGTTACGATCGCGGAGGAATCCACAGCATGGCCGAAGGTGACGGGCGATTTAAACGATGGTGGTCTTGGCTTTACGATGAAATGGAATATGGGCTGGATGAACGATTTCCTCGACTACATGCAGTATGACCCATATTTCCGTGCGTATCATCACAACGATCTGACGTTTTCGATGGTTTATGCGTATTCCGAAAAGTTCATGCTCGTGTTATCCCATGACGAGGTAGTTCACGGCAAAGCGTCGATGCTTAGCAAGATGCCGGGAGAGGAAGCGGACAAATTCGCGAACCTGCGCGCAGGCTACGGTTATATGATGACGCATCCGGGCAAGAAGCTTTTGTTTATGGGACAGGATATCGCAGAGTACGACGAGTGGAACGAAGAGCGGGGCGTGGAATGGGAACTGCTAAAATATGATCATCATGAGCAGATGCGCCGGTTTGTGAAGCGGTTAAACGAGCTGTATCGTAAAAACCCTGCGCTGTATGCGGAAGACGACAGCTGGGACGGCTTCGAATGGATTGACTGCATTGATGCAAACGAATGCACGCTTTCCTATCTGAGAAAGAGCGACAAAGAGGAAGAGACGCTTTTGGTATGCCTGAACTTTGCAAACGTGGACAGACCGGAGTATCGGGTGGGTGTACCGTTTGAAGGAAAATATACGGAAGTTTTAAACTCTGACGATGTCGCCTTTGGCGGAAAAGGAAGAATTAACTCCTATGTACTGGAAGCGGAAGAAATCGCATCCGACGGCAGGGAAAATTCGATTCTGATGCATCAGGCGCCGCTGTCTGTGAGCATTTTTGCCTATACGCCTTACACGGACGAAGAAAAAGAAGAGCGCAGAAAGATCGCCGAGGCTGCCCAAAAAGCGGCGGAAGAGGCTGTGAGAAAAGCCGCAGAGGAAGCTGCGAAAAAAGAAGCAATCGCTAAAAAAGCAGCGGAGGAGGCTGCAAAGAAGGAAGAAGCTGCGAGAAAAGCTGCCGAAGAGGCAGCTGAAAAGGAAGCGGTGGCAAGGCAGGCAGCAGAAGAGGTCGTAAGGAAAGCGGCTGCTGCCAAAAAAGCGGTGGAAGAGGCTGCGAAGAAAACAGCTGCCATGAAAAAGAAAACCCTGAAGGAAGAGCTGACCGAAAAGGCAGAGCAGGCGGACAGCGCGATTCTTGAGGGAAAAGAAAAAGAAAAGCCTGCACGCCGCACGACCCGCAAAAAGACAGCGACCGCGAAGGCTGTCGCACCGAAAGAGCCGACGGCTAAGAAGCCTGCCTCTGTAGCTAAGAAGTCTACCTCTTCCGCGAAAGTGACGAAAGGAACCAAAGCATGAGGAAGGTGCTGATGTCCGGCGCAGCATTTTTGACATCCTCTGTGACGCTGACAGGCGAAGAGATAGAAAGCCTCGCGCCGGACGAATCCTTAAAGGATATGGAAAAACAGCTGAGCCTGCTGGAACGCTACTTAAACGAGCTGCCGGACAAGCTTCTGGGGCTGGGCGTCCGCACGGTGCTGGCGCTCATCCTGTTTGCGATCGGCAGCAGACTGATTGCGATGATCCGGCATTTTATCAGACGGGCGATGGAGCGTTCCAGCGCGTCGGAGGAAGCGGCGCAGTTTCTGGATTCCTCGATTAAGTTTGTTTCGTATACGATTCTGGTGTTCATGATTCTGCAGCTGTTTGGTGTGGAGGCAGCAAGCATTGCGACGGTGATCGGTTCGGTCGGCGTAACGATCGGTCTGGCGATCCAGGGAAGCTTAAGTAACTGTATTGGCGGAATCCTGATTATGATGCTGAAGCCGTTTCATGTCGGAGATTATATCATTGAAGGGGGCGGTAACGAAGGGATTGTTCAGCAGATATCTGTCTTTTATACGAAGCTTGCAACCTATGACAATCAGATTATTCTGATCCCGAACGGAAACCTCGCAAACAGCAGCCTGACGAACGTGACGGATGAGGCGGAACGGCGTGTGGATTTGAAAGTCGGAATTTCGTATGATTCTGATATCCGCAGCGCACGGAAAGCAGTGCAGGAAATTGCGAAGAAAAACCCGTATGTGCTTCCGGAGCGGGAGATCGCAGTCAACGTAGACGAACTGGCAGACAGCAGTGTTGTCCTTGTTGTGAAATTCTGGGCGAAGAAGGAAAACTACTGGCAGGCGCGCTATACGATGCTGGAGGATATCAAATACGGATTCGATGAAGCGGGCATCCGCATTCCGTATCCACAGATGGATGTACATCTGGATTCCGGGACTTGACTTGCAAGAAAATCCATGTATAATTATTTCATATCTGCATAGATCAGAAAAAGTCGGCGTGCGAGCCTTATCGCCCGCCGCTTTTTTTCCTCTTTACGCACCGGTTTGAGCGTATACATAGCCTGCCGGGGCAAAAGGTGGACACAAAGCTCGTGTGAACGGGCAATTTCACAGATGAAAGGAGACAAATGTAAAAAGTATGATAAAAGAACTGATGAAGTCGATCAGGGAATACAAGCGTGATTCGATCCTGACACCGATTCTGGTATCTCTGGAAGTGGTCATGGAATGTATCATCCCGTTTGTAGTCGCTCAGCTGGTCAATGAAATCAAAGCCGGAAGCGGTATGAGCGTCATTTCACGGTACGGTCTGATTCTGGTGGTGATGGCGCTTATGTCTCTCGCATTCGGAGCCGGTGCCGGTTCGGTCTGCGCGTCCGCGTCCTGCGGATTCGCCAAAAACCTGCGCAAGGATATGTTTTACCGGATTCAGGATTTTTCCTTTGAAAACATCGACAAATTTTCTACCTCGTCTTTAGTGACGAGAATGACGACGGACGTTATGAACGTCCAGCTGGCATTTATGATGCTGATCCGACTTGCGATCCGCAGCCCGCTGATGTTGATCTTTTCCTTTACGATGGCGTTTATTATGGGCGGAAAGATGGCGCTGATCTTCCTGGTGGTCATCCCGATTCTGGGGATCGGACTGTTTGCCGTGATCCATAAGGTAGGCCCGCTGTTTAAACGGGTATTCCGTAAGTACGATGCTCTGAACAATTCGATTCAGGAAAATGTCAAGGGCATGCGCGTGGTAAAATCCTTTGTGCGCGAGGCGTACGAAAAAGAAAAATTCCATCATGCGGCAGAAGAGGTTTGTCAGGATTTCACCCGCGCGGAGAAGATTCTGGCGATCAACAGCCCTCTGATGCAGTTCTGCCTGTATGTGGTTATGATTTTTGTCCTGTCCTTTGGTTCTTATACGATCATCACGAGCGGCGGTCTGGATCTGGACGTCGGACAGTTTTCTGCCCTTTTAGTATACAGCTTCCAGATATTAAATAGCCTGATGATGTTCTCGATGGTATTTGTCATGGTGACGATGGCTGCGGAATCCGCACAGCGAATCGTGGAAGTGTTAAAAGAGGACAGTACGCTGACAAGTCCTGCAGACCCGGTGGAGGAAGTGGCAGATGGTTCGATCGATTTCGACCATGTCAGTTTCAAATATTCTCTGCAGGCGGAGAAGATGGCGCTTGCCGATATCGATCTGCATATCCGTTCCGGGGAGACGATTGGAATTATCGGTGGCACCGGTTCTTCGAAGTCTTCCCTGATCCAACTGATTTCCAGACTTTATGACGCGACAGAGGGCGTTGTAAAGGTTGGCGGAAAAGACGTCAGAGAATATGATCTGGAAGTGCTGCGCAACCAGGTAGCAGTCGTATTACAGAAAAATATTCTGTTTTCCGGAACGATCAAGGAAAACCTGCGCTGGGGCAACCAGAACGCGACGGATGAGGAATTAAAGGAAGCATGCCGTCTGGCGCAGGCGGATGAATTTATCATGCAGTTCCCGGTTCAATACGATACGCATATCGAACAGGGAGGCAGCAATGTGTCCGGCGGTCAGAAGCAGAGACTTTGTATCGCAAGAGCGCTGTTAAAGAAGCCGAAGATCCTGATTCTCGACGATTCGACCAGTGCGGTGGATACCAGGACGGACGCACAGATCCGCAAAGCGCTGCGCGAATACATTCCGGAAACGACCAAGATCATCATCGCACAGAGAATTTCCTCCGTGCAGGATGCGGATCGGATTCTGGTCATGGACGGCGGTACGATCTGCAATATCGGCACCCATGAAGAGCTTCTCAAGACGAGCGAGATTTACCGGGAAGTATATACTTCCCAGAACAAGGGAGGTGATTCTGATGAAAAATAAGGGACAGGCGAAAAAAGGAACGATGAAGCGTCTGATCAGGATGCTGTTCGAGTTTTATCCGGTACTTCTGCCGTTAGTTTTGGTCTGCATCGTACTGAATGCACTGATCAGCTCGATTCCCGCTATTTTCCAGCAGAATATCATCGCAGTGGTCGAGCAGTACTGGCAGACGAAGGACTGGGCGGCGGCAGCGCCGACGGTGACCAGACTGGTCCTCATCCTGGTTGTACTGTATGCGCTGTCTCTGGCAGCAGGCTATGCGTATTCCTATGGAATGGCGATTATCACACAGGGCTCCCTGAAGAAGATGCGGGAAAAAATGTTCAACCGCATGCAGGATTTGCCGATCAAGTATTTTGATACACATAACCACGGCGATATCATGAGCTATTATACTAACGATATCGACACGCTGCGCCAGCTGATTTCTCAGAGTATTCCGCAGCTGTTGATTTCCTGTATCACCGTGGTTACGATTTTTTCAATCATGCTGTATTACAGCATGTGGCTGCTTTTGGTCGTGCTCTGTGGCGTTGCATTGATGTTTGTCGTTACCAAAAAGGTCGGCAGCAGCTCGGCACATTTTTTCTTAAAGCAGCAGATCGCAGTCGGCAAGACAGAGGGCTTTGTGGAAGAGATCATGAACGGACAGAAGGTTGTCAAGGTGTTCAGTCATGAGACCGAGACAAAAAAGGATTTTGACCGGGTCAACGACGAGCTGTTTGAAATGTCCTGTCAGGCAAACCGTTATGCGAACATGCTGATGCCGATTCTGATGAATATGGGCAATATCCTTTATGTTGTCGTAGCGCTTGCTGGAGGCATGCTGCTATTGTCCGGCGCGCCGAACTTGAGTTTGTCAGGCATGGCACTTTCCATCAGTATTACCGTACCTTTTTTGAATATGACAAGACAGTTCTGCGGCAATATCGGACAGGTGTCCAATCAGGTCAACTCAGTTGTCATGGGTCTTGCGGGGGCAGATCGTATTTTCAGCCTGCTGGATGAAGAGCCGGAGACAGACGATGGCTATGTAACCTTGGTCAATGCAAAAGAAGAAAATGGTGAACTGGTCGAATGCAGCGAGCGTACAGATATCTGGGCATGGAAGCATCCGCACAGCGCGGACGGCAGCGTGACCTATACGCGTCTGACGGGCGACGTGCGCCTGAAGGAAGTGGATTTTGGTTACAATCCGGATAAAATCGTCCTGCATGATGTCAGTCTGTACGCAGAGCCCGGACAGAAGGTGGCGTTTGTAGGCGCGACCGGCGCCGGAAAGACGACGATCACAAACCTGATCAACCGGTTTTATGATATCGCGGACGGCAAAATCCGTTATGACGGAATTAATATCAACAAGATAAAAAAAGCGGATCTGCGCCGTTCTCTTGGCATTATTCTGCAGGATACGGTGCTCTTTACCGGCACTGTCATGGAAAATATCCGCTATGGCAAGCTGGATGCGACAGATGAAGAGTGTATCGGGGCTGCAAGGCTTGCGGGTGCGCATGATTTCATCACACGTCTGCCCGAAGGCTACCAGACGGTAATCGACGGTAACGGATCGAACCTGTCCCAGGGACAGAGACAGCTGATTTCGATTGCGCGTGCTGCAGTTGCAGATCCGCCGGTTATGATTATGGACGAGGCGACATCTTCGATCGATACCAGAACAGAGGCGATTGTGCAGAAAGGTATGGATGCGCTGATGCACGGACGAACCGTATTCGTTATCGCACACAGACTGTCCACAGTTCGGAATTCCGATGTGATCATGGTTCTCGAGCATGGACGGATTATCGAGCGCGGCAGCCATGATGAGCTGATCGCGCAGAAAGGAAAGTATTATCAGCTTTATACCGGCGCATTCGAGCTGGAATAAAGCGTAGTATGAGATTGCGCAGCTTCTTTTGCGCATGAAATAGCGCTCCCCTCGTAGCTGTCTGTAAACAGATTTTTATGCGAGCATAAAATCTGTTTACAGACAGCTACGAGTGAATTGGGAAAACAAAAAGGCACTGGAATACCAGTGCCTTAAACAATAGAATGCTCGCAGAGCGTGCATTCTATTGTCATGAATTAAAATTCCTATAAAGAAAAGCCGGAAAAGGGACTCGAACCCTCGACCTACTGATTACGAATCAGTTGCGCTACCAACTGCGCTATTCCGGCAGAACTCCAACAATAGATATTATACTGATATTTCATCGGTTTGGCAAGTCTTTTTTGAAAAAAGTTTCGTCTTGACAGCATTTCTGAATTGTGGATAATGTAAGGAAGAGTAAAAAAGAAAATAAACTCGCAAATGAAAGGCCGGTTACGCGGCAGAATGGGAGGAAGCATGACAGCTTATAAAGACAGAAGCAAAGAAGAGTTACTGCAGGAAAAGAGTCAGCTGGAGGCTCAGTATAAGGAGTTCCAGGGTAAAGGACTGAAACTGGATATGTCCCGCGGTAAACCGAGCGCAGCGCAGCTGGATCTTTCCATGGGTATGATGGATGTACTGGACAGCTTTACAGATCTGAAGTGTGAGGCAGGAATTGATTGCCGTAACTATGGTGTTATGGATGGCATCCCGGAAGCAAAGCGTCTGTTGGGAGAACTGATCGAAGTGCCTGCAGATAATATCATTATCTACGGCAACTCCAGTCTGAATGTAATGTTCGATGTAGTGAGCCATGCCTTCACCCACGGTATTATGGGGATGACTCCCTGGCATAAGTTAGACAAGGTAAAATTCCTTTGCCCGGTTCCAGGCTATGATCGTCATTTTGCGATTACAGAATATTTTGGCGTAGAGATGATCAATGTTCCGATGACTCCCCAGGGCCCGGATATGGATCTGGTGGAAAAGCTGGTCAGCGAGGATGAAGCCATCAAGGGTATCTGGTGCGTACCGAAGTATTCCAACCCGCAGGGCTACACCTACTCCGACGAAACCGTCCGCAGATTCGCTGCCTTAAAGCCTGCGGCAAAGGATTTCCGTATTTTCTGGGACAATGCTTACAACGTACATCATCTGTATGACGAGCCTCAGGATGTTATCCTGGAGCTGCTTTCCGAGTGTGAAAAGGCTGGCAACCCGGATATGGTTTATAAATTCAGCTCCACCAGTAAAATCAGCTTCCCCGGTTCCGGCGTCGCTGCAATTTCTGCTTCCAAGGCAAACCTGGATGATTTAAGAACACATCTGACGATTCAGACGATCGGTCACGATAAGTTAAATCAGCTGCGTCATGTGCGTTACTTTAAAGATATCCACGGCATCGAGACGCAGATGAAAAAGCATGCAGAGATTCTGCGTCCCAAATTTGAAGCAGTGCTGGAAATCCTCGACAGAGAGCTGGGGAATCTGGAGATCGGTACCTGGACAAAACCCCACGGCGGCTATTTTATTTCCTTTGAAGCTCTGGACGGCTGTGCAAAGGCGATCGTTGCAAAAGCAAAGGAAGCCGGAGTTGTCATGACCGGTGCCGGGGCAACCTACCCTTATAAAAAGGATCCTCATGACTCCAACATCCGTATCGCCCCTTCCTTCCCTCCGATCGACGAGCTGGTTCAGGCAACGGAGCTGTTTGTTCTGTGCGTAAAGCTGGTAAGTGTAGACAAGCTTCTGGAAAACATGTAAAATAACACAATAGAATGCACGGTGCATGAGGCTTCTATTGCCATGAATAATGATGCGCGCCTGAGATTGTAGCAGCTGGGCGCGCATTTTTATCGTATAGGAAACTCTTTTTGTAGGGGGATCAGGATGTCACAGGAGGAACAGACAATAAAGCTGGATCAGCGGGATGTGCTGGACGCAGCGATGACAGCAGGGCATATTTTGCTGGAAAACGGCGCGGAAATATTCCGTGTGGAAGAGACGATCGACCGGATCTGTCATCATTTTGGCGTACAGTCAGAAAACGCCTTTGTACTCAGCAACGGCATTTTTCTGACGTCCGGAGATGAGCATGAGAAACGCTTTGCCCGGGTGGAGCATATTCCGGTTCGCGGTGCACAGCTTCATCGGGTTGCGGCGGTCAATCAGCTCTCACGGGAAATAGAAGAGGGAAAATACACACTGCCGGAAATCCGGGAAAAGCTGGAACAGATCCGAAATGCGCCGGGCGCTTCCAAAAGGACACTGGTGCTGATGTCCGGTCTTGGCAGCGGCTGTTTTTGTCTGATGTTCGGCGGAATGTGGCAGGACTGTGTCGCAGCCTTTGTGATCGGGTGTCTGCTGTATCTGTATTTGCTTTGGTTAAACGGCAGATGCTCTAAAATTGTGGAAAATATCGGCGGCGGAATTATTATTACGGTGTGTAGTCTTTTGTTTATCCATATGCCGTTTGGAATGGATATGAGCCATATGATCAGCGGTTCCATCATGCCTCTCGTGCCGGGGCTCGCATTTACGAACGGAATCCGGGACATCGCGGACGGCGATTACATTTCCGGGACCGTCCGCATGATCGACGCGGTGCTTGTTTTTTTGTCTGTGGCGGCAGGCGTCGGCTGTGTGCTGAGCATTTATCATCATCTGACGGGAGGTGTCATGCTGTGACGGATTTGCTTCAGATTCTTGCGGCTGGAATCGGCACGGTTGCGTTCGGCGCGTTATTTGGCGTGCCTTCCAAATATTATCCCTACTGCGGCCTGATCGGAGCGTCCGGCTGGGCGGTCTATGTTTTTTTGTGGATGCGGACGGGCTTTTGGTCGGAAGCGGTCGTTGTCTTTTTGGCGACAGTGCTGGTTATTCTGATGTCCCGTTTTTTTGCCGTGCGGGAGCGTTGCCCGGTGACGATTTTTTTAATCTGCGGTATTTTACCGCTCGTGCCTGGAGCCGGAATATACTGGACGTGCTATTACCTGGTGACGGGACAGCTGGATGAAGCTTCTACCCGCGGATTTTCTGCCCTCAAGGCGGCGGTTGCGATTGTGCTTGGAATTGTGTTCGTATTTGAAATTCCGCAGCGTTTCTTCAAGGGAAAGGCGGTCAGAAAAAATGACAAACTGTGAAGCGTGCGCTTATTACAGCTATGACGAGGATTATGAATGTTATATCTGCGAAATGGATCTGGACGAGGACGAGATGCTGAAATTTTTAAGCAGCACGTTTGATGCCTGTCCCTATTACCGTTCCGGAGATGAATACAGCGTTGTGCGGCACCAGATGTGACGGCGCATGGGAAATTCGATGATTTCCTGAAGAAATCGCGTTTTCCCATGCACCGCTACATCCAGATTCCAAAAGCTCTATCGTGCCAGCACGAATCGTTTTTTAAATCTGGGCGTCACTTGCTTTCATTAAATTTTTATATCCCAATTATAATCAATTTATAAAATTGGAGAATCCGCTTGACGGGTTCTCTTTTTTCGTGCTATCATCCAGACACATACAGAGCAGGAGCTCGGAAAGTTCGCCCCATGCAGAAATAGCAGGAGGCAATATCCTTTCGGAACGAAAACGTTCCATTTCTTTTGCAGATAGCCGATTGGGTCTGCAGTCTTTTTCAAACAATAGAAGATCCCCGGACGGGATGCTATTGTTTTCAGAAATTGATTTTCGTTTTTCAACGACAGTTTCCAGAGTTAAAAAATCAAACAGACAGTCAGATTTTGCTGTCAGACAGGAGGTTTATGCAAAAGCAGACACTCCTTGGACGCGCAAACCGGGTGAGGGACAAGCCTGAATTCTACCCTGTTGGTTCACGTCATTTCGTCCGGCTGTTTTCGACGTATCCTTCCGATACATCCGTCGGACGTCGTCTTGTGGGAGGAGAAAAATCCCATGCAATCAAATAATTCTAAAAAGACCTTTCGCCCTGAAACAGAGGAAAAAGGCAGAAAAAGAAATTCCCAGAAAAAACAGGCAGCTGCAGCGGGCGTTGCGATGACGGCGATTGCCGTGATTTTACTCGGTGCAGGAATCGGCTATTCCGTGCAGAGGGCGGGAAAGACCGAGAGCATTTCCCTGGAGGAAATGCAGAACAGTGTGAGCAGCGCGCTGAAAGGAGAGATGGAATCGGCGGCAACGAGTCTGGAACAGTTAAACCAGAATATTGCCGACAATCAGAAAAAGCTTGACGAGGTCAATGCACAGCTTGCGCAGCGCGAGGAAAGTCTGCTGCAGGTAGAAACGATTCAGCACAGGCTGGAAGAAAATGCGTCCGGGATGACCGGAAAAGTGACCGATCTGGAAAAAACGACCCATACGAAGGTAAATGAAATCCGGACGGATATGGAGAGTATCCATACAGATGTCACAAAGACGTTGGAAGAAATTTCCAGAATCATGCAGGAAATGGATGCCCAGAAAAAACAGGACAATACCGATCACAAAGAATCTATAACGGAGATCAACAGAATCAACGAGTCGGTGCAGTCTGTCAACCAGACCGTGTCCAAGCTGGAGGACCGCCTGAACACTTCTTATGAGAACCTGAAAAATCTGGTGCAGGAAGTTCGCACAACAGAGGAGAAGAACCGGGAACTCTGGACACAGGAACAGACCCAGCTGACCGAGCAGCAAAAGCAGCTGTTAAAAGAGGTTGAGGAAAGCAGACAGGAAACAATCAGAAGTCTGGCTTTAGTTGAGAGCAATTTAAAAAATATGCTGGAATCCGATATGGTGCAGATTACAGCCGCCTTTGGTTCGCTGACAGCAGAGCTGCAGACGAGAGTGCAGGAGCTTTCCGCCCTTCTGGAAAACAGAATGAACCGGGTTGACCAGAATTTAAGCGGACTGGACAAAAACGTGACCGGGCTTGGCAATAATATTTCTGGTTTAAACGAGAATGTGAACGGCCTCGGCAACAATATTTCCGGTTTAAGCGAGAATGTGAGCGGCCTGAATGAGAACGTTGACGGCGTTGGCAAAAATGTGGAAAGCTTGTTTACGAGAATCGGTGAGCTGGACAACGGGATGCAGACGAACCTGACGACGCTGCAGCAGACATTTGCCAAGCAGTTCGGAGATCTGAATGTATCTGCCGGACAGAATACGGAAGAGTTGAAATCCTATCTGGAGGAGTTAAACAACGGCCTGAAACAGGATATGAATCAGGTTTTTACATCTGTGAGTAATGGTAAGAAAAAGCTGGCGTCCGCATTGCTCACAAAGGGAGTTTCCACAAACGAGGACGCAACATTTGCCCAGCTGGCGGAAGCAATTTTAAACATTGATCAGAAGCTCGTCATTGGCGTGGAAGAGATTCCGGGTACGATCCGTTATCAGTATCATTATCATGTGGATGCTTCCGGCAACCAGCCGCACACGGAAAAGAGCGATACGGCAGGGGGCTGCTATACCGGGACACATGGCCATGTGCATAGCGTGGAGGATGGCTGTTACAAAGAAGAATCCTACCATGTTCACCGGGATGACTGCTCTGGCTATCCGGTCTGGGTGGACTGGGCTCCTGGCGTGGAACCTTACTGGGGGTTTATTTATACCTGCGGGGAGCCTGCAAATGCGACCAGAAGGGTGCTGATCTGCAGCAAGCAGACGGGTTCAACCGATTACTATGTACCGTCCTGTGGTCTGGCAGATGGACAGATTATCGGAGCAGAAATTTTGTACGATCAGGCGCATGCGCAGGTAAAAGCACAGGAGGAACAGCAGTGCAGAGATGAGCTTGTGAGACTTGCGCTTTCGATGCAGCCTGCCCTTGGAAGCAATACATCTGAAACAGAACAGATCGGAACGGACGCAGACAACATCCCGCCAGCACCGGAGCAGATCGCGGCCGAGGCGGAGCGGAAACGTCAGGAGGAAGCTGCGGCAGAAGCAGAGCGGCGCCAGGAAAGTGTAGGCGAAGTAAAGACAGAAGCAGACCGGCGCCAGGAAAGCGAGGGCGAAGCTGCGGCAGATGCAGACCGGCGCCAGGAAGCTGGAGGTGCATCGAAGTCAGACAGCAGCACAGACAATGTGGGCACATCCAAAGGGGCAGACGCAGACCGGCGGGAGGAGAGTGCAGACACACCGAAGTCAGACGGCAGCACAGAAAATGTGAATACAACCGCCACGTCCGCTACAGACAGCCAGAAAATATCTGAGGCATCCGAAAATTGATAAAAGAATTGCATAATGACTCTCTTTCTGCTAAAGTAAAGTTTAAACCAAAGTAAAGGGAGATCAGAATATCATGGGAAGTAATGGAGTCATGCTGCTGATTATTATTATCTGTATCATCCTGTCCGGATATTTTTCAGCAACAGAGACGGCTTTTTCAGCAATCAACAGAGTCAGAATCCGCAATCAGGCAGAAAAGGGAAACAAGAGGGCAGCACTGGTGCTGCAGCTCTCTGACAACTACGACAGCCTGTTGTCGACGATTCTGATCGGTAACAATATTGTCAATATCGGATGTTCTTCTCTGGCGACAATTTTATTTGTAAAGCTTCTTGGAGAAGAGATGGGCGCGGGAATTTCCACGCTGGTGATCACCGTTGTGGTATTGATTTTCGGTGAAATTTCGCCAAAGAGCATCGCAAAAGAATCCCCGGAAAAATTCGCTATGTTTTCCGCACCGATGATCAATGGGCTTCGGATCGTCCTGACACCGATCAACTGGATGTTCGGGCAGTGGAAGAAGCTGTTGTCCTGTCTGTTTAAAACGTCCGGCAGTCAGGGCATTACATCGGAAGAACTGTTTACGATCGTAGAGGAAGCGCAGGAAGAGGGAAGCATTGATAAAGAAGAAGGAAGCCTTCTGCGCAGCGCATTGAGCTTTGACGATCTGGAGGCGGGAGATATTCTGACCCCACGGATCGATATGGAAGGAATCCCTGTGGAAAGTACCCAGGAGGAAGCTGCAGAAGTATTTGCAAATACCGGCTATTCCAGACTTCCGGTTTATGAAGAAACATTGGATCATATCGTCGGCATTTTGTACCATAAGGATTTTTATAATCGGGTTTACGGGACGGATACGAGCATCCGGGAAGTGATGCGTCCGGCACTGTTTACGACAGCAAACCAGAAGATCGATGAGCTGATGCAGGAGCTTCAGAAAAAGAAACTGCATATCGCGATCGTATTGGATGAATTCGGCGGGACGGTTGGCCTGATCACGCTGGAGGATATCCTCGAAGAGCTGGTGGGTGAAATCTGGGACGAACACGACGAGGTCGTTCAGGAGATCGTGCAGATTTCTGAGCGCGAATATAAGTTCAGCGGACGGGCGAGCGTGAAGAAGCTTTTCGACCTGATGGATGAGGAGGATGAATCCGAGGCGGCGACCGTAGGCGGCTGGGTTATGGAACAGTTAAAGAGAATCCCTGCGGTTGGGGACAACTTCGACTATAAAGGTACCCATGTGGAAGTAACTGAGATGGAAGAAAAGCGAGTATTATCCGTGCACGTCATCCTGCCGGAAGAGGAGAAAACGGAGTAAACACGCGCTTCCTACAAAAAGAGACTTCCTGAAGGAGATTTTCTGACAGGGAGCGCTGTGCGCGGCAAAAAGAAGACAACAGGCATCCGGAACGCTGTTTGAAGCAGCGAACTTCCGGATGCCTGTTTTAACTTATAGAAAAGCACTTTGTGCAGTCCTACACTTTTTTCTTATAACAGTGCTCTGCAAACTGCAGCAGCTGATAAAGCCCCATCGCAATGATACACAAAAGCAGGATGGATGTAATGAGCATATCCAGCTGCAGTACCTGGCTTCCGTAGATGATCAGATAGCCGAGCCCGCGTCTGGCAGCGAGAAATTCGCCGATAACGACGCCGACTAACGAAAGCCCGATATTGACTTTCATATTGCTTAAAATGACCGGGATGGAAGCGGGCAGGACAACCTTGAAAAAGCAGTCCCGTCTGGTGCCGCCGAGCGTTCGGATCAGGAGAAGCTTTTCGGGATCTGCCTGCAAAAATCCGGTATAAAGGTTGATGATTGCACCGAAGATGGCGACGGAAATGCCGGCGGCGATGATCGTATCCATGCCGGTGCCGAGCCAGACGATCAAAAGAGGGGCGAGCGCGGATTTCGGGAGACTGTTTAAAACGACGAGAAACGGCTCCAAAATTTCAGACAACCGGCGGCTGTACCATAAAAGCGTGGCGGTGGAAAGGCTAACGAGGGCGACGAGAAAAAAACTGATGACCGTTTCAGTCAACGTGATACCGATATGGGTAAACAGGGAACGCTCGGAGACCATGCGGACAAAGCAGGCGACGACACGGGAAGGACTGGAGAAAAAGAAGCTGTCGATGATATGGAAGTCTGCGAACAACTCCCAGACTGTCAGGAAAAGAAGCAGCATAAAAATCCGGGCAAAGTGGACGAAATGATGATGGCGTCTGTGGGCAAGCAGGAAAAGCTGCTGGTCGGACAGTGTTTGGTCAGTTGTTTTCATTGGACAGTTCCTCCCAGATCTGATTAAAAAGCTGTCCGTATTCCGGCGCGCGCCGTGCGGCAAGCGGCGAATGGTCTGCGGCAGTCAGGTGAATGGGAAATTCTGCTTTGACACGGGCGGGGCGGGCAGACAGGATGAGAACGCGATCGGCGAGGCTGATAGCTTCTGCAAGATCGTGGGTGATGAGGATGACGGATTTTTCTGCCTTACGGATCATGGCAGCAATATCGGCGGAAACGGTCAGCCGGGTCTGGTAATCCAGCGCGGAAAACGGCTCATCGAGCAACAGGATATCGGGCTCGAGCGCCATCGTGCGGATGAGGGCAGCCCGTTGGCGCATGCCGCCGGAAAGCTGAGACGGCTTTTTATGCTGAAATTCCAGAAGCCCGTAGTCGGAGAGCATCCTGTGAACGCGTTCCAGGTTCTTGACGGTATCCTTGTGGGCGATTTCCAGTCCGAGCGTAACATTTTGCCAGACGTTTCGCCATTCAAATAAAAGATCGTGCTGCAGCATGTAGCCGATGCCGGGCTGATGACCATTTTCCCCATAAAACGTGATGCCGCCGCTGCCCGGGGTGAGCAAGCCGGCGATCAGGGACAAAATCGTGGATTTGCCGCAGCCGCTGGGACCGACAATCGCCAGAAATTCTTTGCGGTAAAGGCAGAAGGAAACCCGATCCAGGGCGGGCGTTTCGCCGTTTAGGGTGTGGTAGGAATAGGACAGTTCCTGTGCTTTTAAAAGGACAGAGTCCATAAGCTTTTCCCTTCTTTCTGGCAGGATTGCCCTGAAACTGGGTTCTTTTGCAGGCTAATCCTGACATGATCTGCTTTATCATATGCGGAAGCTGCTGCAATTGCGCATCGATGTTACATAGCAATGACGTAGCTGCCCTGCGGATTCGACAAAATATTTTTTACTTTATTGCAATAAAGTAGAAAATATGATACTATCTGATATAAATCTGAAATGGAAACACAATTTCCAATCGGATGAAAGGCAACAGCCATCAACCGGAGCAATCTGGATGAAAACAGGAGAGGAGAATTGAAAAAATGAGTGAGAAGCTGAAAGTTGGCATTCTGGGTGGAACTGGCATGGTAGGTCAGCGGTTTATTTCACTGCTGGAAAATCATCCCTGGTTCGAAGTGGCTGCCATTGCAGCAAGCCCCCGTTCCGCAGGCAAGACCTACGAAGAGGCAGTCGGCGGCAGATGGAAAATGGACACACCCATGCCGGAAGCGGTAAAGAACCTGATCGTATTAAACGTTAACGATGTGGAGCATGTAGCATCCCAGGTTGATTTTGTATTCAGCGCTGTCGATATGACAAAGGACGAGATCAAAAAGATCGAGGAAGCCTATGCAAAGACAGAAACACCTGTTGTTTCCAATAACTCCGCACACCGCTGGACACCGGATGTCCCGATGATGGTTCCGGAGATCAATCCGGAGCATGCGGCAGTTATCGAATCTCAGAAAAAAAGACTCGGTACCAAGAGAGGCTTCGTTGCTGTAAAACCCAACTGCTCGATTCAGAGCTATGCGCCTGTCCTGACTGCATGGAAAGAGTTTGAGCCCTATGAAGTGGTTGCTACGACCTATCAGGCGATTTCCGGCGCAGGCAAGACCTTTGCAGATTGGCCGGAGATGGTGGGAAATATCATCCCTTATATCGGCGGCGAGGAAGAGAAGAGCGAAAAGGAGCCGCTGCGTCTTTGGGGTAAAGTGGAGGACGGCGTGATCGTTCCGGCACAGAGCCCGGTTATCACATGCCAGTGTATCCGTGTGCCTGTTTTAAACGGACATACCGCAGCTGTGTTTGTGAAGTTTAAGAAAAAGCCTACCAAGGAAGAGTTAATCGACCGTCTGGTTCATTTTTCCGGCGAGCCGCAGAGACTGGAGCTTCCCAGCGCGCCCAAACAGTTTATTCAGTATCTGGAGGAGGATAACCGCCCTCAGATTGCGCTGGATGTCAACTATGAAAACGGCATGGGAATTTCGGTCGGCCGTCTGAGAGAGGATACGGTTTACGACTGGAAGTTCGTTGGCTTATCCCACAATACAGTCCGCGGAGCAGCGGGCGGCGCAGTGCTTTGCGCAGAGCTGCTCAAAGCACAGGGATATATCACAAAGAAATAAAAGAGAGACATACAGCAGGGAACGACGGGAGGTAGAAGCTACCTCCCTTTCGCTGCTTTGCAGGACAGAGGTGTATGGCAAAAAAGTTATTTATCGCAGAGAAACCGAGTGTGGCCCAGGAGTTTGCAAAAGCGCTGAAATATCAGATGAGCCGCAGGGATGGTTATCTGGAATCGGAAGAGGCGATTGTGACCTGGTGCGTTGGTCATCTGGTTACGATGAGCTATCCGGAAGTGTACGATATCAAATATAAAAAGTGGTCGGTCGATACGCTGCCGTTTATCCCGGAAACTTTTAAATATGAAGTGATCTCGGGCGTCAAAAAACAGTTCGATATCGTCAGCTCACTGTTGAACCGTCCGGACGTCGATACAATTTACGTCTGTACAGACTCCGGGAGAGAGGGAGAGTATATTTACCGACTTGTGGAGCAGGAAGCGAACATTCACGGAAAAAAGCGCCGCAGGGTCTGGATTGATTCTCAGACGGAGGAAGAGATTCTGCGCGGGGTGCGGGAGGCAAAGGATTTGTCGGAATATGATAATCTGGCGAACGCAGCTTACCTGCGCGCCAAGGAAGATTATCTGATGGGCATCAATTTTTCCCGTGCGTTGACTTTAAAATACGGCAACCATGTCAAAAACTACTTGCGCCGCGACCGTGCGGTGATTTCAGTTGGCCGTGTAATGACTTGTGTATTGGGCATGGTCGTCAACCGGGAACGCGAAATCCGTTCGTTTGTAAAAACGCCTTTTTACCGTGTGACGGGAGCCTTTGGAATTCCGATGGGCGACGGAAAGGAAAAGCCCTTCGAGGGAGAATGGCGCGCAGTAGAGGGGAGTGCCTGGAACCTTTCACCACTTTTATATAAAGAAAACGGATTTTCGGAAAAAAAAGATGCTGAGGCATTGATGGAAAAGCTGGGCGCAATTTTGCCGGAAGGTGTGATGTCCCCCGAATTTTCAGGCGCTTTTCTGGAAAAATGTGAAAAAAAGAAAGAACAGAAAAATCCGCCGCTGTTATATAATCTGGCGGAGCTGCAAAATGATTGCTCCCGGATGTTTAAGATCAGTCCGGATGAAACCCTCAAAATTGCACAGGAGCTTTATGAGAAAAAGCTGACGACCTATCCGAGAACGGATGCCCGTGTTTTATCCAGCGCAGTTGCAAAGGAAATCCATAAAAATATCGGCGGACTTCGCAATTTCGCTCCGGTCAGCGCATACGCAGTGCAGATTCTGGAAGAAAATAGTTATCAGAAAATTGCAAAAACCCGTTATGTCAACGACAAACAGATCACGGATCACTATGCGATTATCCCGACCGGACAGGGCTTTTCGGCGCTGCGGAGTCTTTCTCCCGCGTCGGCAAAGGTCTATGAAGTGATTGCAAGACGTTTCCTGAGCATCTTTTATCCGCCGGCGATTTCCCAGAAGGTATCGCTGACGGTGCTTGTAAAATCGCAGCAGCTGCCGCAGGGTGAACGCTTTTTTGCTTCGTTTAAGGTGCTGACGCAGGAAGGGTATCTGGGCGTCAGCCGCCCATCCTTTTTCAGCTCCAAAAAAGAAGAAAAAGAGGAGAAAAACGGAGAGGAAGAGGAATTTTCCTGCGACGAGGCATTTTTAAAGGTGTTACAGACTATGAAAAAAGGAGAACAGCTTCCGCTGCATTCTCTTTCTATCAAAGAAGGCGAAACCTCGCCGCCGAAGCGTTACAATTCCGGTTCGCTGATCCTGACAATGGAAAATGCGGGACAGTTTATTGAGGACGAAGAGCTGCGGGCACAGATCAAGGGCAGCGGCATCGGAACCTCTGCGACGCGTGCGGAAATCTTAAAAAAGCTTGTCACGATCGAGTATCTGGCGTTGAATAAAAAGACGCAGACGATCACGCCGACGCTGATGGGCGAAATGATTTACGATGTGGTTTCAGATTCGATCCGACCACTGTTAAACCCCGCGCTGACTGCCAGCTGGGAAAAGGGGCTGACCGGTGTTGCGGAGGGGACGATTACATCCGGAGAATATATGGATAAACTGGATGATTTTGTACGCAGGAGGACGAATATCGTTAAACAGCTGCACAATCAGTCCATCTTATATCAGCAGTTCGATGCGATAGCCGGTTTTTACCAGAAAAAAGAAACCGCACCGGCTGTCAAAAAAGCAGGAACAGCAAAAAAAAGGACAGAAAAGAAAGAAAATGCGGAAGGCTAGGGCTTTTCTGCAAAACGTTCGCCACATTCAGGCGGCAGAAACAGGAGGAAAAAGAAGATGGAAGCAATGAAGATCAGAAACCTGTACAATCTGGAAGAAACAATCGCTGCACCGCTTTTGGAGCAGTATGAGTATCCGTGGGAGGTTCTGCCCTATATCAAGGAATTCATCAAAGCACTCGGGAACGCTCTGCCGGAGGATCGCTTCGAAAAAAGAGGAGAGGATATCTGGGTGGCAAAAAGCGCGACTGTTGCGCCGACTGCCTGCTTAAACGGTCCCTGTATCGTGGATGAGGAAGCGGAAATCAGACATTGCGCGTTTGTCAGAGGCAGCGCAATCATCGGAAAAGGTGCAGTTGTCGGTAATTCTACCGAGTTAAAGAACGTCATTCTGTCTAATAAAGTGCAGGTTCCGCATTATAATTACGTCGGGGACAGCATTTTAGGTTATAAGGCACATATGGGTGCAGGTTCCATCACTTCGAATGTAAAAAGCGACAAGACTCTGGTTGTTGTCAAATCTGCAGAAGAAAACATCGAAACCGGTCTGAAAAAATTCGGCGCGATGCTGGGCGACTGCGTGGAGGTAGGCTGCAACAGCGTGTTAAATCCGGGAACGGTAATCGGAAGACATACGAACGTTTATCCGCTTTCGCGGGTGCGCGGATTTATTCCGGAAAACAGTATTTTCAAAGATCAGGAACATATCGTATTAAAGGAAGACAGGGGCTGACCCCTGCCTTTTCTTTTTTAAATTTAATTGTGCTTTTCTGAAAGTTGATTTCATGCCCGCATGAAAATCGGCTGTCAGGCAAGCAGGAAGGGCGCATGGGAACGATTGTGATAGCAGAATAGAAAAAATACTTGACGAAGCAGTGCCTGCGGTGTATAGTTTACTCAATGGATTAACGCTTGCACGCGTTAAAGCGTAAAAAGTGATTATGAGGAGGAACGGAAAATGAAAAAGTTAGCGGCAATTTCCCTTGTGCTGGCAATGACCGCGGCATCTTTGGCTGGCTGCGGCTCGACAGCAAACACTGCAGCACCGGCAGAAAGTGAAGCGGCAGAAACCCCTGCAGCAACAACAGAGGAGACAACAGATACAGCAGCGGATACGGTAGCAGCAGATGGCAAGGTGTATAACATTGGCATCTGTCAGCTGGTACAGCACGAAGCGCTGGATGCAGCAACCCAGGGTTTTCAGGATGCACTGACCAAACTGCTGGGTGAGGAAAATGTGAAGTTTGACCTGCAGAATGCTTCCGGTGATTCCGCAACCTGTGCAACGATCGTCAACCAGTTTGTATCTTCTGATGTTGACCTGATTCTGGCAAATGCAACGGCCCCTCTGCAGGCAGCAGCGGCAGCTACCAATGAGATCCCGATTCTGGGAACCAGCGTTACAGACTATGCGACAGCACTTTCTATCGATGACTGGACAGGCGTAACCGGCACAAATATTTCCGGTACTTCCGATCTGGCTCCGCTGGATCAGCAGGCGGACATGCTGCATGAGCTGTTTCCGGATGCAAAAAATGTCGGCATCCTGTATTGCTCTGCAGAAGCGAATTCTTCTTATCAGTCCAATACCATTCAGAAATATTTAAAGGATTACGGCTATGAATGCACAGAGTATACCTTTGCAGACTCTAATGATATTGCATCGGTTGTAAATAACGCAGTTGCAGCAAGTGATGTCCTTTATATTCCTACGGATAACACAGCAGCATCCAATACGGAGATTATTCAGAATATCTGTCAGCCTGCAGGCATTCCTATCATCACCGGCGAGGAAGGCATCTGCTCCGGCTGCGGTGTAGCAACGCTGTCCATCAGCTATTATGACCTTGGCTATAAAACCGGCGAGATGGCATATGAAATTCTGGTAAACGGTGCGGATGTATCTCAGACAGCAGTTGAGTTTGCTCCGAATGTAACCAAGAAATATAATGTAGCAAACTGTGAGGCACTCGTTATTACCGTGCCGGATGATTATGTGGCAATTGAGTAATCGCAAGTCACTGTGAGGGTTTGCAGAGCGTTGAGGAGGGAGAAATTCCTCTTCAGCGCTTTTTGTCGATTTTTTATGGAACGACTAAAAAAGTATCAGCGAGGAAACCAGGACTGCCGATATTTGAAAAATAAAAAAGTGTACTGGAGGAGGAAGCAGTGAATATTGTAGCATTGTTTAACGCGCTGCCGGGGGCGTGCGCACAGGGTCTGATCTGGGGAATCATGGCGATAGGCGTATTTATTACTTATAAGATTTTGGATCTGGCAGATTTAACTGTAGATGGAACGATGTGTACCGGAGGTGCGGTTTGCATTGTAATGATGATCAATGGACATTCCGTTGGATTTTCCCTGCTTTGCGCATTTGCTGCAGGTATGCTGGCTGGTCTGGCAACGGGTATTTTCCATACAGCAATGGGAATCCCGGCAATTCTGGCTGGAATTTTAACTCAGCTCGGTTTATATTCCATCAATTTAAGAATTATGGGCAACAAGTCCAACATAGCGATCAGCACAGATAAATATGGTGTGCTGGTATCCCTGCGTTACATTAAGAATGTTGTGTTTTACAAAAATACGCTGTTTGTTGTAGCAATTGTGATCGTTGTACTGATCGGGGTTTTATACTGGTTTTTCGGTACGGAATTGGGCTGTTCCATCCGCTCCACAGGCTCCAATCAGAACATGTCCCGTGCACAGGGCATCAATACAGACATGACAAAGATCATCGGCCTGATGCTTTCCAATGGCATCGTGGCACTTTCCAGCGGCCTTTTGGCGCAGTACCAGGGCTTTGCGGATATCAACATGGGACGTGGAGCCATCGTTATTGGTCTTGCAGCTGTCATCATCGGAGAAGTTGTATTTGGAAAAATCAGCCGAAATTTTGCATTCAGCCTTTTGACTGTGGCACTGGGCTCCATTATTTATTATCTGGTTATGCAGGTTGTTTTGTGGCTCGGCTTAAACTCCAATGACTTAAAGCTTCTGTCGGCGCTGGTTGTAGCAGTATTTCTGGCGATTCCTTATATGAAGCGAAAATATTTTTCCAAACCTGTTAAAAAGGGAGGTGCCAGACGTGCTTGACTTAAAATCTATTAGTAAAACTTTTAATGCGGGGACAGTAAATGAGAAAACCGCACTGAATAACCTTTGTCTCCATTTAAATGATGGAGATTTCGTAACGGTGATCGGCGGAAACGGCGCCGGAAAATCTACCATGCTGAATGCGGTTGCAGGTGTGTGGCCGGTTGATGAGGGCACGATTGAGATCGGCGGCGTCAATGTCACAAAGCTTCCGGAATATAAGCGTGCAAAGTATTTGGGGCGCGTGTTTCAGGATCCGATGACCGGAACAGCAGCCAGTATGCAGATTGAAGAGAATATGGCGCTTGCGGCGAGAAGAGGGCTGAGCCGTACCTTGAAAAAAGGAATCAGCAGCAAAGAACGGGAATTTTACAGGGAGCGCCTGGCAGAGCTGGGACTGGGGCTGGAGGATCGTATGACCTCCAAAGTTGGTCTGCTTTCTGGTGGTCAGAGACAGGCACTGACACTTCTGATGGCTACCCTGAAAAAACCGCAGCTTCTGCTTTTGGATGAGCATACAGCGGCACTGGATCCCAAAACAGCTGCAAAGGTACTGGAGGCAACAGACCGGATTGTTGAACAGGACAACCTGACGACTCTGATGATCACCCACAACATGAAGGATGCAATTGCACACGGCAATCGACTGGTTATGATGTATGAAGGACATATTATCTATGACGTGGCAGGGGAAGAAAAGAAAAAGCTGCATGTATCAGATCTTCTGGAGAAGTTTGAACAGGTCAGCGGCGGCAGTTTTGCAAATGACAGAATGATTTTATCCTGATTATTTTTGAATCCAAAGGTTTTACCTCTGTGTTTTGTAAAAAATACTGGATTTTTGACGAAAAGTATGAGAAAATAGCATCAGCGTACAGCTGGTGCTTTTTTCATGGAGATCTGCTTCGGATCTCTTATATGAAAGAAAGCTTTGCGCCTTTTTGGTGTGCCTGCTGACGAAAATTTCATCCATTAGACGAAAGGAGATAACACATGATTTATTCACACGAAGTAGAACAGATGTGTCCGGTAGCACAGGGCGTTAACCATGGCTGTGCTCCCATCCCGGAAGAAGCAAAATGGGTAAAAGCCAAAGAGATCAAGGACATATCCGGTCTGACTCATGGTGTTGGCTGGTGTGCACCTCAGCAGGGTGCCTGCAAACTGACACTGAACGTTAAGGAAGGTATTATTCAGGAAGCACTGGTAGAGACCATCGGATGTTCCGGTATGACTCATTCTGCTGCTATGGCTGCAGAAATTCTTCCTGGCAGAACTATTCTGGAGGCTCTGAACACTGACCTTGTATGTGATGCGATCAATACAGCTATGAGAGAGCTGTTCTTACAGATCGTTTATGGTCGTACACAGTCCGCATTCTCTGAAGAAGGTCTGCCGATCGGCGCAGGTCTGGAGGATCTGGGCAAGGGCTTAAGAAGCCAGGTTGGTACTATGTATGGTACCCTGAAGAAAGGCCCTCGTTACCTTGAAATGGCTGAAGGTTATGTAACCGGTATCGCTTTGGATGCAGACGATCAGATCATCGGCTACAAGTTTGTAAACTTCGGCAAGATGACAGACTTTATGAAGAAGGGCGATGACGCTCAGACAGCATATGAGAAAGCATCCGGTCAGTATGGTCGTGTGGATGATGCTGTAAGAATCATCGATCCCAGACAGGAATAAAAGGAGGAGGTAACGAAGCATGGCATTATTTGAGTCTTATGAAAGAAGAATTGACAAGATTAACGCTGTTTTAAATAGCTACGGAATTGCTTCCATCGAAGAAGCTGAAAAAATCACCAAAGATGCCGGCCTGGATGTTTACAATCAGGTAAAGAAAATCCAGCCCATCTGTTTCGAGAACGCTTGCTGGGCTTACACTGTAGGTGCAGCGATCGCAATCAAGAAAGGCTGCAGAAGAGCAGCTGACGCAGCAGCAGCAATCGGCGAAGGACTGCAGGCTTTCTGTATCCCCGGTTCCGTTGCTGATCAGCGTAAAGTAGGTCTTGGCCATGGTAATCTGGGCAAGATGCTGCTGGAAGAAGAAACAGACTGCTTCTGCTTCCTGGCAGGTCATGAGTCCTTTGCAGCAGCAGAGGGCGCTATCGGTATTGCTGAGAAGGCAAACAAGGTTCGTAAGAAACCTCTGCGCGTTATCCTGAACGGTCTTGGCAAGGATGCTGCACAGATCATTTCCAGAATCAACGGCTTTACTTATGTAGAGACTGAGATGAACTATCACACCGGCGAGCTGAAGGAAGTATTCCGGAAATCTTATTCCGAAGGCCTTCGTTCCAAGGTTAACTGCTACGGCGCAAATGACGTAACAGAAGGTGTTGCAATCATGTGGAAAGAGGGCGTAGACGTTTCCATTACCGGTAACTCCACCAACCCGACCAGATTCCAGCATCCTGTTGCAGGTACCTACAAGAAGGAATGTGTAGAGAAGGGCAAAAAGTACTTCTCCGTAGCTTCCGGCGGCGGTACCGGCCGTACCCTGCATCCCGATAACATGGCTGCAGGTCCTGCTTCTTATGGCTTCACAGATACACTTGGCCGTATGCACTCCGATGCGCAGTTCGCAGGTTCTTCCTCTGTACCCGCACACGTTGAGATGATGGGTCTGATCGGTATGGGCAACAACCCGATGGTTGGCGCTACTGTAGCTGTAGCTGTTTCCGTTGAGGAAGCTGCTAACGCTGGCAAGTTCTAAGAAATCCAGTAAAATCAAGGGTTATCGTGGTTCTGAATGTTCCACGATAGCCCTATTTTTTTTCACGTAGCACACAAGTAGCACACAGGTAGCACACACGAGGTAGCACACAAATTTATTTGCCCATTTTTAAGTATGCTTTTATACAAAATAAAAGGATGTCCGAAAAACGGACACCCTTATTTTGAAACATTTAATCATAGAGCAGTCTAATAATATCCAGCTTCTTCTTTTTGTATTTTGGAAGTATGTAATGATAGATTTTGAATAAAAAATCCAAGTTTTCCATCTTTTCTACCATCTCAATAATGCGTTCCCTGTAAAATTCCTTATCAAGTTTTCCTGTATTCATCTATACAAATTCTTTCATGCGTTTTTCTGTAACGGTTATTTTAGTCATAATAAGAATCCCTCTTTCCTGTTCACTCCGTATCAATGAAGAGTCACAATTGTTTTGATTATGTAATATTGCCATAGAGTTAACTGATACTTTCTTTTTTACTGTTCTGAGAACCTAAAAGATAACCGTACATAAAAGCATTTTCAGCGCCTTTTTGAGAATCGCAAGCAGCTCCTTTATCATAAATTCCGAAACCAATTTCGAACAGTTCTTTTATGATTTCCTTGTTTCGTTTTACGATCCAATGAATTCGCAGGCTTTTAGCTTCTTTCAACAATGATAACGCCTGATAATGCAATTCTCTTTCAGTACGAGCTGAGCGCCAGTCATGATATATTTTTAGTAAGATTTCATCAGATGCTTTGTCAGTCAAAGCAAGGAACTCATCGAATAATTTTTCAGGCAGATATTTTGACTGCATAATTTCTTTGACAAGTTCAATGATTTCATCTGTATGTTCCAGATCTTTATTGACAATGATCCATTCTTTCATGGAATCTACAAGCACAAAATTTTCAATGGGTACTTTATAGACATATTCCAAAAGAAAACGTTCGTTTGAACCAAGTGCTTTGGACGGAAGAGCGATTACATGCGGAATATTTCTGGTTATATTAGTTTTCATTGTAAAATCTCCTTTGTATGATTCTTTTTGTTGATAAAAATGTTGATTATTGGGCATTCGTCATTGATGACGAACTAATTTTGTTATTTAAAAGCTCAAGTTCTTCGGAAAAAGCCTTTCTTTGCCGAGCGGGTAAACGTTCTTCTATACCCGGGAACAGGTCGTTAAGCAGCGAAACCATAAATCCATAAAAGAAGCCAGAATAAACACCACAGGGCATATTATATACCAGTTCGGTTAAATTTTTATGTGTTTCACCTTCACTTGTGATGAAATGTCTATCATAGCTTTCTTTGATTTCTTTTTCTTTTTGCCTGTAGCCAGCCATAAAACCATAACAGTAAATATTATAGAGGGCATTTACAAACTCTTCTCTGTTAGTTAGCAGCGGAGTGATGTCATTGATCACTTGGTAATTCATATCATAATCGTCTGTGATAGAATGTTTCTGACTGAATTTGGCAAATGCATTTACAGATTCCGCATAGTTCATGTTTTTCATTTTTTTCATTGTAAAAACTCCTTTTCTTCTTGACGGGAGAATGTTACAATAAACACGCTCCCTTTTAATTAGTGTGGTAACTGGTTATAGGGTTCTTGGCTTTATGGTATTTGCGGTACTATAAAGCCTTTTTTATTTCTACAATCAATTTGCATCAACTCCTTTACTTTGAAATTTTTACTATCTCAGCTTTTAACTGTTCAATAGTTCTATGAGTATATACCTTTTCGGTAATGTCAACTATGGCATGTCCAACAATCAACTTTAAAGTATATTCATCAACATTGCAGGCTTTTGCTTTGGTTATAAAGGTATGTCTGGTTTCATGAGGTCTGTGCTTTAATTTTAAACACTTCATAACTTTTTCAAAGCGATTTCTGTATTTGTCATAAGTTATATGTATGCCTTGCTGACCGTTGGAGTCGTTAAAGAGGTATTCTGAATGAAGAGAAGCAGCCTCTTTCATGCGGTTTTCTATTAACGGTTTTATTAGTGGATGAATTGGTACAATTCTGTTTTTGCCGGCATCAGTTTTTAAGCCGCCCAGCATAGTATCATTTTCAAGATCAATGTCTTTTATCTTTAAAATAGCAAGCTCCTGAGGTCTCCAACCGCTGTATATACCGACCAAAACCATATCAGCAAAATTTATAGCAGAGTAATTATCCCATAACAAAAGAATTTCTTCCTGTGAAAAAGGAACGGCTTCTTTTAGAGGTTCTTTCTTTATGGGATTTCCGTTTGTAAACATTACAGATGCATAATCTTTATCTACAATGTCGTGAGCAACAGCGTATTTATACATCATATTGAAAAGACTTTTCATTCTGCTTTTGGTGCTGTCACCAACCTGCGCATTTAAAATTGCACCCTCCAGGTGTGATGCACGGATATCTTTCATTCGGAGACTATAAAGGTCGTTACAATGGGCGTATGCTGCGGTAATAGTCCGGATGCTGGAAGGATTGGAAAGCGAGGGAAAATAGTTTTTGCTCCATTTCTCATATACTTCGGAAAATGTAATGCTTTCCGCCTTAATGTCATAAGGATTTGCATTGTAATTTGCAAGGGCAATCATTGCTTCTTCACGGGTGGAGTAGTAGCCAATTGTGAAGCGCAGCTGCTTACTTTTTCCGGTGGAAACATCAATCACCCATTTATCTGTTTTCATGGCGCGAAATGGCTTTGAACGCTTGCCAGACATTTTATAGATAGTACCGTAGCCATTAGGCAGTTTAGTAGGCTTTCCGTTCCGTATGCGCGGCTTCCTGCTGCTAGGCGTGTTCATAGGGTAGCCGCAGTGAGGACATGTTAAAGCCTTGTCAGATATATCGCGCTGACATTCTGGACATTTTAGAAGCATTTAATCACCATCCTTATCGTATTTCACCTTCCATGACTGCAAAAATGCTTGAATTTGTAAAAGGTTGAGGGTGCTCAAATCTGAAACGGGTATTGCTTTAATGTCAAACAATGGCTTATCATTATAGGTCAATTCTGTTTTTTTACCGATATATATACAACGTTCTTTATTGTATAGTATAGAATTCGCTTCTATATCCAAATTTTCGGTATAAAGCAAATTTCCTGTTTTCTCTTCTCTGGTAGGGTGCAGCGGTGTGAGAAAATCCGGCTCTATAAAATCTTTTATGCAATCAAGAAATTTCCAATAAGTTCCTATATCTGCCATAATGAAATTTAAAATATCAATGCTTTGCGGTGATTTTTGCTTTATTGCATTCAAACAATCTATCGCTTCACTGCTTAGGCCTGTTAAATTGCTTGCTGATACTCTATCATTTTGCCTTGTTGGGTCATTAGTAAAACCTAGTAAATAATCTGAGGTTGTGTTAAATACTTCTCTGTATGCTTTTAATTCTACTTCGGAAACATAGCGTTTATCTGTTTCAATTTTTCTTATTGCGTTTCCTGTTAATGTCGAATATCCTCGTTCTTTAAAAATTTCCGCTAATTTATCAGCGGTTATCCTGTAGCCATGTTTTGTAAACTCAAAATCTTCGCGTATTTTTTTGTAACGATTTTCCATAAAAGCCACCTTTCAAAATATTCTAATAACAGAACAATTATATAAATATTCTGTGCAAAATAACAAAACAGAATAAATATCTCTTTTGCGGTCTGATAGTGATATACTGCAAACAGAACAACAACACAAATATTCTAAACACAGAATATCACTTGCAAGTGTAGAAGTCAACAACAACATATAAGAAAGTAGAGGTAATTATTTATGTGCAATCAGGACATTAGAGAATACGCAAAAGCTCACAATGTGAAATTATGGCAAATTGCAAATAAACTGGGAATCAATGACGGGAATTTTAGTAGAAAGTTACGTTATGAGCTAACAGAAGAAACAAGGCAGCAGATTTTTAAGATTGTTGACGAGTTAGAAACAATGTAGGGAGGTGGAGATATGGCAGATATTACATTTGACCGTGCAAATATCCCTGTAGCGGTAGCTGCAAAGGCTCTAAAAATGGACGCGCAGACGGTGCGGTTACTTTTACAGAGCAATGCTGTTCCGTGGGGAATTGCATTTAAAAGACCAGGAAGCAGTCAGTATTGCTACATTATTTACCCTAAACAGTTTTATGAAACGACAGGGTTTAACTATCGGAAAGATGGAGGAACGAAAAAATGATTAAGACAAAAGTGCATTTAATTCCGTTACAGAAGAAGCAACAGCTCAGAAAAATAAGAACCGGACAGTTTAAGATGGTTTGCTGCGATGAAGAAGATGATCTGTTTACCATTACGTTTTCAATTAACGGTGATGGAGAGGACGATTTGCAGGATTTAACCATAATTTTCGAAAGAGGAAGTCTGCCACAGGTTTTGATTTCAGACCCTTATCACTATAATAACGCCGGAAGTGAGGACTAATGCATGACAGATGATGAAAGATGCAGATTGCGAAATAGACAGAAGTGGTTAATGGCGGAATACGACAATTATGAAAAACTGCAAAGGGTATGTGCCAATGATGCCAGTCTGGTGAGAAAGTTTCAGGCTGAAATGGATCGTTTGGACGATGAAGCAGAATTGATAAGGCGTCGGTTAGAGTCGGAGGATGATGAATGACAGATTCGGAAGTTTATGAAAGCAATTTACAGCATTTTAAAATATCTAAACGTTATGGAAGTCAGGCACAGTGTAAGTGCCCGGCTCATAATGACAAACAAGCATCTCTGTCTGTAAGTATGGGAGAAAAGTGCACGTTATTTTATTGTCATGCAGGATGCACACTTGATGCAATTTTGTCGGCAGCAGGGCTTGAAAAGAAAGATACTTATTATGAGCAATCAATACAGACAGTTGATTGGAGAAAGTACGTTGAAAAAAGAGAACAGCGAAAGATAGAAGCTGTTTACAACTACGTTTCTTTTAACGGTCAGTATGCTTTTACGAAGCTACGGTTTGCGGGGAAAAAAATAATGTACGGAAGACTGGAAAATGAGCGGTTTATATATGGACTGCCACGCGATACACCCAGAAAGAGTTTAAAGGCTGTGTACGGCGATCTAAAAAGACTACGGGAAGCGATACAAGCAGATGAAGCTATATTTATTCCAGAAGGTGAAAAAGACGTAGACACATTGACAAGGAAAGGATACATAGCTTTCACATATGGCGGTGTGAATGATTGGCAAGCTGAATTTTCGGAGCTTGTAAAGGGTGCCGACGTGATAATACTTGCAGATAATGATGAGCCGGGCAGAGCGGTAGCTAATACTATATTAAACGACATTCAACCAGTGACAAAAAGTGCAAAAATCGTTGTACCAGTGCCGGATATTCCAAAGGCTGATATATCAGATTATTTCCAAGCAGGACACACTGAGCAGGAATTTGAGCAGCTTATAAATACCGTTACAAGAAACCGTATGGAGGGCAGTGCAGAGCAGCAGAAAGCCCCAAATAAGCCGTTAGAGGATGTGTTGAGAGATTTGCACGCTGAGCAGTTTGAAGCGTCAGATAAAGGCTTTGGGCGGCTATTTGCTACTGTATTTAAGGACAGGCATAGATATAATCCAGAACGTCGGGATTTTATGCTATATGACGGCAGCAGGTGGATAGATGATACAGAGGGACTTGCAGCTAGATCATCAGCGAAAGACTTGTCAGATGCCCTTGTGAGGTATGCGGTAAGCGTCGATACAGACGGAAAATATCTGAAAGCAGTGACACCATTATGCAATATCCGGAATAGAAATAATATGCTGCAGGACAGCCGGGATATAACTTTTTTTACAAATGAAGATTTAGATAAAAATGATTACCTTCTGAATGTGCAAAACGGCACTCTTGATCTATCAGCGGATAAGCCGGTATTCCTTGAGCATAAGCCAGAAATGTTGCTAAGCAAAATATGTAATGTGAGTTATACGCCTGCTGCCACCTGCCCAGAATGGGATAAATTCCTTGAGCAGATCATGCAGGGGGACAAAGAGAAAATTCAGTATTTACAGAAGATTGCAGGGCTTTCACTTACTGGAAACACGCAAGAAGAAACTTGCTTTATTCTCTATGGAAGCACAACAAGGAATGGAAAATCTACATTTTGTGAAACACTGATATATTTGCTTGGTGATTATGCATTGACCATGAAACCGGAAACGTTAGCAGTAAAGCAGAATCTTGATAGTAGACAAGCAAGCGGAGATGTGGCTCGTTTGGCAGGCTGTCGGTTCTGCAATGCTTCCGAGCCGCCTAAACGCATGTTGTTTGATACAGCATTGTTAAAGTCATTGCTTGGGCGAGATTCCATCACAGCCCGTCACTTGCATCAGCGAGAATTTAGCTTTATTCCAAAGTTTAAGCTGGTGATTAACACAAATTATTTACCTACAATCACGGATGATACGGTTTTTAGTTCCGGCAGAATCAATGTTATCAGCTTTGACCGGCATTTTGAGCCACATGAACAGGATAGGCACTTGAAGGATAAACTACGTTACAAGAACGAGTTAAGCGGCATTTTGAATTGGTGCATTGACGGTTTGAGATTGTACCGGCAGCAGGGGCTTGTTCCGCCTGGTGCAGTGCAAAAAGCTACAGAGACATACAGAACAGACAGCGACAAGATCGGTAACTTCATCAATGAATGTTTGGCAAAGACCGGAAGAAATAGCAAGGCAAAAGATGTCTATGATCTATACATCAAATGGTGTGACGATAACGGTTACGGCTGTGAAAACAAAGGGAACTTTTTTTCTGAACTGAAAACAAAGGGGTTGTTTTCTATAAGCGGAACGGTAGATGGTAAAAGTGCCAGGAACATCGTGAAGGGATATACGATAGAGACGGGATTCATGGAAGTTGACGGCTCACTGCCGTTACCTTTTGACTAAAACATGAAAATGTGCAATTTGTGCAAATTAAATGTAAATTCCCTATAAGAACTTAATTTCAAAAAGTCACATAAGAAATGCACATTTTGCACAAACCCTGTAAAATCAAGGGTTCTAGAGATTTTCAAACATACGTTTCTTGTAACGGAGGTATTACTTTGAATTATTTTGAAATGTATAAAGATGCTTGGGCATACCATAAAAAGTTTGTTGCTGGAATTTGTGAAAGTGACGAATATTGGCAGAAAGTAGTGAATGAGTCCGATGATTTACTGAGAAAATATAAGGGTTGTAGATTTATGAGAAATCTATTGCTAAATGAGATTGATGAGATGGAAAGGCTTTATAAGGAGGTGAAAGCGAATGCAAACGCAGAAGTATGAGGAATATATACACAGTCCCGAGTGGGAAGTAAAGAGAAAAGAACGTATAGCCATAGACGGCGGGTGTTGTATGTGTGGGAGACCGTTGAACAGAATCAGAAGTGTGCAGGTGCATCATATTACATATAAGAACCTAGGGCATGAAAATGTCTTAACTGATATATGCACGTTGTGCGGTTCGTGTCATAAGAAGATACATAACTTCTATAATCGTAGAAGATCATAATAGACTAAGTATGATGAGCAAGGTGACATCATAAAAAAGATAATCAAAATTATACAAAACAGCTAGAAACAGCAGAAAGCAGGTGTAAAAATGGCAAAAAATAATTATCCACAAGCCGAGCTTGACAGAGTTGAGCCGGAAGCAGTGCAGCAGATCGTTACATCTTTAAAAGATTTGTTTGATATGGGCAGACCGCAAACAGATATAGAAGTAGCAGAGCGTATTGACGCGTATTTTGATTTCTGCCAGCGTTCCAGTATTAGACCTGGTATAGAAACCTTATGCATGGCTCTTCATATTAGCAGGACAACGCTTTTTAGATGGAATAATGGAGAAAATTGCAGCGAATACAGGCAAGAACTGATACAATCGGCAAAATCGTTTGTAGGTGCGTTTTTGGAGCAAGCAATGCTGTGTGGCAAGATCAGCCCGCCGTCCGGCATCTTCCTTATGAAAAACTGGTTATCATATAAAGATGCAGTGTCTATTGAAGAATCTGTACCACATAACCCATACTCAAAAGTATTAACTGCTGATGATTTGCCGATACTAGGACAGATTCCCAAAAAACAAACGGAGGAACGGCTTCCGTGTTTGAAAGATATAGAATAAAATATTACGTGGGGTGTTGCAGAATACAACATCCCATTTTTGAAAGTATTAAATTTAAGGTACACACAAATAGTATTAAAAGTAATTGACAACAATAACAACAATGTGTAAAATATAAGTATCAAATCTAACGAACGATAGTATTGATATAAAAGTGAGGTTGTCAAGAATGTGTGTATATGGGTATTGCAGAATCAGTACAAAGCAGCAGAGCATAGACAGACAAATCAGAAATATAAAGGCAGAATATGAAAAAGCGGCTATCATTACAGAAGCTTATAGTGGCACCACTATGAATCGTCCAGAATGGAATAAACTGTATAAGAAAGCAAAGGCGGGGGATACAATCATATTTGACAGTGTATCGAGAATGAGCAGGGATGCAGATGAGGGATTTACATTGTATGAAGAATTGTATAATAAAGGAATAGAACTTGTGTTTCTTAAAGAACCACACATTAACACAGCTACATATAAGAAAGCGTTACAGAATAACGTATCAATGACCGGCACTAATGTTGATTATATTCTTGAAGGAGTAAATAAATATCTTATGGAATTAGCTAAGGAGCAGATCAGGCTCGCATTTGAACAGTCAGAAAAAGAAGTGGAAGATCTACACCAGAGAACAAGAGAGGGTATTGCTACAGCAAGATTAAATGGTAAACAGATAGGACAGAAGCAGGGAATAAAGCTGGTAACAAAGAAATCCATTGAAGCAAAGAAGCAAATACAGAAGTACAGCAAAGACTTCGATGGACAATTATCAGATGTGGATTGTATGCGAATGGTTGGACTTGCAAGAAATACGTTTTATAAATATAAAAGAGAAATGAAAAAATGATAAAGATTGGCAGGGCTTTAGCTCTGCTTTTCTCGTATGCTAGGGTACGGGTAGGGGTCTGTGAGAATATGGAAATAGCCCCTACTAAGTCCACAAAATAACCGCGCAATTAAAAAAAGCCCATTGCGTGATAGGCTTCGTAAAAATCGAAAATTTATAAAAAGGGTCTTTTGTGATAGTTGCCAATTGTGTTTGAAAGTGGGGGCTTGTAACACGCGCGTAGCACACAAAAAACCAGAAAACCCTTTAAAATCAAGGGAGTTTGTTTCCGTTGAGGAAGCTGCTAACGCTGGCAAGTTCTAAGAAATCCAGTAAAATCAAGGGTTATCGTGGTTCTGAATGTTCCACGATAGCCCTGTTTTTTCCACGTAGCACACGAATTGTGTGTAAAGCGGGTTAGAGAGCTTAGCCCTCTAATCTACGCTGCATTATGGCGAATGATTTATGGAAAGGAAATAGAAAATCAAAAAAATATAAAACTACTTGACATCGACAAACAGTCCTGATATACTTTATGACTGTTGCGGCGAACAAAAGCAACAGGGATTTCTGAAAAGAAATTCAAAAAAAGTTAAAAAATGCTTGACACGAACAGTATGTTCTGATAAACTACTGAACTGTTGCTGCGAGTGATAAGCAACAGAGCTTCGAAAGAAGTTCAAAAAAATAAATAAAAAGTTCTTGACAAACAGAACTGCTTATGATAAACTCAATAAGCTGTCTGAGA
>ERZ791887.237-NODE-237-length-64230-cov-11.717164_pt1 | contig 64230 bp, 57 predicted proteins | sample MGYA00510157_ERZ791887 | MGnify/ENA primary metagenome ERZ791887 (study PRJEB30046, sample SAMN00792112) | human gut metagenome | study: EMG produced TPA metagenomics assembly of the A metagenome-wide association study of gut microbiota in type 2... | reverse complement strand
GAGTGACTGACTACGAATCAGTAGGCCGGGGGTTCGAGTCCCTTCCATCGCACCAGAAAATGCCGTGAAATCGAAAGATTTCATGGCTTTTTTGTTTTTCTGGCAGGGTCTGCACACTTTTGCACATCTCCTGCACACTTTACAAAAAAGCCATGAACTCTTTGCATCGCTTGCACAGCGTGTATTTCGCTGCACAAAAAAGAGTCTTTTACGTGAAGAGCACCCGCGTCAGCTCGCGGCGTTCCTCTGCGTCCATCTGCCGGATGGCTTCAAGGATCATTTTACCTGTGATTTTTGTTGCCACCGGCGTTTTGTTTTCCGGGGGTTCCTGCGGCTTCGCACCTGCCACATCCTGCGTGTAGAAGTCGGCTTCGATCTTCTCGGTTAACTCCAACCGGGGCCTGTCCTGCGTGTGGGCGTAGGTGTCCATCAGGACGGTGGCGGTTGCATGGCCAGTGTTGCCCTGCACCGACTTGAAGTCACCGCCAGACTGCAGCAGCTGGTAGGTGGCACTGGAATGGCGCAGACCGTGGAACACGATCTTCTCAAACTCCGGGTGCTCCGCCCTCCACATACGGTACCACTTGGTCAGAACGTCCGGTGCAATGGGTAAGCCGTCTGGTAAGCGGAACAGCTGACCGCAGTTGCTGTACTTTTCCGGGGCGCTCTGCTCGTCCTGCTTCATCTTTTCCAGCCATGCCAGAAGCTCCTCTTTCAAGGGCTTGGTCATGTACAGGATGCGGTTGGACTTTTTGGTCTTAGTCCGCTTGAGGATCAGCGAGGACTTGCTCCCCTCCCGTCTGTCCGGGAAGGTGTGGTAGATCTGGGTAGGGTCGATCTTGGACAAGGCGACCTTGTCGGCACGCTGCAGGGCTTTGTTCACCGAGATGGTTCCCCGTCCATCCGCTGCATCAAAGTCGAGGTCTCCCGGCTGCAAGCCGAGGATTTCACCCTCTCGCAAGGAGAGGATCATGCTCATGTGCACAGCCAGATGCAGGGCAGGGTTCTCGATGGTCTGCAGCGCGGCCAACATGGTGCGCTCATCCCAGATGGTGCGTTCTTCGGTATTGATCTTGGGGGCTTCACGGGGAGTAGGCGATTTGTGAATCAGATCCCAGTCAACGGCATACGAAAAGGCGGTCTTCAGGAGCGTGTGGACTTCGTGAATGGACGTGCTGGATAACAGCCGCTTCTTCTGATTTTCCGTCAGCTCCTGCTTTTCGCCGTGAACGTACTGGCCGCAAGGGGTCTGGCTCAGGGTGGCGTAGAACTGCTCAATGTCGTAGGTGCGGAGGTCTTGCACCTTCCGCTTTCCGATATACGGCACGATGAGGTTCTGCACCATCGCCACAGATTGGGTGTAGGTCTTGGGAGACCACTTGTGTTTGCTGGACTGAATGGGAATCCACTTGTACAGCATTTCCTCCACCGTCATTGCATCGGGCACGAGGAAGGTGCCGTCCAGCAGTTCCTTCTCCACCGTGATCTTGCGCTCCTGTGCTTCGGCCTTGGTCTTGAAGGTCTCCCAGCCCTTGCAGGGCTTGCCAGCATGATCTTTGTAGTTGTATCGGACGGAATACGTGTTGCCACGTTTCATAATAGATGCCATAGATGTTCCCTCCCTCAGACCGCTGCAAACCAATCGTCAAAGCTCTGCTTGCTTACCCGGATGCTGGTACCGAGGCGGATCACCTTGAAATCTTTCGTGGTGTTGCACAGATTGTACGCAGCACGGTTGGAGATTGCCAACAGTTGGGCGATCTCCTCCACCCGGTAAACGAGCGGGGCGTGTCGGACGGTTTTGCTGGTCTGGTCAGAAGGTTCTACGGCAGGGGTTTCGGACAATTTCATTGTAGGGGATTCGGGCGCGATTTTCAAGTCCTCACGGGTCAGTTTGGCGGAATTTTTGCGGACATTCGTCATAGGCATGTCTCCTTTGCACTTCTCCAGACCCGGCGCAGTTCCGGTTGAGCTGCACCCTGTGGGCCGGTAAATATGTAAGGGCCTGCCGCTCCTGACCCGAAGCAGCAGCCCAAAAAAGTGCGAGAACTTGAATTTACGCGCCCCATGCGCCCCAAACCACACAAAAGTACCTTTCTGTGTTGATTTTACAGGGCGCATAGCTGGATGGACGCGCCCTCTTGGAGCGCGTCCGGGTTTCTCTCCCGCCCCGAAGGGCGTTTTGCCGCCCTGCATCCGCCCGAAGAAAACAACGATAACAGGTAAAAAACCGTCGATTTGGGGCGCGTGGGGCGGGAGATTTTCACTTTTCGTGTGTTTTATGCCGCAGCAAAGGCGGGGTGGACGCATACGCCCCGGAAACCACGGTATTTCCCCTCGATGTGCTTGGAAAAAGTCAGGCCATACTTCCCGGCATTTTTCAGCAGGAACTGGCTGAACTTCTTTTGCGGAACGGGCGATTCCAGATTATCCTCGCACCACTTGGTGTAGGCACGATAGAGGTATGTGGAACGCTCTTCACTGTCAGGACGGAAGCGGACGTAAGCCTGTGCCTGCATGAACTGGCTCAGATTATCGCCGTCTTCCATGGCTGCTTCGAGGTTCCGGCGGGAGCGTTCGCTGATGGTGAACTGATAGCGGTTCGCCAGCAGACGATGTAACCCCTCCAGCATCCACAGCAGGATGCCGGGACGCTCCTCGAACAACTCTTCGATGAGGAACGGGTTATCCACCCGGGCAGGGTCACGGTCTTTCACCGTGATGAGGATCTGTCTGCGCCAGAAGCCGTCGCTATCATCGTGAGCAGCCACAAGGTTGCCGTTGCCGAAGCAGATGAAACGAACGTACAGCAGGCCTTGGACAGCCTGCTTGTTCTTCCTCTCGATGCACAAACGGTCTTCGGCGGTGACGATAGACTTGATGTTCCGGGTTTCGGGCAAAGCCACCATGTTCAGGTCGTCATCGACCATGACCAGCTTGTACTCCAGATTGGCGCTGGCAAAGCGGTTCGTTTCGATGCGGAGGATGGATTCAGAGTGAGAGGCTTCCCCGAACAGCTTCTTCAGCAGCAAGCCGATGCGGGATTTTCCCTCGCCGCCCTTGCCGGTCATGACCAGCATCTTCTGCGCCTTGGTAGACGGGATCAGGAGATAGCCAAGGTATTCCTGCAAGGTCAGAATGTCCTCCGGGATGAGCAGACCGTCCAGAAATTCCAGCCACTTGGTCGGTGCGGGGGCATCGGGCTGGTATTCCACGGGGAGCCGGTTCAGGCAGAGTTCCTTTTCCGGCACAAATCCCCGCTCGTCCAGAAAGTAGGTTCCGTTCTGGAGATGGATGCGGTCAAGCTGGGGTTTCCATTCAGGGGTATAGGTTTCGATACGGAGTGCGTCCAGAACCTGCTTCTCCTTCTTGGCAAGGTTGTCGAGCACAAAGTCACGGAGGTCGCTGTGGACTTCGTAGAGCAGTGCGTCCTCGTCTACCTCGCCGTTCTGGTCGAACAGCTTCTGTTTCAGGCACATCATAGGGTGTTTCTCTAAAAGGTACTGGCAGTAAGCGGTTTCACGCACTTTGCCCTTGCTGTCTACCCAAGGGCATTCGCATTCTTCCTCTTCTTCCAGTTCGTCCTCATCACGCCAATCTTCGTTCCTCTTTTTCCAGTCGCTCATGCAATCCCTCCCAATACTTCCGTAGCTCGTTTTCGGTCTGCGGGTCCGGGAGCACCGAACAGTCCAGATAATATTCAACGATGTCAAGGTTCTTTATTGCTTCAAGGAAGCAGGGGTGAAGTTCTTCTGTGGGTGACTGCGGTGCATATCGGACCCGCCAACGCTGCAGACAGCGGTAATAGTCCAGCAGCTGCTGCCGGACGGTGGGCGGTCTGCGGGGAGCAAGCCGCACCTTGCCGTCGGCAAGTGCCATGCCGAAATCCTCCTTCAACTTTTCCACAGCCTTGTAGGGAGAAAGTTGAAAAAGTCTGCCGACAAAATCGATCGCATCGCCATCCGCCTGACAGGCGAAACAGTGGAAACGGCTGTCCACCTTCATGCTGGGGTGTTTATCCCCGTGAAAGGGACAGCACATCATGCCGTTCCGGTTTACGGCGAAGCCGTACAGCTCCGCCGCCTGTCGGGTCGAGATAGCGTTCTTTACGTCCGAAAAGACAGAGGTGCTACCCTCCGTCCCAATGGGTGGGGTACAGTCGAAAGGACGAAGCCCGGTGAGGGGCGTGGGTGAGGTTGGGGTTATTCACACATCGATCCGTCAGAGTGTTGTTCATTTGACCTCCTGCTGCGGTACGGCGTGGCCGCGCTCCTCCTTGCGGAAGAAGGCTTCCACGTTCTGTTGTGCGGTGCGGAGTTCACGCAGTTCGATCTGCGCTTTCTTGTAGCGGGTATAGAACCCGTTTTTCTCCGAGGAAAGGGTCTGATATTCGGCATCCAGCTTTTTGAGGTCTGGCAGCGTCCTGAGCCCATTGACCTTGAAATAGGCGCAAGCGGCCTCGTACACAGCAAACTCTGCACGGTGCTGCTCCTTGAACTTGGCGGGATTCCGCACAGTCTGGAGCTTCTGTGCAAGAGGCTTGTACTGCCGATAGACCACAAGATGCCCGCGCAGCTCCTTGAGGGAGACCATGCGGGCATCCATGTCTTTGACCACCGCCAGTGCATCGTCGTGCTGGGTTTGCAGTTCGGCAATGCGCTGGTGCAGGGCATCTTCGCTGAGCAGCTTTTTCTCCTGCAGGAGACACAAGGTCTGCGACCAGCGTTTGAGGTTGAACTTTTTCGCCCAACGCTCATAGCCGATGCCCTTGCCCGCAGCAACGTTCGCCTGAATGTCAACCAGTTTCCTGATCTTATCCGGCTTCTTCTCGCTGCTGGGCTGGATGATGGCGGTAAGCTGGATGTTCTGGGAGAGGGCGGTCAGCACCTGCTCTTTTTCCAGCTTCTTGCTCAGTTTCTTGGCGGTGATGAACTTTGTCCGGCCGGGCGGGCAGTAGCTCAACCGACCTCGGCTCTCTTTCACGGCGATGCCGTGTTCCTGCATGAGCAATGCAGAAAATTCCTCGAAGGTGGTGGTCTTGTTCAGCACAGAGTAGATCTGCTTTCGCAGCTTGTCCAGCTCGGTCTGGTAGACGGTCTGGGTGGGCTGCTGCCCTTCGGCGGCGAGTTTGGCGTTGGCATGGTCGAGGCGGCGTTGTCCGCGCCGCTGCGCCCAATACTCGCGCTCGGAAACATGGTCGCCTTGGGCTTCCAGCAGATTGATCTGGTTCAGGTCGGCTTGCTCGCACATCTCCATGACCGCGACACGGAGGTGCCGGAGCATGGCAGAGGTGCAGCGGTGCTTCTTGCCCGCTTCCCAGTCGCACGGCTTGTCCATGAAGGGCTGCCGTTCCACGGTGCGGACACGCAAGCTGCCGATGACGATGTGGACGTGGATATTCCCGGCACTGTTGTGACCGTCCGGGTGGGTGCAGACGATGGCGGGATGACCGGGGAAGTTGTCCTTGCAGAACTGCAAGCCAAGGGCTTGCGCCCGCTCCATGGTCAGGCCGTTCTCTACTGCGTCCTTCGGGTCGAAGCTGATGATATAATGGTGGGTCTTCACGTCCTCCCGCCTGCCGTTCTTGCCGTACTTGCGATTGGCAATCAGGCAGGCCATAGCGAACGAAGATTCGCCGCACTCAAGGGTGTCGAGCAGGTACGAATCCCGCAGCTTGGGTCTGCCCTTCTCGTCCAGAATAGGCAGGCCGGTGTACTCGTTGTGCTGAAAGGTGAGATAGCTTTCGGCGGCGGCATAGTTAGAGTTTTTCGAGCTTAAATGCTTGATGGTTGCCATACAGTTCACCAACCGTTTCTTCGGCTTTCAGCCGAAAGTTCGTGAGTGCGGACAGTTCCTTCAGAATTTGCGCCCGGAGCTGCTCGGTGTCTTTGCCGCCGGAGTTGAAGTGCCGTGCAAGCTGGTTGAGGTTGCTGCCTACCTTGCTGCACTGGGCAGACAAGGCGGCAAGCGCCGCCAGTGCATCCTCGCCGCCCTGCGCCACCACAACGGTGTGCTTGACGTTCACGCCGTACAGGACGCGGCGGACGAGTTCGGATTGGGTGAGGTGGAGTTCTTTGCAGGCGTATGCGATCCGCAGCTTTTCTTCTGCGGTCACTCTGACTTTGATGATGTGTGTCTTTCGTTTTCGCGGCGTGTCATTGCGGTTCTTCTTTGCGTGTACGTTCGGACTTTTCATTTCAGCCATATTCGACCTCCTGTGAAAATGATAAATGCCCGCTCCGGGATGGAGAGGGCTATGTAATGCGACACGCCGCTTTTGCGCTGAAACCAGCGCAATGCTGGAGCAGGGTTTGGGGAAGGCACTCCCCAACAAGGATGACTGAGTGAGCAACAGAATTTTCAAGCATTGAAAATTTGTGGCCACAGGTCGATACTTGCTTTCGCCCTTTCCGTGCAACACTGAAAATTTCAGAAGTCGAACCGCAATGCACGTTGAAAATTTTGCAGAGCAAAACGTGTGAAAAGGCAAAGCCCCTGCTCATGGTCACCGTTCACACCGAACGCAGTTCCTGCCCCTGTTTTGCAGCGGCGTTGTCCGGCTCGCCCACAGAAAGTGTGAGGTCATGGCGCAGTATCTCGTTCAGACGGCTTATGAAGAATTCAAGGTACAGTATGAAGAAAGCCGGACGCAGTGCGGACACTACAACCTGCTTCTTTCAAGCACAAGAATAACACTTTACAGTTGTGCAGTCAACAACCAAAAACAAATTTTGGAAGATTGAACAACTACATAAGATTTTATTTGTGAAAAAGAAAAATACCGCCCACGCAGCGCAGCGATGATTTTGTCGGGTGAAACGGCGGCAAAATAGATCGGGTGTGTTGCGGGGCGGTAAAAATCTTCATGGGGAATAAATCCTCGCCGTTCTGTACTTTTTCTACAAAATTGGTGGGATTTGCGATAAAGGGTATCATGGATTGCGGAGCACGTCAAGATGGTTTTGCAAATTTTATTGCAGTAAAGCAGTGATAGTAGGACTTATGAAGCTGATTGAATACTTCTTTTATGGCATTGCGCGGTGTTGCTTTTGGATTCTTCCCGGCAGGGCACTGGAAAATGGGGTGCCCTGCGCAGAACGGGGTGCATTTGTCACCTCGCACTAAAAACAGCTCGCAGGTTTTACTTGACAATTCGCAGAATATGCACTATCATAGCCATAAGATGAATATAATGTTTATAACGATATACTCAATTTGAGAGTGAGGTATTTCATGGCGATCAATGATAGTGCTGTCGTCCCACTTTACCAGCAGGTAAAGGATGACATTCGTGCCGCGATCGAGAGCGGCAAATACAAAACCAATGAGAAGATCCCCCCGGAGCCGGAACTGAGTGCGGAGTACTCTGTCAGCCGCATCACGGTGCGTCGTGCCGTGGAAGAATTGTGCGCCGAAGGGTATCTGATCAAAATGCAGGGGCGCGGCACCTTTGTCAGCAAGCCCCGCATCCACCGCAAGTTTACCAGCGGCAGAGGAACTGCCAGCTTTACGGAGACCTGCAAGGAGTACGGCATGGTGCCGGGCGCCCGGCTGCTGAACCGTCAGATCGTGCCGGTGCGCAAGGATGAAGAAGCCTTCTTCCATGTGGGCCCGGATGCCCTGCTCATCTATATCCAGCGTCTGCGCACCGCCGATGGCCAGCCGGTATTTCTGGAGAACCTGTTCCTGCCCTACGAGCCCTACAAGAGCCTGATGAGCGAGAACCTCAATGATGTTTCCATGTTTGACACCATTGAGCGCATCTCCGGGCTGCGCCCTGCGACGACCTCCTGCCAGCGTATCGAGGCGGTACGGGCTTCGGCAGAACAGGCACAGCTGCTCAACCTTTCGCTGGGCGAGCCGCTGCTGTATCTGAACGCCTACTTCCATGACCAATATGACCACCCGCTGTGCATCGGGCGGCAGTATTACATTGGAAGCCGGTATATGTTTGAGTTTTAAGCGCAGATCAATTCTCTCAAAAAGAGCGTCTCTTCCGTGCGGAAGAGGCGCTCTTTTTGTCGTTCTACGGAAGGTTATTGGTGAAACTGCAAAAATATGACGGCGCAGCTTTGTGCACGTTACCAAAGCTGAGATTATTTTGACAAAACCTCTTGACGTCTGTGTGAAATGTGGTAATATGTACATGACGATTATGACGTCTATAACGAATAGAACGATACAGACGCCGAAGAGATGAAGGAAACACAAGAAAGGTCGTGGGTGCGTATGAACCGAATCATTCTTGCTTCGCACGGAGGGCTGTCTGCCGGAATGAAGGACACCGTGCAGATGATCCTTGGCGAGCTGCCGAACCTTTATGCCCTTGCTACCCTGCGGGATGAGACCGAGCCTATCACGGTGGCGGCACGCCGGCTGCTGGATGGCTTTGCGGCAGAGGATGCTGTGTACATCGTGACCGATGTGATGGGCGGCAGCGTGAACAACGAGATGCTGACCCTGTTGCCGGAGTATCCGGCGGTGCACCTGATCTGCGGCATGAACGCTTCTCTGGTGCTGACCCTTGCTTCCAACGACGAAGCCCTGACACAGGACGAACTGGCCGAGTGCATTGCAGATGCCAAGGCGCAGATCATTGATTGCAACCTGCTGCTGAAAAACGCAGCCCAAGATGAGGAGGATGACCTATGATCAAATTAGTACGTCTGGACTACCGCCTGCTGCACGGTCAGGTGGTGTTCTCGTGGACCGGCCATGTGGGCGCACAGCGTATCATCGTGGTGGACGATGACGCTGCCAACGACGAGATGAAAAAGTCCGCCCTGCTGCTGAGCAAGCCCGCCGGTGTCCGGGTGAACATCTTCACGGTGGACAAAGCCATCGCCAAGATGCCCAAGGTGGAGCAGCTGGACGAGAAGATCATGATGATCTTCGGCAACACCGCTGCCCTGCTCAAGTTCTGCCAGGCATACCCCAAGATCAAAGAGATCAACTACGGTGCTGTGGCAAATAAGCCCGGCTCCGTGGCCTTTGACCAGTCGGTATTCCTGACCCCGGAGGAGCAGGCCGACACCCAGAAGCTGCTGGATATGGGCATTAAGATCTACAGCCAGCAGACCCCCACCTTTAAGGTAGTACCCATCGATCACACCTGATCGTAAGGAGATAAGAAGGAGGAATTGACCCATGTTTGTTACCGCACTGCTTCTGGGTCTGGTTGGCGTGTTCTGTATTCTGGACTCGCGCATTCTGGGCCGCATGAACTTCGAGCGTCCGCTCATCACCTGCACCATCGTCGGTGCGCTGCTGGGTGATCTGCAGACCGGTCTGACCCTTGGCGCATCCATCGAGCTGATGAGCCTTGGCATCGTGAACATCGGCGCAGCAGCACCCCCGGACATGAACATGGCTGCCATCATCTGCGCAGCTTTTGCCATCCTGACCGATGCTTCTGCCGAGACTGCACTGGCGCTGGCCATCCCCATCGCTGTTCTGGGCCAGATGCTGGGCGTGCTGATGCGCACCATCCTGTCCAACCTGACCCACGTTGCCGACCACGCCATTGCAGAAGGCAAGTTCCGCAAGGCATGGAGCATGCACATCGTCTGGGGCACACTGCTGTACAGCCTGATGTACTTCATCCCCATCTTCCTGTCCGTCTACTTCGGCACGGATCTGGTGCAGAAGATCGTGGCTTTCATCCCCGCATGGCTGACCGATGGCCTGAACCTCGGCAGTAAGTTCCTTACCGCTTACGGTATTGCCCTGCTGCTGTCCACCATGCTCAACCGTGATCTGACCGTTTACTTCCTGCTGGGCTTCTTCTTTGTAGGCTATCTGGGTCTGGATGTCACCGCTGTGGCGATCTTCGCCGCAATTCTGGCTGTGATCCTGACCGGTCTGAAGTATGGCAAGGGCGCACCTGCCGCAGCCGCTGCCGGTGCAGCTGCTGCCAACCCGGACTACGACCCGCTGGAAGATGACGATGATCTTTGATAGGAGGAAGCTGAAATGAGCAACGCAACCAAGACTGCAAAGCGCAGCGACTTCAAGAAATACTTCCAGTTCATGTGGCGCTCCCTGAACATTCAGGCCTCCTGGAACTACGAACGTCAGATGAACATGGGCTTTTTGTACGGCATCGCTCCCACGCTGGACGAGCTGTACCCCAACGAGAACGACCCCGAGCAGCTGGCGCACAAAAAGGAAGCCTACGAGCGCGAGATGGCGTTCTACAACTGCACCCCGCAGACCAGTGCCTTTACGCTGGGTCTGGCTGCCTCCATGGAAGAGCAGTACGCCGCCGACCGTGAGAACTTCAACCCGGAGACCATCAACGCCGTCAAGACCTCGCTGATGGGCCCCCTGTCCGGTGTGGGCGACTCCTTCTTCCAGGGCACTGTCCGCCTGATCGCTTTTGGTCTGGGCATCTCTCTGGCACAGCAGGGCAGCGTTCTGGGCCCCATTCTGGCTATGATCATCTCCATCGTCCCCTCGGTGCTGATTACATGGTTTGCCGGTAAGCTGGGCTACACCATGGGCAGCAAGTACCTGACCAAGCTCAACGGCGGCATGATGGACAAGCTGATGTACGTCTGTGGCATCGTAGGCCTGATGGTCATTGGTGCCATGGTGGCAAGCATGGTGGGTCTGACCACCCCCATCACCTTCGCAAGCACCGGTCTGGTGCTGCAGGATGTGCTGAACAGCATTCTGCCGAACCTTCTGAACCTTGGCATCGTGATGCTGATGTACACCCTGATCCGCAAAAAGGTCAAGACCGGCTGGCTGCTGGGCATCTGCATCGTGGGCGGTGTTGCCATCAACGCCCTTGGTCTGTTGGTGTAACCGGGTTTCCGGCTTACATAGATATCCGTACGCCTGTAATTTGTGATTCATCAGAACAAAAAGAAAAATAATTTGGAGGATTGCATTATGTATAACATTGATCTGGCAAACGTCAAGTCCATCGTGGCAGACATCGTGGCAAAGCACAACGTGGAGAACGTGGCCTTTGTTGGCTGCGGCGCTTCCAAGGCAGAGCTGTACCCCGCAAAGTACTTCCTGGCAAACTGCAGCAAGAAGCTTCGTGTGGCACACTACACCGCCAACGAGTTCAACTACGATACCCCCGATTGGCTGGGCGACACCACCGTGGTCATCACCGCTTCTCTGGGCGGCAGCACCCCTGAGACCGTCAAGGCCAACAGCGTGGCAAAGGCCGCCGGTGCAACCGTTGTCAGCGTTACCCACGCTGCCGGTTCTGCCCTGACCAAGGAAGCTGACTACACCATCGTCCACGGCTTTGAGGCAAACTACGCCGCCAAGCTGGAAAAGATGGGCTACGTTCTGGCACTGGCTGTGGAGATCTTGCAGCAGGTGGAAGGCTTCGACAAGTACGACAAGATGATCGAGGGACTGACCAACGTGTTCGAGGCTGCCGAGAACGCTGCCAACTCTGCCCGCAAGTCTGCCAAGGAGTTCGCTGAGAAGTACAAGGACGCTCCCGTCGTTTACGTCATGTCCAGCGGCGCTTCCATGGAGGTCGCTTACTCCACCTCCATCTGCCTGATGATGGAGATGCAGTGGGTCAACTCCGGCTCCTTCCACAGCGGCGAGTTCTTCCACGGCCCCTTCGAGATCGTGGACAAGGACGTGCCCTTCATCCTGCTGATGAACGACGGCAAGACCCGTCCCGTGGATGCCCGCGCACTGACCTTCCTGCACCGCTTCGATGCTCTGACCACCGTGGTGGATGCAAAGGATTACGGTCTGGGCAATGCTGTGGACAGCAGCGTCATCACCTACTTCAACCCGCTGATGCACACCGCTGTCTTCCGTGTCTATGCTGAGGAGCTGTCCTACGTCCGTCAGCATCCGCTGACCCTGCGCCGCTATATGTGGAAGCTGGAGTACTAAGCGGTCATCCGGGATCAATAGACCCATGCTTGGGGGAGGGGCTTGCCCCTCCCCCTTTTTGATGAAGAGGGAAATGAAGAATGATTGAAGCAGTGATTTTTGATATGGATGGGGTGCTGGCGGATACGGAATACTACTACGAGAACCGCCGTAAAAACTTTCTGCTGGAAAACGGCATCCCTATCCCGGAGGGCAACTTCATCGGCTCCAACGAAAAAGCCATCTGGGAAGCGCTTGTTCCCAACGACCCTGTGCGCCGTCAGGAGATGCTGATGGCTTACCGGGAGTACCGCAAGGCTCGCCCCACCCCCTATGACAAGCTCACCGACCCGCAGGCAGAGCCACTGATGAATGCGCTCCGCAGCCGTGGGCTGAAGGTGGCGGTGGCGTCCTCCAGCGCAGCGCCGGATATCATGAAGATGCTTACGGAGGGCGGGCTGAAGGCGATGGTGGATTTCGCCTTCAGCGGCGAGGACTGCGCCGCCCATAAGCCTGCGCCGGACATCTATCTCAAGGCGCTGAAGGCACTGGGGCTGACGGCAGACAAGGCCATTGCGGTGGAGGATTCTCCCACAGGCATTGCCTCCGCAAAGGCAGCAGGACTGAAGGTGCTGGCGCTGAAACCCCGCCACGGCGAGCCGCTGGACCAGTCCGCCGCAGACTGCATCATCACCCAGCTGATGGATGTGGCGGAGCACCTGGACTGAGATGGAAGCAATCAAGAACGGTCTGTGCAAAAACCTGACCCCGGCACAGCTGTGGAGCGGCGCACGGTTTTTTCTGCTGCTGAATCTGAGCCTGATCATTTGTGCGGCGGCACTGAACTTTTACTGCGCCCCCAACCACTTTGTATTTGGCGGCACCACAGGTCTTTCCGTTGTGCTGGCTACCTGCTTTCCGGCGTTGAGCGTCAGCACCTTTATGTGGATCACCAATGCGGTGCTGGATGTGCTGGGCTGCGTCTTTCTGGGGATAAAGGCCATGGGATGGACGCTGTACTCCTCCTTCATGCTCAGCTTTTACTCCAGTATGTGCGAAAAGCTGTTTCCCATGTCCCAGCCTTTAACGGATGACACCTTGCTGGAGCTGTGCTTTGCGGTGGCGCTGCCGGCCCTTGCCAGCGGCATTGTGTTCAACATCGGGGCATCCACCGGCGGAACCGAGATCGTGGCGATGATCTTACACAAGTACATCAAGGTGGAGATCGGCAGGGCTCTTCTGCTCAGCGATATCGGCACGGTGCTGTTTGCGGCTTGCATTTACGGCCCGCAGACCGGGATGTACTGCGTGCTGGGGCTCATCGGGCGCAGCACCATCGTGGATACCGCCATCGAGAGCCTGAACCTCCGCAAGGTGTGTACGGTCATCACCTCAAGGCCGGAGCCCATCCGGCGTTTCGTTACGGAAACACTGGGGCGCACAGCGACCCAGCAGGACGCCACCGGCGTGTACACCGGTGAGCCACGCACCATGATCATGGTAGCGCTGACCCGGCGGCAGGCAGGGCTGCTGCGGGATTTCCTGCGCCGGGAGGATCCGGAGGCTTTTTTGACCATCGTTAACTCCAGCGAGATCATCGGCAAAGGGTTCCAGTCGGTCTGAAAATGCAGAATGCCCGCCCACTCTGGCTTTTCCACAGATGGGCGGGCATCATTATATATGGTAAATGGTTATTTACGCTGACTTTCCGGGATTTACGCTGAAAATACGCTGACTTGGTATGGTTTGCGCTGAATTTGCGCTGAGAAACGCGCGCCGCGCGATTAGCGGTTTTACCGCGCGTTTTCTGTGGCTCAATCTTCCTGTCTACCGTGCTCACACCCCAGCGACAGGTAGTGCTCCATCTCCCCTCTCAGCACCATCTGTGCGTACTCCAAGGGCTTATTGTAGAGCAGCCAGTCCAGCTCCGCCCGCTGTGCCGGGGTGTTGCCGTATTCGTCCTCCACAGCGATGCAGTCGATGGCAAGAGTGGTGCCATCCTCAAACCGGGCTTCCACTTGGTTGGTGTCCATGTTATAGCGGCAGGTAAGCAATTTATTCATGGTGAACCTCATTTCTATATCAAACGGTGTCTGTTCGGATGTCCTAAACCCTGCCATAGAACCGGTGTCTCATGTAAGATTGTTGTTTGGATAAAACTGGAAGATTTTGCACAATAAATACCGTTGAAATCCAGCTTTTGGGGCTGTGCGAAACAGCCTGTTTTGCCGGGCTGATTTTGGCGCTGCACACTTTTGCACATTTTCTGCACATCGCAAGGATGGATAACAGGTGCAAAGACGTGCAAGCAATGCAAAGGATGCAACAGAATAACAACGGCAAAATAACGGTGATTCGATTAAAATGACGTTTTAGCGTTAAATGATGAAATGGATAAAATGTGCCATTCGGTTCCTACGAATCAGTAGGCCGGGGGTTCGAGTCCCTTCCATCGCACCAAGAAAAACCAGTACACATTGTGTGCTGGTTTTTCTTTTTTGTTTGCGCGATGGAAGGGGCTCGAACAGGGCGGCGGCGCATAGCGCCGCAAGCAATCAGCCCAGTGGGCTGTTGCTTAGCCCGCGGGTTCCAACGCGTAGGAATGTCTACCGTGGAAGCTGTAAATCGAAAGATTTCATGGCTTTTTTGTTTTGTGAGCCATGGCTGCACGGTTTCTGCACGGTCGGTGTTATCCATGTCCGATTATGTAGGGCGCTGTATTGCATTGCAATCAGTGCCCTTTTTTGCATCAGGTGAGCAGGGCTAAGCGGAGCTTTGCCTTCATTTCCGGGTCGGCATCCTTGAGCAATTCCAAAAGAGCCGTCATGGAGATGGTGGGTTCGCCTGCGGCGGGTACAGCCTGCGGGCTGGGGGTGTCGGGCTTGGCATAGAAGCCGCTTTCAAACTTCTTGCCCAGCTCCACACGGGAGGACTGCTGGATATGAGCGTAGGTGTTCACCAGCATATCCGCACTGGCGTGACCGGTAGTCCCCTGCACCGCCTTGATGTCGCCGCCGGAGATCATCAACTGGTAGGTGGCACTGGAATGCCGCAGACTGTGGAACACGATGCGCGGGAACTCCGGGTGGGCGTCCTGCCATTTCAGGAACTTTTTGGGCGCTTCCACCGGGACGGGACTTTTGATGAGGATGCCCCACTCCACCGCCAGCAGAAAGGAATTGTGCAGCAACTGGTGGACTTCATGGAGGGTGGTGCCGGAGAGGGTGCGCTTCTGCTGCTTGGGCGAGAGGTCTCGCCGCTTGCCGCCCACATACTGTCCGCAGGGAGTCTTGCTCAGGGTGTCGTACAGGGCTTCGATATGGTAGGGCCGCAGCTTCTGCATCTGCATCTCCCCGATATAAGGGGTGATGAGGTTCTGGATGAGCGCCAGATTGGACTGGTAGGTTTTCGGTGCCCACTTGTGCTTGCTGCACTGCTTGGGCAGCCAGTCCATCAGGAACTCTGCCACCGTTACCGTGGATGTGATCAGGAAATTACCGGTCGCCAGCTCGTGCTCGATCTGCTTCTGGCGTTTGACCGCCTCTTCCTTGGTGGGAAAGCTCTCCCATTTGTCGCAGCTCTTGCCGTGCTCGTCCTGATAGGTGTAGCGGACACTGTAAGAGCTGCCGCGTTTCGTGATATATGCCATAGATTTGCCTCCTTATCAAGCTGCCCGGTAGAGCCACGCATCGAAGCTGTCTTTCGGGACGCGGATGCTTCCGCCTGCCCGCAGGACACGGAACTCGGTGGTGCTGTTGCACAGGTTGTAGGCGGCACGCTGGCTGATGGCCAGCATCTGCGCGACCTCCTTTACCGTGTACACCAGCTTAGTGGTCTCAGGGCTGTTGGTCGGAGACTTGACGGCATTGGTTCGAGTGACCAATTCCTTGTAGCCGGGTGATTTTTTCACCCGGCAATTTTTGCATTCCAACATTTTAGGGTTATCAGGTCAAAAGTTTGAGTCGTTCCAGCTTTTTCTGTGCGTTCTCCTTCCGTAAGCTGACCCCAATGCATGAAATCGGAACGCACATTTCCAACAGGCGGTCATAGATTCGGGCGTGAGCAGTATCCTGTGGGTGCCGTATCTCGTCCAGTGTCAGATTGGTCGTGACGATCAGGGGCTTCCGGCTGCGGTAGCGACTGTCTACAATGTTGTAGATCTGTTCCAGTGCGTACTCGGTGCCACGCTCCATACCGAAATCGTCAATGATGAGCAGGGGATAGCGGCAGAGCTTGTCCACGACCTCATTCCGCTCGGAAAAGCTGCCGTTTAGCTCGTTCAGGATCCGGGCAAAGTTCGTCATATGCACAGGCACTTCCTGCTCCATCAGAGCGTTTGCAATGCACCCGGCAAGGAAACTCTTGCCGGTGCCCACACCGCCCCAGAGGAGCAGTCCTAGGTTCTCTGAGCGCATGGTCTGCCACTGCTCTACATAGCGCTGTGCGTGGTGCATCTGCGGGTTGCGCCCATTGTCGTTTTCAAATGTCCAGTTGAGCATTGCCGAGTCGGAAAATCCATCGGTTTTCAGCCGCCGCACAAGATCGTTGTGCTTTTGCTGGTTGATAAGGGCTTCCTGCTTTGTCCTCTTGATGCGCTGGCAACTGCATTCGATTGGGTACTTGTTTTTGCCCATCAGGGCAATGCCCTTTGCAAAGAATGCTTCTTTTGGGGTATGACATTTTCCGCAATAAAGTAGGCCATCCTCGCTATAATAGTCCTCAGTGTTTTCGGGAATAATGGAAATGGACTGTTCCAAAGTTTTTTCAATCGTCTCTATAGGCTTTCTCCTTCCTTGAATGTGTAGTCCGGGATGCCCGGTGCTTGCTTCTGTTCTGACTTTTGCCGTTTTGCCCAGATGCGCAGGGTGGCGGCATGGTCGGCGTACTTCCTTCCGGTGGACTGGACATAAGCGGACAACTGCTCGATCAAACCATCAAGCCCTGCAAAGTTAGCCTTGAGTCGCTTGTACTCTTTTTCCGTCAGAAAGACATTCTGATATTCTCCAAAGGTCAAATAAGCATCTGTTGTTTTTATCAGGTGGTTATCTTTCAGGTTGTTCTTATTACGTTGGTTAGTGGAACACTTTTGTTCCGTGGAAGGTATCATTTCTGTTCCATCGCATAGGGCAGAATCGTTCCATGCAAAGGAACATTTTTGTTCTGTCGGGACTTTTACAAAGATGCTGTTGGGCACAGTAATGCGACCTCTTCTGCGCTCGATCAGATCGGCATCCTCCAGTGAGCGCAATGCACGTTTAATGCTCATGGTACTGCATCGCAGGGCTTCGCTCAATGATGAAATGGGAAAAATTACATAGACGAAGCCGCGCTCATCCACCCAGTTGTTCTTTTGAGAAAGCGTTGCCCTGTCAAGCAGCAGAGTGTAGAGCAGCTTTGCCGTGTGGCTTAGGTCTGTATCCAGCAAAAAGCGGGCATAGGGCAGATATTGCGGCAGCGGCATATTGGGTTTCAAATAATCTGAAATGGCATTCACCTCCTTGTCTTTCATACGACCATCTGTCGGGTTAGGAGTGTTGTTCTTTGCCATCATTCAGTCTGTCTTTTACAGCCTGAAGATACCGGCTGGCACGGTCAATGAAAATCAGCAGTTTCTCATTGTTCTTCGGTTCGGTAAGAATATCGGGGTATTCACGAAAACACATTTCCCACCGCCGGACAAAATCCTCCTGCGCTCCCTGAATCTCGCACATCATGGCTTCGCCATCTGCCAAACGGCGAGGTGAATAGATGCTCTTGACGACATCCTTGAGATTCTGTTTTTCTTCCTTGTTGAGTCCTTTCTTGTGCCCCTGAATGTCTTGCTTGAAGGTCGTTATAAACGCATTGTCCTTTGAAGGCGGTGAATACGAATCTGTGATACTGGAATCCCGTTCGGCTTTAGGCTTACGCAGCTCTGCCACAACTTCGGAACGCTTTTCCTTTGGAACCTTTGCAATCGAGGAAATTTCACGGTCGGTTGCCCGGATCTTTCCACGCAGGATTTCTTCCTGCGCTCCGGGTACTGCTTCCTCCGCTGCTTCCACACCTTTTGCAAATTGCTCTGCACGGTAAACATAGCTTTCGGATGTTCCATGTTCCGCAGCAACCTTCGACCGTGAACCGTGCTTTGTGCGGTCTGGTTCATTTTGAACCAGACCACTTTCAGATGCCAAGGTGTACTGATTACCGTGAAACGATTTGATTTGCTTTTCCGCTTTTGCCTGCTTTCCGATCAGGAACTTTTTCTGTTCTGGGGTCAGGTTTCGCCGTCCCAGTTGATTTTTGCAAATCCATGCGAGTGCTTCATAGCGGCTGGAAAATTCTTTTTCGATGACTTCAAACGGAATGAACGGATATTTCCGAAGAATTTGATAGCGTGTATGTCCATCCACAATATAGCCGTTCCACGTGATGATCGGATTCAGCACACGCTCTTCCTTGAGGATGTTCATTTCCAGTTGGTGGGTTTCCTCAAACGACGGAGGGTTGATTTGATTCTGGAACTCCGGGTCAATTTTAAGTTGGCTTAGTTTTGTCATAGGCAAACCATCCTTTCTGAAATGAAATAGAATATCATTGTTCTTACGCCGTTCTCCCTGCATGGCTTTCCTGCCCCCTTCCGGCGGCGTTTTCCGGCTCGCTCTTGCGAGGTCATCGCCGAGTATCTCATGCAGACGGTCATGCGGTTCTCAAGGTTCAATGATAGATTTGAAACTAGGTTAACACATTCATGGGAGATTTTTTAGGACACATTACGTCCGGTTTTTACGAAAGTTGATTTGAATGTCTACTAAAAATCGGACATTCTTTGTCGAAACTTGTGAAAAAGCAATGAAGAATGTGCTTCTGTGGGCTTAGTGTATCACATCGCCAATTTTATTTTTAGGAACTGGTAGTTCCGGTTTTTAAGGGATATGAAATGAATTTCAAGACAAAATCGGAACTATTGGTTCCGGTTTTGCGTATCAACGTGATCTCAAATTTGGGGTGCCGTTCTCTCTGCATGGCTTTCCTGCCCCCTTTCAGCGGCGTTTTCCGGCTCTCCTTGTCAGGGTCATGGCCGGGTATCCCATGCAGACGGTTATTCGGTTTTCAAGGTTCGATGAGGAGCTGTAGAAAGCATATCACAATCATACAAGCGTTTTTAGGACGTATCAGGTCCGGTTTTGAGGGAGAAAACCGGACTTGGGAGGTCCGGTTCTTGTGAACAGCTCTGGATAGAGCATATCATAATAACACTCAAATTTTTAGGAAGCATTACTTCCGCTTTTTGCCTTCAAAACCGGAAGTAATAGTTCCGGTTTGATGCAATATTAAATGAATCAACGACGATTTTTTCGAAACGAATTTTTCTCCAAGAAATTTGCTTATTCAGCGTCCGTTAAGGTGCGGAACTAGCACATTCTTGTGCTGAATATCGGGTTTGGGCAAAGCCCAACAAGCATTTTTGAAGTCGGATTTGAAAAATCTGATTCAAAACTTGTGAGTTGGTACCAACTCGCCCTGCTTGCTGCGGTTGCAAACTCGAAAATTTTTGTGCAGAAAAATAACCGCCCACTTCAAGTTGAACTTGAAAACGGACGGTCTGATTTGCAAAATGATTTTCAAATTTGGGGAGTATGTTGAGAGGTTTCATAGCATCCGCAAGCAATGCAGACGTATATACATCTGCTTATTTTGCGTTGCAAAATACTTGTTGGGAAATCCCAAACCCTTGAACTGCACCGTACCGATGCAGGCTGCGCGATTGCATCGCTGAACAGAATACGATTTTGGTTTCAATAGGAAACGGCAAAAAGCAGGCATGGATGGACGGCTTTCTTGTAAAACATTCACAAACCCCGAAAGGTGTGTTATTATAGTACCATCAACAAATGGAAGGGAGGGCGGCGGATGTTCAGCATTGCAGGAATTGACCTGTTGGAGCAGGAACTTTTGGACCATGAGCGCACTCTCCTTGAGATTTTGCTTCAGGATAAGACCACCAAGAAAAACATCATCTGGGCAACCGATGATTACGCTGAACTGGGCGAACCATACAGCTTCAAAAAAGAAATCCTGCCGGAGCTGGTTACAGGCGAACAGGACAGCCTGATTCAGCCCAGAGTGGAAAAAGCACTGGAGCACCAGACCAACCGCACCCGTGACAAAGCAGAGGTGTTTACCCCCAGTTGGATCTGCAACGCACAGAACAATCTGGTGGATGAGCAGTGGTTTGGCAGGAAGAATGTTTTCAACATCCAAAAGGAGATGTCGTGGAAAGCAACGGCTGACAAAATCGCTTTCCCGGACGACCGTCAGCACACATGGCAGAAATATGTGGATGCACAGCGGCTGGAAATCTCCTGCGGCGAGGCTCCCTATCTGGTAAGCCGCTACGACACCGTAACGGGCGAAACCATTCCCATTTCCCAGCGAATTGGTCTGCTGGACCGCAAGCTGCGTGTTATCGGCGAAAACACGGACACCGAAGAAGAATGGCTCACATGGACGAAGCGGGCGTTCCAGAGCGTGTACGGCTTTGAGTATCAGGGCGACAGCCTGCTGCTGGCACGGGAAAACCTGTTTGTGACCTTCGTGGAGGTTTACCGGGAACGCTTTGGCAAACTTCCCCACTTGCGGCAGATGAAGGTGATCGCCAACATCATTGCGTGGAATCTCTGGCAGATGGACGGCACGAAGTATGTGGTTCCGGGCAGTTGCAGGGAAACCCGTATCGAGATCTTCAGTATGTTCGGCACGGAAGAACAGATTGACCTGTGCCCCGGATGCAAAAGCGGAAATATCCGGGCACACAACGGGATTTACAGCGTCATAAAGGATTGGCGTTCCAATCAGACGATGACTTTTCTTTCAATGGTGAGAGGAGGAAAAGCAAGTGGCAGCGTATAAACCAACCATGTCGTATCGGTTGATTTACATCTTTACGATTCACGATGCCCAGCACGAGGGCTACTGGAAGATCGGAAAGACAAATTTTGACAGCGTGAACAGCTACAAACAGCTTCCGCCCAACTGTGCGGAGCTGAATTGTGCTGCCCGTGACCGCATCGACCAGTATACCAAGACGGCGATGGTTGAATACGACCTGCAATATACCGAGCTGGCACGCAGAACCGTCACCTTCCCGGATGGTACGACCGATACGGAATTGTTCGATGATGACGATGTCCATAACGTGCTGTACAATTCTGGCTTTTCGGCCCGGAAGTTCTCCAATTCCAATCAGGACAGCGAATGGTTTGAGGTGCCGCTGTCCGTTGCCATTCGTGCGATTCAGGCGGTAAAAGAGGGCCGCACGGCGCTGACTGCTGCCGAAAAGAGCGAAGGGCAGACCAGCTTTCTGCCGCAGACTGTCCCTGCTGCGCCCAAAAAGAGAGCTATTACCCTGCGTGACGAGCAGGTAGATTGCGTCAATCGGACGCTGACGATTTTCCGCAAGCAGAACTCGATGCTCTGGAACTGCAAGATGCGTTTCGGCAAAACGGTCACGGCCTATGCGCTCATCAAAAAAGCGGGCTATCAGAAGGTGATTGTGGTCACCCACCGCCCGGTGGTGGAGGATGGCTGGCGCAACGATTTTGACCTGATTTTTGGCGAAGGAGATAACCGTGCCTTCCTGAAGAAAGACCGTTTCGATACGGATTCGTCCGTTTACGATGCGGCAATGGATGCACGCAACGATGCAAACCTGACAGCCTACCAGAATTCCGGCAAGGCGTTTGTTTACTTTGCCTCCATGCAGGACCTGCGCGGCTCTCAGCGGGCAGACGGCAAGTTTGACAAGAATAACGCCGTTTTCGATATGGACTGGGATCTCGTGATTTACGATGAAGCCCACGAGGGCACCCAGACCCAGCGAGGGCAGAAGGTGCAGTCTTTGCTGGAAGCGGAAAAGAACGGCAAGGCGCCCAAGGTTCTGCAGCTGTCCGGCACACCGTACAACCTGATGCAGAAGTACGAGAACAACGTCTACACATGGGACTACGTCATGGAGCAAAAGCGCAAGCGGGAGTGGGACATCCTGCACCCCGGCGACCATAACCCCTATGCGGACCTGCCGGAACTTCGCATCCTGACCTTCGACCTTGGGAAAAGTCTGCCCACCTCCTACCGCTACGAGACCTTGGAGATGGCGTTCAACTTCACCGAGTTTTTCCGGGTGTGGACGGGCGACCCGGCACGGGATTTCCGTCCTCTGCCGGCTGGCGCACAGGTGGGTGATTTTGTCCACGAGGCCGACGTGCGCAGCTTTCTGGACCTGATTTCTTCGGAGAACCCGGAGAGCAATTACCCTTACTCCACGCCGGAGTACCGGGAGATGTTTCGGCATACCCTCTGGATGGTTCCGGGCGTGAAAGAAGCCAGTGCCTTGAGCAAGCTGCTGAAAGAGCATCCTGTGTTTGGAGCCTATAAGGTGGCCAACGTTGCAGGCGACGGCGATGCCGAAATGCCCTACGACAACGCCCTGACGCTGGTAAAGCAGGTCATCAAAGCGAACCGCTATACCATTACCATTTCCTGCGGCAAGCTGACCACCGGCGTGACGGTGCCGGAGTGGACGGCTGTGATGATGCTGACCGGGTCGGCAAACACGGCTGCGCCCGGCTATATGCAGACCATTTTCCGGGTGCAGTCGGCAGGAGTGCTGGACGGCAAGCAGAAAGAACGCTGCTACGTCTTTGATTTTGCGCCCGACCGCGCACTGAATGTTCTTTCCGAGGTCAACCGCGTCACCAAACGTGGCAAAACCAACGAGGAAGAATACCGTAAGGCTCTGGGCGAATTCCTGAACTTCTGCCCGGTGATTGCCGTGGACGGTACGCAAATGACCGAGTACAGCGTACCGAAGATGATGCGCCAAATCAAGCGGCTGACCGTGGACAAGGCCATCAAGAGCGGCTTTGACGATGAATCGGTCTACAAACAGGATACCGGCATGGTGATGGATGAGGAAGATGTGGAGCTGTTCCATACCCTGTCCGACAAGCTCAGCGAGCAGAAAGCCGCCAAGAAAGAGACAAAAATCCACATCAACAATCAAGGATTGACCAACGAAGAGTACGAAGAAGCCTCCAAGCTCTCCAACAAGCCCAAGCGGGAGCGCAGCAAAGAGGACGAAGAACTGCTCAAAAAGCTGCAAGACCAGCGCAAGGAGCGCGATAAGGTCATCCGGCTGCTGCGGAATGTTTCGATTCGTCTGCCGCTGTTGATTTACGGCGCAAAGGTCGATTTGACCGAAGAAATCCACATGGCGGATTTTATCGACTTGGTAGACCCTGAATCTTGGCAGGAGTTCATGCCAAAAGGAGTAAGCACTGCTCTGTTCCGCAAGCTGCTGAAATACTATGACGAGGATGTTGTCAGCGGCGCAGGTCTACGCATCCGCCGCATGGCAAAGGCTGCGGACGAGCTGCCGCCTACTGAGCGTGTGAAGCGCATTGCCGAGATCTTCAGCCACTTCCGCAACCCCGACAAGGAAACCGTTCTGACCCCGTGGCGGGTGGTGAACCTTCATCTGAGCAACATGGTGGGCGGTTACTGCTTCCTCAACGAGCAGTTCGATTCGCAGGAGGTTCTGGAGGAGCCTCGTCTGGTGGATCAGGGGCAGGTCACCGAGGACATCTTCCTCAACCCGGACGCGCGGATTCTGGAGATGAACTCCAAATCCGGCTTGTATCCCTTGTATATGGCATACAGCCTGTACGCCATGAAGCTGCCCGGCCCGGAGGACAAGCTGCCGCTGGAGCAGACACAGGCTCTCTGGCAGGAGACCGTGGAACAGCAGATTTTTGTTCTGTGCAAGACCCGGATGGCAGAAAGCATCACCTGGCGGACGCTGGTGGGCTATCAGGATTGGACGGTCAACACCACCTACATTCCGCACCTGCTGGAACGGATGGAAAACGACCCGCAGCGTCTGGCAAAGAAGCTGCAGCGAACCGATACATGGGGAAAGGAGGGACAGCCCATGAAATTTGATGCCATTGTGGGCAATCCGCCGTATCAGCTTATGGGGGGTTCTGGCGGAACGAATGATGCGCCCATCTACCAGTATTTTGCTTCTCTTGCAGAGGAAGTGGAGCCACATTATATTAGTTTGATTATTCCGTCTCGTTGGTTTTCTGCTGGCAGAAAGAATTTGCTGGGTGACTTCCGCACACAGATGCTTGCAAATCGTAAAATTCGTAAGATGTATGTCTATCCATCTTCGCAGGATATTTTCCCAACGGTCGATATTAAAGGCGGCTTGTGCTATTATCTGATTGATAACGGCTATGATGGAGATTGCGAATATACCCTTGCACAAAATGGCAAGGAGAAAACAACGACTAGAAGTCTGAACGATCTTGATATTTTGGTGCGTGAGCCGGAACTTGCGAATATCGTTAAGAAAGTTATGAGCGGCACCGCAGAAACAGACACTGTTTCAACGATTGTGTCCAATGATACGCCGTTTGGTATTCCGACTAATCCCAAGACGAGCGGAAAGAATGCAACGGTGGTTTATGAAGATTCCACGCCAGAGCATAATGTGAAACTGCTGTATCTTGACAATATGGTTCGGACGATTGCCTATGTTTCCAGAGAAAGCATCAAAAAGAATATGGGTGATATTGACTGTCCCAAGGTGTTTATTCCTGAAGCAGCAGGCTCTGGCAATGATCCGTATGTTGTAGGAAAGCCCGAATACATCGGTGAAACCGCTGTGTGTTCACAAACATTCCTGTATGTTGCGTTCAAAACGGAGATGGAGGCAAAGAATTTCATTTCGTATCTTAAAACAAGATTCTTCCGTGTTCTGGTATCTGCTTGCAAAATTTCACAGCACACGCCCAGTAGCACATACCGCTTTGTTCCCTTGCAAGATTTCAGCAAATCTTGGACGGATGAAGAACTATACAAGAAGTATGAGCTGACGGAAGACGAGATTGCGTTTATTGAGAGTACGATTAGAGTGATGGAGTGAAAATACTCGCTTATAGAAGCGTATTCTTGTATGATAAACCCTGATAATCGCAAATAGTCGCAATTAAAAGCAAAAACGCAACAAATGCGCAAACAATACAAAACGCAAAATTACGATGCAACTGCGTTCATGAAAAGTTCAAAAATGCAGACGAAAAATTTTTAGAAGATTTTTTGATGAAAATGTGGTTGACATGCGAGATAAATGAGGTTATACTAAAAAAGGACGAAGGAGGTGTCTAAAGATGGATTTGAGCGGTTTTTCGGCTTTCGATTTTTCTGAAGGCGTCCCTTACTTTTCAGTCACTTTGAACGGTCTCACTTTTAATCGGTCGGTTGTGCTTAAACTGGGCTCTCCGACTTATGTGCGGCTTCTCATCAATGAGGAGAGCCGTCAGGTGGCGCTTCAGGTTTGCGAAGAAACAACTCCGAAGGCAGTGGCGTTTTATAAGCCCAAAAAGAATGGCGTGCTTTCTGTAAGATGGAGTTCGCAAGATTTGGTTGCGACGTTCAAACGATTATTGGAAAACGATTTCCAAGAGCACGGTTACCGTGTTGACGGAGAATTGATCGAAGACGGCTTGATGCTTTTCGATTTAAATTCTGCGAAACCTTTGGTCTGACAGTTTTCAACTGTTTGACATATAAAAAAGCACCCATCGAATAGCGGCAACTATCCGACAAGTGCTTTCCTTGAAAAAGCCAGAGCAGAAGCTCAAAGCTAATCCTATAACCATGATTAGTATACCCGGTTGCTCCGGCTTTTTCAAGCATTCCACGGATTCGTCGGAAAAATGTTCCGTCGTGTTCGAGCGTTGCTTGAAAGGAGGAGTGCAACTATGCGAGACAATCGGATGGATGAGAATGTGACCATCGTCTACACTGCGTATATTACGCTGCGTAACGGACATCGTCTGTACGCGAAGCAGTACGGCAAAAAGGCGTTTGAACTTCACATTCGTGACAACAAACACCGCAAACGCAAGTGATTCTTGCGTGATTTGATCGTTGAGGGTATCGGGAGTAGCTTCACCCTCCTTGTTTTATATAGCATGGAGGAATTGATATGAATTCTAAGAAAACATCTTCGTCTGTTGCATCTCAGGCATCTCGTGCGCTGCGTAGCAGTAGCACTTCCAAGATTCAGCGGCAGCTTGCTGGAAGTGCACTTTCGCAGGCAAAGAGCGGTCATCAGACGGGAAAGAAAATGGAAGGCGTTGCATCGGCAGCTTTGAATAGCCCGAAATACAGCAGCACGACCAAAACTCTTGCAGGCAGCGTTCTCTCGCAGTCTAACAAAAATCGCTAAATAACCTAAAATGGGGCGTACAGTTTACAACTGTGCGCTCCATTTTTTACAACAGAAATCAAATATAAAGTGATATTACGTCGAATTATTTCAGAAATTGTCGGAAAATCCATGTAGATAAAATTGGAAAATTGTGGTATAATAATACCAACCAGAAAGGAGGGTTGTGCTATGGACAACAACCAACTACAGTACATCAAAATTCAATCGCAATACGCTGATAAGGTAGAACAATTTGAAAAGTGCGTTGTCAAAGCCGCAAAGCTAACACACGCGATTGCTGACACGGCTGAGAAAAAATGCAAGCAGGCGCGGATGGCAATGGAATCTGGCAACATAGATGTCATGCGGAATACGATTCAGCAGTACATCTGCCAGTACGGACAGGATTGGTCGCGTTTCCGGGATGTTCGGATACAGTTTGTAGATGGGAACACCTATGCACAGCTCTCTGCCGTTGACCTTATCCAGCAGCTACATTGTGTTATCACGCTGGTGTACAAGGATACTGCGTTGAAAACGGTGAACAAAGAAGCATTCCGAGAGTGCGTTAAAAGTTTGCTGAAGCAGTCCAAAATGTTTACCGATAAAGAGCTAGATGCAATGTTTGCGTAAAACAGGATAGCTGAAAATAAGCAAAGCCCACAAGCTGGATATAAAATCCGGTCTGTGGGCTTTACCATATCAGGAGTAATATTTCTGTGTGTGGTTGCCGGGACGAAGGGCTTCTGGAACTCAACGGCAAGACCTATATGCTGTCTCTCAAGGTTTACGAGACGGTGAAAACCGATGTGGCCTATGTGCAGGATAAGACGGTCAGCCAGATTCAGGCAAAGGATCGGATTCTTGAATATCTGAAGCATAAGCCGTCGATTACGAATCAGAAAGCACAAGAACTGTGTGGGTTTAATAAGAATCAAACCTATTATATCCTACACCAGATGTGCAAGGACGGCATCTTACAGCCTGATGGCGTAGGCCGAGGGACAAAATACAAGAGCGTGAAGTGAAAATTTACGCTGACTTTTACGCTGAAAGTTTGATTTGCGCTGAATTTACGCTGACTTTCCGGGATTTACGCTGAAAATACGCTGACTTGGTATGGTTTGCGCTGAATTTGCGCTGAGAAACGCGCGCCGCGCGATTAGCGGTTTTACCGCGCGTTTTCTGTGGCTCAATCTTCCTGTCTACCGTGCTCACACCCCAGCGACAGGTAGTGCTCCATCTCCCCTCTCAGCACCATCTGTGCGTACTCCAAGGGCTTATTGTAGAGCAGCCAGTCCAGCTCCGCCCGCTGTGCCGGGGTGTTGCCGTATTCGTCCTCCACAGCGATGCAGTCGATGGCAAGAGTGGTGCCATCCTCAAACCGGGCTTCCACTTGGTTGGTGTCCATGTTGTAGCGGCAGGAAAGCAATTTCGTCATAATAGTATCCTCCAAGACTTGATTTTTGGTGTGCGGTCGCTCGAACCAATGCCGTCAAGTCGTTGTCGGATGAAGTGGTTTTTAGTTTGTCCGGGAGTAAGTGCACGGTTTCTGCACGGTTTTTGCACGGTTTCAAAACGTGCAAAGGGTGCAAATCATTGCAAAATCGGACAAAGAGTGCAGAAACTCGAAGCTAAAAATCTGCGATGCATCGTAAACAATTAACGATAAAACGTAACTTCCAAAAATTGAGGGAATCGCCCGGCGTGCGCTACGAATCAGTAGGCCGGGGGTTCGAGTCCCTTCCATCGCACCAAACCATGAAAATCCGAACCTTTTCTCGATAGGAGAAGGGTTCGGATTTTTTGTTTTCTTTGGAAATGAGAACAACGGCTCTTCACTGACGGCTGTGTGTCCGAAACCTTATCAGAAAGACCGTATTACGAAGGTCACAACTGTAAAGGTGCCGTAAGGCAGAAAGGACGCAAGATTATGAAGTACGATGCAAGAGCCTGTCAGTTTAACATGGACACCGGCTGCGTGGAGTTGCTACTCCGGGATGGGAGAAAAATCTCCATCGACTGTACCGGGGTCGAGGATACGTTGGATGTGACTATGGCGCAGAGGGCGGAGCTGGACTATCTTATTTACAATGACCCACTGGGCTATGCGGATTTGATTCTGAACGGCAATCTAGAAGAATACTTGAAAAACGTAACTGGGAGCCATGGGTTAGAAGATTAAGAGAAAAGCGCAGAGTACCTTATTCAGAGTGCTCTGCGCTTTTCTGCATCTTGCGCCATTGTTGCGGGGTCATGCCGTACTTTTGCCGGAACAGCTCGTAGAAGTGGGTGCGGTTGGTAAATTTGAGTTGTAGGGCGATCTCGCTGACGGAAAGTGTCGTCTCCAGCAAAAGCCGTTCAGCCTTCTGGAAACAGAAGGTCATGCCGTAATCGAAAAGACACAGACCGGTGCGGCGCTGGACGATGGAATTGAGGTAGCTGCCATTGTAATTCAAAAGCCGTGCCAGTTCGCTGCGAGGCAACCGACCATCTGTATCTTCCAGCAAACGGCTGATGCGCAGAAAGAGCAGGCTTTCGGGGCTGCTGCTCAGGTGCACCGGGGTGACATAGAACCCGGACGACAGAAAATCGAACAGTTCGCAAAGTGCGCCCTTCAAATAATAGGTGGCGGCGGCACTGGGTTCGTGCAGGATGTGGGTCATGCGGGCGATGAGCGTTGCCAGGGTTTGAATGCTATCGGTGTTTTCCGGTGTGGGGAAAAGGTCCTGATATTCCTTTCGGAGGTCCTGTCCCAGATTTGCCAGCATGAACTGCAAAACGGGATTTTCCGGCAGATGACGCTCGGCTTCAAATAATTGCAGGGATGCAGATTCCGTCAGGCTGCGGACAAAATCTACGGATAGACCAATAAAACAGAGCTTGGCGGGGCCTGTGAACCGTTCGTTATGGAGGATGCTGCGGTTCACCAGACAGCAGGTCCCGGCACGGTAGGGGTATTCTTTTTCCTCGAGCTGTTGGATGACCTCTCCTTCCAGCACCAGCATCAGCTCAAAATAATCGTGGCGGTGCAGCGGACGGGAGCTGAGGGCACGGAACAAAGCATCCATCGAGTTTTCATGCAGCCAGCAGCCATTGGGTGAGAACATCTGAATGCTGTATTGGTCGGTTTCCCCCAGACCGGTACAGGACTCCAGGGTGATCTGCACCGGAGCGAGGATCTTGAAAAAGCGAGAGAGCTGGCTGCCCTGGTTCTCCACTTCCAAAATGTTCTCATAGCTGGTAGAACCAGGCGTCATAGAGGCCTCCTTCTCTGTAATGTGCGGATATGATACAGTTTAGCTGAGGGAGAACACGGTACTGTCATTGAATGGACTGCACGGAATTGCTAAAATAAAAGCACAATCCAAGAACATTCTGTAAAAGCTGTGCGGCCGATGGCTTTATTATAGAATGCTTTGGCAAAAAAGTAAAGCGGCAGGCGCACGCTGCCGCTGGGAATGATACAGTGCGCTCGGAAAGGAGAATCCTCATGTCTGCCACGAAGGAGAAAACATACCTGAAATGGTATCAGAAGCTGGCCTACGGTGCCGGCGACCTGGCATCCAACTGTTCCTACGGTCTGGTTGCCAGCTTTGTACTGCTGTATCTCACCGGGACCATGGGCCTGGATAGTGCCATCATCGGCTCTCTGATGCTGGCCTCCAAGGTCCTGGACGGCATCAGCGACGTGATCTTTGGCACCCTCATCGACCGCACCCACTCCAAGCTGGGCAAGGCTCGTCCCTGGATGCTGTATGGCCAGGTAGGCGTTTCCCTCTGCCTGTTTTTGCTGTTTGCCATCCCGGCTGGCAGCACCACCATGCAGTATATCTACTTCTTTGTGGTATACACTGCACTGAACGCTGTGTTCTACACCGCCAATAACATTGCTTACTCTGCCCTGATCGCTCTGATCACCAAGAACAACAACGAGCGTGTGCAGCTGGGCTCCTTCCGCTTCATGTTCGCTGTTGTCACCAACATCGTCATGGGCTTCAGCGTCACCGGTCTGGTGGAAAAGTTCGGCGGCGGCACCGCAGGCTGGCGCACCACTGCCCTGATCTTTGCCATCATTGGCCTGGTGGTCAACACCATCAGCTGCCTGGCTGTCAAGGAGCTGCCGGAGGAGGAGCTGAACGACAAGGCCGCAGAGGCAGGCACCCACACCAAGGCCGCCCCGGAGGAAAAGCGTGGCGTTGCCGAAACTGCAAAGCTCCTCGTCCACAACAAGTATTACCTGATGCTCCTGGCCATCTACATCGTATACTACATCATGAGCAACCTGACCACCGGTGCCGGTGTGTTCTGCGCCACCTATTACTGGGGCGACGGCAGCCTGCTGGGCCAGTTCTCCATGATGAAGATGTTCCCTGTTATCATCGCGCTGGCCATTGCACCTGTCCTCATCAAAAAGACCGGCAGTATGCAGAAGGTCAACTTCTAGGGCTACGCCATCAGCAGCGTGCTGGGCATTCCCATGATCTACTTTGCCATGCAGAAGAACATCTCCATGTTCCTGCTGTTCATGTTCATCAAGGGCATCTTTGCAGGCACCCTCAGCGGCTCTCTGAATGCCCTGATCGCTGAGGCCAGCGGTTACACCACACGCACCACCGGCGTCCACATGGACGGCATGATGTACAGCTGCTCCTCTCTGGGCGTGAAGGTAGGCGGCGGCATCGGCACTGCAGCTGTGGGCTGGCTGCTGAAGCTGGGCGGCTTTGTGGGCACCGCAACGGTCCAGAGCGAAAGTGCCATTAAGATGATCTTCAACCTGTACATCACCTTCCCCTTTATTCTGGGCATCGTCATCACCGTGCTGCTGGCCTTCCTGGATGTGGAAAAGGCCAATAAGAAGTGGGATGCAGACCATGCACAGAAAGAGGCACAGGCATGATCCGGCAGAACTTTAACGCCGACTGGACTGTGGAAAAGGGCAGCGGCGATTCCCGGATGAATTCCTTTCTGGGAAACGCAGCAGTAAAGACCGTCCATCTGCCTTACGATGCCATGATCCACGAGGCTCGCACCCCGGACACCAAAAACGGGGCACAGACCGGCTTCTACCCCGGCGGCGAGTACATTTTCCAGAAGCATTTCACTGCACCCCAGGCGTGGCAGGGCAAGCCGGTGTCCCTGGTGTTTGAGGGCGTGTACCAGACGGCCCTGGTCTACCTGAACGGCTGGCTGCTGACCCGGAACGTGAACGGCTATGGGGAGTTTACCGTGGAGGCTGGCCCCTACCTGAAATATGGTGCCGACAACCTGCTGAAGGTCATTGCAGACAACAGTCTGGAACCCAACAGCCGCTGGTATACCGGCAGCGGCATCTACCGCCCGGTGCGGCTGCTGGTGGGCAACAAGGTCTATCTGCCGCAGGATACCGTGCGTATCACCACCCGGGAGGTGGGCGAGGGCTTTGCCCTGCTGGATGTGACGGCACAGGTGCAGTCTGCCAGCACCGTTACAGAACGGGTGACCCTGCAGCAGACCATCTGCCGGGAGGGCACGGCAGTGCTCACCGACCGGCAGAACCTCCTGCTCCAGCCCGGCGAAAGCAGAACCGTCTTCTTCCGGTACTGTGTGGACAGCCCGGCTCTGTGGAGCCCGGAGAGCCCCAACCTCTACACCAGCACCCTGCAGGTGCTGGAGGGCGAGGAAGAACTGGACCGGGAAGAGACTCGTTTCGGCATCCGTACCCTGAGCATCGATGCAGCCCATGGGGTACGCATCAACGGGCAGACCGTCAAGCTGCGGGGTGCCTGCATCCACCATGACAACGGCATTCTGGGCGCAGCTACCCTGCCCGATGCCGAGGAGCGCCGCATCCGTCAACTAAAGAAAGCAGGCTTCAACGCCATCCGCTCATCCCATCACCCGGCAGGGCGGGCGCTGCTGGATGCCTGCGACCGGTACGGTGTGCTGGTGATGGACGAGCTGAGCGACGTATGGAACGTGCGGAAAAATCCCTACGACTATGCCCTGTACTTTGAGCAGGACTGGAAACCCACCATTCAAAAGATGGTAGCCAAGGATTACAACCACCCCAGTGTGATCTTGTACTGTGTGGGCAACGAGATCTCCGAGGCGGGCTCGGAAAGCGGAGCAGAGACCAACCGTCGGCTTTGCAACACCTTCCGGGAGCTGGACCCCACCCGCTACACCACCAACGCCCTCAACGGCCTTATGGCAGCCGGTTACCGTCTGCGGGAGATCATGGGGGATGTGATGCGAAAGTTCCCGGCGCAGCCCGGTCCCTCCGGCGGCGATGGCGGCGGCAGCAATGCTCTGAACAGCTTTATGAGCCTGATGTCCGGGGAAAAGGGGGACTACTTTGCCACCCATCCGCTGCTCACCGAGGCACTGTCCGGCTGCGAAGATTCCTGCGATGTGATCGGTCTGAACTACCTTACCGGACGCCATGTGCTGGAGCATGAGCTGCACCCCCACAAGGCAGTGCTGGGCACCGAGACCTACCCGGCGGATATCGTGCGGCTGTGGCGCATCGTGGAGGAGAACCCCCACATGATCGGTGACTTCACATGGGCGGGCTACGATTATCTGGGCGAGGCCGGCTGCGGCATCTTCCATTACGATGGCGGTGCCAACTTCAGCAGCATTTACCCGGAACGCACCGCCTACATTGGAGATCTGGACCTGCTGGGCAACCGCCGCCCCATCAGCTATCTGCGGGAGATCGTTTACGGTCTGCGGAAGGCCCCCTATCTGGCAGTGCTGCGGATGGAACACAACGGTCAGACCTCCAGCAAGACCCCTTGGATGTTCAAGGATAACCTTTCCAGTTGGACATGGCCCGGTTTTGAAGGACAGACGGCTTCGGTGGATGTGTATTCCGCCTCGGAGGAGGTGGAGCTGTTCCTGAACGGTGCTTCTCTGGGCCGCCGTACCGTGGTGGACTTTACCGCCACCTACAGCGTGCCCTATACTCCCGGCGAGCTGAAGGCTATGGGCTATACCGGCGGTGTGCATGACGGCGAGTTCACGCTGCGCACCGCACAGGATGCACAACTGACCCTTACGGCAGACCGTAAGGCCCTGCAAGCCAACGGCGAAGATGCCGCCTTTGTGATGATCCAATTCGTGGACGCAAAGGGCACCGCAGATCTGCACACCAAACACACCCTGAAGGCGGAGCTGGAGGGTGCAGGCATCCTGGAAGCCGTAGGCAGCGCAAACCCCTGCTCCCTGGAGCGATACGACGCCCCGGAAAGCGAGACCTTTGACGGCTGCTGCATGGCAGTGGTCCGTGCAGGAGAAGCTGCCGGCGAAATTCATCTGACCGTCACAGCAGATGACGATATTCAGAAGCATCTGACGATCTTGGTTCAGAAAGCAGAGGACTGAAGCACAAAAGGCTGGTAAAGGCTCAAAACAAAAACAGGGTGCGCCCTGCCGGACGCACTCTGAAAGATCCACATATCACAAGAGACGCAGGGCGTTCCCCCATCGGGAGCGCTCTGTTTCTCTCTATAGTTGGAGGAATTGTTTCAAATTGACACAATTCCTCCTCGTCCGTTCTAAGCAGGGTTTGGGGCAGGCACGCCCCAACAAGAAGCAGTCCCAAAGGGGCAAGAATTTTCAAATATTGAAAATTTGTGGCCACGGGACGATTCTTGCCCTCTACCGCTGCGCTCAAAATCGTTTCCGGGTAATTGTTTCCGAATTGTTAAGACGCAAAAAATAAATAGAGATTGTGCTGCTCATGTAATGGGGTCACCGTTTGCTCCGAACGAAGTTCCTGCCCCTGTTTTGCGGCGGCGTTGACAAAAAGTCGGTATCACGTTCGGACGGCTCATGAAATTTTCAAGGTGCGTTTCCCGTAAAAGAAAAATACCGCCCATGCAGCGCAGCGATGATTTTGTCGGGTGAATCGGCGGCAAAATGAATCGGGTGTGTTGCGGGGCGGTACGTTCTTGCTGGGCAATCATCCGCTGAAAGTGGTGGTTATCACGGTGAGAACCACCACTTTTTCGGCAGAATTTGGAATAAAGGGTATCATACCTTCGTAGGTGCGTCAATATGGTTTTGTGAATTTTATTGCGATAAAGTAATAGAAGTAAGACTTATTATAGCAAACTTTTTTAATGCGTCGGAAATATCGTTGGTTTGCATATCGTGGATAGGGGATTCTGTTCACAATAACATCTTCTTTTGCAACAAGGCTGGCGTTATTGTTTCAGCGGATTATATCCAATAAGCAGTCCCAGCGCAAGAATAGCACTCAGCACGTCAGCTACAGCCTGCGCCATGATGACGCCATTATAGGCAAACAGCCGGACGCAGACCACAAGCACAACGATGAATACGATGCCCTGCCGGCTGATTGACAGCAGAAATGCCGGGACGATTTTGCCGGTGGCCTGGAACAGCACGGTCAGCAGCAGAACGATGCCTGCAAACACAGCGGTGGCAGCCTGCCAGCGCAGCATTTCGGCACCGGTGGCGACCAGCGCACTGTCCTGCACGAAGAGCCGCATCAGCGGCGTGGCGGCCAGACACAGGAACGCCGTCAGCGCCAGTGAAAGCCCGCACAGGAACAGCAGACAGAAACGCAGCAGCTTTTTCAGGGTGTCCTGCTGCTTTGCGCCGTACAGGTAGCCGTACATCGGCACCCCGCCAAAGGCGAAGCCGGTGAGGATGAGTTGTGCGATCATGTTGACCTTCAGCACGATGCCCATGGCGGCGATCTTATCGTTGCCGTAAGCCAGCAGGAACTGGTTGATGACGATGACGGTCAGGCTCTGCATCAAGTTGCTCAGGGCTGCCGTGATGCCGACACCCAGAATCTGCCGCAGCTCGTCAGCACGGACATGGCACTGGGAGAGCTTGACGGACAGGCAATGGCTCTTTTTGCGCAGTACCAGCAGGAAATACATCACGCTGCACAGGTAACCGATGACGGTTGCAACGGCGGCACCCAGTGCGCCCATACCAAGCCCGGAAATCAGGAGGGGGTCGAGAATGATGTTGACCACGGCACCCAGGATCGTACCAATCATGGATTCATTGGCAAGACCCTCACAGCGCACCAGATTGGAATGGATGAAGCTCAGCACGATGATGGGCGCGCAGAGGGTGAGCACGGTGTAGTAGCTTTGCGCATAGTCAAGCGTTTCTGCGCTTGCACCCAGCAGGGTCAAAAGTGGTGAACGGAACAAGGTCATCACGACAGCCAAAACTGCACCGGTAGCAATGGCAATGTAAAAGCTGAAGGCGCTGATGCGGGCGGTGCCGTCCAGATCGTTCTGCCCCAGCATCCGGGAGATCAGCGAACTGCCGCCCTGCCCGTAGATATTGCCAAAGGCCATCAGGGTGGTGAACACCGGTGCGCAGAGCGAAACACCGGCGATCAGGTTGGTGTCGTTGGTCTGTGCAATAAAAAAGGTATCAGCCAGATTGTAGACGAGTGTGACCGCCAGCCCCAGCACAACGGGGAGCGCCATTTTGAAATAGCTGCGGTACAGATGCTTTGTATCGAAAAAAGATTCCATTTGTTTTTACCTCCAGCGTTCTATTATACCGGTTTTCTCTTGCAATTGCTTGTGCCGTATGGCACAATAAAGAAAAAAGAGGGCGGTTTTATGCGGGAAATCAAGGATACAAAGCGAATTGAAGAGATTTATCAGACGGTGCAGCATTGTTTTCGCTTGCGCCCGCCTGTGCTGCGTTTATTGCAGTTTGAAAAGGAAGAACTGCTGAACCACCCGCTCCGGCCGCTGGAACAGTTCCTGATCGTGGCGGAAGGCAGCGTTGCAATCTATGACCTCTCAGAGGATGGCGGCATTCGTTATGTTTCGCGCACCGGCACGGGAACTCTTCTGGGAGATGTGGAGTTCTGTGGAGCAGATGGTGGCGCGTTTTACACCGGAGCGGCAGAACGGGTGCTCTGCCTTGCCATTCCCTTTGCCGAGAACCGGGAAACGCTGGAAGATGACCCGGTATTCCTGCGGTTTGCCCTGCGTCAGATGGCACAGAAACTGACAATGTCCACCATGGATGTCACGATGCAGACACTGGAAGAAAAGCTGCTGCTCTATTTGGACAAAATGCAGCCAGATCATACAATTCATTCGGTCAATGAGACTGTGATCGCCATGCATTGCAGCCGTCGCCAGTTGCAGCGTGTGCTGAAAACATTATGTGAAGATGGTCGGCTGGAAAAGACAGGCAAAGGGCAGTACCGGCTGAAACACTGAAAGAATCGCCATGCAGGAGGACTTTATTTATGGCACACAGACCATTCCATCTGATGGTATACCGTGGAAAAATTGCGCTAGAAGAACAGTCGAACGATTTTATGCTTCTGTGGAATTTGAACGAGCCTGTTCAGGTGTGCTCTGACAATGAAACGTTTGAGATGAAAAAGGACGATCTGTTTTCGCTGAATCCGTATGAGAACTGTACCGTTCAGGCAAAAAATGGTCTGCTGGTGGCATTTTTGCTGGACGATGCACAGCTGAGGGATTGTTTTGGTGGGAAAAATTACCGTATCCGGTGCAGCTCGGCGCATGTTGTCAGTGACAATTATGCGCCTCTGCGTCGTTTGCTGGGGCAGATGTTGCGGATTCTGGCAGAGGGAGGTGCCTATCAGGAAGTGGAACTTGGGCGGCTGTATTATGAACTTGCCCTTTTGCTGATGCAGCATTTTACGGTAGAGATGCCCAGCGGAACAGGAACCCGTGCAGAGCAGTTCACCCGTTATATCGAGGAACACTATAATGAAGAACTGAGCCTTCAACAAATCAGCGAAGCATTTCACATGGCACCGCAGTATTTTTCGCGTCAGTTCCGCAAACAGACCGGACAGGCCTTTTACCACAGTCTGATTGCTGTCCGGCTGCGTCATGCCAAGCAGGATATGCTGGAGAGCGATGCACCGTTGCTGCGACTGGCGCTGAGCAATGGGTTTGCAAATCTGGAATCTTTCTATCGGTATTTTCAGGAGGACACCGGAAAAGCACCACAGGAGTGGCGTGAAGAAAAACGCCAAACGAATGATTTGCGGCAGATTCCTGAGATTCAGGAACTTGTAAGCAGTGTTTTGCAGGAAGAACCTGCTGCAAGCCCAGCACAGAAACAAAATATCCGAATCGTGGATGTTACAAAGAAGGAATGCTATGACCCGTTCTGGAAAGAGGTTCTTCCGCTTGGAGAGGCACATCTGCTGGACAGCAGCCTCATTGTGAGCCAACTCCGTATTCTCCAGCATGAGATTGGGTTCCGGTTTGTCCGTATCCGTGCGGATTGCAGGGACTTTACCGCAGGCGAAGAATACTTTTTTTATAAGGAAGAGCAACATCTGGATGAGTTAGTGGATCAGGGACTGATGATCTGGCTGTATGTGGAGTTCCGGCAGCTGACGGTTCCGGAGCAGATGTATGCCTATCTGGATCGGTTGTTTTCCCATTTTGCAAACCGGTATAGCATTCAGAACATTCGGAAATGGCGGCTGGAACTGACCTATAACACGATCCTCACCCCGGAAAAGGCCAAACCCTACTGGGCCTGCCGACAGCGCTTGCAGGCAATCCTGAACAAATATGGCTGTCGGGAACCGCTGCTTTGTGCAGGGCTTGCACTGGGCGCACCAGAGGCAGTAGAAAGCTTTTGCAGAGAGCTGGTTCGCAGAGGCGAGGTACAATCGGCGCAGACATTTGAGGCAGAGCCGTATCTCTATTACGAAACCGAGCAGGGTCCGGTGCTGTCCCGTGCAACAGACAGCAGTTACCTGAAAAATCAGCTGCTGACGTTGCAGCAGAATCAGCCCTGCTTCCGTGAAATGGTAAGGGACGTTTACATCACCAGCTGGAATGACAATATGTTAAACACCAGCGGAATGAACGATTCCTGCTACAAAGGAGCCAACCTGCTGAAAAACATGATCGACTGTTTCGGACGAGTACGCAGCATGGCACATAATATCCCTTTGGATGCAGTTTACCCGGAAAAGATGAAGAAAAATGTGCTCTTTGGCGGGAATGGTTTGCTGACGCAACATGGTATCCCCAAACCATCTTATTATGCCTACAGTTTTCTGTGCCGGGTGGGTGAATATCATCTGGCACACGATGACCATGCGATCCTTTTTGCTGGCAAAGAGGGAAACTATCAGATCGTCTGCCACAACTGTAAACGATTGAATTACCGGTATTATCTGGATGAGCAGAACTCGATGCTGGGTGCGCCGGGGCAGTACTTTGAGGAAACAGAGCCGTTAACACTGGAATACCGGTTGACCGGTGTTCGCAATGGACGGTACATCCTCAAGCAGCGTCTGGTCAGCCCGGAAAATGGCAGTGTGCAGGACTTACTGCGTCAGATGGGAGCCGCAGAAGGCATCTATGTGCATTCTCACGATCTGGAATATCTGCGGCAGGTTTCGGTGCCGCAGATTCATTTGCAGGAAACTCAGGCGGTAAACGGGGAATTGTCCATCCATCTAACGATTCCGGCCAATGCGATTTTGTATCTGCATATCATTTACCAGTATTAAATAGTAAAAGTTAAGAATTTTAAAAATTATTGACTTTTCTCAAATGCGCTTCGTCTTGCAAAATTTGGACAAAATACAAAAAATCAAGAATTTCTTGAAATTTTGCAAAAAATCAAAAAGAAACCCATTGAAAAATCCTTTATACTGAGAGGCGTAAGAGGACAAGCGCGCGTCCCGGGCATTCAAAGAAAGATTGAGGAGGTTTCTCAATGGATATGAAGAAACTGGCAGCCGAACTGGTGGAAAAAGTCGGCGGTAAGGAAAATATTTCCGGAATTACGCACTGCGTGACCCGTCTGCGTTTTGTTGTCAAGGATGCAGACAAGGTGGATGTGGAAGGCATCAAAAATCTGGATGGCGTGCTGGATCTGATCCTTTCCAGCGGCCAGCATCAGGTCGTGATCGGCCCCAAGGTCGATGAGGCTTACAAGGAAGTCATCGCGCTGGTAGGAGATACTGGTGTGGCTCCCGTTGCCGACAAGCCGAAGGAAAAGCTGACTCTGAAGAGTGCGGGCAAGGCTGTTCTGGATACGGTGGTCAGCTGCTTTACTCCGGCCATCCCCATCATCGCCGGTTCCGGTATGATCAAAGTCCTGGTGGTGCTGCTGAGCTATGCACACCTGCTGGAAAATGGTTCTACTACTTATACGATTCTGAATACGATCGGCGATGGTATCTTCTATTTCCTGCCCATCGTGGTGGCCATCAACGCAGCCCGCAAGATGAATGTGGATATGTTTACCTCTGTGGCACTGGCCTGCATCATCCTGCACCCGACTCTGCTGGGGCTTGGGGATGCCGGTACCACTGTGCCGTTCCTGTGTTTCAATATGCCGATCATGGATTACAGTGCGCAGGCTCTGCCGCTGATCTTTGGTGTCTGGCTGCTGAAGTATGTGGATAAGTTTGCCGATAAGGTCAGTCCCAGCATCGTCAAGGTTTTCCTGCGTCCCATGATTGACCTGCTGATCGTTGCTCCGGTCATTCTGCTGGTCGTTGGCCCGGTTTCCATGTCCATCAGCAATGTACTGTTTGCAGCCTGTGCCGCAATGCAGAGCTGGGGTCCCATCGCTGTGGCAATCAATGCATTCCTGTTCCCGCTGATGGTTCTGACCGGTACTCACAATGCAACCATCCCGCTGATCATCCAGATGTTTGCGACCCAGGGCTATGACCCGATCTTCCTGGTCTGCGGTCTGGCAGCCAACATGGCAGAAGCAGGCGCTGCCTGCGCAGTTGCAGTCAAAACCAAGAATAAGTCTCTGCGTTCCACTGGCTTTACTGCTACGCTGTCTGCCCTGCTGGGCATCACTGAGCCTGCACTGTATGGTGTCAATCTGCGCATGAAGCGCCCCTTCATCTCCATGTTGATCGGTGCAACACTGGGCGGCCTGTACTGTGGCTTTGTCGGCCTGCAGGCACCTGCCTTTGTTACCCCCAGCCTGCTGACCATCGCGATTCTGGTCCCGCAGGGTGTCAATTACCTGCTGGGCCTGTCCTGTGTGCCGGTCTGCTTTGCCATCACCTTCCTTGTCACCTATGTGATCGGCTTTGAGGACCTGCCTGCTACCAAACAGTAAGAAAACACAGGAGGAAAAACAATGTTTCCAGAAGGATTTCTCTGGGGTGCTTCAACAGCAGCCAATCAGGTAGAAGGTGGCTGGAATGAGGACGGTAAGGGAGTCAGTGTTATTGATGTACAGGCACTCGGTTCCCATGGTCGTGAAGTGACGGACGGCATCCAGCCGGATCGAATCTATACATCCCACAAAGCAACAGATTTCTACCACCACTACAAAGAAGATATTGCGCTCTTTGCGCAAATGGGGCTGAAGGCTTACCGGATGTCCATTGCGTGGACACGCATTTTTCCCAATGGTACCGAACAGACTCCCAATGAAGCCGGCCTTGCATTCTATGACCGGGTCTTTGACGAGTTGAACAAGTACGGTATTGAGCCAGTGGTCACTATCAGCCACTATGAGCCGCCTTATGCACTTTCCAATCAGGGCGGCTGGACGAACCGGGAGATGATCGGACAGTATCTGCGTTACTGCAAGGCCATCTTCCAGCGGTACAAGGGCAAGGTGAAATATTGGCTCACCTTTAACGAAATCAACTGTGCACAGGTCAAGTTCGGTGTGATGACAGCTGCTGGTATCAACTGCAATTTCTGGGATCCAATCAATACCGAACAGTTGCGTTATCAGGCACTGCATCATCAGTTTATTGCCAGTGCACAGGCGGTCATGCTGGGACACAGCATCGACCCGGAGTTCCGGTTTGGCTGTATGCTGGCTTCCATGTTGAATTATCCGCTGACCTGTCACCCGGACGATGTGCTGCTGGCCCAGCAGACCAATCAGGTCAAGTATCTGTTCTGCGGAGATGTAATGATCCGGGGCCGGTACCCGAATTATATCGGACGCTGGTTCCGGGAACAGGACATCCACATTGAGATGCAACCGGAAGATGAGACAATTCTGGCACAAGGCAAAGTGGATTTTTGCGCACTGAGCTATTATATGACCTACTGCACCGGCCATGACCGCAGTGCGGAAAAGGTTAGTGGCAATTTGCTGGAAGGACTGAAAAATCCGTATCTGGAAACCAGCGAGTTTGGCTGGCAGATTGACCCGGTGGGCCTGCGTTACCTGTTGAACGACCTATATGATCGCTGGCAGCTGCCTCTAATGATCGTGGAAAACGGTCTGGGTGCTAAAGATACCGTAGAGGATGGTAAGGTACACGATGCATACCGCATTGCGTATCTGCGGGAACACATCAAAGCACTGGAAGCAACGATTTCGGAAGATAATGTACCTGTCATGGGATATATGCCGTGGAGTGCGCTCGATTTGATTGCACTTTCTACAGGCAACGTCGAAAAGCGTTATGGCTTTATTTATGTGGATGTGGATAACGAAGGAAACGGAAGCTATGACCGCATCCCCAAGGACAGCTTTGCATGGTACAAAAAGGTTATTGCCACGAATGGTAAGGACATGGTCTGACCCTGCGAGATAAGAAGAAAATGAAGAAACGCCGTTCGGCGGCAAATCAAAAGCACTGGGGGATTTTTCTTCAGTGCTTTTGATTTTATTGTAAAACACTTTTTGATGCGAGGTAACATCATAGATTTGTATATCGCAGACAGAAAACTCTATTTACGATGATTTTTGTCTTGCAATCTTTTTCAAACTATGGTATATAAATTATACGAAACAGTTCTTTGAATAAACATTCCACCGTTCAATGATATAAAAAAGAGGTGCTTGCCATGACCGCCGTGATCTACGCCCGCTATTCCAGTGACAGTCAGCGTGAAGAATCCATCGAGGGTCAGATTCGTGAATGCACGGCGTATGCTGAGAAAAACGGCATCACCATCGTCAAGCACTACATTGACCGTGCCATCTCTGCCAAAACGGACAACCGCCCGCAGTTCCAGCAGATGATAAAGGACAGCGACAAGAAGCTGTTTGATATCGTTCTGGTCTGGAAACTCGACCGCTTTGCCCGAAATCGCTACGACAGCGCACGGTATAAGACCCAGCTGAAGAAGAACGGTGTCAAACTTGTTTCGGCTACGGAAATCATCTCTGAAGGGCCGGAAGGCATCATTCTGGAATCGGTGCTGGAGGGCTATGCGGAATACTACTCTGCCGACCTTGCCGAGAAGGTCGTCCGTGGACAGACAGAGAACATCCTAAAAGGCCGCTGCAACGGTGGCCGTGGAACCTTTGGTTATACACTGGATTCGGAACGGAAGTTCCATATTGACCCTCTCACCTCGCCTTTTGTGCTGGAATCATTCAGAAAGTACCGGGACGGTCTTACGATGAAGGAGATCCGGGACTGGCTGAATGAAAACGGCATCAAGAACCCGGTGGGCGGTGCGTTTACTTATAACAGTGTCGAACATATGCTCAAGAATCGGCGGTACATCGGAGAACTGAAATTCCGGGATGTGGTCGTGCCGGATGCCATCCCGCCCATCATTCCGCTGGAACTGTTTGAGGATGTGCAGGAAAAGATTGCCAAAAACAAGAAAGCCCCTGCCCGGAGAAAGGCAGAGGACGATTACCTGCTGACAACCAAGCTGCACTGCGGCTGCTGTGGCGCACTGATGTTTGGCGAGAGCGGCACGAGCCGGACGGGAGAAGTCCACCGCTATTATAAATGTGCCACCGCCAAAAAGAAGAAGGGCTGCAAGAAGAAAACCGTCCGCAAACAGTGGCTGGAAGATTTGGTGGTCAACCAGACGATGCAGCTTGTGCGGGACGATGCCGCCATGGAATCCATCATCGCCAAGGTCATGGAACTGCAAGACCGGGAGAATACCAATCTTCCCCTCTATGAGAAGCAGCTCCGGGATGCGGAATCGGGTATTCAGAATATGCTGAATGCGATTCAGGCTGGAATCCTGACCAGTTCCACCAAGGAGCGGCTAGAGCAGCTCGAAGAAACCAAGCGTGAGCTTGAAACTCGCATTGCAGAGGAAAAGCTGGCGAAGCCGAAAGTAACCGAAGAATTTATCAGGTTTTGGCTGCTGCGGTTTCGTAAGCTGGAGATGAGCCTGAAAGACCAGCGGCAGGCATTGGTGGATACGTTCATCAATTCGATTTATCTGTATGATGATAAGGCTTTGATCACCTTTAACTATAAAGAAGGGACACAGACCATCACATTTGAGGAAGCGGCCCAAGCCGCACCAAAGGGAAATGGTTCGGATTTGAATTGCTTTACTGCACCAAGAAAAACCAGTACACAATGTGTACTGGTTTTTCTTTTTGTCTACACGATGGAAGGGACTCGAACAAGGCGGCGGCGCACAGCGCCGCAAGCAATCAGCCCAGTGGGCTGTTGCTTAGCCCGCGGGTCCCAACGCGTAGGAATGTCTACCGTGGAAGCTGTAAATCAAAAGATTTCATGGCTTTTTTGTTTTGTAAGCCATGAGTGCACGGTTTCTGCACGGTTTCTGCACGGTCGGTGTTATCCATGTCCGATTATGTAGGGCGCTGTATTGCATTGCAATCAGTGCCCTTTTTTGCATCAGGTGAGCAGGGCTAAGCGGAGCTTTGCCTTCATTTCCGGGTCGGCATCCTTGAGCAATTCCAAAAGAGCCGTCATGGAGATGGTGGGTTCGCCTGCGGCGGGTACAGCCTGCGGGCTGGGGGTGTCGGGCTTGGCATAGAAGCCGCTCTCGAACTTCTTGCCCAGCTCCACACGGGAGGACTGCTGGATGTGCGCGTAGGTGTTCACCAGCATATCCGCGCTGGCGTGTCCTGTGGTCCCCTGCACCGCCTTGATGTCACCGCCGGAGATCATCAGCTGGTAGGTGGCACTGGAATGCCGCAGACCGTGGAACACGATATGGGGGAACTCCGGGTGTGCATTCCAGATCATAAAGTCTGCTTTGTTCCGATGTAATCTGAAGATGAAGCGGCATATTTGACAGCATTTCTAAATTCTCGTATGGTATCTGATGCCATTAGTGCCTACGCCTCAGCATTAAGCCTTGGAACAAGTGTTACAGATTACCTTATCGCAGAGACGCAGGACAGGCGTCTGTGCAACAGCCCCTTTTTTCATTTTGGCACAACATAAAGACTGGCTGCATATCAGTATGATAATTGTGACCTGTAGCTTTTTGAGTTACGTGCAGCGGATAAAATTCCAAACATGCATCAATTGTCTATGGAAGTTGCACGAATTGGCCATGAAATGAAGAAAAAAGAGTATTCTCTAGAGACGGAGTTTAGAGTCGGAATCCCCGTCTAAACAGCATCTGAATCTCTGAAATTTGTTTTTTCTGATTTTACCCACATCTGAAACGGCAGTTCCGCGTGTGAACTCGACTTTTTGCGAAGATTCTTAAAATATTGTGGATGTAGAAAAAGCAATGTAAATATTCAACAAAAGTACCCATGCTGTAATTGTTACAAACGGAGAAATTGGAGTGTTAACCGGAGAAAGTGGTGTATCATTGTTGACATGTGTACAAAATCGTTGTATCCTTTGACCCAAGGCAGGGGGTTATAGGCTTCTTTGCCAAAGCTTCCGTCCAATCGACGGAAATCGAAATGAGAGGAGGGCAGTACAATGGTTATCAAGATTATGACCTTTTACATTAAATTGACGCTCTCCGTTCCATCCAGATAGGGATACTCCGCCATTCTTGGAGGCAGGAGTGTTTTTTCAAGGAAACGAAGGGCTGACAGCAAAAGCTGCAGCCCTTTTCTTTTGCTCCGGCATGGCAGTGCCGGGCAGAAATCCTCTTTGGAAAAACAACACGAAAGGAGATTGAATCCAAGAAAAAAGCAGCCAAAAGTCTGGCAGGACTTTTGGCTGCAGTATCGCACGTGTTCTCTCTACAAAAACAGGTGCACGCATATCCAAAACAGATGCTTTGAATATTAATAGATATTCTAAATGATTTTTTATAAGAAGTCAAGAGTTTTTCTCTTACATCGATAAAAATCGATAAAAAATCGCAGGTGTTTCTGGTTTGGCTGTGTTTTTGCACCCCCAAATTAAGGAGCTGCTGTATGTCTACGATCCGTTCGTTCGTTTCGTTGTTCTTTCGACCGATTTTCGCTCTTTGTGTGCTCTTTCTGAATATTGCCTGTATCTTCGTATCGGCGTACATGGAAATCCAGGTATTCAAGGGGATTCTTTTGTCGGGTGAAAATGCCGGACAGTCCCTTCTGGTTCCGGCCATTGTTGTCGGGGCTTTTGAGTCCTCCAAGATTTTTCTCGCCTTTCTTCGGCACCGCGGGAGTACCTTGATTTCGGTCAAACTCCAGCGTTTTGCGTATATCTTTTTTGTGACGGTCTCGTTTATCTGTACTTTGATCTTTACGGCAAACAGTCTGTTTGCCAGTCAGCAGACGGATGCAGACCGCGCAGCGTTGCAGTTCAAGTTGACAGAGCTGGACAGCCAGCTCGAACAGGCCGAACTGGAAGCATTCGATCCTAAGCAGAACGCATTTCTGGAAACCTATTATCAGAAATATGATGAGGCACTGGATGCAGCTGTGCAGCATGTTGGGCGCTGGGATGAATCGACCTATAACAAACGGGTAGATGATGCCCTAGATGAACTGAACGGAAAAATTGCCGAGCAGAAAGCTGAGTTTGAGAACGAACATGTACAGCGTGTGGTGCGGCTGAAAAACCAGCGCAGTCAGGTGCAAGCGCAGCTGGACTACACAGACATGGACAGTCTGAAGCAGAAAAACAACATGACGCTGGACAAGTTCCTTTCTTTTCTGGCACTCCTTCTCAGTGGTTCCAGCTATTCGCAGCGGACCTATTTGGCTGTCGGCATCTGCATGGCGCTGGTGGTCAGTGTAGGCTCGGAGATGGGTATTTACATCACAGCACGTTTGATGGGGGCTGACAACCAGGAAATGAACCAGATCTTCCATGCAGCTGATAACCAGAATTATGGTCGTTTGCACAGCTGGCTGATGGCTACTTTGTGCGGCGGCGGATCGGTATGGCTGTTTCTGATGGTGTTGCAGCTGTTCTGCATTGATCTGAACATTGACTTGGCACGCGTGATGGCAGCTCTGGCCATTGCTCCGGTTCTTGTCCACACGGACAACGCTGCCGCAGCACAGCCTGAGCATTCTTTCAAGCTGTTCAAGGGCAAGCTCACACTCCCGCACATCAGCCATCAGACAAACTTGACCGTGCTGGTGTCGCTGGCTTTGTACTGTGCGATTGGTTTTGTTAAGCACGGGGTAGACCCCAGCGCGGCTAGCATCCCGGAAGCTGCTGCGATTCTCGTGGGAGCACTCGGCAGCCGCTGGGTAGCTGTTCAGTAAGCCAAAGTCTGAGCTTTCCTGCTTCCGGCATCTTTGCAGTCATAGCGATTGAGCTGAATGGAAAATGTTGTGATTGTGCTACAAATTTTTAGGAGATTTATGTGCAGATGCACAAGCTTTTGGAAATTTATGGACGAACGAAATAAATTGAGATTAAATTGCATTATTCCAATAAAGGAGAACCATCACTATGGAATACAAACGTTTTGGCAATAAGATCATTGTACGCATCGACAAGGACGAGGAGATCCTTGAACAGGTCAGGGAGCTTGCCCTGAAAGAAAATATCCGCCTTGCCGCCGTGCAGGCGCTGGGTGCCACCAACAGCTTTACGGTGGGCGTGTACAATGTGGCAGAGAAGCAATACTACGCCAACACCTTCAGCGGCAGCTTTGAGATCGTGTCCCTGACTGGCACCATCAACACCATGAACGGCGAATTTTATACCCACCTGCACATGAGCGCCGGGAACGACAAGGGCGAGGTGTTCGGCGGGCATCTGAACCGGGCGGTGGTCAGCGCCACCTGTGAGATGGTGGTGGACGTTCTGGACGGCACGGTAGACCGCCGGTACGACCCCGTTACCGGGCTGAACCTGTTCAAGTTCTGAGCTTTGCCGTAAAACGAGCCAAGGCCGCTGCGCGATGTCTGCGCAGCGGCCTTTTGTTTATAGCTCTTCCTGCCGGGTATAGGGCGCCATGCCGTGGTCGGCAGGGTCGTAGTATTCCAGCACGGTTATATAGTTTTCCATAAAGTGGCACATCACGGTCTTTAAAATGCCGCTCAGCTGCCCTTTTACAGTGATGGTGGACAGAACAAAGGTTGCCACCAGCTGTACGGTATCCGGCTGCAATTCAAAGCACAGGCCGACCGCCAGCATGGGGATGACGACCTGCTGTGCCCGCAGCGGCACTGCGCTGCCCAGCTTTTCCAGCACCGGACGGCTCAGCGCCGAGGCTGCCTGTACGCAGCGCTCCACCTTTTCCTGCGGGAAGCTGCGCATCAGTTCCATGCTGCGCAGCTGCGCCACTACGGCGGCATCTATTACAGACGGCTGGGGAACGTGACAAAGCCTTACTACCCGGCAAACGATGTGCACTCCCCTGCTGATAACCCGGATTTTCGGCAAAGATCGTGGAGGGCGCAACCGAAAGCGACATTGACCTGCTGGAAGTGTACCGCCTGAAAGAGAAACTGCGGATTCGGGATGCAGGCTCTGCCCTGCCGGATTTGGCAGATACCACCTTTCTGGACAACCTGAACCTGATCCGCATGGACAAGGACGAAGTGCGTGTAACGGTGGCAGGGCTGCTGTTTGTGGGCAAGGCAGCATCCATTGCACGGCTGCTGCCGCAGGCAGAGGTGATCTACCTCCATTACAGCGACGAAGCGCAGACGGAATACGACAACCGTATGGATATGCAGGAGCCGGTGATCTCGATTCTGGATAAGCTGACCGAGCGCATCCGCACCTATAACCGCCTGACCAATGTGCAGGTGGGGCTGTTCCGGCTGGAGGTGTACGATTTCTCCGAAGCGGTTTTTCAGGAGGCTTTGCTGAATGCGTTGGCGCATCGCTCCTATGAGGACATGGCACCGATCTACGTCAAGCACTACCCCACAAAGATCGTGATTGAGAACCCCGGCGGCTTTCCGGGGGACATCAACGAAAGCAACATCATCACCCACCAGTCCATTCCCCGGAACAAGCTGATTGCCATGACCCTTCAGCATCTGAAGTATGTGCAGCGTTCCGGGCAGGGTGTGGACATTATGTTCCAGAGTATGCTCACCGAGGGCAAGCCCTACCCTGAGTATGCCAGCACGCCCAACTCTGTCCGGCTGACCCTTCGCAGCACGATGGAGAACCAGAGCTTCGTGCGTTTCATCGCAGAGACGCAGGATAAGCGGTCCAAGATGTTCACGCTGTCGGAGCTGATGATTCTGCACTATCTGCGGGAGCACCAGAAAATCACCCTGAAACAGGCGGCAAAGACGATTCAGGAAACCGATGACAACGCCCACAAGGTTCTGAACGCTCTCCGGGACGAGGGGCTTCTGGAACTCAACGGCAAGACCTATATGCTGTCCCTCAAGGTCTACGAAACGGTGAAAACCGATGTGGCCTATGTGCAGGATAAGACGGTCAGCCAGATTCAGGCAAAGGATCGGATTCTTGAATATCTGAAGCATAAGCCGTCGATTACGAATCAGAAAGCACAAGAACTGTGTGGGTTTAATAAGAATCAAACCTATTATATCCTACACCAGATGTGCAAGGACGGCATCTTACAGCCTGATGGCGTAGGCCGAGGGACAAAATACAAGAGCGTGAAGTGAAAATTTACGCTGACTTTTACGCTGAAAGTTTGATTTGCGCTGAATTTACGCTGACTTTCCGGGATTTACGCTGAAAATACGCTGACTTGGTATGGTTTGCGCTGAATTTACGCTGAGAAACGCGCGCCGCGCGATTAGCATTTTGCCGCGCGTTTTCTAAGGTTCAATCCTCCAGCCTGCCGTGGTCACACCCCAGCGACAGGTAGTGCTCCATCTCCCCTCTCAGCACCATCTGTGCATACTCCAAGGGCTTATTATACAGCAGCCAGTCCAGTTCTGCCCGCTGCGCTGGTGTGTTGCCGTACTCGTCTTCGACGGCGATGCAGTCGATGGCAAGAGTGGTGCCATCCTCGAACCGGGCTTCCACCCGGTTGGTGTCCATATTGAAGCGGCAGGAAAGTAATTTCATCATAGTCGTATCCTCCAAGACTTGATTTTTGGTGTGCGGTCACTCGAACCAATACCGTCAAGTCGTTGTCGGATAAATCGATTTTTCATTTGCCTGAGAGTAAGTGCACGGTTTTTGCACGGTTTCAAAACGTGCAAAGGGTGCAAATCGTTGCAAAATCGGACAAAGGGTGCAGAAACTCCAAGCTCAAAACTTGCGATGTATCGCTGAGAAATAACGGTAAAACGTAACTTCCAAAAATTGAGGGAATTGCCCGGCGTGCGCTACGAATCAGTAGGCCGGGGGTTCGAGTCCCTTCCATCGCACCAAACCATGAAAATCCGAACCATTTCTCGATAGGAGAAGGGTTCGGATTTTTTGTTTTCTTCAGAAATGAAAATTCAGGCTCTTCCCTGACGGCTGTGTGTCCAAAACCTTATCAAAAAAGACGTATCACGAAAGTCACAACTGTAAAGGTGCCGTACCCTGTCAATCAGAGCGACCACAATATCGGTCAGTTCGGGGTGTTTCTGGGCTTTGGCTCGAATCGGGCTTAGAGATATGGATGATAATAGCTGCTGATTGATTCAATAAACGCCTTCTGCGGTTTGGAAAGATAATTCCGGCTGGAAGACACCACATCAAATTGACGAACGGCCAGCGGATGCGCTATTTTATAGTAGCGCATATCGTCGTGGTCGTAGAGTACCATCCAATCGCTGATGAACGCCGCACCAAGGCCGGAACAGACCAGATGATACGCCGTCACAAGCTGTGACACCTGAAGCCGGACGATGGGGTCGATCTTGGCATCCTCAAACATCGCAACAGAGCGGCTGTACAGGTTGTTGCCCTTGGTCAATAGGATAAACGGCACATCCGCAAAGGGAGCAAGCGAGGGGATTGCCGGACAATCCGGCATGAGATTGCGGCGGAACATAATGTCTCTTGCGGTCAATGCGTAATTCTTCAGAGTTTTGTTGATGGGATAAGAGGTCGGGACGGCGACTAGAACATTGTCCTTGAAAATGGGTGTTCGCCGGAAATTATCCTTCGGGTTTGGGATGCAGTTAAAGGTCAGGTCGATTTTATTTTCGCGCAGCATTTCAATAAGTTCGTTGGAACTGGCTTCCACCAACTCCAGATGGACACCCGGATATTGTTTTTGAAAAGTCGTCAGCACAGGCGGCAGAATATACGAGTTGAGATAGTGCGTTCCGCCCAGAACCAGATTGCCAGTATTCAGATTGGAAAGGTCGCTCAGCTCTTTGGACAGCTCTGCTTCAAGGTGCAGGATCTCCTTGACCTTTTCGATGTAGACTTTTCCGGCATCGGTCAATTCCAACGGCTTTTTATCCCGAATGAACAGCGGCATCCCAATCTCCGCTTCGACTTTCTGGATGGCGATGCTCAGAGCGGGCTGCGTTAAATAGAGAGCCTGCGCTGCTTTGGAAAAGCTCCCCGATTGATAGACTTGGTAGATATACTGCATTTCCTGCTTCATAACGTTCACCCTGCCGTATTATAAAAAATACTTATAGCTTTATAAAATCTATAAAATTGATTATACTACACATTGGTGGTATTGTAAAGTCACAAAGAGAGTACACCATGTCGAAAGGAGAATGAACATGGAAATCAACGCATTGCTCATGGACGAAAAAGACAATGTTGTGACTTGCGTGACAGAAGTTGCCGCCGGACAGGATGTTGTCTACCGCAAGGGGCAGGAGTTCTGCACCGTGAAAGCAGAGGAGAACATCCCTTACTGCCACAAGGTCGCATTGGTCGATCTGAAGAAGGGCGACGAGGTCATCAAGTACGGCGAGAGCCTTGGTGTGATGACCGAGAACGCTGCAAAGGGCCACTGGGTCTCCCATAACAATCTGGTCAGCGTGCCGCGTGACTATGACAGCGAAATGGTACAGGAATAAGGAGGAATCGGAGATGCAATTCTGGGGTTATAAACGCAAAGAAGGCCGTGCAGGTATCCGCAACCATGTCCTGATCCTTCCCACCTGCGCCTGCGGCAGTGAGAGCTGCCGGATCGTGGCAAGTCAGGTGCGCGGTGCGGTCAACATCGTGTTCAACACCGGCTGCTCCGATGTTGCTGCCAACACCGCGATGTCGCAGAAAGTCCTGACGGGCTTTGCCTGCAACCCGAACGTTTACGGCGTCGTTATCATCGGTCTGGGCTGTGAGACCGTTCCCCACGCAAAGCTGCGTGAGAAGATTCAGGCCATGACCAGCAAGCCGGTCGTTTCCTTTGGCATTCAGGAAGAGGGCGGTACCCTCAAGACCATTGAGAAGGCGGTTCGCGCCGCCAGCAAGATGGCAGCGGAAGCCGCCATGCAGCCGAAAGAGCTGTGCGATATCTCCGAGCTGATGCTGGGCATCGAGTGCGGCGGTTCGGACGCCACTTCCGGCATTGCCAGCAACCCGGCAGTCGGCGAACTGAGCGATCTGCTGGTCGATCTGGGCGCAACTACCATGATGAGCGAGTCCATCGAATGGATCGGCGGCGAGCATCTGCTGGCAAAGCGTGCGGCTACCCCGGCCATCCACAACCAGATCATTCAGGTCTGCAAGGACTACGAAGCCCATCTGAAATCCGCTGGTCAGGACTGCCGCGCCGGTCAGCCCACCCCCGGCAACAAGGCAGGCGGCCTGTCCACTCTGGACGAGAAGAGCCTTGGCTGCATCCGCAAGGGCGGCACCCGTCCCATCGTTGAGGTTCTGGAACAGGCTGTTCCTCCCACGAAGCGCGGCGCAGTCGTTATGGACACCGCTGGCTATGATATTTCCTCTGTCACCTCGATGGTTGCTGCAGGCTGCAACGCAGTCATCTTCACCACGGGCCGCGGCACCTGCACCGGCAACGCCATCGTCCCCGTCCTGAAGGTCACGGCAAATGCTCGTACTTATCAGCACATGGAGGACAACATGGACGTTGACCTCAGCCCCATCGTGCGCGGCGAAAAGACCTATCAGGAGATGGGCGCAGAGATGCTGAACAACATTCAGGACATCTGCAACGGTAAGATGACCAAGGCAGAAGCATTTGGCTTCTCGGATATTGCAGTCGATCACGTCTGCCGCTTTGTGTAATTGTGTCAACTGCGGGAGGATCACAAATGGATATCAAACGATTCCCGGAAAAGATGGGAGACCTTTCTATCGACTTTTCCAATCCCAAGCGCACGCTGATTTCCGGTTTCTTTCAGGAGACTGCAAAGGTCGGCGGACAGCCTCGCAAATTTTTGACCTATATTCCGGAAGATCTGGATTACTGCCAGCCCTGTCTGGTCGCTGCGATCCCTTCCGGTGAGAAGCCGGAAGAGTATCTGGAAACTTCCGGTCTGAAAGCTTTCGCGGAGGACAAAAAGCTGTTCCTGCATCTGGCAACGCCGGAGACTGCATGGAACGCGGACGGCAGTGATGCCGATTATCTGAACGCCATTTACGTTGCGATTCAGGCACGCGATTTTTATATCACCATGCAGGATAACATCTATCTCTGCGGTATCGGTGATGGCAGCTTTGCCGCACATCAGGCTGCACGCCGGATGGCAAGCGAGTGGAGCGGACTGATGACGTTCGGCGACCTGAACGGTGATCTGAACGCAGAACATACCGCTCTACGCGGCGAGTCCGATCAGGGTGAAGTAGAGCTGAAAGTCATGGGTATGGCTGCACAGCTCCCCGTCTGGATGAGCATGACCGCAAAAAACGCAGACAACACCGCTGCTGTTGACTTCTGGAAAGAGCAGAACCATGTTGTCGGTACACCGCTGTCCGGAGAAGGCGCAGATGAGATCTGGATGCCGACTCCTGTGCGCGTTCTGAGCGAAGTCAATGAGGAACAGATCGCACAGGTTCGTCTGGCCGTTCGTGAAAATCCTTTTACGAAGGAACAGATGGAAGCAGCATGGAGTTATATCAGCCTTGCACGCCGTCACAGAGGCCCTGGCAAGAAGCAGCTGCGCTATTTCAAAGAGCCGATTGCTTGTGGCGCGGAAAAGAAGACCATGGAAGTGGACGGCATGACACGCACTTGGTACGAGTATGTGCCGAAGAGCTGCACTCCGGATAAGAAATGGCCGCTGGTCGTTGTGTTCCACGGTCGCGGAGGCACAGCAGAGACGTTCTTTGATCTGAGCTGTGTTTCCACCGTTGCAGAGGAACGTCACTTTATTGCGGTCGTTCCCGAAGCTGGCGTCTATCAGCAGAAGCCGAACGGTCTGCGCAATGTCCTGCTGTGGTGTGGCATTTATCAGGACACTCCGGTGGACGATGTGAAGTTTATCCGGGAACTGGTGGCAGATGTAGAGAGCCGTCATTCGGTGGATAAGAGCCGTGTCTACGCAATGGGTCAATCCAGCGGCGGCATGATGAGCGACCTGCTGGCTTATACCGCTGGCGACATTTTCGCTGCGGTTGCTCCGTGGTCTGCACTGCGCTGCCCCAGCAAGATGTATCGTGAGTGGCCTGCCTGCGAGCAGCACGTTCCTACAATGATGATCTACGGCGATCAGGACTTCCTCACCGCTGGTCATGGGGAAGATCCGATATTGCCCTTCTGTCTCTCGGAGGAGCTGCGTGCAACTCTGATGGAGAAGCTGGAAACGTATCATCTGGACCCGGCCAATGTGGAGACTTGGAAAACAGAGCCGATTACATGGTATGCTTTCCCGGACAAACAGGGCGTACCGATGGTCGTGATCGGACGTGTGGACAACATGGTTCATGCAAATTACCCGGAAGAGAGCTGGATCAGCTATGACCAGTTCCTCAGCCAGTTTCATCGCAGCGAAAACGGTACGCTGTATTACCGTGGCCGTCCCGTCAATGAATCAGACGTTTAAGACGTTCGAGTGGAGGAATCACAAATGACGACTCAAATGATCATTTGCTTTGCAATCAGTGCTGTTGTGATTGCAGGTTATATCTGGAATAAGCTCTCCGTCGGTACTGTGGGTTGTATCGGCATCGTTCTCTTCTTGCTGACCGGCTGCATTGGCCCGAAAGATATTCTGGGCAATATCGGCAACGCAAACCTCGTGATGATCACCAGTATGTTTGTCATCTCGGAAGGTTTCAAGCGTACGAAGGCCATCCATCTGGTGGCAAGCACCGTCAAAAAAATCTCGAAGGGCAGCATGGTCATGGTCATGCTGGGCTTTACACTGGCGACTGTTATGGCGGCTACCTTTACCGGCAGTGCGGTTGCAGCGTTCTGCATTGTGGCTCCTATCGTTACCGCGACCTGTGAAGAAATGAACATCAGCATCAGCAAGACCATCTTCAGCGTCGGCCTTGTCAGTATCGCAGCCTGTGCAATTATCCCGGTCGGCGGCTCTCTGGCAATGCTGGCTGAGCTGAACGGCTACATTGCAGCGAATGGTTACGAGCAGTACACCATGGAGGCAATGGATCTGTTCAAAGGCCGTGGCATGAGCCTGCTGGTCCTGATGCTTTACACCACTTTTGTTGGTTTCCGTTTTGCCCCTGAGAAGCCCATCGTTGCAAGCAAGGACAGCGCTGAACTTTCCAAGCGCGTTGCACATCACGAGCCGCTGAAGCAGCCGCAGGAGATTGCTGCGATCGCAATTTTCTGCCTCGTTTCTCTCTGCCTGATCTTCAATACTCCGCTGAACAATGTGCTGGCTGCGATCGGCGGTCCGAATCTGGCTGCTTGGGAAATTTCTTTCATTGGCGCAGTCGCAACGGTTGCTACGGGCGTTCTGTCCTCTAAGGAAGCCTGTGCTTCGATGCCGATCGATCTGACCCTGATGGTCGCTGGCGGCCTGTGCATGGGTTCTGCGCTGGCAAACACCGGTGCAGGCGATCTGATCGGCAGCGCTATCGCAAATACGGCATCCAGCCTTGGCAATCCCTACCTCATCGGCGCACTGTTCTATCTGATCCCCTTCTTCCTGACCCAGATCATGCAGAACCGTACCGTTATGGCGATTTTTGCTCCCATCGCGATTCTGGCCTGCAAGAGCATGGGCGCAGACTGCACCGGCCCTCTGCTGCTGGTCGCCTCTGCCTGCTGCACCGCTTTCATGACCCCGATGGCAACGCCTACCGTTCCTATGGTTATGGGCATCGGCGGCTATGATATGAAGAGCAACATTAAGCAGTCTATCCTGCCTGCAATTTTGCTGTCCGTTGCAAATATCCTCTGGGTCATGACGATCTATCCGCTCTGATACATAAATTTGGAAGCGTAAATAAACACATCTAGGAGGAATCTATGCCAGTTGGATTTCGAGCGTTTCTGGATTTTCAGCGTCCTGCGCAGGAGCTGGTAGAGTCTTTTCGTGGGATCCCCAGCAGCAACATCGGCGATTGCGTCAAGAAGATGTACTGTATGTTCGGCGGCATCCGCCCATTCAATCAGCATACATTGCTGGGAACCGCTTTTACCGTCAAAGTTCCTTCCGGCGATAATTTGGCGGCACAGGCAGCACTGGACTATGCAAGACCCGGCGATATCATTGTCATCGACGGCGCAGGTTATACAGATCGTGCATTGGTCGGCGGTATGATGCTGGCCTATGCTGAAATGCGGAAGCTGGGCGGCTTTGTCGTAAATGGAGCTATCCGAGATCTGGATGACATCCGTGCGGGAAGCATCCCTGTTTTTGCAAAGTCAGCGACTCCGCTTGGTCCCTATCGCGAAGGTCCCGGTGAAATCAATGTTCCCGTCGTCTGCGGCGGTCAGGTCGTTATGCCGGGTGATATTCTCGTCGGCGATTCTGACGGTCTGGTCGTGATTCCTCAGCGAGATGCCGCAGAACTTCTGGCTCTTTCCAAAGCAAACCTTGCCGGAGAGCAGGAAGAACTGGAACGAATGAAAAACGGCCACTACGATGAGCAGAAGCATATCGAGACTTTTACTGGCTTGTTCCAGAAAAAAGGAGGCACATTACATTAACTATGCCCATAGGAATTACAACGGATGTTTTGATTACCTGTCTTGGCGCAGTTCTGGGTGTTGTACTTGGAACTCGTCTGCCGGATTCTCTGAAAAAAGCTCTGAACAATACCCTTGGAATCGCAGCTATTGCAATGGGCATCGTTCTGATCTTGAAAGTAAAGAACCTTTCGGCTGTTGTTCTGACATTGGTGATCGGCAGTATTCTGGGCGAGCTTGTGATGCTGGATGACCGCATCCGAAAGCTTGTGACCGGAGTAGTGCATAAGCTGATGAACGGCGCAGCCGCAGATGAGCAGTTTCTTGCTCAGGTCAGTGCAGTTGTTATCCTGTTCTGCTGCGGCGGCACAGGCTGGTACGGTGCATTGAATGAGGGTCTGACCGGTGATGGAAGCATCCTCATCACGAAATCCATTCTGGATTTTGTCACGGCCTGTATCTTCGGCTCTATCCTTGGCAAAATCGTTCCGATGCTCTGCATTCCGCAGGCCATCATCTACGGCGCACTGTTTTGGGTATCCGGTGCAGTGCAGTCCTTTATTACGCCAGATATCATTGCAGACTTTTCCGCAACGGGCGGTATCATTACCCTTTGTGCCGGTCTCAGCCTGGCCGGTATCAAAAAGGATATGAAGGTTCTGAACCTGCTGCCTGCGCTTATCCTGATTTTCCTGATCTCAAGCGCATGGACTGCACTGATGGGATAATCTGCCACTAAAATCTACTTGCTATTTTCTCTCTTCTTTTTTCTTCATCATATCATTCTCCTTAAAAGGCAACCTCCCTTCCGACGATCACAGTGTCAGGAGGGAGGTTGTTTCTTTAGCGGACTTCATTTCTATAAAAAATGGTAAAATGGTGTCAGCTCGGATGTCCTAAACCCTGACATAAAACCGGTGTGTCATGTAAGATTGTTGTTTGGATAAAACTAGAAGATTTTGCCAATAGATGCCGTTGAAATCCAGCTTTTGGGGCTGTGTCGGAGCGCTGTTTTTGCCGGGCAAATTTTGCGGTACGCATTGTGTTTTGCCGCAGCTTCCGGTACAATGGAGAAAAAGGGGGACGACGGAAGATGAAAAAAAACGAACCGAGATACCAGGCATACCTTCAGATCTTAAAAGAGGAGCTGATCCCGGCGATGGGCTGCACCGAGCCGATCGCGGTGGCCTATGCCGCCGCAGTGGCCCGGCAGACGCTGGGGGAACTCCCGGACCGGGTGAGGGTCGGGGCCAGCGGAAGCATGATCAAGAATGTCAAGTCGGTCATCGTGCCCAACACCGATAATATGAAGGGGCTGGAAGCCGCCGCAGCGGCGGGCATCGTGGCTGGCCGCCCGGAGCAGAAGCTGGAAGTCATCGCCGATGTGACACCGGAGGAGACGAAGGCCATCCGCGCCTATCTGGAACAGGCCGATGTGAAGGTCGAGCATGTGGAGAACGGCGTCACCTTTGATATCATCGTCACGGTCTGGAAGGGGGCGCACACCGCGCAGGTGCGCATCGCGGTCTTCCACACCAACATCGTCCGCATTGAGAAGGATGGCGAAGTCCTGCTGGACCTGCCCGTCCACGGCGACGAGGAGGAGAACCTGACCGACCGCAGCCTGCTCGACATGGAGCACATCTGGGATTTTGTCCATTCGGTGGACATCGAGGACGTGAAGCCGATCCTGGACCCGCAGATCCGGTACAACATGGCCATTGCCGAAGAAGGCCTCCGGGGCGATTACGGGGCCAACATCGGCAGCGTCCTGCTGGACATGGAGGGCAATGATGTGCGGGTGCGGGCCAAGGCTTACGCGGCCGCAGGCTCCGATGCTCGGATGAACGGCTGCGAACAGCCGGTGGTCATCAACTCCGGCAGTGGCAATCAGGGCATCACTGCCTCGGTGCCGGTCATCGTCTATGCACGGGAGCTCAAGGCGAGCGAAGAGCAGCTGTACCGGGCGCTCACCCTCTCCAATCTGACCACCATCCACGAAAAGACCCCCATCGGCCGGTTGTCCGCCTACTGCGGCGCCATCAGTGCGGGCGCGGGGGCCGGTGCGGGCATCGCCTATCTCTGCGGCGGCGGGTATGAGGCCGTCATCCACACCGTTGTCAATGCGCTGGCCATCGTGTCGGGTGTCATCTGCGATGGTGCCAAGGCCAGCTGCGCGGCCAAGATCGCCACGGCAGTCGAGGCCGGGCTGCTCGGCTATAATATGTACATCCGGGGCCAGCAGTTCCGCGGCGGCGACGGCATCGTCGCCAAGGGCGTGGAGAACTCACTGCGGAACGTGGGCCGCCTGGGCAAACAGGGCATGAAGGAAACGAACCGCGAGATCATCGACATCATGGTCGGGTGCAAATAACAGAAAACGCAGAACGACGCCGTCGGCATTGCCGACGGCGTCGCTGTTTGTACCGGTTCAGGTGGTTTCCCGCTGGGTCAATGTATAAGAGAACTGGATGGACTGGGGCGTGGGAGTTTTTTCGCTGGGGCTTTCGATCTCCATAATGGTCAGCTGGGCGGCTTTTTCGCCCATCTCAAAGGCAGGCATCTCCATAGAGGTCATGCTGGTTTCCAGCATCTCGCCGATGGCGTGGCCGGTCATGCTGATGACCTTGACCTGCTCCGGCACCCGGATGCCCTGTTCTTTCAAGGCACGCAGAACGCCCAGCCCCTGCAGGTCCACCGGGGCCAGGATGGCATCCAGCTCCGGCTCGTCCCGGAGAAGTTGGTTGGCGCACTCATAGCCATACTCAAAGCTGTTGACCGGCTGGGTGGATTCGGCAAGGAGCTCCTCCAGCCCATGGGCGGCGATGGCCTTGGAGTAGCCCTCGTACCGGCCCTTGAAGGGGCTTTGGTGGGAGTAACCGGCGATGAGCGCGATGCGGCGGCAGCCTTTGGAATAGAGATAGTCCACGGCGTTCCGGCCGCAGGCTTCGTAGTCGGCTACGATGCTGCTGATGCGTGGCTCCTGACACCGCACGATCTGGGTGACGGCGATGCCGCTGGCCTGGATGCTGCGCAGCAGCCGGTTGTTGCGCCCGGTGCCGGTGATGATGATGCCGTCCACGAAGCTGTTCTGCATCCGTTCCAGACAGCTTTTTTCCCGCTGGGGGTCATCGTCGGTGGTGGAGATCAGGGTGGAATACCCCAGCCGTTCGGCTTCGTGCTCGATGCCCGGCAGGATCTCAGAGAACAGGGTCAGGTGGAGCCGGGGCACGATGACCCCCAGGGTGTGCCGCCGTCCCTGCCGCAGCGCTTTTGCCATGACATTGGGTCGGTAGCCCAGCTCCTTAGCGGCAGCCACGATGCGGGCTTTGGTCTCCGGGTGAACATAAGAGGTATTGTTTAAGGCGCGGGAAACGGTGCTGACATCCACACACGCTTTCTGCGCAACGTCTTTCAGGGTCGCCATGAAGCAGCTCTCCTTTCTATTCCGGATGCAAACGTTTGCACAACTTGTAAAGATTCTTAGCCAGGAGTATCCCGAACACCCCTATTGTAATCCTGGCGGAACAAAAAATCAAGAAGCAGGAAAAGGAACGCCTGTCAAGATGCTGCTTGGCAAAATGAACAAAATCTGAGCCGGAAAATGCTGAAAATATCAAATTATGCAAGGCGTTGCAGGCAGTATGCAAAACTTTGCAGGGAGGCTGGTTTTTGTTGACGAGGGGCTTGCACCCGTGGTATAACAGAGTCACAGAAAGCAAACGATTGCAGAGAAAAACCCAAAGACATCGGCGCGCGAGATGATCTCCAAAGCAACTTCTGCGATCCAGAACGAAAACCAACACAACATTGATTTTTGATAAAAGGAGATTCTCATTATGGCTAAGGTTAAAACGTTCAAGACCATCTTCCCCGCTGTGTCCGTTCCTCTGAACGACGATTACTCCATCAACGAGCCGGAGTTCCGCGCTTATCTGCGCTGGATCAAGAGCTTCTACGGCAAGGGAATCGAAGGTCTGGTCTGCAACGGCCACACCGGTGAGATCACCGGCCTGACCCGTGCCGAGCGCAAGCGTGTCGTCGAGATCTGCTCTGAGGAGTGCGGCGACGTGATGACCATCATCTCTGGCGTCAACTGCGAGAACACCGCCGAGTCCATCGCCATGGCCAAGGAAGCCAAGGAAGCTGGTGCAGACGGCATCCTGCTGATGCCCCCGCACATGTGGCTGCGCTTCGGCATGAACCCCAACGCTCCCTTCGAGTATGTCAAGGACGTTGCTGAGGGTGCTGACATCGACATCATCATCCACCTGTATCCCGCAACCTCCAAGGCCTTCTACCCGGTCGAGACCCTGATCAAGATGTGCAAGGAGATCGACCACGTCAAGTGCATCAAGATGGGCACCCGCGTCACCTCCATCTACGAGCATGACGTCCGCCTGCTCCGTCAGGAGTGCCCCGATATCAGCCTGATCACCTGCCACGACGAGACCCTGTGCGTCTCCTGGTTCCCCGGCATGGACGGCGCTCTGATCGGCTTCGCAGGCTGTGTGCCTGAGCTGATCTGCCCGGCATGGGATGTCTTCAAGAATCCTGACAAGCACACTCTGAAGGAAGCACAGGATTGGTCTAACCGCATCTACCACATCTCTCAGGCCATCTACGGCGGCGGCCAGCCCTCCGGTGAGGCTCATGCCCGCCTGAAGGAAGCTCTGAAGCAGCGCGGCATCTTCACCAGCGCTCTGATGCGCAAGCCCGTTCTGCCCCTGAACCAGGAGGAGAAGGACTGGGTCGCTCTGGGTCTGGAGCGCAGCCAGCTCCCTGCAGTGGATATGGAGCAGTACAAGTAAGATAACCCCCATTCCCGCAGCAGCGATGTGCGAAGCTGCTGCGGCGGGTCGGATCATACTCCGGGTGCTGCCTGATGACCTCATCAGTGCAGCACCCTCTTTTTTAAGAATAAAAGGAAGAGTTTATCATGAGCGAGAACAATACTGCCATGTCGGCTGAAAAGCCCGCATCGGCTCCTGCCTTTGGCTCAGACGTGAAGCGTCTGCCATTGAAAGACCTGCTCAAGCGCATTGGCCCCGGTCTGATCGCGACAGGCATCGTGATCGGCCCCGGTGCCGTGACAACAGCCTCGATGATCGGCGCAAACTATGGATACGACCTGATGTGGCTGTTCTTCCCCATCATTTTCATGGGCATCACCTTTATGATGGTCACCAACCGTCTGGCCATCGTGACCGGGATGCCGACCATCCACGCCATCCGCAAGTATTACGGCCCGGTGGCTTCCGGCGTCGTGGGCTGCGCCATATTCCTTTCCTGCATGTTCTTCACGATGGGCAACATCTCCGGCACCGGTGCCGGTATGAACCTCGTCTTCGGCATCGACTGGAAGATCGGCTCCGCCATCATGATCGCGGTCGTGGTGTACATGTACTTTGCCAAGAACGTCTATTCCAAGGTCGAAAAGATCATCACCCTCTGCATCATCCTGATGATCGTGGCGTTTTATGTTACATTGGTCGGTGTCGGCGGCCCTGACCCTCAGGGACTGGCACAGGGAATGTTCGGTTTCAAGATTCCGGAAGGCTCTCTCAGCACTGCACTGGCGTTCATTTCTACAAATGCCGCCGTGACTGCCGGTATTTACGGCACTTACCTTGGCAAAGAGAAGAAGTGGAAGAAAGATGACCTGTTCAACGGTGTTATGCTGACCGATGCCATCACGCATATTGTCAGCGTCTCTCTGATTTCTGGAGCTATCGTTCTGGTGGGTGCCGTCGTGCTGCACCCGCAGGGGCTGAGCATCAAGGCTCCGGCTCAGCTGGCAGAGATGCTGGTGCCCATCATGGGCGGCAGTGCCCGCTACATCATGGGTCTGGCCCTGTTGGGCGCAGGCTTCTCTTCCCTGCTGGCCAATACCCAGCGCGGCATGGTGCTGCTGGGTGCCGGTCTTGACAAGGACGTCAGCCTGGAGAGCAAGTTCATTCGCATTGGCTGCCTGGTCTGCCTGGCCTTTGCCATGGTGGTCTGTTACAGCTACGGCGGTTCCCCTACCCAGCTGATCCTGATAGCCAACATCGCCACCTCCGTCGCTACGCCTTTTGGTGGTCTGTTCATGCTGCTGATGATCTGGCGCGATGATCTGAGCGAGGGCTATAAGAAGCCCACCGGTCTGCGCATCTGCATGACCATCAGCTACATCTTCGCCGTCATCATGACCATTTCCGGTCTGTCTACTCAGATCCCCAAGCTCCTCGCACTATTCCACTGAGTTTATCTGGGATACCATACCAGAGAGCTACTCCAAGATACCTTCTTCTTTCTCCGTTGCCTGTGCGGCTTCCCATTTCGGCCTGCACAGGCAGCAAAAAACACCCGCTGTTCCTGCCGCCATGACAGGGCCAACGGGTGTTTTTGCATATCACATTACCAGCGGTTCGCCTTGAGGCCATCGAGTACCTCGAACAGGCTCCGGCACTCGGCGGTGTACAGGCGGCGCATCTCGTCGTCGGCGGGCAGCAGGTCCGGCACCATCACAGTGACAAAGCCCCCGGCGGCTCCGGCGCGGACGCCGTTGTAGCTGTCCTCCAGCACAAGGGCGTGTCCGGGCGCGACGCCCAGCTTCTCCGCCGCCAGAAGGAAGATCTCCGGGTCGGGCTTGGAGCGGGTCACCTGCTGGCCGGAAGCGAGGACGCTGAAATAGGAGCGCATCCCCCAGTTGTCCAGATTGCGCTGGATGACGTCCATCCGGCTGGAAGACGCCACGGCCATGGGGATGCGCTGCTCGTCCAGCCAGGCCAGCAGTTCGTCCAGACCTGGCTTTTTGGGCACCGGCTTCTGGAACGCTTTGTCGGCCACCGCGTGCAGGCTGTCCACGATGGCGGCCGCATCGCAGTCCTGCCCGTAGAATTGGCGCACGACATTCCGCAGAGTTTCGCCTGCGGTGCCCCGCGCGGCCTCACTGAGGCCCTCTTTATAAGGAAGCCCCAGTGCCGCCAGAGCCGGTTCCCAGAACGTGGCCCACATCCGCTCGGTGTCGAACATCAGGCCATCCATATCAAAAATGACGCCGTTTATCATAAGGTATCCTTTCTGTCTGCGTCCCTGCCCTCTCAGGCGCTTTGCGCCAGCTCTCCCGAAGGGAGAGCCATTGGCAGGACGGTTTTGATCGTAGAAAATGAAGAAGGTGGAGCGGCCCGGAAACATCCGGGCTCCGCAAAAGAGGCAGACAGGAGCTGCCAATGGGGACAGGGCCCACGGCTATGGGAGCCGCAGGCGATCTTGCACTCTGCCCGACATGCCAAAGCCTCTCCCTTTGGGAGAGGTGGCATTGCGTGAGCAATGACGGAGAGGGTTGCTCACAAAAATAATATCACAATTTGCGACAACTTACAGCCCCCAAACATGAAAGATTTTTTGATTCCTTGAAAAATGCGTTCATGATATTATAATAGAAAACAACATTTGACATCTGGAAAGCGCGGAGGGAGCCGCGTGTGTCAGCTGTGTGAGATCAGAAAAGAGGGAAAATTATCATGTTGGATATCAAGATCACCCGGACGACCTGTCCGAAAGAGAAGCCGCAGGATGAGACCAAGCTCGGCTTCGGCAAGAAGTTCACCGACCACATGTTCGTCATGGATTACACCGAGGGCGAAGGCTGGCACGATGCCCGTATCGTCCCCTATGCTCCGTTCCCGCTGGACCCGGCTACGGTCGTGTTCCACTACGCACAGGAGATCTTTGAGGGCATGAAGGCTTACCGCACCGCAGACGATACCATCCAGCTGTTCCGCCCGGACTGCAATGCAAAGCGGATGCAGGATTCTGCCGACCGCCTGTGCATCCCGAAGATCCCGGTCGAGGATTACATCCAGGCCGTTGAGGCGCTGGTGGATGTGGACCGTGACTGGGTGCCCCATGCAGACGGCGCTTCCCTGTACATCCGCCCCTTCGTGTTTGCAAACGATGTGGGCCTGGGCGTCCATGCTTCCAAGCACTACATCTTCTGCATCATCTGCGCACCGTCGGGCGCTTACTATGCAGAGGGCATCAACCCCGTCCGCATCTATGTCGAAGATGAGTACATCCGTGCCGCTCCCGGCCTGACCGGCTTCACCAAGTGCGGCGGCAACT
>ERZ791887.233-NODE-233-length-65051-cov-9.725506_pt1 | contig 65051 bp, 106 predicted proteins | sample MGYA00510157_ERZ791887 | MGnify/ENA primary metagenome ERZ791887 (study PRJEB30046, sample SAMN00792112) | human gut metagenome | study: EMG produced TPA metagenomics assembly of the A metagenome-wide association study of gut microbiota in type 2... | reverse complement strand
ATTTGTACCATCTTTCATATATTTATACTCATAGTACAATCTTTCATTTACATCACCTAAAATTGGTAATCCAAAACCGGTGTATTTATCATACCCTTCGTCATCCAGGTCTTCTACATGATCTTTCCAATATTGAATGACATCTTCTTGTGTTAAATCACCATATCTTTCAATCAATAAAGCTGTTTTTCCTGCTAAATAAGGAGCAGAGAAAGAAGTACCAGAATCCCATCCTCTAAAATCAATAAAATTATGATCCGAAATTCCTGTTGATGAATAATAATCTCTTACAGGTTTTCCTTTATTATCCAGATGACAAGCTTGAACATAAATTGCTAAATCACCTGTCTCATCTTTATTCTCATTCCCTTTATTACCAAAAGAGTTAAAAAAATATTAAATTATACTTATCTTGCATTTCTTTCCAAAATCTTCCCATTTTACTTGATTTTGGATCGCTAAACATTCCTCCACCAATGGATCTTGTAATAATTTTTATTTTAAATTTTTTTATAAATTCTTCAGGCTCATACTTTATTCTTTCATTAGAATCATGAGATGGTTGATAAATTATTTCAAACTTTTCAATTTCTTCATTACTATAAATTGCAGATATACTTGCATTTATAATAGTTGCACCTGGAGCAGCATCAAATATTCTATCATGAGTTTTGCATCCATGTTCTGATGAATTACCTTTATGATTTTCTGTTGTCCATACAACAACACCTTCACCTAAATAACCAGCATCATTCCATCTTTTAACACCACAATATTCATTTTGAGTTATTACTTGCTCAGAATAATATGTGTTTTTAGGATCTCCACATCTTTTATATAATAAGTCATCAATTTTACTCATATTTACATACCTCATACAAGACTTAGATTTACTTTCTAATCATTTTATTATTTTTATTAAGGTTTTTAATTTCAAAATATCTTTTATTTATCTCAAGTGTTACCAGATATCTTGTTGCATACATTCTATTTGTATGCTAAACAAACCAAACACCTTGATCCCAACCTGCTCCATCTTTATCAAAACTAAAATAATATATTTTCTCATATACCAATTTATTATTTAAATAAGCTTTTTTAATTATTTTTGAATTTAATGTTAAATCTTTTATTTTATTAAAATTTAAATACAACATTTATTATTCCTCTTCATATATACAATAGAGTACTCCTTTTTTTTCTTCAAGTTGTTCATATTCTTGTTCAGTAAGACCAACTATCTTTTGATCAACAAATTCTTTGCTCGGAATATCATTAGCATTTTCTATTTTACTAAGAATTTTCATTTTACATCCCTCTCACCAATTTTCACTAATCTTGATACTCAAATACACATAATGAATTGCTTGTTTCCCCACCTCCTCTGGTTCCATTTATTGCATAGACAATATGATCATTAGTATCACCTTGAGAAATGGCTGTAATTTTTTTCATATAATCTCCATCATTTTCAATCTCATTCATGGTATTAGTGTCGTATATCCTAATTTTTCCATAAGTATAGGATACTATTGTAATTCTTTCCCCTACAGATATTGATGCTACTGCTCCCTGATCGGATATTCTATCACTCCAAACAAGAGAATAAAGTATAGTAGATGTATCATAGCATTCCAATGTCCCATCACTATAACCTAACAACAACTTAATTCCACTCTTTCCAAATGAACCTATTGCTGTAATTGGTTTAGTTGTTTGTGTTGACGGATCAAGCTCATTGCCAATTGAACCACCTGCATAAAATACATCAAATGCACGATCCCCATTAAAGTCAACATAACTTACAAGATGCCTAACAGCATTATCAGAGCTAAGGGCACGATCAACATAATAAGAACCAAAACATTTGATTTCATTTATATTCAAATAACTATTACCGCTAATTGGTCTTGTGCTAAAATTATTTGTCCATCTATATGTATATGAATATTTACCCGATTCTTTTTGATTATATAAAGCAAAATTTGTCTTAACTGCTTCCCCTCTTTGATTGGATATAAAAGCTCCATTAGCACTGCTACTAAATTCATATACATAACCATAAGTACTTCCATCGTAATTGAGTGATGTAGCTTTTTTTACTCCACTAACCATAATTTGGCCACCATTTTTGTCAAATGGCCTAATTGAATATATATAGCCAATTTCATCAAATACACTTTTTTGCCATACTATTTGTGCATTATTATTAAACTTATACACACGACCACCATTTGTACCAATATAGCAACCGTCTTCACCTGGAACATACGTTATATCATTAGGTTGATCGTTGAACTTGTACTGAGCTATCTTTTTTAGTTTGCTATATCCTTCGTCCCCTGAATAACATAATCTTGCTTTTCCGTTCACACCAACATAAGCCTTTTTTATACTTCTGGCAACCGGTTTTGTTTCATATCCTGTAATAGTATCAACTGTAATGGGCTCGCATTCAATAATGATTTTAGTCATAGCTTCACTGGAGTGGTGATTAGAACTATCTTTTACATAACTCATTACTATCTTATCGCCCGCACTTAACATCCTATTCGCAGTTGATTCATATGTGTCTTCACCTGACGCATCCCCAAGTATAGTCACAGCATTAATTGTTATATTAATTTTGTCATAATTCCGCTCTGTATAATATTGGGCATAAATCTTTTTGACTACAAGATCCTGATTTGCGGTAAGTACAATCTGTGACGTAGAACTATTTACACCAAGGTTTCCTGGTACAAACCCAACCCGATTGGTCGTACTGGGATTTATATGAAATGGATACGATGAATTATTCTGTACCGTAAAAAACTCATTTATGTTTTCACTACTGAAAGTAATTTGTTTCTTTCCATAAACGGGAACCTGAGTTTCTACACCAACATAAATATTTTTAATTTTCTTCGCCTTATTGTCTACACCAACATATGCATTTTTAGCCATTTATTTTCACCCTATTCATACACAAAATAAAGCTTTCCTGTTTCTAATTGGCTTGTTCCAGGAGTCAAGTCTGTTGTGCTATAAGTATAAGCTGGAGCTTTTTCTGCAACACTATTATCAACATACTCTTTATTCGCAGAGTCTTTATTTTCAACAGGGTTTGCTACCTTTTTTACTCTATGGTTTAACATATTTAAATCATAAGTAGCATTTATTCCATTTTCACAACCCAAAAGTTCATTAAAAATAGAGTTATTACTAAAAATTATTCCTATAGGATTTTGTGGGTCATTTGCTAAACCTATTGTTATTGCTCTATTTGTATTGTTTGCATTATTTACCATCATTATAGGATGATCTGTGGACATTGCATTTGCTTCATTAGAGCTACTTAGCAATAAGTCACCAATAACCACCTGTCTTATATCACCATCAGATTGTAAAGTCAATTTTAAATCACCGGTAATTGTGCCACCTGAAAGTGGTAAATACTTATTTTGTGGATCTACATTACCAACTGAACTATCTACATATTGCTTATCAACAACATCTTTTTGTTCATCTATTTTACTTAAATTTTTCATTCCCAATCACCATATAAAAAATAATGCTTCAAATTAATCCATAATGAACTTTTATTTTTATTAATGGAAAAACGTAATAAGATATAAATAATTCATTGTAATTAAATCTGAAGCCTCTGACTTATATCAATATTATACTTCTATATATGAGACAACAATAGTCAATGCATTTGTAGGATTTGCTGCTGTAGTGATTGTAACATTTGCTCTTGTTGCATCATATTTTTTATCGACAATTACTTCTTCAAAAGTTACAGAATCATATACCATTGTGGAAAATATTTTTCCTCCTGTAATTGCAACTGTTTTTGTATTTGTTGTTGTAGGTAATGTATCATCCTGTATTTTAACAAGCTTTGGTTTATCAGGCAAATTGCTAAACTTTGTATTATGAGGATTTCCTGTTTTTACTTGGCTATGATCATAAGCAATTTTACCTTTATCACCAGGATATGCAGTTGAACTTGTTTCACCTAATGCTAAACTTGGTGAAATTTCTATGTATTCTGTTCCTGACCATCTGTATGTTAAATTGGTATCCTTAGCTATATATATTTTGCCATCTTCACCTGCTTGTGGAAATGCTGTTTTATTATCATATTCAACAACATCATCTACATAAGAAGGTAATTGTGCAGCAGGAACTTTGCCTGAACCATCTAATGTAGCAACTCCATTATTTGACCCTTTTTCACTTGCAGGTATAGCTCCTACTTCTGCAGCTGTTGAAGGAATTGTTGGCTTGTTTTTAATAAATGCATCTGATGTGTTTGTTTTCTCACTCCAATCAGCTTGCACATTTACTTCTGCACCATTTTGAATACCACTTAATTTTGTCTTTTCTTCACCAGTATAATTATTGTCCGTATGTACATATGATTCATCTATAACAAGACCTTTTGGTTTGTTTTGCACATTTGACCAATTTACAGCATCAGCAACTCCACCACCTGTTGCACTAAGAACACCATCATTTATTGCAAGTCCTGCACCTACCTTAATACCACCTAAAGTGCTTGCAGATGCAACAGGTAAAGTATATTCTTTTCCAACAACTTTCCACTCTGTTCCATTGTAAATATATAAATTCTTTTCAGAAGAATTATAAATAATTTGGCCTTCTTTTGCACTTTTAGGTAACACACCAACAGGTTGTATTACAGCATTTTGCAATTCATTCCCTGATAAATTTAAATTCACTAAGTATATCATTTTAGCCCCCCCACCAATTCTTAATTTAAAAATGCCTTACCACTCATTATGCTTGAAAAATTTATTTTTAAATTATTTTCATCTAAATATGTAACTTCTCCTATTACATTTGTACCTGCACTATCTATAATTGACACACTTGGATATTTTTTTAACTTATGGTTTATATTCCATTCATTAAATGCTTGTAACTGTTCATGTACATAATTCTTGTCACCAACAATGCCAATTTCTAAACCTTCATCATTTATACCAGATTCAACAATTGGAATGCTATATTTTGTTGTTCCTACTTTCTTTATGAAATCTTTCACACCATCTTCATCTTCCTCTGTAATCTCACCATAACAAGCTATATTTAATATTCCTGCTCTTATATCACTTGGCATTTTGATAGTTACATCATTAGATGTTCCCAGGTCTATATTTACTAACCAATTGCCTTTTTCTCTTTCTTGAGTAAATTGAACTAACTTTTTAATATCTGTCCATTCTTCACTAAATACAAAATTTGCTGATAAAAAATTTATTTGATTATCAACTATATCTCTACTTGGTTTTTCTACCAACTTTAAATTTTGAGAAGTTATTTGAAACTTTAGCATTCTTTTGCCTCTCTACAAAATTAGAATCAAATGTCATTATTCTTTTATTAAACATATTCTTTAAATTACACATATCATTACTTACACTCAATAAATCCTTATTTATTTCATTGATACAATCTTTAATACCATAAATATTATTATACATTTTAATACACCTTTTTTCTAAGTATAGCTTTCACTCTTTCTCTCCAACCTGAATCACTAACTTTTTGTGTATTTATATTTTCATTATATATTTCTTCCATATCATTTTGTTCAGGATTTAACTCACTCATTAAAGATTCTTGTTCTTCATTAGTATACTCTCCTGAGTTATCCTCATTTTTTGCATTTTTTATATCTTCATCAGTTATATTTGACCACATTCCGGTTTTTTCATTTTGTTGTTTTAATTCTTTTAATGCAATCTCTTTAGTTATTAGCCCTGCATTAAATGCTTCAAATATAGGAGATGCCATTGACTGTGCTAAATCAGCAAGATCTTTGCTATTTACATTCATACATGGATTGAACTCCCAATCCAAGTCTTCAGGTATTGCACCTAATGTAGACATAAATATAATTGGTAATAATTTATCAATTATTGGTTGCAAATAAGTTTCTTGCTTTTCTTCTAATGTATCATAATATTGTGTTAAATCACTCTCACCTGTAGAATTAAATCCAGCAGGCTCTCTACCAAATAACTTTGTTACCGGCATTTCACAAGCACCTGCAATATCTAACATGAATGATTCATATATATCATTTAATCCACCAAAGCTATATTGTTCTGATCCAAAATCATCATCCTTGTCCATAACATATATACCCATGTTAGACATTAATTGATTTTGTGCTTGTAATACTTTATATAAATTCTCTTGAGCCTTTTGTGTACTTGCTCCTAATAATTGTCCTAAATCATTCATCTTTAATACTCTTATATTTGCAAGAAATATTAAAGAAGCTATATTTGCTGATGTATTGTCTCTTTTCTTTAATTCTTCAAAAACTATCTCAATTTCAGATTCACCCCAAAACATTTCAGCTTGTCTTTCCCATAAAGGTAAATCCCTACCATTAAACCTAACTATTCTTGAATGATGTACTTTTACTAAGTCTTGTTTATTGTATGATAACATCAAATTACTATTTGCTTCGGATAATGATATTGAATAATATTTAGGATAACCATATTCTTCATCAGATATATCATCCTCTAACTCTATGTCAGGATAAATCCCATTCCATCTATCAAATATTAACAAACCTTTATAATCGTCCAACATTATAGTATCATAATCTAAAGGTTCACTTAAATCTTCATCACCATCAATCAATATTAAACCAGCTGCACCACCATAAAGTCTTGCCCATCTTAATCCTTCTTTTATTTTTTCTTTTGTTTTTGTCTTTCTAATTACTGAATTAATTTTACTTATTTTTTCAGGATCCAAAGAAGAATTAAATTTTATCCAGTTCTTTACCATGTCAGATGGGAAGACATCAACTATTTTTCTAACAATCCAAGAACTTCTATACAATGAAGTAAATAAATTATAATTTTGACTCATCCTTGTTAAAGGATAATCAGCTCCTTCATTTAAATTAGGTTGTCCAAACCCTAATCTTGCCATTTGATTTTGAAAAGCATCCATTGTATATAATTTATTTAATACTTCAGATTGGCTCTTTAATTTTTCTTTTATTACTTCTTTGGAATCAGTAGACTTTATAGGTTGCATATCTTCAATTTCTTTAAGTAAAGATTCTTGCACTTCCTTGCTCATCATCCCATCCTTCCGGTAAACCTATTATATCTCTTATCTTTTCACAAGCTTTAGTTTGGCCTATAGCTTTATCTCTTAATTTACCATTTATTTTAATATAGTAAATTTTCTTATTATTTACTACTTTCATTTTAACACTTATTACACGACCATCTCTTAATCTTCCTCTACATGATTCATTTGTAAATTCATAATTAAAACATAGTCTTTCTCTTGGTATTAAATGTGGATTATACAAAAGTTTATTTATCATATACATAAAATTTCCTTTTGATTTAAATATACTTTTTTCCACACCATTTTCTTTTTCTTTTTGTATTAGCTCTTCTAATTTCTTTACATCTTCTATTGTTATTTTTACATTTCTTTTTAAATAAGATCTTTGTTTTTCTTCTTCCCTTTTAGATCTCAATATACTATTGTAATCTTTTTTATGTTTAGCCATTTTATTTTTTTATATAACAAAATCCCTACTAAATGTAGGGAATATTTTTTTATTTTATTCATCCTCAATTACTAAATCAAAATCTCCAAGATCATAATAACCTATTTTGTAAAATTCTTCCACTTGATTTTCTAACCAGTTATTTACAAGGTAATTCACATATTCCTCTTCTTCCTCTACTTTTATGCCACTCATTTCTGGTAGATCTTCTATCATATCATAATAAGGTATAGATCTTTTAATATACCCCTCTACGTCTTCCTTCATAATTTCTATTATTCTATACTCTTTTGGATATATAATATTCTCATGAGCAACTTTATAAATCTTCATTTTTATTTCCTCCTAACTTGTATAAAATTAATGCATAGCAATTTACTTTTTACTTTTGTAAAAATATATCTTTTGCATCATAAAAAATAAATGCTTCATGTACTGGCTTTTCTCTTCCATTTTGTATTGAAACTAATAAACCAATATAATCTTTTTCATCATATTCTTTTATTCTTTCCATTAAGTCCGCCTTTGTACATAACTTAGTACTACTTGCCATTTTATACCTCCTATTTTTTTAACTAATTCCTTTTCCTTATATTTATATTATACTATAACTTTATAGATTTGTAAATAGTTTTTTTACTTTTTTCTACATTCTACCTAATATTCTACTTCTCATTATGGTATTGATAAAATATCTCATTGCATCCATTGCATGATCATCTATTTTAATAGGTTTTTCTTCCCCTCTTTTTATAGCTTTCTCATCCCATACATATCCACCAATTTCTTTTATAGTATTTTTGCAATTTCTTTTATTTATTTTATACTTCTCTTGCCACAAAGCAGACCCTGTACATTTAATTCCTTCCAATACTGAATTATTTGCATCTTTTACTATATATCCATTATCTCTAAGTAATACCTTTAAACTCTCAGCTGATGGATCTATGATTATTTTTGATACTGGTATATTTTCTTTTTTTTCTAATTCTTTTATCATACTTAAATATTCAATATCAGGTAAACTCTTTTTTGTTTTTTTACTATCATAATATATTTCATTTTCTTGATATGCAATTTCCCAGTTATCAAATATATCTAATACTACAAATGGATTTGTTGTTCCGTAATCTATTGCAAAATATCTTGTACTATTTAGTTTAATATTTTCATCTATTTTCTCATATGTATTTATTTCTTCATTATACATATCATAAATGATACCTTCTGCTAATGCCCAAAGACCTAAAATATATCTTAAATAAAATACCCCGGTAAATCTGCTTTTATAGTCATTTATTATTTCTTCATCTAATGAAGGATTATCGTCCATAGTAAAATGGAGATGTAACATATTTAATTTATCCTTATTATCAATGAAGTCAGTTTTAAACCAATGATTTGGCATATCAGGATTACAATTAAACCATAACTTATTTCCTTTTACTGAGCACCTACCTATTGCTTGATTTACAAATGACTTTGGTTGTAAAGCTACTTCATCAAAGTACCAACCTGCTGCTGTCATACCTTGTATTATTGAAAAAGATCTCTCATCTCTACCACCAAATACATAAAAGTAATTTAACTTTATTTCATTTGTACTACTATCTCTTATTTTAACTATTAAAGTATTATCTTTATATTCTACCTTATAGCCTCTTGATTTTAATATGGGTAATAACCAAAATATTACGTTTCTTTCAAAGCCTCCTACTGTTTTACCTGACATACCAAACTGCTGTCCTGTGAAATTTTTCATTGCCCAGAAAATAAAAGATAGGGACATACTTAACGATTTGCCGCTTCTGATGGATCCGTCACATATTATTCCCTTTTTATCTTTAAACTTACTTTTTTCATTCCACCATGTCAGAACTATTAATTGCTTTTTTGAAAATATATCAAATTTCATTTTTATTTTACACTCTTTATTTTATTTTAATTAATAACATAATTCTTATTATTACCTATCTATTATAGACCCTTTGAACATTTTATTTATTAAATTATTTTTCTTTAATTCTTCTATTCCATGTATTTATTGCATCTAATCTATAATCATATTCATATGTTTTTATATTGCATTTTTTGCATATTATATAATACTTAATACTTTTATGATATATTTCAAGCATTTCTGGTTTACTTCCACAAAATGGACATGGTTTTAGCACATCTAAATACATTTCTTCACCTTCTTTTTTTAATTCATAAATTTGCTTAATTCCTTTTATTTCTTCCATTAAAATAAAATTATTTTTATTTAAATATTTTTCAATTCTTTTTAATTGCTCTTTCTTTATGCTTTCTTTACTTACTATGCTTTCTTTTATAGTAATCAATTTTATTCTTTTTATTTCTAATTTTGTTTGTATTTCTATTAATTCTTCAATCTCATTTTGCTCTTTTTTATATTCCAATGTTGTAATATCACAAATTTTTGACAAATTTGATTTTATTTTGTAATTTATATTATTTAAGAATTTAATCTTAATATAATCATCATTTATATTTTATTATCTTCATTTTTAATTATAATGTTAAAATAAATATTAATGATATTGCAATTCCTATCACTAAACCTATACAAATATAAAATATTTTATCAAATAATTTCATTATTACCGCTCCTTTCTAACTTTTTACTAACTTTATTTTACAAATATAAAACTATGTTATTTTTGAAATATCTACACCTGTTTCATCTTTTAATATTTTTACTAATTCTCTTAATTCTACATTCTCTGATAATATACATTCATAATTATCAAGACATAAATCAATAAACCTTTCCTCTCTGTTTCTACCTTTTTCATCTATCTTTTTTGTAATATATGCATACTTATCATGTATTACCATTGTTGGTATACATAGCATTAAAATAAATGCTTTTCTTATTGCTTCATTTGTTACATCATCTTTTATTTTTTCAATTTCTTTGTTTGTTATCAATTTCTTTTTCTTTCTATTTTTCTTTATTCTATTAGACATTATTCTATTGTTATTTCCTTTATCTTCCTTCTCATTTTTATTTCTATTTCTTCATATAACTCTTTTTCATCTATTTTGTTTTCTTTTATGTAAAGTAAAATTGATATGATTATATCAGACATTTCTTCAATTATATTGCTTCTTAATTTAACATAGTCTGAATATCCTTTTGACCTTTCCATTTTTGTTATTGCTTTTATTAGCTCTGAACATTCTTCAACAACAAAAACTTTCATCATATCTTTTTCTTCACTATTGATAATTTTGTTTAAACTATCATTATATTTAGATATTAAATCAATCATTTTTATTCACTCCATGATTCATTATCTTCATCTTTCATTTCAATAATATCTTCAGTATCATCCTCTGTTGTTTCATTGCTTTCATTTTGTGTTTCTATATTATCAATATCATTTAATTCATTAGATACTTCTGCAGCTTCTTCTGTATTATCTTTTACATCCGCTATCTTTTCATATTTTCTTTCATCCCATTCAGCATCCTTTGGTTCAAACCACCAAGGGCAGTCATTACATGGAATTAATTCTTTACAATCTGTTTTATATCCACATCTAATAAATCCATCTTCATTTTTTATTGACCATGGAGTGTTTTTAAATTTATAGTTAAATAAATCACTATTTGTTTTTCTTGGATTTTCATCCATCCATTTATTCATATCATTTAAAAACAATTCTGGATCAGATATCATATATTCATTACAATCTTGAAAATTATATTTATCCATATTTTCATTTAAAAAACATTCTTGGCATGTTTCATACATTTTGCACATTCTTGATTTTTCTTTCATTATTGTTTTAAAATTTGTATTCATTTTGTTTTTCTCCTTTTATTGACAAAATTTAATAGACACTAATATCATCACTTTCTTTTATATCTTCTTCTAATAACCAATTTAATTTTTTCAAATCACATCTATCTGACAAAAAGTTACATCTTAAACATGCTACTTGCATACAATCTTTAATTTCACCATCTATTAAAGCAAAATTTCTATTTTTATTTAAAATCTCCTTTATTTCATCCTTATATTTTTCAATATTATTAAACATTTTCTGTTTCATCCAAATAACAATATAAATTAATTAAATATATAATATTATCTTTTATTTTTTCTTCCCATTTTTCAAATTCAAAATTTGCACCTTCAGCATATTCACATATCATATCATATATTGAAATTGTATGCTTTACCATCATACCTGCTATTGCTTCTGGTATTGTTTCATTTAATAAAATAGAGGATGATCTAAAATTGTGATAATCATCATTTGTTGCATACTCACTATGCTTTTCTTTTATTGTTTCACTTATTACTTCAAATATTTTTTCAACACTTTTTTCATAATTACTTTTATCTTCCATTTTCTTTAGTCCTCCAATATTCTAAACGGTTTTATTTTTAAGTTTTCTTTATTTATTTTTACTTCCCATTTTTGTTCTAAATATTTTACAATTTCTTTTCTTGTTTTAAATTCATATGAATCAATTAATAGTCTTTTTATTTTTTCACCATCAATATAAACTATTGATAATTTTCCACTATTTATTCTCTTCATAATGTTGGTGCTATATACAATAAGAACATAATTGATATACCTACAATACCACCTGTAATTATTTCTAAAAATTTTTTCATTTTCTTTGCCTTTCTATATTTATATTTTTTCTTATTTTGTTTTTCTACCCTATTTTTTCATACTTTTCGATATATTCCGCAACTATTTCTCCACATCCCATGTAAGCATTTCCTCAATGCTATGCGGTTCTTTGTCTTCCCATTTGATGAATGAAAACCATGGAATTAGGGGAAGCCTGCAAATTTCACCATTACCACACCACCATGCATAAACACCTTTTCCAGGCTTACTTGCATAAAAGTATAAGTCACCGTTCATATCTCTTACTATATACCCACTACTTAACGATTTACATAAATACATCTCTTTTTCTGTCAGCTTCAGTTTTGGTTCTTTGTACTCTTTCGCCAGCCATTTTAGCAATGAATAAGTACATGTTGAGTCTTCATCGTAAAGTTCACACTCTGAACAACCAGCGCTTTTACATGATATAGGTTTTCCGTCTTTCACGGCTCTATATTTTTTCTCAATCATTTCTTCATGATACTTTTCAAAATTTGTCATTCACTTGCCTCCTAAATTTTTAACTAACCTTTGTTCCTTATATTTATATTTTAACACATTATATAGTGTTTGTAAATAGATTTTTACTAAATATCTTTTAATTTTCACTCTCTATAGTATTTGTTTTTAATAAGTTTTTTGGCCTTCCTTCTAATGTTATTTCTGCATTTTTACTTTCTTTTTCAAAAATAAAATCTATTTTATAACTTCCTTTTTTTATTTCTTTTGTTTCTGTGTTTATAATATTTTCTTGCTTCTTTACTTTATAAATATGCAAATTATCATAGTTCATTAGCATATCCATTAAAATATCTTTTGTTTCATTTTCACTTTCAACAATTAAACTTAAATTTAATTTACTCATCTTTATTTCCTCCTAACTTATTAATTACAAAGTTTAATGCATTTCTTGTTTCTTCAACTATACCTTCATTATTTTCTAACGTCCATCTTAATTTCTTTATTGACAAAATACCTTCTTTTGTTTTTATTAAGTCTTTTTTGTATATTTCTTTTAAATCATTTACAATAAGCACAAAAATATATGATTCTATTTTGTCATACTTTCCTAATAATTTAAGTTTATTTGTTTTTATTCCTGTTTCTTCATGCAACTCTCTTTTTGCACAATCATATATTGTTTCATCTTTTTCTATATTTCCACCGATACCACACCATGTACCTTTTGCTGGTTCATTTTCTCTATTTAAAAGCAATATATTATCATTTTTATCAATTACAAAAATTAATGTGCAATTAGGCTCCATTTTCAACATTTCCCTCTTCTATATCATTTTCATTCATCAATGATGCAGCTTTTTCCAATGCGTCAAGGAACCCATCATCCTCAATTTCATTTATTAAACCTGCTTTTGATTTTTCAATATTAATTCTTTCCTTCATTATCTCGAGCTTTTGTTCTTCCATTCTTCTCTTCCAATCATATGGGTTATTATCCATATAATTCTCTAATTTATCATAAGCTTTTAATCTATCAGGGAACTTAATTGTTATACCACCTGAAGCATTTTGTGTTATCTCTTGTATTATTTGGCCATCTATTTTATCAAAGTCCTTTAAAACTATTTTATTTCCTCTTTTTTCAATATAATCAGTTATATCATAAAATGCCATTTTTGCATATCCGTTTAATATATCTTCTGCACTTATTGCTGCTTTATGATATAATCTTACTTTTAACCAAGCAATATAATCAATAACACATTGTTTATTTCTTACAAGCTTTGATATTGTTTTATTTGACATTGTTTTGTAGCCGGCTTTTATTGCAGCCATTTTAATATTAAAATCATTTATATAATACTCACTAAAAGCTACTTCTCTATCTGTCATTCCATCTATCATTTCTTCTCTTGAAAAATTTAAAAGCTCTTCCTCCGTGTATTGAGACACCTTTTTCATTTTAGGTGGCAAAACTTTCCCTCCCTTTATTCTTTCTTTATTTTTTCTTTAAAGTATCCTTTACTTACATTTTCTTTACTTTTCATTCTATTGAAAAAAGCATTTAATTTACATGAATTACAATTGTATTCCTCATTTATAAAAAATGATTTATGAAACTCTTTACATGCTTTACAATGCTCCCTTTTTTCATCATTTACATCCAATGTAAAAAATAATTGTAAAGTTATGGTTGTTTCTGATGATTTAATTGTTTTCCATACAACTTTATCAATATTTTTTGACATTACTTTTGATGATACCCATTTACATGAATTTAAATATGCTTTTTTTAAATCACCATATTCATTTACAAAATCTTTTTCATAAAATTTAACAAGAGCAAACATATTAGGCACTCCTTCTTTTTATTAATTTGGTATGGCTTCCTTTGCAAGTTTATCACATTCTTCATTATATATGTTGCCTGAATGCCCTTTTACTTTTATTAATTGAAAATCTATCAATTTATCAAACTTATTTATTTCAAGCCATAAATCTTTATTTAACACAGGAGTACCTTTACTTGTTGTCCAATTATTATTTAGCCATTTTTTTATCCATCTTTGATTTAATGCATTTACACAATATGAAGAATCTGAAAATATTCTTACATATAATTTTTGTTTTTCATTTTTTTCTTTTATTTTTTCAACATATTTTAATGCTTCAACTATTGCAGTAAGCTCCATTCTATTGTTGGTCGTTGATAGTTCACCACCACTAAAAGATTTTAACTTTTCTGTGCCATTTGTAACCACAAAAGACCAACCGCCTTTTCCAGGATTTCCTGAGCATGCACCGTCTGTATATATATCTAATTTTATTCCTTTTTTCATTTCTTTACACACCTTTTTTTCTATTTATAATAACAATATACACATACTTTTAAGAATAATTCATTTAACTTATGAGAATATATTGTTGCTAATATTAATTTTGATTTAAAACTTTTATCATACACCATACAATATTGTTTATTTTTAAAATATGATATTGCTGATATTTCTTTTTTCTTCTTCTTACATATCATATTCATTAATTCTTCAATATTATCAAGATCATTTTTAAAGTCATTTTGATATGATAAATTTTTGTTTTTTACAGGTTTCATATCATTGAATAATTTAATAAGTATTTTACTATTTTCTTTGTACCTACAATCTAATAATGGTACTTCATCAATATTTACATCTTTCATTATATTTCCCATTTTAATTGCACACCTTCTTCTTTTGCCTTTTTATTATTTATTATTTTTGTAATTTGTTTATTATATTTTAATATTCTTTTTCTTAATTCTTTTATTTGATATTTGTACAAACCTCCTTTATCCTTTAATTCTTTTGAATATTTTGTTAAAATACTTGAATCATATTTGTTAAACCCAGCATTGTTTTTATTGAATGATTCACCTATCTTCTTTTCTTCTTCAGTTTGACATTCATACAATAATAACAATGATTTCATTAAAGCTGAGTTGTTATGTAACAACATTTCTTTTATTTCATTTTCACTAAAATATTGTACTTCTATTATTTTCATTTTGAAAACCTTTAATATCAATAAAAGCCTATTTGTTGCACTTATTAAGTTTTCAACAAATAGGCTAAATAGGGATTTAAGAGATTTTAGGTTACATTTTATATTCTATTGATTAGATGTCCCAATCATCGTCATCATCTTCGTCGTCTTCCTCAACCTTCTTAGACTTTTTTGTAGTCTTTTTTGCAGATGCTTTCTTAGACTTTCTTGCAGGCTTCTTTACTTCCTCTTCTTCTTCTTCTTCTTCTTCTTCTTCTTCTTCATCATCGTCATCATCTTCTTCGTCATCAGAAGCCTTCTTAATTTTCTTTGCAGGTGCCTTTCTTGCTTTCTTTGTGGTTTTCTTTTCCTCTTCTTCATCTTCATCAGAATCATCATCAGAAGCCTTTGCCTTAAAAGCACCTTCAATCTTTCTTGCCGTAGCCCAATCTGGCATTGCGCCCATTAATTCCTTAAATGCTTCCTTTGCATCTTCATTTGAAAGTCCACAAATTACTCCATTAATTAATGCAATTGCATTAGGGAATCTTTTACCTGCATCTGTGAAAACTTCATTCTTGTTTCCACTCATAATTTCATTTACTACTTCACTTACTGTCCAATTCTTAGCCATTTTATACCTCTTTTCTTTTTCATTTTTTTAACCTTTATTTTATTTAAAGGTTTTTTAGATTTTTATTATTTTCTATATTAATAGTAACACATATAAATGCTTTTGTAAATAGTTTTCTTTATTTTTCTTCATATAAAAAATATTCTTTTACATTATCAATAAGCTTTTTAAATTCATCTATGTTTAAAATTGTAGCACCTTTTTCATAAATAAATTTTTCAAACCCTTCATCAAATACTGTAAATCTTTTTGCAACCACTATTTCATCATTTTTGTTCTTTGATATTACAAGTTGTTTATTTTGTGTAATATTGCATGTTGATATAATTTTAAACCCGTTTTCCATTTCATTCCTCCTCTGCTTTTTTCTTTTTTATTTCTTTTTTAAAATTTTTAATTTCAGCTTTTATTTTATTATATGCCATATTTCTCTTTGACAAAACCAAGTCAGAATTAATTGGTTCAATTAAAGAAGAATTATCAAAAATTTCTTTTATCTCTTCTTCTGTGGTTTTTATTATTTTTGAAATATTTTTTAAAGTTATATAGGATATTCCTTCTTTCAATTATTTTACCTCTTTTCAATATTTAATTTATTTTTCATTCTTCATCATCTTCTTCTTGTATTTCACCTGTACATAAAAGTTTTATTATTGTTTCTTTTTCTGTCAATAGATTAATATTATTCAACTCAACATAATCAACTTCTGAATTGAACTTTATATTTGATTCACCATCTCTATCTATTGACAAATTATTTAAATAGAAAGTACCTATTTCATATTTGTTTTTATTATTTACTTTAGCTATCAATCTTACATTACAATTTAAAAGTTGTAATAAATTTAAACAATTTACAAGTTCTGAATATGGTGCTTTAAATTTTAAATCAATTGACGTATTTCTTTTTACTGAATGACCGTCATATTGAGCTTCCAATAATACTTTTACTTTTTTCATTTTATTATTTCTCCATTTTCATTTTTTATACATGATACATTCAAACATATATCTTTTATTGATAATGTAATATTATATCCAACTTTTGTTTCAAATAAAAGCATACAATTATTTATTCCTATAAAACCTAAAAATTTATTATCATTTGTATATATTGACATCTTATTTGGTTCTTTTGTTTTTATTGCATATTTATTTCCTATTATTAATTTTCTTTTTAAATTTACTTTACTTTTATCAATATAATTTTTTAAATCATTTCTTATTAGCATATCTTCTGCCACTAAACTTTTCATTTTTTCTTTTCCTTTCATTTTCAAGCTCTTCATAAAACTTTTTTGTAGCTTTTTTAGAACTTGTTATTTTTTTTATTTTATCATTTTCAATACTTTCTTCATTTACATTTAATTCATTTAATATATTTGTTTCTTTATACTCTCCTATTTTTAAATATTTACTTAATTTCATTAAATCTTCAGGTCTTATAACAAAATATCTTTCATTTCTTTGTAAAAATTCTATAATGAATAATGGTATTTTGTTTTCAACTAAAGCATGATATTCAAGTTTATCAATATCATCTAAACTTATTCTATAGCTGTTTGAATCAGTTGATTTTAATTGAGCAATTATATGTTCATTTTGCCCATCCTCTTTAATTAGCCACCCAGCTCCTGACATAGGTGTAGCATCTAAACCATAACTTTTCATTACTTCTTTTTCATTTTTGTTATAAAATTTTCCATTTCTTTTCCCCATTTTTTATTTAAAGCTTTTCTCCTTTTTAAAATTTAAATATTTAACATTTTCTTAATTGGTGGGCCATCAGGGACTTGAACCCGGGACCTGCCGGTTATGAGCCGGATGCTCTGACCAACTGAGCTAATGGCCCTTATTAAAAAGTATGAATTGATAAAATAGAAGAACTTTATCACAATTAAATAAACTAATATTTTTAGAATGTAGCATATTTTATTATCAATTCATACTTTTAAATTGGCAGGGATAACAGGATTCGAACCTGTGAATCATGGAGTCAAATTCCATTGCCTTACCACTTGGCAATATCCCTAAATTTGCTGGCTATATTTTTGAAAGGATGTTAAGTTGTCGTTCATACATTCACAATCATATATCATAAAGGAGTAATCGGATTCGTTTTCAGTAATTGGAGGACAAAATGTAGCCAGCCAAAAATAAAGTCAAATACACATTAAGTAATTTGTGTATTTATTTTTCCTCTCTTAATTTATTTTTATTTATATTTTTATTCTAACATATTTTAGCTAAAATGTAAATAGTCAACATCAAATTTTATTCATTTTCTTTATCTTTTAAATTCATTAAAATATTTGCATCCAATTTTAAAGCATTCATTAATATTTTATCATTCTTATCTTTTATTCTTGCAATTAAATCAAAACCTGTGCTTGATTCAAAATCATAAAAATATTGATAATATCTTGTTTCTTTAAATTCTTCCGGATATTTATTTTTTAAGTAAATAAGTTGTTGTGCATTAGCATTATAATTTGCATCTGATGTTATACTATTATCAAGTTCATAATATAAGTAACTATGAAGTAAGATCCATCTTTGAATCATTTCTATTTTTTCAACTTCATTAAAATATGGATTTTTAAATTTCATTTTTTAGCATTCCTTTCGTTGTCTGTTGGTTTTCATTTTTTTTTTTTTTTTTTTTTTTTTTTTTTTTAATATACAGTAAACTGTTATTTATAACAGTAAATAATAAATTAATAACAAATAATATTTAATATTTAACTATTGATAATATTCTACCACTAAATATATTTAATACAGATACATTTCCGTGTTTTTTAACATCCTGATTTAATTTACTTTTATCAATTATGAATTCTATTTGTGAACCATCTAATGATGTTTTGTTATCACCTATTGTATGTATGTCAGCTTTTTGATCTGCTTTAATTACATTAAAACTTTTATTTGTATCAAGTGTAATTTTAAATTTATCTCCTACTTTTCCATATGCTGAGCCGAGAGCTACACAATAATAATTATCTATTTTCAATAACCCATTTTCATCTACTTTTGCTTTTCTTGTAAGTTCATATTGTAGTGAACTCCTATCTGTTATTGCTGTATATGGCATCCAACTTTTAAAATCTGATATATTTAAATTTATTTTACTTGTCACTTTATTATCAATAACACCTGTTTGTTTTTCATATAATTTTACTTTTTTATTTAACTCATTTACTTCATTTTCTTTTTCATTTTTATATTGAGAAAATTCTATGTTTTTATTGTTTATTTCATTGTTTTTTCTTTTTAATTTATCATTTAAATTTTCTATCATTATCTCTTGTTCTACTATTTTTTCATCTAATTTTTTTATTTTTTTATCATATATGTTACAAAATAATCCTGTTAAAAACATTAAAATTATCAATAATATTGTTAACATATATATATATCTTTTTGTCTTTTTTAGTTTTTCTTCTTTCTTTTTTAATATTTTTCTCATTTCTACATTATAACTACTTTTAAAATTGCTTAAATTACTCATATATTCCTCCTATTTTTCTAACTTTAAATTACGTAAGCTTTTTGGTAAAAAACCATATTTACTTATGCAAATTGCGTCAGCTATATCATCATCTCCTTTCGTATCTATACCTAAATTATTTTTAACATATTCCAAAGTTTCTATTTTGTTATCTGTGATTGTTTTGTATTTTCCTTTATTTTTTCCTTTTGTTATAAGTACTTGTTTCTTTTTTCCTTTTGAACTACCTACTATTTTACTTTTCCAACTTCTTGTGTCCACAGAATAAACATTAATATTATATTCGTGTGCTAAATCAATAATATTGATAATTAGACCTGCTGTTGATTTGATATAATCAACGTTTAAAAATCCTTGGCTTCTTAGTCTTATTCTTTCAACTATAATGATTATTTTATTAGGATCAGATTTTACTTCTGATAAACTTTCTTCTATTAATTGTCTAATATTATTGATAATATATTTTCTTTTATCTGAGTTTATCTCAGAGGCTTGTGGTGATATATTGCCATATTTTATTATCTTATTATTTTTGCAAATTGACCAACCTGTATTTTTGTATGATTGATCTATACCTATACATATTTTACTTATCTTATTTCACCCCATTTTATTTATTGAAAATAATCTAAAATTTTTCTAACTTCTTTAGCATGTTCTTTGCATAAATACCATTTCTTTATTTGTTTCTTTGGTCTACCACAACCTTTTTCTGTTCTGTTTGGTACTCTTTTTGTAAACTCTATCTCTATATTTGCAAGTTTATTGCAACAATCACATTGATCAAATATAGTACTATCTCTTACTATTTTATCATTTGCTCTTCTAACTGTAATTGTTTCATATTTAGGAGTCACTCTTGTCATTGATCTATCCTTTTACATTTCTTCAAATTAAAACATGCACTTTTCATTGAACATTCACAAGCTCTTTTTGCTTTTGCATTTTTACAAATTCTTTGAGGTAAATCTCCTGAATCTAAAAACTCTTCCTTTGCTTCTTGTACATCAATTAATCTTGAAATATATGGAAGAACTTCATGATAATTAAACTTTACTCTATATGTCATAAATTCTTGACTATTCTTATCTTCTATTAATATGATACCATTTTCAATACCTGTTAAAAACATGTAAAGTTGTATTTGTTTTCTTGCACTCGGGTGTGGATTAATTGATTTTATTGCTGACTGATATGCATAAGTATTCATTGACTTATACTCCATTATATATGTTATACCATCAATTTCTACTATGCTATCAGGTGTATAGTAAATTTCATATTTTTCATTAAAACTTCTTGCTTCATTTTTTATTAACTTAACACTATTTCCTTTTTCACCTGATAATTTTTCAATCATATTTTGCCATTTTTCATGTATTGATGTTCCTGCTGCAAATATTTGTAAAGCTTTTACAGGCAATTCTTCCCCTTGATCCATTTCAAATAATAAAGAAAGCACCTGCTCTCTTAAACAAAAATGGTTGTCTGAATCAATAATTGCTGATGCATGTAAGCCTTGTCTTTTTTCATCAAGATGTCTTGCATTTCTCATCAATACAAATAATTTTGAAAACTTTTGCTTTATTATCATATCATTAATACTTTTATCATTTAAACTTCCATTTTTTGCTTTTCTTAAATTGTCATTAAAACTCATTTACTTTCACCTTTTACCTTTTTTATATTTTTTAAACATATAATCATATAAAACTACATTATCATTATTTCTTTTTAATTTAATTTCTTTCTTTTCATTATGTATATCTATAATATATTTATTATATTTTATACAATCCATATGACAATGTAAATATCTTGCTTTGCAGTTTTTACATGGAGACTTATTTTTATAGTTCTCAGGTTTATTGAAAATATTCAACATTATCCTTCTTTCTTTTCTTTTTGCTTCCTTCTATTCTCAGCCATTATCTCTTTTCTTATTGTCAACACATCATCATAACTTACATATCCTCTATCAAAAATCATTGGTATTTCACATTCACCAAATGGATTACAAATTTTTGATTTTTGTACTTTACATTTTGTAATAATACCTATTTTTTGATTATCCGAACTATTTCTTGGGTCTTTATTTGGGACTTCTATCCAAGCTCTTCTACCTACTTGAACTCTAACACTACAATAAAATTTTAATGCCTTTCCACCAGGTGTATCAGTTTTTTCACCAAACATTAATGCATTCATTTTATCTCTTATTTGATTAATAAACACTATTGTTGTATTTGACTTTTCTACTTCTCTTTCAAGCACAGGTAATGCTTTATTTAAGAGCCTTGCTACTCCACCAATTCTATGTTCATTTTCAAGACTTTTATCTACTTTATCATAATCTTCTTTTGGCATTAAAGCTGGCACAGAGTCTACAACTATTAATGGGATTCCTACTTTTGTAAATTCCATTACTCTATCAAGAGCATCTTCACCATATCTCGGTCTATAGACTAATAATTGTTTCGGTTTATTACCAAATACTTTTGCTCTACTTGCATCAAATGTACCTTCAGCTGCAACATATAAAGCCATATCACATAAACTACAAAGGTGTAAACCTAAACTTGTTTTACCACTTGATTCCGGGCCATAAATTTCCATAATTCTTCCTTTTGGAATTCCACCACCAAGTATATAATCTAAGTCTTCTATATTTGTGCTAATTCTTGGTATATTCATATTTGCTTTTTTTGACCCTAAACTATAGATTGATCCTTCACCATTTTTATCTTCTATTTTTTTACATAATTTCATTATTTCAAGTCTTTTTTTATCTTCCATTTACTAATCCTTTCACTAAATTACTAAATTGTTACTATATAATTATAACACATTTTTATTAAAATGTATATATAAAAAAAATAAGCCTCTGAATGAACTTTCTATCTTTTATTAGGTTTTTATAGACAATGTCTACTTAAAGCTAATACAGGTTCACTCAGAAGCTTCTGCTTATATTATTAAACTCTACCCTCTACCATATAGAGCACTATTATATTTTTGACATCTACCAAAATATATTTTTTTATCAAACTCTAATGCTCCACTTTCTTTTAATGCTTCTAAAACTCTTTTGTTTACAACTCTTCTATATGGTTCCATTCTGTCGTAAAAATCATCATAGTCTTTAAATTTACCATTTTTGTTTCTTTCTTCTTCTATATATTGAGCAGCTTTTAAACCGACATTTTTTATTGTAGAAGTTCCTTCTCTTATGCAAACATCTCCATCTATTTTTGTTATCTTATGGTATGCTGCTCCATTTACATGAGGAAGTAAAATAACACAACCGTCTTTTACAGCTTTTGAACTTAATCTTGGTACATCTTTTTCATTTGCATACTTTAATGTAACATACCAAAATTGTGTATTATAATAAACTTTGTAAAACATTTGTTCTATTGAAATTAATGCATATCCGACAGCATGACCTTTATTAAATGAATATACTAAAAGTTTATTAAAAATTTCCCTTGCTTCTTTTTCTTTTATTCCTTTTTTGCTTGCACCTTCAACAAATTTATTTGTGAGTTTTTCTTCCTCTTGCATTTTTATTTCAAGTGCTTTTTCTGTCATTCCTGAACCTGACTTTAAAAATTTCATTACCTTATCAGCTTCAGCCCATGTCATTCCACCAAGCTCAGTACATACTTTCATAATCTGCTCTTGATAAACGAATGTACCATAAGTATCATCTGCATATTGAAAAAATATATTATCTTTATGATTTTTTTCTTTTATACCATTTCTTACATTTTTCTTTTCATTTGCATATTCTTCCACCATGCCTAATGATAATGGACCTGGTCTATTTAATGCACTTGCAGCAATTACATCTTGATAGCAATCACATTCAATTTCTTTTAGTATATTTTTTGCACCTTTTGCTTCAAATTGAAAAATACCATCTGTATTTGCTTTTCCGAATTCTTCATATATTTTTTCATCATTTAATAAATCATAATTAAAATAATGATCACTATCAGTTATATCTCTTAATTCTTTCATAATGCTCATTGTTCTAAGACCAAGCATATCAAATTTAATTACATTAATATTTTCAATATCAACAAGATCATATGTAGTTGTGTACATATCTTTTGCTCTTCTTACTATTGAGGTATAATTTAATATGTTTGATCCTGAAATTGCAACACCAGCTGCATGAGTGCCAAAGAATCTTACTTTCTTATATAACTTACTAAAATGTTTTACAATATCATCATATTTGTTATTATAATATTTTATTTCTTCATCATATTGAGCTTCATCATAATTAAATGAAGATGTTTCTTCATCTATATATTCTTTCACTTTATTCTTTATTGCTTTTTGAATTGATATAGTTGTTTTATCTTTTTCACTTTTTTCAGGATCATCTTTATCAGCAAGTTTTAATCCGCAAATTTTGAATAAATCATTTAACAAATTATCTACTTTATATAATCCATATGAACATATTCTTGCTGCTTTACTTTCATACTTATTTACAAGATATTCAATGACCTCTCCTCTTCTGCTTGTTTCAAAGTCCATATCGATATCTGGAAACTTTTTCTTATCTTTTCTCAAGAATCTTCTAAAGTCTAAATCAAAAATTATACTATCTACATCTGTAATACCAAGAGCATAAGCAACTAAACTATTGCAAACCGACCCTCTTCCAGGTCCAACCTCAATACCAGAATCTCTTGCATATTGTACATAGTCTTGAACCATTAAAAAATAATCTTCAAAACCATGATACTTTATTACTCCAAATTCTTCTTTACATCTATCGAGATATTGTTTATTATACTTTCCTCTTTTCTTTAGACCTTTAATTATATTTAATTTTAATAATTTTGTACTATTTATATTTTCATTAAAAACTGGTAAAGCTAATGGTAATTTTTCAAGAATTTCATCATCTACTTTTGAAGATATTTCATCTAAATTTTTTATGCATGTCTTTGCAAATTTCTTTGCTTCTATTTCATCTACAAATAATTCACTATCATCACCATGCATTTTTACAAATCTTTTTATCAATTCTTTTTTTGTTGGCATATATCTTTCTTCATATTGAGCACCAAAATCTTTATGACCTGCAATATCATGCATTTTTAAATATGTATCAAAATCATCTTTATTTATATAATGCGAATCTGATGTCAATATACATTTTATTTTTAATTTTTTTGCCAACTGCATTAATTTAATATTTACAGCTTCCTGTAACCCTTTTTCTGTCAACTTATAAGGTTGAATCTCTATATAATAGTCATCACCAAAAACATCTTTAAATCTTTTTGCAACATTATATGCTACATCATCTTTTCCTTTTGAAATTAAAGTTGAAATAGCTCCACCTATACAAGCTGATGTACAAATCAATCCTTCATGATTTTTTTCAAGCATATCAAAATCAATTATTGCTTTGTAATAAAAATTATCAAAATTTGCTTTTGTTACCAATTCATTAAGAACTCTATACCCTTTTAAATTTTTTATATATAAACATAAATGATATGATGTTCTTGTTTGTTTAAACTTTGGCATAAAATAAACTTCACAACCCATTATTGGCTTTACACCATTTTCTTTACATGAAAAATAATGAGTAACTAAACCTGACATATTGCCATGGTCTGATATGCCAAGAGCATCATATCCTATTTCTTTTGCATATTTAGCAACTTCACTTGTTTTACCAAATCCATCAAATGTACTAAATTCTGTATGTCTATGCAAATCAAGCATTTTCTTTCCACCTCTTTGTAAATTTTTTAGACCATTCAGGTGTTTTTATATTCCAAATTATAGAGTCATATTTTTTTCTTCTATACATTATCTCTTTCATTATCAAAATAAGATACTCAAGTTCTTGCTTATCATATAACATCTTACATATATTTTCTAATTCATTTTCACTTGTATCATTATCCAAATCATCAAATACAATTGGCAACAAATATTTACATGCTTGATACTTAAATGATGAATAATCTAAATCATTATTTGTTTCAATTGGCTCACAAGTGTTTGACATTTCTTTAAGCATATTGTAATGATTTGAATATACATGCATACTTGTGGGATTATGCTCATACCATCCTAATTTAAGATTTAAAGTATTTGCTATAACTTGTTGTAAATTTGTAAACATAAATATATCATACGGTAATCCCCAGATTATATCATTACTTCTCATTGTTGTTATTGCATTCAACTTTTCATTTCTTACTATAAATTGAATGCTTAATGTACATGGTACATCTTTTGTATCTATATAAAAATCATTATTATATATTGATAATACAGCTTGTCTTGAATCTTTATCATTTTTAAGTTTGTTTATAATTTTTTTTATCATTGGAGCTATTCTTTTACCGTATGCTCCGTATAAAGACTTACCATTGTCAGAATAATTTATAATATTATTATTAAATTTACTAAAATATTTTACTTCTTTTGTTTCATTAAATAGCATTAAACTTTCTACCAAAGCATAAATTAGATTAAATTTTCTACTTTCATTGTATGCAAGATTATTTTTAGGATTTAATAATCTAATTTTTGGAGCTAATATCTCTTTTGTTTCAATACCTTTTGGATATACTTTTTCACCATTTATTAATAATTCTCTACCCAATGTCTTATATATTTCAGCAACACTATTTACTTCAATATACATACTTTTCCTCCTTATTTTAATATTTTTTCTATTTCTTTTATTATTTCTTCACCTTTATAATTTTCGTCATAATTTAATTGATTTTTTATACTTTTTAAACATTTTTCAAAATCTTCTTCATATTCAATATTTTTTACATTTTTAATCAATTCTATACCATAATCTTTATGAAAAAATGGTACAACATCATTATTTAAAGCTTCTATATATTTTGATGTTACCCACCCTTCATTTGATGGCATACATAAAGTATATTTTGCTCTTCTAAAAACTTTTATAAATTCATCATAATCTAAAACACCTTTATATTGTTTACCTAATTTTTTAACATTTTCCTCTTTTAACCTACCATATACCTGTACTTTATTTTCACCAAAAAAACTTGTTGCTATTTTTACATAATTTATGATATACTTTTCCCTATCATATATAACACTACTGGATGTAGATATGACCACTGAAAGATCTTTATCTATTTTTGGTGGTTTTATATTACTCATTATCATTAATCTCTCTAAAGGAAGATAATGTGTTCTAAATAATTTTGCATTTTCAAAAGATTGTAGGTATACAACATAACTATTTGATAAAGCATATATTTTTTCAGGACATTTATTAAGTTGTACATTTTGCATTAAACATCTTGGATCTGTACTAAACATATACCATTTTGTTTTATTTTTCTTAGTTAAATATTTGCATAATCTATCATCTTTATTATAAACACCTGCAAATATCAAACCACAATCAAACTCATTACCATTTAATGCTTCTATTGTGTCAACATACGTTACATTACTATATTTTTTAATTCCACTATCACAATCACCTAACATATAAAACTCTACATCACTAAAATTTTTGAATAACAAATCAAAAAACAAATATGCATCTAACCCACCATTCATATTGTTTCTTTTTGCCTCTTTACTATCTCTATCAAAAATTAATTTTTGACCTGCTTTTCCAACAAATACTTTTTTATGCATTTGCTTCAATCCTTTCTCTAAGCTCATTTGAGCTAAGCCCATGTTTTCTCTTATTGTAAATAATATCAATACCAAGATCAATACATTCTTTTTTGCCGGTGAAATCTTTTCCTTTGTAATCTTCCCCTACAAATCTCATGTTTATTGGTAATGTTTTTAAAGCTAACAATAAGTCATCTTCTCCATCAAGAGGTATTACTTCATCGACTGACCTATGTGATACTACTTGACAATATCTTTCAAAAGAAGATTGAATTGGCTTATTCTTAAATGGCCTATCTTTTGTTGGATCTATAATTATTCCTACATATAAGTAGTCACAATACATTTTACATTCATCTAACATTACAACATGTCCTGCATGTAGTAGATCGCCTACAACAGATGTAAATCCTACTTTTTTATTTTCCAAGGAGCTCTTTAATTTGTTTTCCATTATATTCCTCCAGAATTGCAATCAATTTATTTACATTTTGTAATTGATCTTTATTATATCTTATAAGTCTTACAATATAATGATATGTTAAAGCTACCATTGCAAAAGCTACTTTTTTACCATACCTAACTTTTACATCTTTATAATATCTTTTTATATAAGACTTACTAATCTTCTTTTCTGATATGCCAAAAATATTTTCGTAACCTAAAAATGACATATACATTTTTGCTAAGTCCATTATATAAGTACTACAAAATATATTAAATTCTGAGTCAAGATATACAAGCCCATCTTTTGAATATAATATGTTGCTCATTATCATGTCACCATGTGACATTGACTTATTTTCGTATAATGTACCTGAAACTGATCTTATTAATCTTTTTGCTTTATCAACAAGCTTAACATCATTTAATTCATAGTATTCTTCTTTATCATTATTTACATTCAAATCTAACTTATGAAATAAATCTTCAATGTCAATTCCAATTGCAAAATTATCTTTATTTTTTAACTTATTTATATCCTTAAAAAATAACTTTGAAAACAAATCATAATTACCATTGGCTACCAAATCAATTAGCGGTTTACCGTCAACATACTCTAAATACATTTTATCATATAAGCTTGATATTATCTTTTGTGATTTTATATCTTTTGGCTTAAATTTTTCAAAATTTTTCATACTTGCTCTTTTATGAAAATCTGCAAACTTTAAAACATATTCACCAAACCTATATACTTTTTTACCACTTTTACCTGTGTTAAATTCTTCAAGTTCTGATTCTTTAAACCCTTTCACATTCATACATCTATCATCAATGTAAAAATCTGCTATTGGTTTGCCAAAAACTAATTCACTATATTTAACATTATTTTCTTTAAGCCATTCTTTTAATATGCTTTCATTTTTTTCAATAGCTTTTTCTATATCACCATCACAAGATACCATACCTCTTGAAGTATATAATACTATTTTATTTCCCGAATCATATAATTTATTTATTTTCTCAATGACTTCTGCATCTGGAACCGAATTCTTATATTCTCTATTATTTGTATGGCATATAGTGTCATCTACATCAAATACAAATGTAAGATTTTCATTTTTATTCTTCATTTAACTCTTCCTTTTCTATAACCTTTAAAATGTAATCTAAATTTTCTTCTATTGTTTTATTTGTTGATACAATTACATATCTTAAACCGCTTTTTTGAATATAGTCTAAAAATTTAAATTGTATTCCTTCAAGACCATACTCTTTTTGAACATTTGGTAATTCTTCTTTTGAGTTATTTAGTCTACCTTCTATGTTTTCTATGCTTGAATATGTAAAAATAATCAAAGGATTCATTTCTTTTATTTTTTCAAGATATTTAAAATACATCTTTTCATTTTTTCTTTTGTATATGTCATTATATACAATTGATGAAATAATTCCTCTGTCTAAAACCCAATGCTTATAATCAGTGGCTTCATTTAATCTTTTTATTAAAGTGCTTTTACCTGTCTTGTCAGCACCTTCAAAAATAATAAACATATTTACCCCTCATTCTTTACCCTTTCAAAATTTTCATCTATCTTTTCTTCTATGCTTTTATATATTTCTTCATATGTCATGCCTGAACTCATTGCTACATTCATAAGAACTATAAAGCAATCTGCAATTTCATTTCTCTTCTCTTTAAAGTCAAACTTTTTATTTCTATAATTTTTCCACCTCTTGTCAGACTCAAGAACTTCACCAAGTTCAGACAATAATTGAAGCATATGATATTTAAAAAGATATATATTATCTTCTGGAAGTACTACATTTTCAATATCATATTTTTCATTTCTTAATAAATTGTTTTGAAATTCAATTTGTTTTTTATAAAGGCTTTTCACTATTCATCATCCTCATCATAGTCTTCTTCATATTCATTTTCCATTTCTTCAATGTACTCATTATAATATGACATAAATTTTTTCTTTGTTATTTTACCAAAATCTTCAAAACTATCTACTTCATGATATTCAAAAAAGTCATCTTCATCAACATCATTTTCATCTAAAAACTCTTCCATATCTTCTATTGTCATATAATTTTTCTTTGTCTTACTTTTCTTCTTTTTATCATCAACACCTGGCATATCTTCATCAAGTTCCTTAAATTTTTTCTTTCTACTTTTCTTTACTTCTTCTTCATCAAAGTCTTCTTCATCAATATCATCAAAATCTTGATCTTTAGCATATTCATCAGGTAATGCAAAAGCTTTATCCAAAATCTTAAGAACTGCAGACTTTGTATATGGCTTTGCTTTTGTATTCCTAAACTTCTCCTTATCCATAGGTATTACTGAATAAGTTGTATTTTGTTGCTTACCTGATTTTGACAAAACATAATCTCTATCCATAATTGTTCCATAATTTTCATACATTGATAAAAGATTTGAGACAGGAGTGCAATTGTTTACTGCAAATAGCATTATTTCAACCCTCTTTGTATCAAAATTATATATTGACCAAGCATATAATATTCTTGTTCTTAAACTTTCTTCTCCACATAATGGACAAGTTTTTCCAAGCTCCTCTTGGCATATTGTATTTACACCTTTTTCAAATGAATCATGAAAAGTAAATTGATAGCCTTCACTAAATTCTTGCAAAAATCTTACTCTCACCTTACTATCATTTCTTACATAAAGTATCTTTTCTTTATTGCTTCCAGACTTAGCTACGCTTGTTTTAATAGAGTCGATAATGCCCATTACAATACCTCCTGTAATTCATTAAAATTATTTTTTATTTTATACATTTCTTTACTTGTCATATCACCCATATCTTTTATATTCTTTGGATATGGGAATCTTACAACATCAAAGTATCTTTTTAAATGCCTTGTCCCTTTTATGCCACACTCATCATTATCAAGTGCTGATATTATTTTTTTAACACCTTGAGATTTTAACTTAACAATTTGTCTATCTGTAATTTTCCAACCAAGTATTGCAGCAACTTTTTTTATTCCTAATTGCTTAGCTTTCATCATATCAAAATATCCTTCAACAAGCATTACAACTTCTGAATCCTTATAATTTCCAGCCAATGTTGTTCTTCTCCTAAAACCTTTATTATAAAGATATTTTCTTTGCTTTGCTACAACAGGATCAAAAGTTCTACATACCCATCCTTTAAACTTTCCATTATCTAAAATTGGGAAAATTATTTGATACACATCTTTATATGTATTTTTTGCACCAAATGAATTTAAAGTACTTTTCCTATATCCTCTATATATCATATAATCAAGTGCTTCATTATCTTCATTTGTCCAGTCTACTTTTTTTAGTCCGCCATAATAATCTTTTGCTTCCAATAAGCATTGCCTATAATAAGCAAGATCTTTCTTTTGAACTCCTTTCCTAATTATTGCACCATTTTCTTCTTTTTTTAATTCATCTCTTACTAACTTATTATATGACATCAACATTTTTAATTCATTTGTTTCACCTTTTAACATTTGCATTTTTTTATAAAATTTAAATGCATCTCCACCTTCCTGGCAACCGAAGCAAAACCAAAAATCTTTTTCAATGTCAATTTTTAAACTTGGATTTACATCACCATGAAAAGGACAAATTATTTTTTCATCATATTGAATGCCATAATAATCTAATACTTTTAAAAGTTTGCTCATACTATTCTTCCATTTGCTTCACTTTTAAATACTCGTTTTCTTTTATGTTATAACAATCATTAATTTTTACTAAATCTATCCCACCTATTTCATACAAATTTTGTAATTTTTTTGTATTTACTTTTTCTTTTATATCAAGGCAACTTATAATGTCTTTTAATTTAACACCTTTTAATTTCATTATTTTTACAAATCTATCAAAATCAATTATTTCCACTTCCTTTTCCAATATTTCACTTTTTTGATCTTTTGTTATTTTTTTCTTTATTTTCTCAACATTATATTCAACTCTACCTGACCTAATTTTATTTATTTTAAATCTTTTATCATTTCCATACATTGCATCATATGAACTTATATCATTTTTATTCATAAAATCAATTATTTCTTCTTTTACATCTTTTAATTCATTTTCACATGCATTTAATTCATCTTGTAAGTCCAATAGTCTTTTTGTTTTCTTATTTAATATTAATTCACTCTTTTTATCTATCTCCTTCATTTTCTTCAATTCCCCATTCATCTAATTCTTCATTCTCTAACTTCTCTTCATTTACTCTACCTTCATCCTCTTCTACAATATCAATTCCTTTAAATGCACTCATTACAAACTTTGGCCAAAATCCTTTATTATTTACCCATTGAACTAATACTTTATCAACAAAATGCTTTTGTCCATTTTTTGTCTGCACTTCTATTCTGGTTGCCCCAATTCTTGTTACTTTACCGGAATACATCTTAGCATCATTCTCATACATTCTAAATGCAATAAGATCTCCTACTTTAAGATTTTCAATAAATTCATTGTGCTTTTTCATTTTTACTCTTATTCTTCTCCTCTCTATTCTTCCTTATTTTGCTTAGATATTTCTTTGCATTGGTTTTTAATATAAGTAAATAAAAAGTCCCATAGAAGCTTTATTAGAGCTTACATGGGACATAGTTATTACATACTTATATTACATATTTTGACTATTTCCTTCTAAGCTCAAAACTAAAACTTTAAATTATAAATTAATTATAACACATAAGTTAAAATTTGTAAACTACTTTTTAAAAATTATTTTTTCATCATCTAATCTTAAATCTAAAGCAAAATTCACATATTTATAAACCTTCATCCACTCTTCTTTTGATATGCCTCCACAATCATATTTTTCTTGCAAATTATAATAACACTGCTTTAAATACCTTTCATTATGCCAACCTTCAAATAACACCATTGTTAGATTACTATTATTAAACTTATCAATTCCACTAATAAGATTGTCAATAAAATTACTTATAGAATTTTCTCCTACTTTGTACCCTCTATTTTTCATTTCATTTACTACTAACATTGTATAGTGATTAAAATTATTATAATGATACTCTAATACTTTATTTACAAGCAAATGATTTGGTGTACCTTTGTTTGCTATATTCTTAGCTATACAACAACACTCACGCCACTGTGAAACAAGCTGTTTCATTGGTAAAACTTTAATTAAATCTACATGCCATAATCTCATTACTAACCTCTTTTCTCCTAATTTTCAACTAATACTTATCATCTATTCCTTATATTTATATTCTAACATAATATAATGTGTTTGTAAATAAAAACTTAAAAAATAAAGCAGAGAAATTAAATCCCTGCTTTAAAATAAATCATTTTCACATTAATCTTTATAGCTAAACTCTTCACATTCTTTTTCTTTATATTTTGTATGAAGCATATTGTCTATATATCTAATATGATGCCAGCTCCAGTCACTATTTTCAAAATCTTGAATATACCTCTTACATTTTATGATTTCTCTTGTCACAGGCTCCAATTCTTTTCTTAACATATGTGATTCATGTAAAAACTCATTCATTGTAAGAATATTTGCTATTTCAGCAATTGTGGCATACTTTTCAGTTTCATGCTCCAAATATGACTCAAGCATTTCCTTTACTGTATTTGACATTTTTGGCTTTTCAAGCTTATCCCAGTCAGGCATAACTTTTTCACCAAACATATCAATACAATAATGCTCTAACTTCATTTTTGATTCATTATCTTTTCTTGAAAAATATCTATGTAATCTTTTAAACCCTTGTAAGCCTAACTTATGTGAATCTAAGCTTGCATTCTCATGAAAATCACATCCAATGGCAAAAGCATTAATTGCTCTCATTAATTGCTCATGTGGTAACTTTTCATTTGCACCTATTCTTCTTTCATCCATCTTTTCCTCCCATTCATTTTCATCATCTTCTTTATGATGTTCATAATGGTCTTTCTTTTCCTTTTCATCATCCTCTTTTACAACAGTTGGTCTTAAAGGAGAATTATTTTTTGCCTCATTTTGCTTTGTAAGATTATAGTATCTCATTCCCATTTAATCCACCTCATACTTACTTAATATTTTATCAATCTTTTGTTCAATGCTTTTTAATCTTGCTTCATTTTTCTCCTGCTCTTCAATATGACCTTCATTTAAGCTCATATTAAAAAGACTTGTGGTAATAGAGAATAAAGCAAGCATATCAAATACTTCTAAGCTATTCTTCATCATGCTAATTTGACAACCACAATATTTGCATTAGTCAAATTTGCCTGAACTCCATTATTTATGACAGTCAAATCAACATCATTTTTTACACAATTGCAAGAATTTAACACCTGCACAATTGTTGCAAACTTTAAATTTACAATTGCTGTATTTACTGTCACTGTAGCTGTTGCTTCCGCTGATGGCACCAGAACTCCATTATTTGTAAGTTGCATTGTAAGTGTACCACCAGCTGTGTCTACTGATGAAGCATCTGCATTAAACTCAACAAGATATATTCCTGGCTTATTTAATGACACAGTACCTCCACCAGCTGCATGGGAAATTGAACAACCTGTAAATGGTGAATTATTATTAAACACAACAACACTTTGTGCATTCACTGTCTGTGATGCTCTTGTAAAAGCATTCAAAGCACTCTTTTGATATCTTATATCACAAGTCATTTTTGTACCTCCTATAACAAAAAAAGGCAGATGACATTACATCACCCGCCTAAAAATTAAATGATGTAACTATACATTAAAAATATTCACTTTAGCATCCGCAACCGCATCCACAATCACGACCATATCCAAAGAATCTATTATTTGCAGATTCATATGGGCTGCATGTAATATAAGCTGGTCTACTGCACGGTCTAAGCTCATCAACTAAATTTGCTGTCTGTGCTTGCTGGGAAAGCTGGAAGTTTGCAGTCATAAGCTCTCTATCTCTTGCTTCAAGCCTATCTCTAAGATCCTGCATTGTATTTGCATTAATTAAAGCTCTTGTTGCTTCGCCTTCTGCATGAATTGCTGTAGTTATATCACAAGTATTCTTAGCTGCTTCATATCTTACAGCATCAATATTTCTGTTTGTGTCACAGCAGCAATTCTGCATTTGGTAACCAAGATTTGTTATGCCTGAATTTAATGTGCTAAATCCCTGGCACATATCTCTCTGTATGCCATTAAAACCCTGGAGCATTGTGGTATTTTGTGCATAAAATCCATCACAAAGACCATTCTGTACCCCTCTTATACCATTCTCAATTTGATTGAAATTAAATCCATCACAAAGCTCTGCTCTTGTAAGACCTGCTTGATATGCATCATTTCTTCCTCCAAAACCAAAGCCATTTCCACCCCATGCTAAAAGAATGAAAAGTAAAAATACCCATGTCCATGTTCCACCACCAAAATTACCATTGTTGCCACAAACATCATACACAGGTGTAGCTCCCATCATTTCTCCTGCCATTTTTTACCTCCTAAAAAAGATGAAAAAAGAAATAATTTATATTTATTAAATTGCACAATTTAATCAAAGTTTTATGCCCATACCTTTCGCCATATTTAAAAGCCCATCAAAATCTACCCCTACTTGCTTGCTTAAATTCATCACTATTTGTTTTATTTCTTCTTCACTTTTACCATTAGTCATCTCCATTGCTCTTTCCATAGCAGGATTCCCCTGAAACATTTGTGACATCATTGCTTGCGGATTCTGAGCTTTTGACAGCTGTGAAAGAATTTGTAAAGGATTGAACATATCTTACAACCTCACTTTCAAGTTTATTTATCTTACCCTCAAGAACATTTATTTTATTTCTTAATTCATTCTCAATTTCATTAGCACCTTGATTAGCTTGATTGCTCTGCTGCATATTCATTGGGTTAACAAGTTCATAAGTTCTAATTGAAGCTGTGCCGTCCATATTTATTTGCTTTGTATATATTTTTCCACTTGCATAATCTGGGAATATAAAAACAGATCCATCAAGATCTATCATGCTTGCTTTAGCTTCATCAAAACTTGTTACAGGTCTACCTTTTAAAACTAAATTGTTTTGTTGAGATTGCTGATTATTTCCAAAGAATTGATTCTCCATTGATTGCAATCTATTTTGCTGACTTAACATAGGATTCTGCATATATGGATTTCCCATATAATAATTTGGATAATTATAATTTGCCAAAATAAAAAATCCTCCTTTCGTTTTGTATATTTTAATTTTAACAAAACAAAAAGAGGACTTAATAACCTTTAAATATTAAATTTTAAATCTTTTTATAACTCATATAAATAATCAGCTATCATTTGCAATTTTATTGGCATCAATTCATATTGTTCAAGTATAATGTCTTCAAGAACTCTTCTTGATTTAGCCAATAAATTATTTGTAGATTCTTTTGTGTATCCAAGCTCATTAGCAATCTCAACTAATGACATTTCTTCAACATATCTTTTATATAAAATCTCCTTAGACTCTTTGTCAAGGCCAATCTCATTCAATAATATCTTTGTAGAATTTTTATTTAAGCTTCTTTAATCTTTTAGCAAAACTTAAACTATTATCCATTATTACAATTTACCTCACATCTATAAAAATGTAAAATAAACTATATAATGTTGGCTAAAATTGCTGTCACTAATGCTGATATTATAACTGTTATTATTGTGTTTATCACAACTTCTTTTCTACTTTTATATTTTTTTGTAGGCTCTTCTAAAACTTCTTGAACTTTATTATTTAAAGAGCTTATTTCATCATCATTAATAATTTTTATTTTCTCTTCTCTTTCATCAATACTTTTATTTAGTTCCTTTAACGAACTATCTATATTTTTTACAACAATATCTATCAACTTCAAATCATTTTGAAATTCAAGTAACACATGATCTGATCCTTCAACTTTATTTTCAAGCTTTACCACTCTATTGCTAAGATCTTTTATCTTTTCTCCTAAACTTTCCATCATCAAATTTATTTTTTGCCTAAATAAAATAAAGTCTTCATGATCTTGCATTACATTCTCCTTAAACTTTTATTAATCAAACATCTAACGCTTCCTTTATCATTTTTACAGCTTCTTCTCTTGTTACATATGACATATATCTCTTATTCCCATCAGGATCACCTGTAATTACACCATTTTCCTCAGCCCACTTTCTATATTCTAATGACCAGCTATTTGGTTCTTTCTTTGATAACTCTTCAAGATATTCATTCATCATTTTATTAAATTCCTGCTGTGTCACAATATCTTCCTCCTCTTTACCTTTATATTTTTCATACAACCTTCCAAGACCAAAATTGCTTACAACATTCGAACCTGCATTTTTCCATCTTACTTTATACCCTCTTGTATCAACATGCACAAATGTTGTATATAAACCACACCCTGTGTTTGGGAAAAACTCTTCTATTAAAGAAGCTACAGCTTTTGGTGGAACATTGCTAACACTTATATCACATGCTGTACCTTTTACATGTTGTGAATATTTTGCACCACCAACAAGTGAATTGTAACTTTCAGTTCTATAGGCAGAATTTATTGCAACTGGTACTTTAAAATAATCTCTTATACTTTGCAAGATATTCACAGTTTCTGTTGATATCAATATTTTATCGCTTCCATCATTACATTTAAATTCTTTAACTTTAAAATTCTTTGTTATATTTTTTTCACCATCTTTTTTTAGGCTATAAGTTTTAACACTCATTTCAATACCTCTTTTATTTTTAGCAAAAATTAGTAGCCACAAAAGTAGCTACTAAACAATCTTGCCAACAATTATAATTTACCTTACCATAACTTTAACATTTTACATATTTTTCTAACTTCTTTGAATTTTCTATTTCATCTATTTTTATTATAACACATTTATAATTCTTTGTAAATATATTTTTTAAATTTTCATAATCATCAATATGCAACCCAATGACCTTGATCCCATCCTTTAAAGAACTCATTATCCATATCAAATGCAAATATTGCATTTTCTCCAAACATGTAAATATATTGTACACCTGCAGGTCTCGGAACAATCAAACCTGCAAACAACATGCTAATTTGATTTTTTGTCATTCCTTCTGACATCACAATAATTAAGCATGACATGTCAAGATTATCTATTAAATTTAATCTTATATTTGGAAAAAGATTATTCCAAATTTCATATATATTTTCCCTTGAACCATCCCAATGATTCCTTGCTATTGTTGCTTTTATTAAAAATCTATAATCATCATCATTTAAAACTTGTGTACCATCATCCAATACAAAATCAACTCTTCTTTCTATGCCTATTATTTCACCTATAATATCAAGTTGATCTCCTATTGCAAATTCTAAATCAAAAAAATACTCATTATTTGATATACATTCTGCTGTGTCAAAAAGTGGCTTTAATATTGATGATACAAAACTAACATATTTTTCTTTCATTCTATGTTCTGACGTAATTATATTTAAGTATTTTTCTTCTTCCAAAACATCAGATATCATTTAATCACTCTCATTCTTTGTTATTGTTATCAATGAAACATCTGTTGTCAATAATTGAAGCATTGTTGGTGCTACTTTCATTCCTCCATTAATTGATACAGAATTTATAAAAAAAGAAGGTGATGAAATATCACCTGAAGCAGACAAAATTGGATAATATAAATTTGATGCATATAATGTTTGACCTATATCAATATCTGCAAATTCATTTAGTATATTTTCTTTTATTTCGTTTTCAACTGCATCTGTATAGTTTTCCAACTTTGTTATTGTTATAGCAATATTTACATTTTTATATTCTGGTCTAAAAAATGAAATTGTAAGTGTTTGGTTTGATTCCGTCACTACATCAACTTTTGTTGTCCCATATGTATCAGTGCCAGGTGTTTTTCTTTTGAAAATTGCATTAGCTATTTCATTTTCATCACCACCCTCAACAACCAAAGAAATTGAATGGGGTGGTAACCCAAGATCATCATAAGCTGAAGTAAAATTCTCATACCCCTTTATTCTTATGACATTATCAAGTTCTTGTACTTTTGTTATAATACTTTCAAAATTTGTTAGAGCTGGACCAGATACTGCCAACTCAAGCCTTTCTCTTAACTCACTATCAGTTTCGATATCTGAACCTACTGTAGCAGGATACTCATTTGTCACACTCTTCCATCCTGCTGTTGGTGTATTGATCTTGTTAATTGTACCTATAGGAGCTTGTATTGCACCACTTTCAACACAACTTGCATTTACTTTTATATTGCCTTCATCAGGTATTTCAAATTCTTTTTCAAGTTGCCATATATATCCATTTACATCAATTGCTGACCCATAACTAACTATTGTACCAGGATCACCTGTACATGTCAACAAAACTGTGCTTGAAGTGCCAACCTTTCTCTTTATCCCCATATAAGCAGCAATCTTATCTAAAGCTGTACCTATTGCTGTATCAGGACTATGAGAATTATAATCAAGTATCAAGCATTGGCATACATCATAAAATAACAAACTAAATGTTGACAAAAGTTGATAGTCTTGTGAATCTTCAGACAAATAAATATCATCACCATAAATTGATTTTGTCTTTTCAACAAAATAATCCAACACGTCTTGATATGATGGTATCTTTATACCTGAAGCATCTATTGTTGGTGGAAAATATGCCATTCATTTCACCTCTAAAAATTAATATTTAAATTTTCTATTTTTCCAAATTTAGTTTCAACATCACAATATAACATATATGTACGTGAAGCATTATCTATTTCACTCTTGAAATATGATATCGTTTCAACATTCTCAACTGATAATATTCTATCTCTTATTATCAGGTCTATAGCATTTTTTGACCCTTGCACTGCTCCTATCCCTAAAATTGACTCAAATAATGGTGTGCCTTCATTTACATCCTCCCACCACTCACCTTTTAGTAACTTTATTTTTGTAAGAATTGCCTGTGCAACAGCTTCATTATCTTTTAAAAAACCTTGCTCATTTAATCCAAAAATATAATCACCATTTTCATCCATTCTTCTATACTTCATTTTCATCACCTTGCAAAATCATATCAGTTGTTGTATACACTTGATCACCAATAATTACTTGATGCTTATGATTGATTATATTTTTTTTATTGTAGTAAATGCCATCACTTTTTACTTCAAACTCATTTTCACCATATCTTAATTTTAAAGATTCTTCACTTATTTGAGTTATTTTTTTTGGCTGTGACATTTGGCATGGTAAACAAAAACAATCAGACAAGTCATGCCTTCTCTCTTCAAATTGTGATTGAATTCCGCCTGACTGCCACCATGAATCTATGCATGTGTCTGCGAAAAATAATAGGCATTCATCATTCACACTAATTGGAAATGTTATACTTGCATCCTTACTACTAAGATATACCAATGGAACATCAAATATTTCAGGCAATTTAAATTCTTTCACTTCTTGAGTACCAAACTTAATGTTTTCTTTTATTACAGGCTGCACAACAACTGTCATTTCATCATAATTTATACTCTTTATAATAGCTGGACAGCAGCATCTTAAAGAAAACATTATTTGTTTCCTCAATTCTTGCAAAATTTGTAAATCACCACCTGCAAGCTCACTTACACCAAATAAAGATTTGTCTGTATAATCACCAAAAGTTGTACTCTTCTCAGCCATTTTCTACCTCGTCACCTTACTTAATGTTCTTACACTTTTTATCATTCCTGCAAAGCCTGCATATGAACAATCACCTGTTTTTGCAACTTTAGGGCTACCTTTTTTTAATTGATTCTTATCAACTATAAATTCTATTTGAGAGCCATCATGAACACAATACTTGTGTAAAGCATCAGTATCTCTATCAGCTTTTGAATCACCTATAAAAGCATAAAATGTTTTTCCACCAGTTAAAGTTATTTGTAACTTTGTACCTGTGTACCCATAATATGTACCCATTGCAACCATATAGTAAGGTGCATTAGAATAGCTATCAGCAATCCTTCTTCTAAAACCCTTTGAATCTGTATAAGTACGACCATCATGTTGATATTTATATTGCATTGATGACTTTGATGATAAACTTGTCCAGTACTCAAATGATTTAAAAGAAGTTGCTCCTCCTGCTCCAGAACTACCATATGATTCTATATTATAAGTATCACCATTTCCGGTAGAGTCAGTAAAACCTGATTCTCCTACAAGACCAGCTATTATTTGAGGTATTGCACCTGCTTGATTTGTAGCTGTACAATCTGCATACCAATTCTGCCCCCTTGTATCACCAGAAAAATCAACTTTTATAATCCTATATAATTGATCTTGGTCTAATGTGTACACTAATGAATTTCCATCTGAGTATTCTTGTTCAACTATTTGATAATTTGGAATGTTTACGAGACTATATAAAGTTATTCTTGGATTTATTAGGCATTGAAATGTAATACCTTCTGCATTTTGTTGTGGGCTACCTATTAAACCTGAAGAACTATCTAAGTATATTAATTGATTTTCTGGTATGTCATTTGCACTTACCAAATTCACTTTGCCTGAATCAGTATAAAAATTTGCATTAGAAGTTGCAGCTAATTGATCAAGAAAATCTCTTGACTTACCAAAAACAACTTTTCCTCTAATATATTTTGCTTTATTAAATGATGATGAAATTGAATTCAATTCAACAGGATTTGTTGATACATTACAAATATTTTTTGCAACATCTCTCTTTGACATTCCTCTTGTCATAGTATAACTTATGAATCCACTATTTAAAAATCTTTCACAATCCATTGTTACAAAAGTTAAGTAATAGTCAACACCATTTTCAACACCTCTTATACCTTGAATTACATCACCATCATATATTAATCCGAATAAGCCTTCATAACCTGCTTCTATTGTGACTCTATTACAATTTACCATCAAATCATTTTCAGTTTCTGTATTTAAGTTATAAATTGTAACAGTTCCAGTATTTGCTTCCCTTGTTAGAGACTTAGAAACTTCAAATGTAACATGCAAATCTGACACATCAAACCCTGTGCCATCTTCTCTAAACACCATTATGCGATATTTTCTTCCATACAAATAGTTCCCTGTTTCAGCTTTACTACTTTCATCAACAGTTATTTTTTCATATGTATATTCATATGTGTCAGAAAATGACATTCCTCCACCATAGCCTCCATGCATCAAACCTGTATTCTCAACATAAGGTTGTGGATCAAGTATATATGTCAAGTTACCTCTCACTGACCAAAAACTGCTGTATGGTACATTTCTTATCTCAAAATGTAAATGGGAACCTGTTGATCTTCCTGTGCTTCCCATTTTTCCTATCACATCACCTGGGTTCACAAAGTTTCCTACAGAAACCCCAAAAGCACTTAGATGAGCATATAGTGTACAAAACTTATACCTTTGGTGTTCAATGATTACATAATTCCCATACCCATCTGCGTCATATCCTGTGTACTTAACAACACCGCCTTGTGCTGCATAAATATTACTTCCCATTCTTCCAGGCATATCAAGACCATAATGAAAGCTACTTCCTCTTTTTCCAAATTTTGAAGATACTGAATAAGATTCAACAGGAACACATCTTAAAACTACTGCCATTTCTCAACTTCACCTTCACTAAAGTATTTAACATCAGTATCTGCCCATATTAATTTAAACTCTTCACCAAGTTGCTTTTCATTTGGTATATCTTCACTTACATTTATAGCCTTCACTATCATCATACTTCCTAACTTTTTATATCCAAATTGCTTTAATAAATTACCAGATGTCAATATGCTCCCACCTGTAACAAGAGGAATATTTGATATTAAAACATTTTGAAAAGTATCTAATATTGTCATATTCCAATATCCACAAACTTCACTATAATTAAATTTTAAAAAATAAAAATGTTTTTGCTCATCAAACTTAACCTCTACTCTTACTGTCTGATTTGGAAGTGATTTTACTGGAATATTGCTTATCATTTTCACTAACCTCTTGATTTACCCATTATCATATATAACAAACTTTCATCAGTTAAATCTTCTGCTTGAATTGTTCCTGAATTATTTGTAGTAGTCGTCTGTTCTCTCTTACTTATTTTAACAGTCTTCTCTGAAGCAACAAGTAATTCTTGCATTGTTACTGTGCATTTTAATCCATTTAAATTTTGCAAATCATCTTGCACAGAGAGACCTGTTATCATCATATTTTGATATGTCTCAAGCCTTGTATGTACTTGAAAAGCAAGTCTTTGCTTTTGTATTTCTCTCAATATTCTATAGGCAGCTGTTGATCTTGTATAACTTATACCTTGAAATTGAGCTTCCTTCATTCCTGACATTGCATCAGACATTTTCACTGTCATAGTAACTTCAACAGGTTCTATATATGCATGATCAGCAATAGATGCACCTTTCTGAACCTGATGTGATGTTACCACTGTATTCACAGAGTGTGAAACATCCAAAAAACCATCAAAAAAGTAACCTGCTATATTTGTTTTTACAAGTAGCAATTCTGAATCTGTTATGTTTTGCCAAGGTAAATTAATTGGCAATCCATTAGCCATTCTTTACCTCCTATCTTACAACAGAAGAAATATCTAACACTTCTAACATTCTCTTAGTTTGTTGATTTATTTTCCTTAATGTATTTTCATCAACACTTCCTTTTACATTTATGTTTTGCTCATACTTCATATTTGGCGAATAAGATGTGTTAGTATTCTTACTACTTTCATATTGATATTTTACTTCTGATTTTTTACTTTCACTTTCATCAGATGAACCAAAAAAACCTTTTATTTTTTCTTTTATCCAATTGTTAGCTTTTTCATTTGCTTCATCTACTTCCTGAACTTTTTTCAAAATCCAATCAGGAATGCTACCTACTTTATACCCAAATTCATTTACACCTTTAAAAACATCCTTTAGCCATCCAAATGCACTATCAAAAGCATCAAACAACCATTCAAAAAATGGGCCTAAACTATCTATAATATAATCAACCGCCCATTCTATTTTTTCAAACAACCATTCAAACTTATCTTTTGCTTTTTCTATAAAATCTTCTACTTTCTTCCAACTATCACCAAAATAAGATTTTCCACCTCTTTGCCATGTCATATAATCATCAATCAAGAGTATGATTGCAGACAAGCCAGCTAAAATTATTGTTAAAACAGGATTAATTGCTAAAAGTATTGCACTTATTATTCCTATAAAAACTTTAAAAGTAGATGGAAACTTTTTCATAAAATTGTATATTCCACCTATTAGCTTTGCACCTAAACTTATAACATAACCAATTGCTTTTCCAACTCTATAAATATAATATAAAACCTTAGCTATAGCTGCTGCAATTTTTGGTAGATTTTCTTGCAAAAACTTATTTACACTTGCAAGCTTATTTTGCATATTATCTAAATCAACACCTAAATATTTAAGAAAGTAATATACTATTTGTCTTATTCCATTTTTAGCTATCACTTGCATTTTATCAAATTCAAAAGTAACATCTCTAACTTTTTTTAACATACTATCTAATTCTTTTGGAGCAGCTGTTTGCTTACCTAACTCAACAAGTTCACTAAATCTATTTGTTAACTCCGGATTCCTTGCTATTGTTGAAAGCTCATTCATAGAGTATCCTAAACTTTCAACAGCATTTTGTGTTACTCTATATGCATCAACATTCATCCACATTGAATTTGCAGCATTTTGAGTAGCCATATCAGCTTCAGCAACAGAAGTAGTAAACTTACCTACAGCTACCACTGCTGAAGCAATCATTGTCACAATACCTGCTGTGCCTTTTCCGAGGCTTGTCGACATCTTTGAAACTAATGAAGAAATTTTACCTTCTCCAAGCTTAACTACATCAAGAGCATCTGATAATTTATTCCTGTCAACATTAAAACCAAGTGATACCAAATACTCCTTCATGACATTTCTTAAAGCCATACAATATTACCTCTTATCTAAAATTGTTCATAGAATTTTTCAAACTATCCATTTCATTACTTGCTTCAATTTCTTTCATTTGATTTTCAAAAAACAATTTTTCATTCATATTTTTAATTGTCATGGCTTCATGAATATCAAGTAAATCTGTAATAATATAAGTGCCATCCCATAATTCACATTGCTTCCAAAGCTTTGCTAACACAGGCATATAAAGAATCATATCTATATTTTCTGAAGTATAATGATCTAACAATAATTCATTGCTTGAGTTTCCTGAGCCATTCCCTCTTGCTTCTTTTCTTTCATTTCGTTCATCATCTTTTGTGCATCCTCCAGAAGACCTAACTTTTGGAGGATTTCTAAGAAAAAATCTTTGTAATTTACCTCTATTACTTTAAGTAATAAAAACCCTACAAGAAACATATTCTCTTCCATGTCCAGCACACCAAAATCACCATTTTCTTGTATTACCGGAACATCTCCACTTTTTAACTTTTCATACACATTTTTCATTAATCTTTTTTGAAATACAACAAACTCATCTATTGACATTTCTTTTTTGGAAACGCTATTTGTCATAGACAATATCTTATCAATACCTGCACCTGAATCATTCAAAAAAGAAAGCAAATCAATTGGTAAAGCTTTTGTTAAAATTTCTTTCAACACAGCAATGCCCTCAAATGGAGACATCTTTTTAATCACAAATGTTCTATCTTCATAAGTTACAATTTCTTTTATTTTTCTTTCCATTTTTTCACCTTTTTGCTATTTTCATTTTCTAAATTGTATTTTGTGTTACATCAGCAAACAAAAAGTTCCATGTAATATTACCAGCTGTTTGTTCAAATGACTTATCCGGCAATTTTACTATACTTCCACCATTCATAATGTCTTGATCACCAGTTTGCTTACTTGTTATTACAGCTTTTATCAAAGACCATTCTGATGTAGCTGCACTTTCTAAATAATTATACCATTTTCTTAAATTATTATTTAAATCAGATGTTTGTTGAGCTGTTACTGCAAGAGTACCTGTTCTATCTTTTATCTTTGAAACAACCGGTGTTCCATCTGAAGCAACTTCAATAGATGATCTATCGGTTCTCATGCTAACTTGTATCGTTCCAAGACCCATACCATTTGTTGATATTTGACCTAATGAAGGATGAGACAAGGTTAAGTTTACATCAGAAAATGAATAAGTTTTCACAGACATTTTTATCACATCCTCCTTTATCTGCTAATATTTATACCAAGTGTAATATATTCAATTGCACCAGCAAGCTTTATGCAAATGTAGCAATTAGGTGCAATTCTATCAACTCTATCACTGCCACTTTGAGTATTAATATCATCAAATAATATTAAGTATCCTTGTGAAAGTGTATCACCATACTCAAGTGAAAGAATTGAGTTTCCAAGCCAAGTACCTGGTTGTATAAATTCTATATCAACATAATTATCAAGAACTTGTGATATTGATGATGTTAAGATATTAATTCCTAAATCAGTTTGTGGTACTTTTGGATTATTTACGAGTGTATTCATTAATTCATTTCTTAAATCGTTTACCAACATATCAATATAATACACTTCATCAAATCTATCACCATTTAGCATTGTACCTTGTCTAAACAGGCTATAATAATAACCTTGCTTTACATACACATTTACATTATTATTAAGTATTTTCTTTAAATCTACATAAGACATTTCATTAGCATCAATACCTTTTATTGCTTTGTAAGCCAAGGTAAATGCTTTATTCACTTTTTTATTGTATCCAAGGCTATAACCTATTATGCCTGAAATTGCTGTTTTACCAGCATTTGAATCACTTATATCTCTTTGTACAATTGTCTTTTGATAATTTCCTGATGCAAGTTCTTCAATAATATCATCATATTCAGTTACATTTTTATCAAAATTTAAACAAAATATTGTTTCAGGTGATGTAGACTCAACATACGAACAAACTGCTTTTATATCACTTTTTTCCATTGTGTTAACTAATGAGTCCAAAATTATTAAAGCATACCATTCATAATTAATTTGTCTACATTCTGTTATTGCATCAACAAATTGCTCTGATGTATCTTTCTTGCCCAAATATGCTTTTGATGGTGAAGGAGATTGTGCAAAATACAATTGTAAAGCCAAATACTCTGGTGATGTTGTTTCAAAACCAAGTGTAATTAATGTATCAAGATTGTCTATTTCCTTTATTCTCTCTTCTTTTGTTACTTTTTCTGAATTAGTAATAAAAAGTGCAGAATTTAATGTTTTTCTATATGATACTACTGGGCTTAAAGTTACACTTATGTCAATAATATCATTTAAAGTTATATTATTTGCCAACTTTTTTCATCCTCCTTACTCATCATTTATTTTTACTTTTCTATCAAGACTTTCTTTTTCAGCTTTCAATTCTACATTCACCACTTCAACAAATGGTATTTCTTCAACAATTGCTGACTCAAGATAATAACTTACTATTATTTCAACTCTTGCCCACCATTGATTATTTACTTCCTCATACAATAGTACTGCTTCAGGAACATCCAAAATTAATTTTATATCATACTTATCAAGAAAACTTTTTGCTGTGTAGCTAAATAGCTTATTCCTAAATTCATATGCTATATCTTGCACATCTTCATCACCATAAAAAACCCAATGTACATCTATTTGTCTCAATTGTGATCTTTTATATTTTATACTTTCATTTGTAACCTCTCTTACCTCTTCATTGATTTGTTTATTTGTTTCATTATCAGCATAATTAATCCATAGATAAGATACACCTTGTTTTATTTCTTGGAATGGTGCTGAATTTATTTGATATGCTAACCTAATAAGTTCTGATTCTCCATCATTATTCAAATCTACATTTCTTAATTTTGCAGTTAAATTTACAAATATATCCTGTAGCTCTTTATATTTTATAATTTCAGCCATTATGAAGCTCCAATCTTTGAAACTACAGCTTTTGTAAAGCCATAATCATTAGCATCCATAATTGCGACAACCTTATATTCATCACCATTATATACAACAATATCAGAGGTTCTATTTTCACCTTTTGACTTTTCGGAGCTTGTCATATATATTCTTTCTAAACTATGTATTGTTTTAGTTGTTTCATTTCTATCACCTTCAGGAATCATACTTAATGTCTTTTCATCAGATACTGAAACAACTGCATTTATTTTAAACACTTTTTCTTTTTGTGTAAATCTTCCATTTACATACTTTCCATCATAATGTCTTTTAATTGTTATTTGTTGAGTAAATTCTGGGCTTGCCACAATATCTGCAAGATTTAACCAAACTTTTGACATTTATATTTTACCTTTTATTTTTATTTGAAACTACATAAGTTATTGACTTTCTAAGTTCACCTGTATCAATTAATGGATTTGACTTACCTTTCTTTGCTTTTATTGTTGAAGGTGCATTTGGTGGCCATCCATTTCTTGAATCTGTAAACCATGATCTAACTTTGTTTTGTACAAACATCCCTGTTTTCTTTAGCTCTTCAACACCTTTTTCTATTCCAAAATCAAAAAATGTTTTTAAGCTTTTTGACAACTTTTCATTTATCTTGTCACTTTCTGCTTCTATTGCAGGTTCTATAATGGGTCTTGGTGGTATATGATATGCAGGTGAACCATTTGTCATTAAATACATTTGGTGAGCTCTTTCTCTTGCATCACTAAAATTCATTCCATCATTTATTTGCTTTTGTATATTTTGTCTTACTATTTTTTTATCAACACCATGGGTATGTATATATGCCAACTCTGCATTACTTATTCCATTCTTACTTCTTCCTGCATTTTCATCAGGTATTCCAACAAGCAAATCATACCCTTCTATTTCATCCACTTTCTTTCTTAAATCAATATATTCTTTTACATTAATTTCACCAAAAGCAAGAGATCTTAAAGCATTACCTTCAGTAAATTTTTTCACTTCCTTATCTATTTCTAAACCTATTGAGTTTATCATATTTGATGCACTATTTTTTATTTCACTTTCAATAGACATATCATAACACCCACATTCCACCTTTGGACATTAATTTTGATATTGATACAAATTGATTACCAAATGTTGTTAAATTAAATTGACCCCATCCTTCAACGTTTTGCATTGCTAATGAAAAATCATATGATACAGATACATCACCTACTGACTTAGAACTTACCAAACCTTTTGATTGGCCTGAAGAAATTACAGCAGCAGCTTCAGCATTTGAGTCCAAATAAGCCATCAAATATACTGTACAAAAATGTGCCACAAATAGGCACATACCTAATACCCATTGCTTTCCCCATCTCTCTACATTTACCACTTCATTAGCAAAATCAATGTACATTTTGACTATTCTATCTGGTAATTCTTCAAGTCCTTGAAATTGTGGATAAATAGCAAAAAAATCTTCTATCTTAAATGGGGGATTTTCACTTTTCTTTATATTAGTGGCTGTGCTTATTAAACCAATATCATTAAATACATATTTGTCATAACTCATCTAAAAATCCCCCACATTTATATTTTTAACCAATTAGCTTATTAATATAATATTCCTTTGGCTTTTTACTTTCAACTTGTATGCCTTTTTCTAAACAAAGATTATAAAGTTCCTTGCTTGATTTTTCATGATATGTTTGAAGCTCATTATCATCTACATTAATTTCTTCCGCATTCTTCTTCACAGCTTCTTCATTACTATCTAATGCTTTATCTATTTCATTTGATTTAACTTTTCCATTCATTTCAATTTCAGCAACATCAGCTCTGCTACCAATAAGTTTAATCTTCTTGGACTTTTCTAATGCCTTATACATAGCTGAATCTAATACCCAATCAGGTGCATAACTAAATTCAAATGCTCTTACCTTAAATTTTGTATTATAATCTTTTGGATGATTAAACACTGTTGTTTGATTGCTAAAAATTTGTACCTGCCCTGTTTTCATTAATCTTTTCTCCTTTTACATAATTTGATAAAGAGGTGATTATATTTCAAACCACCTCAGTATTTCTAAATTTAAATTTTATTAAATACCATCCTTATATCTAATTGTTTCATAGTACATAATTTTCACTTGACCAATTTGACCTGCATATGCTGTAAGATATGCCATTTGCTGTACATCAGGCTGAGTCATTACTCTTCCAAGCATTACAGGAATGTCTATTCTTACCTTTTCCTTTTCATTTACATAAGCAACCATTCTATTCTTATTACTTGCACCTGCACCTGTACACCATCTACAAGGATAAATCATAAGATCTCTTCCCTGATTCTTTGCAATATTATTCTCAAGTATATATTGAAGTATTGAAATATTACCAGCTTCAGAAACTTTTCTTGTTACAATATAAGCATAATTAGATGGGTCAATAAGAATATGGTTTGCCATGCCAGTTAAATCATATTCAGAGTCCTCCCACGTTTCAACAACAACACTATTAATATCTTCAAGAATTTCATCAGGAGTCTTCTTCTTCCATTCAGTTACACCTTTTGCACCTGCTTGTGCCATTTCATTTTCCACAAGTGGATGATTTACGAGACCATGAATATCTAACGAATCATATCCTTCATATGTCATTGTATCAAGATCTTTATTCCAATTTAATTTAATACCCTTGTCAAGAATATCATCAAGACTTCTTCCAACGGTCTTCAAGAGCTCATTGTCAACAAATGGTACTCTAAGAATATTAGCCCACGAGAATACCTTGTAATTATCTTTTGTGATATTTGCTTGCATCATTGGAATATCATTTGTTTGACCGCCAACTATTCCAGAAGTTCCACTTCCTGTAGTTGCATAATCAACAAAATAATTCGAAGTATATTCACTCCAACCACCACCTGTATCAGCAACAATATCTCTCATCCATGTTACAGAAGTGAGTGGTTCATAAAGCTTTGGATCTCTCTTTTCAAGCTCTCCATTTAAAAATGCTAATCCTGAAGCAATTGCACTATCAGACATTCTTACTACAGGAGCATTATCAAATACTCTTTTTATTTGATTGTTTCCGTGAAACATTTAATTACCTCCATCCTTTTATTATTTAAATAAGATTTCTTTCAAGAATTGTAATTTCTACTCCACCTTTACCATCAACATAACCTGTTGTAAATCTTGCTGGAATAGCAAAACCTTTTGTAGATTGTTCTGTTGCATCAAACTTACCTGTTGCAAAATTAAAGAATACTTTTCCGCCTGCTTTAGGTGTACCTGTACCCATCTCAACAATTATAGAACCTCTTACAAGAATATCACAACCCTTATTCTTTAAATATGCAGAAGCCTGCTGTGTATATTCTGTAGCTTGAACAACTTCAGCTACAGCAATACCTACAAACTTATCAACTGTATCAGCAGATGCTTCCTCACCTACATCACCTGTAACTGTAACATTTCTTACAGTATTATCATCATTTAAAAACACAGCTGCACCAAAATCAATTGCTTCACTTTCACCAGAAACAATTCTATTAGTTACAATTGCATCCCCATCTCTTGATATCTTGCCAATATATCCTAAATTTAAAGCTTTTCCAATAACTGCACCTGGCATATTATTTTACCTCCTTCTTATAATGTGGATTGTACATTTCAGCAATCTTTGCCCCTATATCTTCATTGGTATTTTTATATGTACTATCACTTGTTCTTCCACTTACAATTTTTGAATATACAGAAGAATTTTTCTTCTTTGCTTTAGCATCTTTTACCTGATTTTTAAGAACTTTTGCTAAATTGTCAGATACTCTCTTTCTTTCCTTTTTGTTTGGAATATAAGCAATAATAGGTTTTAAGACTCTCATTAATTCTATTGCAGAGTCCTTTGTCTTTTCAACTTCATCCAATTCATAATCTTCATCCTTATTCATTTCTTCAGCCGGTTCTTCAATTGATTCAATTTCATCAATTTCAGCATCCTCAACTTCTTCTTCTAATTCTTCTTCTAATTCATCAAGTGATTCCATGCCTTCCTCATTTTCTTCAGCCTCCTCATCCTTTGTATAATTTGAAGCTAAAATAGAATAAAGAGCATCCTTTACACTTGATAAAGCTTCCTTTACTTCCTTCACATCTTCATCATTATTCATCTTTTCTTCTTCACTCTTTATCTGAGGCGCAGGTTGAACTTCTTTTTCTTCATCCTCAACCTTTTTCTCTTCAACAAGATCATACATAGCATCCATAATATCTTCAGGATCAGCATCCATTGCAACATGCTTTAAACCAACAGCCTGAAGAAACTCAGAAGTCTTTTGTCTTCTTGGTATTCTATAGGTTTTATTTTCACCCATTTTTTTGTTACCTCCCTTTAATTCATTTATCTTATTATCTTTTATAGCAACTCTACTTCCTGCTCTTCCTGCATTTACAAGAGCCACATGATTACCTATAATATTTTTTTGAGCATACCCATCTTTATAAGGCACATATTCACATTCATACCCACAAGATACTTCTCTTTTTTGTTTGCTCTCTATTTCCTCTATTTGTGCTAAATTATAAACTATAATGTCTGCCAGCAATAAATCACTATCTCTTCCGACACCTCTTCTAACATTAGTTATTGTGCCCTTCCCATATGTTTGAAAATTCAAAGGTGTTACCCAGTCATTTGGATGCTCATCAACAAATACTTTTCCTTCAAATGAAGCTATTGTCTTTGGATTAAAAACTTCTTCCTCTGTTCTATACACTTTTATTATTTCGTCGGCTCTATCATTCAACCCTAACTCTTTTCCTAAATATTTTTGTACCCCTGTTCTTGCTATTGGCACATTATAACAAATTAAAAAATCTTCAGGAGTACGTTTCATATTAGGACTTATCTTTGAACCAAAATGTGCTTTAGCCAATTCATTATCACCCTCACTTTAATTATATTTTAATACAATTAATAAAAATTGTAAATAGTAAAGTTTGGGCTTCTTATGCTTACCATGAATATCACCTTACCTATTTACAATTTTTATCACTTTTTACTTTTTCATGTTTTATCAAAAATTCATTAAAAATTATATATTGATTTTTATTTATTTCTTTTATATTTTCTCTAAACTTATCTTCATATTGTCTTATTAATTCATTTCTTTCTTTTTTATCTATGCTATTATAATCTACATATCTTATCACTTCTAAAAATTCTTCAAATAATTCTCTATTTTTTAATTTTGACTTGTTAAGTCTTTCTCTTGCTTTAATTGCATCTAAGCTATTTTCATATTTTTCAAAATAATTTTTAAACTTTAATTCATAATTTCTCTCCAATATTTCTTTATATGTATCATATTTTATATTTAATAATTTTACTATTTTTTCTTTATTGTCCATAGATTCTCACCTTTATTTACTTGTGCCCTGTAATCTATTAATAATTCCTTGATATATCAAACTATGATCATTTTCATCATTTGCTATTTCTACAAACTTTTTCCTGTCTTCATCAGGTGCAATTTCCAATAACATCAAATTAATTTCAACAGCATCATTTTCCATTTGTAAAGCTCTTGACAAAATTTCCTCATAATCCATACCATTATATTTACCTGACTCAGATGGCAAACCTTCATCTAATTTATTTTCTATTTCATTTTCATTCAAAACATTTAATTCTTCAATCATTTCATCTACATTTTTTTTTATTTTCTTTATTTCTTTTTTTGAAACTTTATTATTATTTATTTTATCCTCAAGTTCATCCAATTTATCAATCATTCCTAATATTTTTTCATCACTTGTTTTATTCATTTTTTGTTCAGAAAAACCTACAGGATTTTCATACTCACTATCTTTCTTCCACTTTTCATATAAACTTAAACCTTTTGCCATTTTATACCTCTTTTAAATTTACTTCTATTAATCTTTTTCCACTCGGTAAAGTTTTTACTTTAAAATTTTTATCCTTTAAAATATACCTTGATGTTGTTGGATGCAGAACTTCATCTTCTATTGGAAATTCAGATAATTCTCTTATTGAAGTTCCTGATTTATTCTCAACATTAAATAATAAACATATTTCTTTTTCTTTATCCTTTGTGTCTGCAAAGCTAATAGAAATATTTCTATTTGAACTCCAACTTGATATGCCTTGCATATCCATTGTCTTACCTTTTTTTAAATTTTGTATAATTTCTGAAGCATCCTTTTCTGTAAGACTTAATCCTCTATATATTGTGCCTTCATATTTTTCTGACCTATAAATAAAATCATCCAAATCATTTGAATATTTTTCAAAACCTTTATCAACTTTTTTACCTGAATACTTGTTTCTATAAGCTTTCTTTATATCATCATAAAATATACCTGTGTATGCTTCTAATGACTTTGAATACCTTTCAACTTCATCACTTGTTGCACCTTTTATTCTTTTTCTTATCTTTGCTTTTCTACTTTTACCTTTTGTTTCTATATGACCTTCTTTAAATTGTTTATTTTGCTCACTTTTAAATTTTCCACTTCTTGCAGAGCCACCTTTATGCTTTGGTATTCCTACATGATTAAAATGGCCTGATCCTTCTCCACCATCAAATACTTTTACAATATCATTTAGCATACCATCACCTTTTCGCTACAACATTATTAAACTCATTTATTTTTAAAATAAATTCTTTTTCCAAATATCTTAATACATTTTTTGATATTTCTTCATCCTCTGGATAATATGCTTCAGCTAATGAAGCAGTAATTATACCTAAAGTATCAGAATCCCCTCCACAACTTATAGCATTTCTTATAGCATCTTCAGTTGATTCGGAGTCAACAAAACATTTATAAGCATATGGTATTGTTCCTTCACAAGTTTCATCAAATAATACTTTTGAAATATTACTTGGAACAATATATTTGCATTCCTTTATTATGTCATCTTTATCTGCATTATAATTTAATAATTTAAATATTGATTCAGCAATATCAACTGCACCTTTTATACCAAGTGTATGATTATGTGTTACAAAAGCAGAACATTTTGCTAACAACCTTGCTTCTTTTAAAGTTTTTGAATACCATGCAATTGGTGAAACTCTCATCGCTGAACCATTTCCAAAACTATTATATGGATATGCTTTTTTATATTGAAATGATAACCACTTTAAAAAGTTTGCACCATATGCTAAATTAATATTATTATATTTATTTCCATATTCATAATATTTTTCTTTAAAAATAGATATAAGCTTTTCATCTATATCTTTTTCAAACTCATAACTTTCTTCTGTATATCTTTTATTTATTTCCAGCAATGCATCAATTGTTGCAATAGTTAACACTGTATCATCAGTATAATGCATATCATCTTGAAATAATTCAAATTCTTTGCTATGAATATTGCTAAATTCATATTTTGAGCCAATAATATCACCAGCTATTGTATTTAATAATATCATTTAACAAACCTCATCTTCAAATCCTACACCATTATAATCTTCAAAAAAACCTTTAAAAAAACCTTTTTGAACACAACCTTCTTTTAACAACATTCTATACTCAATATAATTTGGTACAATACAAATTAAAAATAAAATTTTATTCATAATAAATCTTAATTTCATTTTTCTCTACCTCTTTTCTATTCTTTATATATCTCTATGCCTTTATCCCTTTTCATAACATTTTCAAATCTTTCTTTTGTTTGTGGGTATGAAGAAATAAGTTTTCCTCTTTTACCACCAACATAAACAGTTGTCCACTCTCCATCATTTTTAACTGTTCTATTATTTGAAGTATATGCTCTTACTTTTCTCCCATCAATATCTTTTAAAGATCTACTTTCTGATTCTTTAAAATATTTACTTAAACCCATATCTTTTGGAATATCATTTCTCTTTTTCCTTTTTATAAAATGATTTTTTCCATTTTCATATTCAAATTTAGCATCTCTTACAAAAACATTTATTATTTTATCATATTCAAGCATTTCTTAACTTCTTATTTTTTATTTTAAGCTAATCTTATAACATCAATTTTAATTTCATTTGCAACTTTTGAACCATATAATGCTCTTGCCTTTTTAATAGCATCTTCATAATTTTTATTTGCCCCAGCTGATGACTCACTTTCAAACTCAAAAAATTTATATTTTGTAAACACTGAACTTTTATCAGCATTTTTATCAGGAACAAAACCTGCAATATATTTTCTTTTCTTTCCTATTTCAGCATCCATTGTTTTAAATACATTTGTTACAGAGTTAATATTAATCATTTTTTTCTTTCACTCCTCTTTTTTTTTTTTTTTTTTTTTTTTTTTTTTATTTTACCCAATCTTCAATTATTCTTACTTTATGTCCAACAAGCTTCATATATTCAGCTCTTTCATTTGCATCCTCTAATGTTTTATAAACCACCAAACCTAATTTCCACTTTCTTCCTAACTTTACTTCCAGCCTATACATAATTTTACCTCCAAATATTTTATCTAAATTTATTTATTATGCATTACACATTCTATCTTCCATAATATCATAGCATTGTTCAATGTACTCAACAACATCATTCCATCTACGATAATTTGTAGCCATTTTCTTAACCTGATTAAACAAATCCATTCCACACATACTTTCAATTTTATTCATCATTTTTTCTGTAATTATTACATAAGCAACAAATTCATTGCCTAACATATTCTTTACAAAATTTTCTTTTGTTGTAGCTTTCATTGCAATAGAAGTTAAATTTTTTGATTCTTTAAAATGACCAATTGCTAAATACTTTTTCATTTTTATTTCCTCCTAAATTTTTAACTATTTTTTTATTTCCTTCCTTTATATTTATATTCTAACACAATGTAGAGTATTTGTAAATAGATTTTATTAAATTTTAAGATTTTTTCTAAAATTATTTATACCAATTAAATTCTTTAAAAAATTAGTATTTCCCATATGCCTTTGATTCTAATAAAAATAACTTATCAATCTCTGGATCTGTCATTTCACTATACATTTTTTCTTCTCCATATTTTTCCACCATATCTTTATAAAAATTTTTATATTCTTTCATTTCTTTTTCATACTTTTTATCATTTTCTTTATTATTTTTATTTTTTATCGCCTCTTTTTCTTCATTTTCTTGCTCTTTTAATTTATTAGACTTTTTTACATATTCTTTTTCAAGTTTTTTACTTTCAATATCATCATAATTTCTATTTTGCTCTTCAATAAATAAATCTAATGATTCTTTATCTATTTTTCTTTTTTTATATAAATCTTTTAATATCTTTTCTCTTTCATCATCATCATTTGCATCCAGCAATTCTTGCATTCCTTTTTTATATTCCACAACTTTAACAGGTATTTCTATGCCAGCTTTTTTAGCAGCTAATATTCTATGACTTCCGGTTAAAGCTTCATATTCTCCTTTAGATGTTTCAATAGCTAATATTGGCCTACCATTATAACCATTATTTTTAAATTCATATAATAAAGCATTATATTTATTTTTATTAGTTATATCATTTATAGGTTTAATATAATATGGATCAACCATTTCACTTGAATATTTTTTATTTTTTATGACATTATGACCTTTTTGACTTTCTTTTGATTTTTTAACAAATTTCCCCGATTTATCTCTTGGATGTTTGTCTTCATCAAAATCTTCATCAAATATTTTAATTATTTTATAATAATCAAACATCTTTTATTTCTCCGCAAGCATTTATTTCAAAAATTCTTTCTTAAATTTATCCAATGTCATCATTTCTATGTTTTTTGTTTTCCAGTTATATACTTTATGTGGCCATCTTACATCATTTAAATCAACCAATGGTTCTTGATAGCATCTACAATTGTATATATTTCCTGCATGATATGGCAATGGTATCTTTTTATATTTATGTCTTTTATCAAGGCTTTCTGGTGATGCTGGATGCTTATAATTTATTAAGACATTTTCCATTACCTTATGAGAGCTTCTCACTGATACATCTTCTGAAGTCCTCCAAACATACCAATAGATCCCAAGGTCTTCTGATCTTGCTTGTGTCAATGCTGAACTAAATTTGCTTGTTTCAGTTCTTGCTATTAATTTAGCATTTGCCTTTGTATTTTCAGGAAAAAATCTTTTTATTTCTTTTGATATATCTTCTGCTCTTTTTCCTTTAAAAGATTCTGTATTTATATGATTTATAACATTTTCTGAAATTTTTGAAGGTAATGTTTCAATTAATGATACATTATATTTAAATAATTCATCCATTCTTTTTTTAACATTACCTTCAATTTCTTTTTCTATACTTTGCTTTATTTCTTTCCCTCTACTACTTTTTCTTGCTGCCTCTCTCCAACTTTTTGAATTACTTTCATAAATCATGGTTGAAATAGTCTTTACAATTTCTTTTACTTTTTTCTTATAAGTTCTTGACTTTGCAGCATTTTCTAAAACTTTTTTAAATTTACTTTTATCATTTACATATTTAAGAGCTTCTTTTTTTATTGGTTTTAATAACTTATTTAATAATGTTATATATTTTTGTTCTATTCTATTTGAAACATCAAATTTCTTATTCATTTTTTTAAACCGTTTTATTTATTTAAAAATCTTTTTTAAATCAAAATATTCTTTTTCTATTTCTTTAAACTCATTATCAGAAATTTCGGGGTCTTGCATAGCTTGTCTATAAAGATTTTCTGCTCTTTTTATATGTCCTAAATTAAATTCATCGTGAATTCCCACAATATACATTTCAGCATTACTTGACAATCTTTTTCTATCATTCATTTTTAACAGCACCTTCTCAATACTGTCAAGTGCTTTTAAAATTTTCATATTAGTATCATTAGCTTTTCCCATAGTTGCAATTCTCCTTTTTAACATTTCATCTTTATCTTTACATTCATCAAAACTTGATTTTATATATTCACCTAATGTTTCATCTTTCTCTTTTACTTTTTCAGGAAGCTTTAAACCTTTACTTTCTTTATTAAACTTTTCTACATTCTTTTTACCTACGACTTCTTTTCCTTTCTCAGAATTAAAGAATCGTCTTTGTGCTTCACTTTTATATGGCATTTATTTCTTCTCCCATTCATTTTTTTTATAGCTATTTAAATAATATATTAAATATTTTTACATTCATCAATTGCTTCACTAATTCCAGCAAACTAAATTTCTTGTTCCTTCTGTTCTACATCTTCTCTTTCCACCAACCAATATAATGCACTTTGTGATATTATTTTTCTTAATATGTCTCATAATTTTACAATTTTTAGCAAAAGTAGCTCTACCATCTATTCTTACTATATTTTCAATTATTTGCTCTTTTCAGTTAAAAACTTTAAATATCTTTTACATATTCTTAAATCATCAAAACAAATAATTAATGTTCCATTTTCCTCATAAGCTATGTAATTTCTATCTTCAAAATTAATATACATCATAAACCTCCTATTTTTTATTTACCTAAGTTTATTTCCTAATTTTTCCTTTTCCTTTATATTTATATTCTAACACAATGTAGAGTATTTGTAAATAGATTTTTTATTTTTCTTTTATTTTTTTCTTATATTCATCAGCTTCAATAGCTTCTTTTGTAAAACTATTATTTTTCCACCATGCCCATAATGTTGCAATAACTGCTACAATTGCGGAAACACCTTGATATATTTGTTCATCACTAAATGGTAGTGGATTAATATTACACATTGTCAAAATTGAATTAATTAAAGCAATTATTAAGACTATTGTTCTTACTAATGTTTCCTTTGACACTTTTAAATTATCCATAATTTCACACCTCTTTTATTCTTTGCAATTATAATATAAAATATTAAAAAGTACCCGTAATAAATTATTGGGTACTTTTTTATTTAATTTATTTTAACATTTCTACAATATCATTTAAAGCATGCTCTCTACATAACTCTCTAAATTCTTGATACTGTTTCATTATTTCTTCATTTCTTTCTATCTTGTTATTTGCAATATACATATCAAGAGCTACACCAATGTCTACATATTTCTTAGCACAAATATCTCTAATCTCTTTTGCATTCTTAACAAAAATATTTCTATTAGCAATTTCCTTCATCATAATTTAATTACCTCTCTATCAAATCAGACACACCATTCTCAATTAAAATAGCATCAACTTGATCTCTTAACTTATTTGGCACTTCACTATAACTAATTTTACCAAGAATAACTTTTGTTGCAAATAACATTGCCATCATTTTAATTACCTCTTTTCTTTTATCATATTAAGCATAAATAACTTGACCAACTTCAATTAAGCAATCTTCAAGAAACTCCTGATTTTGACTTAATGCTTCCACTTGAGCTTTTAACAATGCATTTTCTTTTACTATATCATCAAAAGTTTTTAAATCATCCTCTTCCTCAACATAACTTTCAAGCAACTTTTGATATCTTTCTTCATCCCATTTTACATCTATTATCTCTGTTTCATCTTCATTATATGTAAGTTTTACAATGCCAGAAAATTTCTTTCCACTCATGAAGTATACTTCCAAAAACTTATTTGGAAAAATCATATAATTTTCCGGAACATAATCATAACTCCAGGTTTGAAGTGACATATTAATTTTATTTATTATATACATCTTTCCTCACCATTTTCTCATTTTACTTATGACATAATCTCTATTAAAGAAAAAGTTGCATTTTCTTCTTTATAAGTATCACCTTCTACAATTTTCATTATCTTATTCTCTGAGAACATATAATAATTAGTTTCAGATGTACTACCACTTGTTTCAATTATCCTCAAAATACCTTTAGTGTACAATCGTGGTTTGCCAAAAGTATCATATATTGTTGACACCAAACCAATTATTGGTGCTCCATTACAAGCAATCGTTGCATCATAACTACTTAATGATACATAAAATTCTTCAAATATAAACATTTTTCCAAGTGATAATTTTTTATCATTACTTGTAGTTCTCATTGCATACTTTTGATACGTGCCTTTTTCAAAAATTGAACCATAAAACATACATCTCATTTTATTTTCTAATAATACTTTATAATTAAAATAGAATGCTACTGCATAATATGGATTTATTGACTCATATGGTATTTGGTCAAACTCTTCACCTGACCCACTATTACCTACTTGATATATTGTATTCAAAGAAAAATAATATAAATTATTTCCAAATGAAATATACTCATTATTTCCATCTCTTATTACATAAGGAACTTCAAGTGTTATCATATCACTATCTCTATAAAGAATCATTTTCGTACCAGCAATGCCTTCACCATAAGTATTTACATAAGAGAATGTTTTTCTTTGAAAGCTATTATTGGAGCTAATTATGTACACATACCCATTGAGGCCAATGCAACCAACAACATTTTCTGAAGAATTATGCTTTTTTATATCAAAAAAGAATGCAATAGACTGTTTCACTTCTGTGTCAATATTTATACTTGTCCAAGATGCATTTTTTGGATTTTGACCTGCACCTGAAACATATATAGTTGTAGTTTCACCACTAATTAAATTATTATCATTTGACAAACTGTGATATTTATACCATTTATTATTTGTATTGCTATAAAAATAGCCATCTCTTAATCTAAAACTACCAATAAAATCACTTCCTATTGTACCACTTTCAAAACTATTTCCGCCGTCCAAAGAAATGTATGTTTCATTTATTCCGTTGGAAGCAATTGCACATGTGTATATAACAACATTATTTGCTGCATAACAATATTGTATGTATTTTGCTCTTGACGAGTTCTTTGAATAACTTGGCGAAGATGCAGCAGTTTTCCAATTTGTTCCATTTGTTGATTTTCTATGTGTTGATTCTGATGTTATTGCATAAAAATAATCTTTTCTTTCATCATACAAAAGCATCATAGGATCATCACTTTCAATTCTTTTAACCCAAGTCTTACCACCATCACTACTTGAAATAATCATATATTTTTTTGTAAGCTTACTAAAAATCTTAGCACAAATAATATTTGATTTATTTGAAATAACTGTGGTAGCTTTTTTTGAATTTTCTGAGTTGATTGAGTTATTAAAAATAAAATAATTAGATGAATCAAAAAAAAGCATATCCTGGGTTACACTCACTCACATAATTCCATTCATCTTTTGATCTTATGCCTGTCTTTGTCATATACAAATACTCACCAAGGCCAAGTCCGTCTTTTGATATTGCTTCTTGAAGCATTCCTGCAATATCACTATCCTCTGTTACATCATTACCTTTTTGTGACAAAAATAATCCAAGTTCTTTTGACATTTTTGTTGCTTGTCTTAATGCTTTATTATAAAGAGAGCTTCTTGCTATACCTGAAGCTACACCATTTAATCTTTGTTCATCTGTACTATAAATTTCATTTGTCATTGAATTTTGATTATTTTCATCAAATATCATAAACTCATTTATCCCAGCCATATTTCCCTCCCATATAAGAGAATTTATTCTTCCTTTTGCATCATACCTGCAAGTTCATTATATTGCTCAGTTGTAATCCTGTCAGCTAAAAGAAATACATCAAGTTTCTTTAGCATATCTTCTTGTTCATAATTACCAGTTTGAATTAATTTCTTACATCTTTCATACGTCATAATAAATACCTCCTTAAAAATAGATAGTTATATATTTAAATCTGACAAGCAAACTAAATACTCTACATTTAAAGAAGTATCAAGTATTGCTATTTCAGTGTCAGACAAAACATTATCAGTTTGCTTTTCAGATCTTACTTGCTTTATTTCTTTTGTAACAGTGCCGTTATCATATTCAGTAAAAATATAACCTTCTTTTTCATATTGATTTATTATATTCATTTTGCATCCTCCTACTCATCTAATTTATATCTTACATATACTTCATATTTTCTTGGTTTAGAAGTATCTAAGCAAAATGAATATGTTTGTACTTTCAATGAATCATTAAAAATTATAGGCAAATCTAACACAGTATAAACAGGCTCAAAACTTTTTGTACAAGTTACATCCCAATCATCAATAGTCTTCCAATTAACTTTAGCATTAGTTGTACTAATTGAATCAGATGTTCCATATATATCTAAATAATTATTTTGATTATTAAATTCCACATTTATACCTTGACTATAAACAAATCCATTGCAAAAGCTATTACAAGCCCAAAGTACAATTTCTCCATCAATTGTAACCTTAATTATTACAAATTCAATGTTAACATTTGAAGCTGACACTATATTAGTAAAGCAAGCAAGCACGATTCCTGAACCTTGCACATCTAATATTGTTTTTAAATTTACATTTTTAATATTAGAAGGTTCTGATGTACTATCAACACTTAATTCGGTATTTATTTCTTTAAAGTTCTTTAGCTCCTCCAGAGCCACCCCCTCAATTGTACCACCTGAGGAGTACATACCTAATGGATTTAATAACATCTTATTTACCTCACTTTAAATAACAATATGCTATATAGCATTTTACTAATTTATTTGGTTTTCTTTTACATTTAAATTTTAATGCATTTGTTGATTGGCTATAACTTGTTATTCCGAACTTCATAAATAAATCCATAGTCTCAATCTTTGGAATTGTTATAATTAATTGTTCTTCTTCATCAGAAGTAATACCATTTATTGTTTTTGTGCAAACATACTTCTTCAAAGTATCATCTACAATCCAATCACTAACATTAAAATTAATTAAAGTTACATTCCATCCACCTGCATTTCCAAAGGTAGATTTTAATGCTTCCTCTAATTCGTCAACTTCTTCTATTGCATTCATACCTCTATCTGCAATTATTTTACCAAAAGTTGCTGTCATCACTGACACATTTCTTTGAAACTTATTTTGTAAATTTGATCTTGCTACACCTGCTTGCAAACCACCAATTCTTTGCTTATCTGCTGAATAAGTTTCATTTTCTAAAGTATTATTTTTATTTTCATTAAAAACAAGAAACTCATTAATACCTGGCAAAATATCACCTCCCTTTATTTACTCAACAACTACAGCTCTTACTCTTGTTCTAATCTTTGTCGGAATAGACTGACAATTTGTATTGCTACCTCTAAATATTATTTTCTTTTTTTTATTTTTATTCTTAATATAATCAACATTTAAATTTCTTTGGTTAGCGTTTATTCCATCAAACACAAATACTGTCCCAACGTTATGCCATATTGTTGTTGTACTAAAATTTATTTTACCATTTGTACCATCTTTCATATATTTATACTCATAGTACAATCTTTCATTTACATCAGAACTTGAATCACTGCCTTGAAATTCAAAAGCTCCATCTTGACCACATACAAAATCACAACTTAATTCTGTGTCAAAAATCAAATTAAATATTTTTCCTCTATCTGTTGGGATTTTAGATAAATCATAAGCATCATTTTCCCAATTTTTTTTTAACCCATCTACAGTAATGCTCCAACTCTTCCACTCTTGTATAGTTATAATATGTAAACTATTGCCCGCTACCTCTTCATTATTTTGACTTAGTTTAATTAATGCTTTATCTACATTATTAACACTTAATTTACTATTTACTTCATTAGACACACCTATATATTGTGAATTTAATACTTTATTTTTAATGCTTTCTTTTAATTCTTGTGCATTCTCTGTAGCATTTCCGTCATTTTCAGATATGATTTGTCCTAAAGTAAAACTTAACATTGTGGCTTGCCTCATAGCTTTATTATACAAATTAGATCTTGCTATGCCCCCCCTTACTCCATTAAGCCTTTGTGTATCAATTGAATACGATTCATTACTTAATGTATTTTGGTTGTTTTCATCAAAAATTAAAAATTCATTAATGCCAGCCATTTCTTCTCCTTATTTTTCTAAATTATATAAAACTTGTGCTAATTGTGCTCTTGTTAAAGGTGAATCAGGTTTGAATTCATCTTCACTAACACCTTGCATATATCCTTTTTCAACAACATAATCTACAGCTTCTTTATACCATGCATTTTCTGGTACATCTTTAAACTTTTTCATTTCATCTTCACCTTTATTTTCTTCTTTACTTGAAAAAACATATTCTTCATTTACATCACCTAAAATTGGTAATCCAAAACCGGTGTATTTATCATACCCT
>ERZ791887.218-NODE-218-length-67195-cov-5.961841_pt1 | contig 67195 bp, 58 predicted proteins | sample MGYA00510157_ERZ791887 | MGnify/ENA primary metagenome ERZ791887 (study PRJEB30046, sample SAMN00792112) | human gut metagenome | study: EMG produced TPA metagenomics assembly of the A metagenome-wide association study of gut microbiota in type 2... | reverse complement strand
ACCTGAATGAGCGCAGCTTCACTGCGCTTGCGCTCTGTGACAAAGAACGGGATATAACCGCCCTGCCGTACCTTAGGAACCATGAGGTACATCGTCCCCATACGTGTGTCCAGACGGCGAGGACGGTAGCCGCTGCGATAGCCGCTCCTTCCGTCCGTGCGCTGACTTTTCTCTGCACCCAGCTGCTGATCCACCTCGGCCTCCATGAGCCGTGTGCACAGCCATTCCAGCATGCTCAGCATGGGATCCGGCTGAGTCATACATTGCAGTAGTAATTCTGTGAGATTTGTGTTATTCTTTTTGTGAGCCATTAGGGCCTCTCCTTTGCAGTATGATTGTCTCGACAACTTTCATTTTACAGGAGCCCCTAGTGGCTTGTCTATTTCCTTTTCACTTTTGCAAACATCATTGTACTCTATCAAAGTTGGTATCGGAGGACAGACTGCGCAGGAAATTTTCAGAAAAAGGAGCGCAGCTTATCCGGGAAGAGTTTTCCCTGAAAGCGTCAATTGATCGCCTGGAACATTTTTATGAGGAGATTTTTAAATGAGTATTCCTAAGAAAATTCATTATTGTTGGTTTGGAAGAAATCCACTGCCGGAGTCGGCAAAGAAATGTATTGAGAGCTGGAAAAAATACTGTCCTGAATATGAGATCATCGAATGGAACGAGGATAATTTCGATCTGACGGAAAACCGATATGCACGGGAGGCCTATGAGCAAAAAAAATGGGCATTTGTCAGTGATTATGCGCGGTTAAAGATCGTGTATGAACAGGGCGGAATTTATATGGACGTGGATGTGGAGCTGATCAAACCGCTGGATGAGCTTACAGAGCTGGATGGTTATATGGGCTTTGAAAAGGAGATAGATGGTCAGATGTGGATTGCAACGGGCCTTGGATTTGGTGCACGTGCAGGGCATCCGATCGTCGGTGCACTTTTAAAGGACTATGAGGATATTCCTTTTATCAAAGAGGATGGAAGACTTGATACAGAGTCTTGTCCCGGACGCAATACGCGGACGCTGCGCACCTTCGGTCTGCGCCTTGACAATACAAAACAGGAAATTGACGGAATCGTTTTTCTCCCAACACAATACCTTGCTCCTGTCAGCTATTTTCATCGAAAAAAAGAGATCACAGAGCATACGGTTTCCATTCATCACTATGATGGAAGCTGGCTGAACGAAAAGGAACAAAAAAGCCTTCGGTTAAGAAGGCTTTTAGGAAACAGACTGTATCATCGTCTGCAGTGTCTGTGGTATAAAATCAATCCGAGGAAAAAGTATTCCTAAATCAGCTGATGGATTTTACGAGATGGAAAATAGTATTCTGGGCGGTCTTTTCACAGTTGTTCAGATTGTTTAAGGTATCGGAGAACAGCCTATCCAGCCGGTTTTCCAGATCCGGAAGGGAATCGTCTGTCTGAGGCTTGTCAGCTTTTGGCGCTTCCAGGGTCGGGAAAGGCGTGGTCGAAGGGGGAAGCGCTGCGGACAGCTGAACTCTTTCAAGGCTTTGCTGTACCTGCTGCAGGATGTTTCCGGATTGTGCCAGCTGCTTGCGAAGAGAGGTCAGATCCTTCTCTTTTTTCGCAAGGTCAGACTGCAGGGTTTCGATCTGTGCAGACTGAGCTTCGAGCTGAGTGCGCTGCTGTTTGATCTGCGCAGACTGAGCCTCGAGCTGAGCGCTTTGTTGTTTGATCTGTGTTGCCTGGGCCATTAAACGCCCCTCCTGCTCCCGTACCTGATGCTGAAGCGTCGAATCCTGCGCCGGAAATTGCTTGAGGGTTTCCATGACCTGACTTTGCAGGGTGCGGATCAGATCCTCCGCTTCCCGCTTCTGACGGCGCGTGATCTGTATCGTTTCTTCCCGGAGTGCGCGAAGCTGGTCGGAACCGTTCTCGGAGGACTTCTTTAAAGAAGCGACCTGTTCCTGCAGCTGTTCGATCGTAGATTCATATACTGTTGATAGATGACGGTTCTGTGGATAAGTCCGGTGAAATCTGCGATGCCTGTGCATTAAAGGATAACAGGATCGGGGTTATCCACAAAAAGAATGGCGGAGTGAGTGCGGCAAGAAACACCGGACTGCAGGAAGCCCGTGGGGAATATATCACCTATGCGGACTCAGACGATCTTGTGGGAAGGACAATCTATACAGAGCTGATTGACGCTATGGAGCAAAACGGAACGGACAGCGCCTGCTGCAGCTATGAAGCCTTTACGGGTGCTGGTACAGAGCAGGGGATGGCAGGCAGCAGGACAGGAGTGCAAAAGGCAGCTGGCAGCAGTAGAAGCAGTGGGCAGATCTGCCGCGGCACGGAGGCGTTTAAGGTTTTTTTGAGAGAAAATAGCTACGCACCTGTGGTGTGGAACAAGGTTTTTAAGCGGGAAGTGCTGAAATCTGCAGAGGGGCTGTTTTTGTTTGAAGAAAATACGACCCTTTGGGAAGATGAAAAATGGCTGGCGGAGGTTTTCTGTGGCAGAGAGACTTCTGTCTACTTTATTGCAAAGCCGCTGTATTATTGGAGACGGCGGGACAGCAGCGCGACCCATACAGAGAAGGAAGGAATCACGAAAAACAATCTGGACAGTATCCGGGTGCAGGAGGAGCTTTTAGAGGCTGTAAAAGTTCTGCAGGATGCAGAGCTGGAGGAGCTGTTAAAATGGAGGCTGTATCTGGCTGTTATGGATGTTGTGAGGAAATGCTATAAGCGCAGAGATACGGAGAATTTTCGATGCTACTATCAAAAGCTGAAACAAATCGGAACAGTGCGTACATTTGGCGAATCCGGGACAGAAAAAATCCGGAGGCTGGTGTGGAGTGTATTATTCAGACTGCGGGTTCTGTAAAAGGAGCGCGTGTTCTATTGTATTGCGAATGGCGCGGGTGAACAGTAACATTTACGCAGAAATGATAGTGAAAATGAGAAAATTATGGTTTTCTTTTTGGTGGTGAACTGTTAGAATAAAGGATATCAGAAACGTTTGGAAAAACGCGAAAGAAAAGACAGGAAGGGGAATATTCCATGAAGAATTTTGACGTAGTTGCACTGGGTGAGCTGCTGATCGACTTTACCGAGAACGGCAAGAGCGCACAGGGCAATATGACTTACGAAGCAAATCCGGGCGGAGCGCCCTGCAACGTGCTGGCAATGTTGAACAAAGCAGGCCGCAAGACTGCATTTATCGGCAAAGTCGGACAGGATCTGTTCGGCAACAAATTAAAAGCAACCCTGGATGAGGTTGGCATCGACACTTCCAACCTGATCATTGACGAAGATGCAAGAACAACTCTGGCATTCGTAGAGACTTTCCCGGACGGCGACAGAGACTTCTCTTTTTACCGGAATCCCGGTGCAGATATGATGCTGCGCAAGGAGGATCTGCATGAGGATCTGATCCGCGATGCGAAGATTTTCCACTATGGCACACTGTCCATGACTCATGACGGCGTCCGTGAAGCGACCAAGAAAGCGATTGACATCGCAAAAGAAAGCGGTGCAATCCTTTCCTTCGACCCGAACCTGCGTCCCCCTCTGTGGAAGACCTTAGACGATGCAAAAGAACAGGTTGCATATGGTCTGTCCAAGTGTGACGTTTTAAAGATTTCCGATAACGAGATCCAGTGGTTCACCGGCGAAGAGGATTTCGACGCAGGTATCGCAAAGCTGCGGGAGCAGTACAATATCCCGCTGATCATGCTGTCTCTGGGAAGAGACGGAAGCCGCGCTTACTACAAGGATCTGCGCGTAGAGGTGAAGCCTTTCCTGCAGGATTCCACCATCGAGACAACCGGTGCCGGAGATACCTTCGGCGGCTGCTGCCTGCACCATGTCCTGAAATACGGTCTGGACAACCTGGATGAGGAGAAGCTGACCGAGATGCTGACCTTTGCAAACGCAGCAGCATCCATCGTAACCACCAGAAAAGGCGCGCTGCGCGTAATGCCTGAAGTGGAAGAGGTTGAGGCGTTTATCAAATCCAGAGCTTAAAAGGAACGGAATATGCTTTTTAATTCCCATATTTTTATGTTACTGTTTCTGCCGCTTCTGCTGGCAGGATGGTATTTTCTGAACTGGAAAAAGAAATTTCAACTGGCACAGGGATATCTGATCGGGATGTCCCTGTGGTTTTATGCGTATGCAAATCTGCAGTATCTGTGGCTGCTTCTGTTCAGCTGTCTGATAGGCTGGCTTTTGAGCTGTCTGCCTGAAAAAATTTTCTCGGAAAAAGGGAAAAAAGTGCTGACTGGTGTCGGATGTGTTTTTCATCTGGGGCTGTTGGGTTATTTTAAGTACAGCAATTTTTTCCTGGAAAATCTGAATACAGTATTTCATACGGACTTTCCGATGCTGCAGATCCTGCTGCCGGTTGGAATCAGTTTTTACACGTTTCAACAGCTGGCATACCTGATTGACCGGTGCCGGGGAGATGCGCCAAGGGACAGCTTTTTTGACTACCTGACATTTATGGTTTATTTTCCGCAGCTGCTGCAGGGACCGATTCTGCTTCGTTCAGAGTTTATGGGGCAGCTAAAGGAGCCGGAAAGGCGCAGGTTTCATGCAGGGCGGTTCTCGGAAGGAATCCAGTTTTTCGTGTTCGGTCTTGCCAAAAAAGTGCTGCTTGCGGATACGCTGGCAAAGGCGGTCAACTATGGATACAGCAATGTTTCGATGCTGGACAGCATTTCGGCACTGCTTCTGGCGGCCGGGTATCTGACGGAGCTGTACTTTGATTTCAGCGGCTACTGCGATATGGCGGTGGGTCTGGGCAAAATGATCGGTCTGGAGGTCGCAGAAAATTTCGATGCGCCGTTTCATTCTGCTTCGGTTAAGGAATTCTGGCGCAGATGGCACATGACGCTGGGACGGTTTTTTACAAGGTATGTATACATTCCCCTGGGCGGAAATCGGAAGGGGAAGATGCGGACGCTGTGCAATGTGATGATCGTTATGCTGCTTTCAGGGCTCTGGCACGGCGCGGCGTGGACCTTTGTGCTGTGGGGATTTTTACATGGAGTCGGGATGATCTGGGATAACCTGGAGCATCCGCATTTACCGAAAAAATGGATGCGGCAGGCAGCGACCTTTGCCTATGTTTGTATGACCTTCGTGTTTTTCCGGGCAGAGAGCATTGCGCAGGGAGTGGATGTTTTAAAAAGCATTGTCAGCCTGAAATGGAACGGCTTTGTATTTCAGATGGCATCGGCCCTTGATCTGACGGAATTTTACATGATCACAAAGGCACTGTCGATGAAGCTGCCGGGACTGCTTTCGTGGTTCTGGCTCGGAATTTTTGTCGTGCTGATTGCAATCTGTTTCCGGGTTCTTTCCGGAGAAAAAGTATCCGGCGTGGTTGCATTGCAGAGGCAGAAAGGCTATGGCAGGCTGTATCCGGTGCTTCTGGCGGTTTTGTTTACTTGGTCAATGATCTCAATGACAGGCGTGAGCGAGTATCTCTATTTTTCGTTTTAACAGAGAAAAATGGCGGCAGTATGATCTGTCCGGGACAGTGTGAGGAATGAGAGAAAAATATGGTAAATTCCAAATGGATTCGGCGTTTTGCGGTCTGGACGGCAGCGCTTTTGGCAGCGATCGCGGCGGTAGTGGTGATTTTTGACCCGTTTTATCATTTTCACGGTCCGCTGCCGGGGATGAAAGCAGTCGTAACGAAATCGGAATATCAGTGTATCGGCACAATACGGAATTTTTCTTATGACAGCGTGCTGGCAGGATCCTCTACAGCGGAAAACTATAACAATCACTGGTTTGACGAGGCATTTTCCTGTAGGACGGTCAAAGCGATCAAAAGCTCCGGGACGTGCGCGGATCTGAAATTTTATATGGAGGAAGCATTTGCGACGCACGATCTGAAAAATGTGTTTTACAGCCTCGATCTGTTTGCTCTGGACGGCGACCCGGAGACGAATTTTGTCAATGATTCGATGCCACTGTATTTATATGATAGAAATCCGTTCAACGACGTGAAGTATCTGTTCAACAAGGATGTATTGTTTGAGGATATTCCGTATCTGCTGGCGATGAATTTCAGCGGGTACGACGATGGGATGTCTTATAATTTCTGGCAGTATAAAACCTTTTCTGAAGAAGAGGCGAGAAAGCATTACGAGCAGTCGGAAGAGATTGCACCGATGCAGGAGCCGTCTGAGTGGCAGGCACGGGTAGATGAAAATATTGGTTTGTTGACAGATATGGTAAAAAAGCATCCGGGGACAGAATTTTATTTTTTCCTGCCGCCCTATTCCGAGCTTTGGTGGGACAGCGTGTACCGGAGCGGGCAGACGGAGGAATATCTCTATGCCAGACAGGCGGCGATGGAAGCGCTGATTGTATATGATAATGTACAGGTTTATGATTTTCAGACGGACGAGGATATTATTTTGAATCTGGATTATTACATGGATCCGATTCATTTTTCTGCGGATGTGAATCAGTTCATGGTCGTAAAAGCAAAGGAAGCCGATGGGGCATATCTGGTGACAAAAGAGAATCTGTCCGACCGGTGCAGTGCAATGCGTGAACTGACAGAGAAGATCACAGACAGGTAGCAGAAGTATTGTTACAGTTTACCAGCGCCATTCGCAAAACCGCGTTTTCGACGTTCGCCGCTGCTTCGCAGCTCATTTTCAGGGGGTGCTCATGACAGATATTTATCAGAAAGCTTATACGAGCATATATCCTTCCAGGCTTGGGGATATTTTGCTGGCGGCGGATGAAATCGGGCTTACCGGTTTGTGGTTTTTCGGGCAGAGCTATTTTGCAGATACACTTCCGACAGAGCAAATTGCGCAGGAAACGCCGATACTGGCGCAGGCAAGGGAATGGCTGGACGAATATTTTTCGGGAAAAGAACCGGACTTTACACCGACGCTGCATCCGATCGGATCGCCGTTTCGGCAGGCAGTGTGGAAGCTTTTGCTGCAGATTCCCTATGGTCAGACGACGACCTATGGAGAGATCGCAAGACAGCTGGAAAAGCTGCAGAACCGGCCTCATATGTCTGCGCAGGCGGTAGGCGGTGCGGTGGGACATAACGGGATTTCAATCATCATTCCGTGTCATCGGGTTGTGGGTACGAAGGGGAGTTTGACCGGGTATGCAGGCGGATTGGACAAAAAGATGGCACTGCTTGAGCTGGAGCATGCCAATCGGAAAACTTATCCGGAAAATTTGTCGCTGTAATGAATATGCATATCTTCCCAGTCCATAAATAATACATAGAATACTTTTCCATATTGTGGGCTTTCTACAATTCTCCCATGATCCAGTACAGAAAGATAAGATCCGTCCGCCTTTCGAAGATGAAAATGAATATAGTCATTTTCATTTCCGCTGTCGATTTGTTCCCAAATGCTTGCTTCTATCTGCTGCTGCTCATCTTCACGAATCAGGTTGTGAAAACTCTTATTGGTGAGCCTGAAGAATTCATCCACACTTTGATATCCGGTCATAGAAAGAAATTCATGGTTTGCATAAAAAAGTTCGTCATCTTCCTTGTCTGCTCTGTATATGATAAATGCACCCGGAAGGTGTTCGGAGATATCTTTAAGTGCAAAGCCCAGCTGTTTGCGAACAACGGATTGAAGTTCCTTACTGTAAGACATACATCCATTTTTCCCGTGAAGCTTTATTTCATAGAGAGCTGCATCTGCACAGCGCATGAGCTGTGAAAGACTGGATGCAAAGGTCGGATATTCCGCATATCCAAGAGAAATATAAAATTGCTGCTCCCTTCCTCTGCATGAGAATGTTTTGGGAAGGCTGGTGAATTGCTGCAATTGCGCTTCTGCTTCTTCAAAGGTATAGTTAGGGAGAAGAACACAAAATTCGTCTCCACCGTTTCTTCCTAATATGGCCTCAGATGGAAAAAAAGCTTTCATGCTGTCTGCAAGACATTTCAATGCCTTGTCACCATAACCGTGTCCATAGATATCATTGATAAACTTAAAGTCATCAATATCAAAAAGTGCAGCCACAAAATGAGTTTTCGGATTTTTAGCTATCATTTTCGCTGCCAATTCATCAAATCCATAGCGATTGTAAATATTGGTAAGGGAATCCGTGTGTGCCAGTATCTGAAATCTGTTTTTATTTTCTTTCGAAGTCAGCCATACACAGGTAAGAACGGACAGAAGTATAACGTTAGCAGTTAATATCACACTGGTTTTTGCTATTAATAAATTGTTTCGCCATCCACCTTGAGGAGCTACTTCAAACATCCATGTCTCTTCCCCTATCGTAAAAGTATAAGAAACCGGATTTATCAACGAATCATTTGATTGAGAAACAATGTTATAGGTATCACTCCAAGGAGCATCTGTCTTTGAAATTCTGTATTCATATCCAAAGCTGGAAAGTGCACTGACCGCGTCTGAGAAAATGTCGGGTACACGCAGGACAACAATGGTAAAGCCCCAGAAATATTCCAATCCGTTTTCATCCTTCAGGAAAACGGGATTGCGGACAGCAATTCCAGAGCCGCCCTGTTTCAATTTAAATGGTCCCTGGGTAATGATTGTATGGTTGTCCCTTGCATAACAGGAAATCTTTCCACGATCTTTATCATGGAGCAGATCAATTTTGCCTGCTTCATTTCCGGCGGACGGATAAATATCTGTCACAACACCATTCGGAGCAAGCTGCACGCTTTCAATAGAATCAGACATAAGATTTTCTGCAATAATGTCAAACTGGTTAAATTCTCCAGATTCACTGATCAAAATCTGTTTCAGAACATCCGTAACGTCTATCCCTTCTGTAATCTCATTTTTTATGCGTTCCCCATAGGTTGTTGCATTTAATAATGCTGTTGTATGGTTCTGTGCTGTTTCATGAGAGTCTACTTTGTATAGGATTATACCAACAAGGCATATACCCAGTAAGAAAACGATAAGCGGAATAAGTGTTTTTTGTTTCATCTAACATGCCCTTTTTTCCAGAGGTGTTTTGCAAGGCCTCTGTTGATGTCAGTCATGGCGGCTGTTTTCATAGTAATTTTCCCTCACATTGTGTTCCGTGTCAAGATTTCGTACAAGCTAAAATAAGAAGGAGAGCCAAAGCTTTTGGATACTGTTTTTGTCATTTTACAGAGCTCGCAGCGTTCACAAATTCTTCACAAAAAAATTAGCACTCACCTCTTGACATTGCTAATAATGGGTGTTATATTACATTTAGAACAAAGGAAAGGGAACAAAAAGAACAGAAGATGCCGAAAACGGAATCGGAGTTCTTAGAAAGCTTTTCTTTGAACCAGATAAAATGACAACCACTTCTGAAAAGGATTCACAGAAGGCATGATAGAAGGAATGGAGGAATGACTTATGTTACTGCCTAGAATTTGGGATGAAGATTTATTTGAGAATATGGATAACTGGATGAGCTGGCCGGATGAGAGTGAGTTCTTCGGTAAGAAGAATCCTCTGTATGGCAAACATGCAAAGAACCTCATGAAGACAGATGTTCGGGAAACCGAGGATGCTTACGAGGTAGATATTGATCTGCCTGGCTTCAAGAAAGACGAGGTTACGATCACCGTCGAAAATGGTTATCTGAATATCAGTGCTGTCAAAGGCCTTGATAAAGACGAAACCGATAAGAAGACCGGCAAGTACATTCGTCAGGAGCGTTACGCAGGCAGCTGCTCCAGAACATTCTATGTCGGCGAAGCCGTTGAACCCGAGGATGTTTCCGCGAAGTTTGAAAACGGTATCCTGCAGCTTCACATTTTGAAGAAGGAAGCAAAGAAGGTAGAAAAGAAAGACAACCGGATTGCAATTGAAGGCTGATCTTTTCGTCAAAATCTTACCTGACAAAAATCCCGGTGCGTGAAAACGTACCGGGATTTTTTGGTCGTATAGGAAGCTTCGATTCTATACAATTCCATACAATAAAAATGCTTTGGGAGGATCTCACTGCGGCTGGAAAGGAAAATGGCAATATCCGGCAGGAGAAATACGCTGGATTTCACCCGAAAGGTTGCGTAAAAAGGCTCAATCATGTAAAATTAATGTAATATCTTTGAAAAATGAGCGGCAGGACCGCAGCATGGAGGATGAAATGGATATATTCGGAATATTGGCGATGGTCGGAGGACTTGCTCTGTTTTTATACGGTATGCAGGTTCTGGGAGATGGTCTGAAAAGAACGTCGGGGGGACGTCTGGAAGAAATTCTGGAATCGCTGACTTCCAACAAATGGAAGGGCGCGCTGCTGGGCTGTATTGTCACGGCAGTAATTCAGTCATCGTCAGCAACGACGGTAATGGTAGTCGGACTCGTAAACTCCGGTATTATGAAGCTGACGCAGGCTGCAGGCGTTATTTTGGGAGCGAACGTCGGAACGACCGTTACATCGTGGATGCTGAGCTTGACCGGTATCGAAAGCAGCAATGTGTTTGTACAGCTGTTAAAGCCGGCGAACTTCTCACCAATCGTCGGTATCATTGGCGTGATCATGCTGATGACCGCTAAAAATGATAAGAAAAAAGATATCGGTACGATTTTGATCGGCTTTGCAGTTCTGATGTTTGGTATGGAAACTATGTCCTCTGCAGTAGAGCCGCTGGCGGGCAATGAGAAATTTACCGGCATTCTGACGATGTTCTCCAATCCGATCCTTGGTATGCTTGCCGGTCTGGTGCTGACTGCGGTTATTCAGAGCTCTTCTGCATCCATCGGTATCCTGCAGGCACTTTCCATGAGTGGAACACTTACCATCGGTTCTGCGATCCCGATTCTGATGGGTGAAAACATCGGTACGGCGATCACTGCGATCCTTTCCTCTATGGGCGCAAGTAAAAATGCGAAGCGTGCAGCGCTGATGCATTTATATTTCTGTATTTTAAAGACAAGCTTTTTCATGGTGCTGTTTTATCTGATCGATGCAATTGTGCATTTTCCGTTTATGACAGAGCTTGCAAACCCCTTCATCATTGCTATGATCCACAGTATCTTTAACCTGTCGGCGGTGATTATCATGCTGCCGATATCCGAAGTACTGGTAAAGCTTGCGATGAAGACGATTCCGGTTACTCCGGACGAGCTCGAGGATGTTCCGGTAGAAAAGAGCATTCAGATCCTGGACGAGCGTTTCCTGGCATCTCCGCATTTTGCACTGGAGCAGTGTAAAACAGCCGCAGGCGATATGGCAGAGTATGCCCGGGAAGCCCTGCTGCTTGGAATGGGTCTTGTGACAGAGTTCCATCCAGAACAGGCAAAGCGGGTGGAAAATCTGGAAAATCTTGTGGATTCCTACGAAGATCAGCTGGGTACTTACCTGGTAAAATTAAGCAGCCGGAATCTTTCTACGAGAGACAGCCATACACTGTCCACGCTGCTGCATTGTATCGGTGATTTTGAGCGGATCTGTGACCATGCGATCAACCTCGTAGGATATGCACAGGAAATGGCGGAAAAGGATCTGCATTTTTCTGCCAAAGCAGAAGAAGAGCTGAAGGTATTTACGGCGGCGGTTCAGGATATCATGAACCGTGCGGTAACGGTATTTAAGAACGATGATCTGAAGCTTGCAAAGTCTGTAGAGCCTCTGGAAGAGGTGATCGACGGACTGAATATGGAGATCAAGAGACGCCATATCCGCAGATTACGGAAGGGAAAATGTACCATAGAGCTTGGACTTACGCTGTCGGATATTACGACCTGCTACGAACGTGTTGCAGACCACTGCTCCAATATCGCAGTATGCCTGCTGCAGGTCAATGAAGACGGCTTCGATACCCATGGTTATCTGGAAATGGTCCGTGATACGGACAATCCGGAGTTCCGCGCAGAGGTGGCAGAATTTGAACACAAATACGAGCTGCCCCGTATGAAGAAGGATGAAATCGATTCTCTGCCGACGATCGCTTTAGAGGAAACAGATACAGCCTCCGGGGAAAAATCAGATTTTCTCAGCAGTCGAATTCAGGAGCGTAAGAAAAAGAAAAAAGACGGGAAAAAGAAATAAAACAAGTTAAAAACGAAGAAAACCAGAATACATGAGCGGTATATATCAACTGGTCTTACAAGAAAGAACAGGCACTTACCGGGGATAATGAAAAATGAGAATTGCAGCATATCAGTTTGCCGTAACCGGCGATATGGTGGAGAATTTTGAAAAAATAAAAAATGCAATTTTGCTAGCAAAGAAGAATGCTGTCCAGCTCCTTGTTTTTCCGGAATGCGCGTTGACAGGCTACCCGCCGAGAGATATCAAAAGCTCGTCTGAGGTTCGTTTTGATCTTGTGGAGGATTGCTGTAAAAAGCTCCAGGAACTGTCGGATGAAACCGGGATTGCGCTTCTTGTGGGGACGATTTACCGGACAGATCAGATTTACAACCGGGCGATTTTATTTCAGCCAAATCAGCCTGTTTGGTTCTATGATAAGCGGGCTTTGTGGGGTTGGGATAGAGAGCATTTTGCCCAGGGAAGCTGCGATGGCATTTTTGAAATAGCAGGTATTTCAGTCGGAGTCAGGATTTGTTTTGAAGTGCGATTCCCGGAGTATTTCAGGGAGCTGTATGCGAGGAAAACGGACTTGAATGTCGTTCTGTTTTACGATGTGTCGGATGTGGATGACACAGGCAGATACGATTTGATTAAAGGGCATCTGCAGACCCGCGCGGTAGAAAATGTGTCGACGATTGTTTCCGTTGATTCGATTCATCCTTACCAGACTGCACCGACCGCAGTTTTTGGAAAATCCGGTCAGATTTTAAAAGAATGTACCCGGAATCAGCCGGAGCTTCTGATCTATGATTTCGAAAAGACAGAGGACGATTTTGGCGAAACGGGGCGGCGGACGATTTCGGACACGCTTTTTTTCGAAGGAAAGTGAATAAAAACAACGACATTAAATATCGGTATGGCTTTTGTCTTGTGGTCATCTAACGATATTTGGTGTCGTTTTTTTGTTTCCGGAGAAAAGGAATGGATAAGCTTGGTTCCGTAAAAAAAATACGGTATAAGTTGAATTTTTTTGCAGATAATAATATAATATAGAAAAAGAGCAGGAGAGGTGATTGCTATGTTAAAAAAATTCAGCGTAGAAAACTTTAAAGGGTTTCAGGATAAAATCACATTTGATATAGGATCACCCAGCAATTATAACTTTAATTCTGAAATTATAAAAAACGGTTGTGTGACAAAAGGAATTATTTATGGCATTAACAGCAGCGGTAAATCAAACCTTGGATTGGCTATTTTTGATATCATTACCCATTTGACAGATAAACAGAAATTGCTTTCCAGCTACGATTTTTACCTGAACATGAGTGGAAGAAAATCCTTTGCTGAATTTGAATACACCTTTATGTTTGATGGTCATGAAGTGGTTTACCGATACAGCAAAAATGATGTAAATACTTTGAAGAGTGAGAGTTTATCTATTGATGGAAAGGAAGTTATCTTTTTTGATTTTCTTACCAGGGATGGGTTCACCTTGCTGGATGGCTCCGGCACTTTGAATGTATCGATCAAGAGCGAGAGTCCGATTTCCCGTGTAAGGTATGTGAACAACAACTCTATTCTTACGGATAATGAGCAAAATCGGGTATTTAAAAAGTTTATTGATTTTGTGGAACGTATGCTTTTGTTTTATTCGTTAGACAGCCGGGGATATGAAGGCTTTACAAATGGTAACGAAGGTGTAGCGGAAGGTATTGTAAATAGTGGAAAAGTGCGGGATTTCCAGAAGTTCCTGAAAGAAAATGACATTGACTATGAATTATACGGATGCGAAGTAGACGGCAAAAAAGCAATCTACTGTCATTTTAATAATACAGATGCTGATTTCTTTAAGATCGCCTCTACCGGAACCAGATCACTGGCATTGTTCTATTATTGGTATATTCGTATGGAAAAGGCATCTTTTGTGTTTATAGATGAATTTGATGCATTTTATCATTTCGAATTATCCGAGTCGGTGCAAAGACATTTGAACCAGATAGCTGGAGTTCAGATATTTACAACGACTCACAACACGGATCTGATGAGCAATGATCTGCTTAGACCGGATAGCTATTTCTTACTTGCAAATAACAGCATAAAAGCGATTTCTCAATTAACAGAAAAGGAACTGCGTCAGGCTCATAATCTTCAGAAAATGTATAAGGCAGGTGCATTTAATGGCAAATAAAGACTATAAGGCATTTATAGTCGAGGGAGAGGTCAGAGAACCTCAGGTGATTGACAATATTTCGAAGAGGTAACACCGGGTCAGATATATGTCATGGAAGTACAGGAGGCTGAGAGACAGCGGGTATTTGTGTTGAGTGCATTTCCGGAATTTTTGCTGGATTATTTTGGGGTGAAGCTGTGGAAAACAAGTGTGAAACATACAAGAAATCAGATGAGTGAGTTGGAATGCAAAAGGAACTGGTTTCAAAAATTTTGAAAAACGGCACACCGCATTCTCGTTACTTTAGTGATGAGTTAGGTGTGCCAAATTTTTTATTAAAACCAGAACAAATGTTTGTCATACAGAGAGACGTATTGTATAATACAAATATGGAAAAAGAAAGTAGGGAACTTTATGCAGATTGTATCCAGCTATGGAGTAGAAATTAAAAAAAAGAATATACCGCTCCGCGCTACGCTGGATATTTTTCGGAAAGCAGTTTCCTATCTGATCCCGGTGTATGCAGGAACCTGGGAAGAACTTTCAGAAATCCGGAATCCACAAAAACGCTTTAATGCAGCGGAGCATCTGGTACATGAGACGAAAAAGAATCCTGCCAGGTTTGCGTTTGACCGGCATTTTCCTAAAATGCCATCTTACCTGAGAAGGGCGGCGATCCAACACGCACTTGGAGCAGTGTCCTCCTATCAAACACGTTTCGGTTTGTGGGAAAAGGGAGAGTTAAAGGGGAAACCAAAGCTGGTCTGTGAGAATCATGCAATGCCGGTATTCTATCGGGATGTCATGTATAAGGAAGCAGAATATGGAGAAGATGTTGCTCATTTAAAGTTATTTGATGGACGCGAGTGGAAATGGTTCCAGGTAAAATTACTCCATACGGATATGGAATATCTTCGGAAAAAGTGGAGCGGGAAAAAGGCAACCGCCCCAACGTTGGAAAAGAAACATCATACATATTTCCTTCGATTTTCGTACACAGAGGAAGTAAGCTTATCGAAAATAGCGGTAAAAGAGCAGGTGATATGCAGTGTTGATTTAGGGATCAATACGGATGCGGTCTGCAGTATCATGCGTACGGATGGCACTATCCTGGGACGGAAATTTATCAATTATACCAGTGATAAAGACCATTTGTATCATGTACTTGGCAGAATCCGCCGTTTTCAGAGAGAACATTCCTCCAGACAGGTCCAAAGCCGATGGAATTATGCAAAAAGGCTGAATATGGAGCTGTCCCGCAAAATAGCTGCGGCGATTACGAAATGTGCCATAGAGTATCAGGCGGATGTAATTGTGTTCGAATATCTGGAAATGCAGGGAAAACTATCCGGAAAAAAGAAACAAAAGCTCCATTTATGGAGAAAGCGGGATATTCAGAAGCTGTGTGAGCATCAGGCTCACCGGAACGGGATCCGTGTATCCAGAGTCAGTGCCCAAAACACCAGCAGGCTGGCCTGTGACGGAAGCGGAGCAGTGGAAAGAAATCCGGAGAACCATAGCCTGTGTACCTTTCGGACAGGAAAACAGTATAACTGCGACCTGTCAGCATCCTATAATATTGGAGCGAGATATTTTATACGGGAACTTTTAAAACCCTTGCCGGAAACGGAAAGGTCTTCCCTGGAGGCAAAAGTACCTGCAGTGAAGCGTAGAACCTCATGTGTTTATGCGGATTTAAGGAAGCTTTATGCAGAAATAAGCGAATTAAAAGCAGCATAAACACAGGCAGATATACAGCGGACTACCTGTAATGTGGAAACCAGCCGTATCCGGCATGGAAAAAGTGCGTATCCGCACGAATTCTAAGTTACTGGCGTATCCGCCGATATTTAGTCTTGTCGTTTAAAACGACTGAGAAGCACGTGACTTTAGTCATGTGAGGTTCACGAAAGTGTCAAAATCTGCAAAAAAAGTTTTGAAAAAGTATACGAGGGAAAATTTGATGAAAAAAAGAGTTTATCTGGCGATATTTGCATTGACCTTTGGACTCTGCGCAGGCTGCGGAAACAAGGAAGCCGACAGCGATATTTCGGGTATGGAAGACACCGTTTTTCAGACAGAAGAACCGCTTGAGCTTTCAGGCACAGGAAATATTGATTTAAGTGAAGAAAATAAGGATTCCGGCGGAGAAAATGCTGATTCCAGTGAAGAAAATAATGGTTTCAGTGAAGATGATACTGATATCGTATCAACAGATACTCAGGAGATCGATTTTACGCGCGATTATTCTGAGGACATCAAAAAAGATGTGGACGATGTAGTATCGGCTTCGGCTTCTTTGCAAGAGGAGCTGGAAAATATTCACACGCTTTCCGAACAGTATGAGGCGATTGCCCAAACTGCTCAGACGCAGGGGGAAATGAACATGTCGTCCGGATGGTTTCTCAAAATCTGGGATACGGAGCTGAATAACCTGTGGAGCAGATTCAGCGATTCGGCGGATGCGCAGACGAAGGAAAAAGTCCTCGCAGAGCAGAGAAGCTGGAACTCCATGAAAGAAGAAGTGGCGCAGGAGAGCCTTGGTTCCAGCGAAGAAAACGGGAGCATGTACTCGCTTCTTGTGAACTTTTTTCAGGAAGAAATTACAAAAAACAGATCCTACGTCCTTGCAAATGAGCTGGCAAAGGTGAAGGGCGAAGCATTTGAAATGCCGGAGCGGTCGACGAAGTACGGAGTGTTTGTGGATAATCAGGGGACCGGCAGTGTATACAGCCTGTTATGTACCCAGCAGGGCGTAAATGGCAGCGATGAAGCGGTGATCTCCATTTACAGGCAGGGCGAGCTAAAAGGAAGCTTTGTGGATAACGGAAACGGGGAGCTGGATTTCTCATCCGAGGATGGCTCTGTAAAGGGAATTATTCAGATCAACGGCTGGGACGGCGCGAGCTTTGAAGTGACTGAGACATCCAATCCGGATGCATTTCCCGTAGGACAAAAAACGGAATTTCCGTTTGCGTTTTAAAGAAAACAGAATATCAGAATCGAACACCCCCAGACCTGACCGAAGCGCGATGCCCGGCGGGGCTGGGGGTGTTTTGTGTGCCGTATCTTACCAGATTCCCAGCACATGCTGCATGAGCAGACTCATGGAAGCGATGCCGACCCAGCAGCAAAATCCCAGGGCGAGCGGTTTACCGCCGGTTTTGATGAGTTTTACAATGTTTGTATTTAAACCGACCGCGCACATGGCGAGGACGATGAAGAACTTGCTCAGTGTTTTGAGAGGAGAAAATACGGATGCGGAAACACCGAGAGAGGTTGCGATTGTTGTGATGACGGAAGCCAGCACAAAGTAGAGAATAAACATCGGGAAAATCTTTTTAAACTCGACTTTTTTGCCCTCGGAACCGGCTTTTCTCGTACGGACAAAGGCGAGTACCAGTGTGATCGGAATAATTGCAAGGGTACGGGTCAGCTTTACGGTAACAGCTTTGTCCAGTGTCTGTGTACCGAGCTGATAGAGGGAATCCCAGGTGGATGCGGCAGCGGTCACGGAAGAAGTATCGTTGACAGCAGTTCCGGCGAAAATGCCGAAGGCTTCGCCGCTTGTGGTGGAAAATCCGAGCAGCGCGCCGAGGGCCGGGAAAAACAGGGCAGCCAGCATGTTGAAGAAGAAAATAACGGAAATTGCCTGCGCAACCTCTTCATCATCTGCATCAATAACGGGGGCTGTTGCAGCGATTGCGGAGCCGCCGCAGATCGAGGAACCGACACCGACCAATGTGGAGATTTTGCCGGGAACGTGCATGACACGATGCAGCACATAGGCGATAATCAGCGAGGTGGAAATCGTTGCGAGGATGATCGGCAAAGACTGCTTTCCGGTTTCTAAAATAACGGAAAGGTTTAAGCCAAAGCCCAGCAGGATGACTGCGTACTGCAGCACCTTTTTGGATACAAATGTGATGCCGCTCTGGAATTGTGTTTTATCTTTGAGCAGCAGCGTGATCAGCATACCGGCAAGAATACCGAATACCGGACCGCCGACAACCGGGACAGCCTGTCCCAGAAACCAGCAGGGAATGGCAAGGACGAGGCATAACAGGATGCCTTTTGCATTTTTCTGAATGAAACTCATGTGTTCTCCCTTCCTGACGGAACGTTTGCCGTCAGTTTTCTCTCATTATCTACTGCCGGATCAGAAGCTTTTGATACAGGCAGTTGCGGCAGTTTACGGTACTGCCTGAAACAGTTATCATCCTAGCACAGAAATATAATAAATTAAAATGATATATATTTATAAAATGATAAATTTTTGTTATGATAGGATGAAAACGGAGAGGAACCGGCAGAATGTAGCCGGGGAAGATCTGGAAATAATCGGGAGCAATGAGGAGGAACCGGGAAGATGCAGGATTTTCGGATGGAGACGTTTCTGACGGTATGTAAATATTTGAATTATACAAAAGCAGCGCAGGAGCTGAATCTGACGCAGCCTGCGGTTTCCCAGCATATCCGTTATCTGGAAAATTTCTATCAGGTACAGCTGTTTTACCATGCCGGAAAAAAAGTGGAACTGACCAGGGCGGGGGAGCTGCTGCGAAATTCTGCGCTTACGTTCAAACATGATGAAATTTATCTGATGCGTATGTTACAGGATACAGCGAAAAATACGCGAAATTTTGCATTCGGCGCGACGCTTTCCGTAGCGGAATTTATGCTGCCGCCTGATCTGGAACGCCTGATCTGTGCCTATCCGCAGAGCCACATCCGGATGGAGGTTGGCAACACACGCGAGCTGTTATCAAAGCTCGATGCCGGGGAGCTGGACTTCGCGGTTGTGGAAGGGGAATTCCCACGGGAAGAATATGAATTTCTGCTGTATCGGAAGGAGCCGTATGTTCCGGTCGCGTCCCGGAAAAAGGCAGAACAGTATCGGAATGCAGAGTTTCGGGAGTTACTTTCGGAGCGGCTGATTTTGAGGGAACCGGGCTCGGGAACGCGGGAAATTCTGGAACGGGAACTGCGCAGAAGAGGAATGACGACCGACGATTTTTCGCAGATTACAGAGCTTGGAAATATCGGGGCAATCCAGGCGATGCTGCGCGCCAATCTGGGCATTTCCTTTTTCTACCAGGCAACGCTGACAGACCGCGAGACGCAGCTGGCGCCGATTGAACTCAAAGACTTTTCGCTGGAACACGAAGTAATGTTTATTTTCCGGAAAAACAGCAGCTTCCGGGAAGACTATGAAGAGATTTATGCATTTCTGACAAACCGGGAAAATTCCCAAAACTGATCGGAAGAAAAGCCGTTATCGATCAGTTTGCCTGAGTTTGTTCCTGACGCTGTTTGGCAAGGACTTCTTCCCGTTTCCGGAAAATGCGGGGCAGCGACGAAAACACGACAATTGCTGTGCTGTCATATCGGATGATGTATTTGGGGAAAGTGCCATGAGATAGGATCTCCTTTCAGAACGTTTGTTTCTTGGGCGGCAGGATTGTTTCGTGCTGCACATTCTGCAACCCTGCAAAGAGCTTTTGACCCTGATATCTAAATATTGTAATATAGAAAAAAAGAAAACTCAACGCAGCGTTGAAAATATTGCGGTTGGCGGATTGCCCGTGGTTTTGCATATGACGCGCAAAAACTGCAACGCCTGCGGCGGGAAAAGAGGAGGATATGAAAAAATTTCTAAAATACGTTGTGCCATCGGTACTGGCGTTTGCACTTTCTGGTATTTATGCAATTGTAGATGGCTTTTTTGTAGGAAACAGTGTCGGAGATGTGGGACTTTCTGCGATCAATGTGGTGTATCCGGTGGTGACGCTGATGCAGTCGGCGGGCACCGGAATCGGAATGGGCGGTGCGGTCATGTGGACGGTACGGCGTGCAGAGGGACAAAAGGAGGACGGAGACGAGTATGTGCGTACAGCGCTGCGGCTGCTGCTTCTGACGAGTATTGTACTGACGGCTGTGATGCTGATCTTTATGGATCCGGTGCTGTCCTTTCTGGGGGCAGAGGGGACGATTCGTCCCCTGGGCGAGGAATATCTGCGGATCATGGTCTACGGGACGACGTTTCAGGTGTTTGCGACAGGCATTGTGCCGCTGATCCGTAATAACGGAGGCGCTTCCTTTGCGATGGTTACAATGATCACCGGATTTGGAATGAATATTGTACTGGATTATCTGTTTGTCTGGGTGCTGCAGCTTGGTATGGCCGGTGCGGCATGGGCGTCGATCCTGGGGCAGGCTGTGACAATGGTGGGTTCTTTTGTTTATGTATGGAAAGAAAAGCTGCCGGTATTGGGCGTCTGTAAGGAGTTTGGAAGAAAGGTCTGCAGAATCGTGCAGATCGGCATCGCACCGTTTGGACTGTCGCTTTCTCCGATGATCTCCCTGCTGTTCATGAACCGTTTCTGTCTGTCCTATGGAGGGGAAACTGCGGTTGCGAGCTATGCCTGCATCGCTTATGGATTGACGATCGTATATCTGCTGATGCAGGGCGTGGGGGATGGAAGCCAGCCACTGATGAGCCTGCATTACGGTGAGGGCAAAACAAAAGAGGTGGACCGGGTGCGCAACATGGCGTATGGAACAGCGTGGGTGCTGGCACTTGCCTGTATGCTGATCCTTTATATGACCAGATATGATCTGGGTGTGATCTTTGGTTCTTCCGATGTCGTAATGCAGATGACCGGAAACGCGATGCCGATATTTCTGGCCGGACTTTTGTTCTATGCGTTTTCGAGAATCACCACATCAGGATTTTATGCGACAGAGCAAAGCCTGTTTTCCTACATTTGTGTGTATGCAGAACCGGTACTTTTATTGATCCTTTTGTTGATTGTGCCGCGGATTTTGAGGCAGGACGGTGTGTGGCTGAGCATGGTGCTTTCACAGATCCTGACTGCAGGAATCGCATGTTTGCTTCGCCGGAAAGAGAAGAAGCGGATTGTGTGACCGCGTAAAAAGGGTAAAAAGTGCTGACCGCACGATCTTATATATTTCTGAAAGAATAATATATGTAATTGAGAAATCTCCTGTGCTACACTTCTTGTGCACAGGAGATTTGCAGTTATGTAAACCTGTGAGGTTTTCAGGATTCCAGATAGGCGCGCAGATATAAGCGGCGATAGGAGGACGGTGTCATGCCGGTCTGTTTTTTGAAGAAATTTGAAAAATAAAACTGGCTGCCGAATCCGAGGGAATCTGCGATGGAAGCGATGGACAGATCGGTGGAGGTCAAAAGCTGTGTTGCGGTTTCTGTTTTTTTCTGAAGGATGAACTGACCGGGAGAAATGCCCATGCGGGACTGGAACAGCCGCGAAAAGTGGCTGACATGATATCCGGCAGCTTCTGCCATTTGCTGTACCGTGATCTGCTGGTTCAAATGTGTTTCCACATAAGCGATGGCATCGGAAAGGGGCGAGTCAAAGCTCTGGGCGACAAGGGAAACACTGTCCGGCGGACAGCATTCCAGATAGTAACAGAGCAGGTTTAAAACAGCCTGTTTGGCTTTCAGCGAAGAAAAGATATCATCCTGTCGGACGCTGTGGACGAGATCGAGGAAAAGCTGTTCGGCCTTTTTAAGGTCTTTTGCGTCGATGCAAAGCGGCAGATGAATGAGCTTGAACAGGTCGGTCTGCTGGCAGGTGATCTCGAAATGGCAATAGTAGGTGCGGTATGGATTCTGGATATCGGTAAAAAACGCCTGGTTCGTGTAGGCGGGAAGCAGATACAGCTGTCCGCCTGTCGGATGGATGGTTGTCTCATCGATGCAGACGGTTCCCTCCCCTTGCAGGACGAGCTGAATGCTGGAAAAGGGCGGAACCGAGGAATCACATTTCCACGTCTCGTCACAGATGATGAGGTTGGCGCGCTCCAGACTGACGGTTGCTTCGCGCAGGCGGTTTTGGATAATCAGATTTGTTTCGTTCATAGTTTGTCTGTCCTGTTGCAGTGGTTAAGCATGATTTCGCGGATTGTTTTGTGCATTGCGCATCTACAGTCCGCTGGAAATTATAATCATTATTTTATCATACAAAAAGGAGATTTTGCAAATGGCACACAAGATCAGAGAAGTTTACATTGTACATCATTCTCACACAGACGTTGGTTACACAGACCTGCAGGAACAGGTTATTTATAACCAGGCGAATAACATCCGTCGGGCAGTAGAGCTGATTGCGGATGGCCTGGAGAAAGGAACCAATCAGAAAGGTCTGAAATGGAACTGTGAGACCTGGTACTGCGTAGAACAGTTTTTAAAGGTTGCAACGGAAGAAGAGAAAAAGACGTTCTTCGATCTGGTAAAGAAAAACAGCATCGGTCTTTCTGCAAACTACTTAAACTTTAATGACCTGGCGGACTGCGAATATCTGACCGAGAAAATCCATGAGATGCAAGAAGTATGCGCTGAGGAAGGTGTTACCGTAAAGACGGCGATGTTTGCGGATATCAACGGCATTTCCATGGGACAGAGAGATGCTATGCTCGCAAACGGCGTTGAGTTCTTATATACAAATATCCACACCCATCACGGCATGTATCCGCTGTATCAGAACCAGAAGCCTTATTTCTGGGAAAATGAAGACGGTAAGCGTCTGCTGGTATGGAGCGGCGAGCATTACAACCTGGGCAACGCGCTGGGCATCGTATTCAACAAAAACGTCAACTTCATGACAGAGAATTATTTCGGCAAAGCACAGGGAGATGTTGCAGGGCCGCTGGAGAAGCTGCACTCCAACCTGATCGCAAGCATGGAGGAATATGAAGAAAACGGTTATCCCTATGATTTCTATATCACAAGCGTTTCCGGTGTATTCTCCGACAACGCTCCCATCAATCCCGCAATTGCAGACACGGTAGCGTTGTTCAACGAAAAATACGGCGAAGAAGTTACCATGCGTATGGTAACCCTACAGGAGCTGTATGATCTGATCCGCGATAAGGTAGCGGATGCTCCCGTTTACCGCGGTGCGATCAACGACTGGTGGGGCAACGGTGTTGGCAGCACGCCTTATGCAGTAAAGCATTATAAAGAGGCAGTTCGTTTAAACCGTATCTGTGACCGCCTGGAAGAAAAGACCGGTGTTCATAATGCAGAGCTGGTAAAAGCTTACGGCGATAACTCCCTGCTGTATGCGGAACACACCTGGGGACATTCCGCAACCGTAACCAACCCTTACGATACCATGGTAACAAACCTGGATATGCGTAAAAACAGCTATGCATCCAAAGCACATGAGGCAGCTGCAATGCGCAAAAACGAGCAGTGCCATCTGCTCGGCGATATCCTGCGTTACTACAATCTGTCCGGTAAGGTAAAAGCAGTATCCACCAGCCATGAAAAGAGAGTATTTCCGGTTGAGTTCTATGTGGAAACCATGAGCCTTCCGGCTGTAAAAGTAACCGATGACAAGACAAACGAAGTGATGGAGGTTCAGCTGTCTACACATCCCCGCGGTGTTCTGGTAAGCTTCCTGGCTGAATTTGAGCCGATGGAAGAAAAGACCTTCACTTATGAAGAACAGCCTGCACCGGCACACACCCTGTTTACCAGAACCGCATGGGTCGGCGCAGAGCGCGTGCGCGATATTATCAATACTTATGATACGGAAAGCTACAAGCTGCCTTACGGTATGGAAAACGATTCCTTCAAAATCAGCTGGAAGGTCGGCGAAGGAATTACTTCTTTCTATAATAAAAAAGCAGAGGTGGAAATGTGCAAGCCCGGATTGGAGACTTTCTTTACTCCTGTCTATGAGTGTACCAAAATCCGCAAGGGTGTTTATGAAGAGCGCCGTCTGATCGGCAGAAATATCAGAGGACTGCACGCGGAACAGTATCAGGGAGACTTAAAGGATGTAAAGGTTCTGGATCACGGTCCGGTATTTACCAAGGTGGAACTGGTATTTGATCTGGAAGGAACGTACTACAGCAGCGTTATCATCAAGATGTACAACAAGCTGCCCAAGATTGAGTTTTCTTATCATATCGCAAAGACACTGAGCGAGGATATCGAGAGTGTATTCCTGCCTCTGACATTGAATCTGCCTGACGCAGAGGTTTCCATCCGGAATGGCGGCGTAACCATGCGCCCCGGTATCGACCAGCTGCCCGGCACGAATATAGAGTACTATCTGGCAGATGAAGGTCTGATCTACCGTACCAAGGATCAAACAATTCTGGTAAATACATTTGATACCCCTCTGCTGTACATGGGAGCAATGGAATCCCATCCGATTCTTCTGTGCGATAACAGGGAAGAAAACAACAAGCGCCCGGTTTACAGCTGGATCATGAACAATACCTGGGAGACAAACTTCAAGATGGATCTGTCCGGCTTCAGCGAATTCCGTTATGGTGTGGAGATCGTAGACAACGGTTCTGCTAAGGAAGGCATGGAGCGGCTGTCCGATAACGATAAGGGTGTTGTAACCTTTATCTGCGGTTAAATGTGATTGATTTTTAATGCGCAGCATGAGGAGTAAAATGGAAAAGAAAAATTACATTCTGTTGTTTCTGCAGATTGCAGCGATTGCCGTATCCGGAGTATTCGGGGGAGATACAACATTTGCCCTGATTACGGCGCTGATCGGCATTACATTCAATTTCCTGGTATCGATGAATATCGCGCCCGGATTTTTATTCGGATTCGTGTATGCGGTATGTAATGGTATACTGGCATGGCAGACGAACGTTTACGCAACCTTTGTATTCATGATCTTTATGCAGGCGCCGATGGCTCTTTACAGCTTCTGGAAATGGCATGGCAAGAAAAAAGAGACCGAAGCGATTATGAAGAAAATGAACCGTAGGGAACTGACCTTTATGATCGTTGGTGCGATTGTGCTGTTTGCGATCATGGCGGGAATTCTGTCCGCGGTAAACGGTGCGCTCAACGCAAACGTATTGTTTGACACGTTTTTCTTTGTCTGCAGCGTGACGGCCTGCATCGGTCTGGCAGCCTGCTACAAAAACGCGTATATCGTAAACCTCGGTTCCGGAATCGGAGGAACAATCCTCTGGCTGTATAAGGCGATTACGATGGAAACCGGAATTTCCATGGCAGTATTTTTCGCGATCGTTGCGCTCAACTCCGCACTGGCGGTACAGCAGCAGTATGGGAAAGTGGCCGGGAAAGTAAAAAGCGGCCTGAAAAATCTGAGAATATCTGTGATAACCCGGTGAGGTGGATAGCGACAGGTAAAAAAGTATGGTATGATAAAAGACACCGATAACAAAAAGGAGGGGTTTTCTATGAGCAGTAAAATGACTGTCAAAAAGGAAGCGATTATGGCCCGATTTGGGGGAATGGGGTTCCATAACAGCGAAGCAAACGTCTGGCGGGAGATGGATAATGTCCAGTTCAACCAGTATGTCGGCAAGGTTTATCGGGAGCTTTCGCCCGGTTTTTCCAGAATGTGGGGAGGCTTTCCGGAATGGACGAAGGAAGAGATGGACGCGTTCGCAGAATACTGTGAAAAAATGCAGTGTAAGGTTGGTGCAACAATCTATCTGACCGGGCATTGCGTGCGGTATGAGACGGACGAGGAGCTGACTGCGTATGCATCGAATGTTGCAGACCGTCTGGAGTATCTGATCTATGAAAAGGGTCTGAGCAACGTTAAGATTTATTGTATGTCCAATGAACTGAGCCTGGATGACTGGGGAGACCTGGCATTTGAAATGGCTACGTTCAAAAAATATCATACCTATCTGTATAACGAGTTTGCGCACAGACATCTGCCGGTCTACCTGCTGGCGACGGACGCTTCCCCGATGGAGCGCTGGGAGACTGTGGAATGGGCGATTGCAAACGGCATGGTTCCGATTTCCAACGTATTTGGCGGACATCATTATGTAAACGACTTCGAAGCGGAGGATCTGGATTTTTATAAGATTTTCAAGCGTCACTGCTCCGATGTTGTCAATATGTTAAAGCCTTACGAGCGTCGTTTTATTCTGGGCGAGTTTGGTCTGGCGCAGGCATTCAAGCAGGGACAAAATAACATTAACGGTGTCAAAATGGACGTGTGTGATGCCTTCTATAACGGAAAGGAATCCTACTCTGCGCTGCAGATCTGTGAGATGGCGCTGGCAGCAGTGAATGCCGGCGTGTATGCGATGGCACTCTGGACCTTTGTAGATGTTCCGAATCCCCGTGATCTGCAGTACCGTTTGAACAAATGGGGATTGCTGCGCTGGGATGATACGGATTACGGCGCACGGGACTGGCTGTATGCCTATGGCCTGTTGGTTCGCTATTTCCGGAAAAATTCCAAACCTCTTACGATTTCCTCTGAGGACTATCTGCTGCGCAGCGGCGGCGTTGTAAACGATGACGGTTCCTTCTCTGTTGCGATCGTCAATCGTCACAAAGAGCCTGTTGAGATCGATATTTCTCTGGAAAATCTGAAATCAGACAAGGCTCTGCGCAGATATCTGTATGATTCTGCCAATGTGCCCCGCAGCAAATTTGCAGACCTGCAGGATTACGATGAACGGATTGCATGCGCCGGTAACAGCGTGCATGTGACCGTTCCGGCAAGCTCCATTGTTCTGCTGACAACGGATTATACCGATCATAAGCCGGCAGCAATTACAGGTATTTGTGCAGAAGACGGGACAGTTACCTGGGAAGCATCCACAGAGGCAGAGCATCGCTATTATCGTGTATATAAGGGCGATTCTGCAGACTTTGTTCCGACAAAGGAAAATCAGGTTGCCTCCACCATCGCAACGTCCTTTACGGATCCTGACGCAGCGTCCGGATTCTATAAAGTGGAATCTGTCGATGCATGGGGGAACCACTAAACAGCGTTAAAGCGAACCAGACGGGGAGAAGTCCAGCGGATTTCTTCCCGTCTTTTGCTGATTTTCGGAGACAAACGAAGAAAAGAAGGCTATAATCTATAGTCAGAATGTGAATAGCCGACAGACAGCGAAAAAATATGCCGGCAGCTGTAGCGAGCGACAAAAATGAGGAGAAACGGTGACAGAGATGACCTATAACGAAGCGATAGAATGGATGGATTCAAGACACTGGAGCGGAACGGGAAAAGGGATCGTGCGGTCGCAGGAGCTTTTGGAACGGCTTGGAAATCCGCAGGACAAGCTGAAATTTGTACATGTGGCGGGTACGAACGGCAAAGGTTCGGTTTGCGCGTGCCTGTCGAAAATTCTGACGGCAGCCGGCTATCAGGTTGGACTGTTTGTTTCTCCCCATTTAAAACGTTTTAACGACAGGATTTATTTTAACGGAACAGAGATCGGAGACGAAGATTTTGCGAGGTTGGCGTCACGGATCCGAACACAGGCAGAAGTCATGAAGGATGCGCCGACGGTGTTTGAGATCATGACGGCAATGGGGATGCTGTATTTTGCAGAAAAACAGTGTGATCTTGTAATGTTGGAGGTGGGCATGGGCGGCAGGCTGGATTCCACCAATGTGATCCGAACGCCGGAGGCTGCCGTTATCACCTCCATCGGACTGGATCATACAAAGGAGCTGGGTGATACACTGGAAAAAATTGCGGGCGAAAAGGGCGGCATCATAAAAACAGGCGGCACGGTCATTGTGGACGGAAGCAATACAGCAGTTATGCCCGTATTTGAAAAAATCTGTCGGGAAAGAGACGCATTGCTTGTTACAAGCGCTCCGGAACAGATCCGGAATGTTGTGTTAAGCCCGGCGGGCGAGGTATTTGATTATAAGGATCTGAAAGAGCTTCATCTCTCTTTGACAGGTGTCTATCAGATGAATAACGCGGCGGTGGCCATAGAAACTCTTCGTGTGCTGGAACAAAAAGGGTATAGGATCGGTAAAGCTGCTCTGCGCAAGGGGCTTTCAGAGGTGTACTGGCCGGGACGCTTTGAGCAGCTGCATAAGCAGCCGACCTTTCTGGTAGATGGCTCCCATAACCCGGACGGCATCCGGGCACTGTTGGAAAGCCTGCGCAGCTATTTTCCGGATAAAAAAATCCGTTTTCTGCTGGGCATTCTTTCTACAAAGGATGTCAGCACAATGCTGCAGCTGATCGAACCTTTGGCAGAGGAAATCGGCGTGATTATGCCGCCGTCTGAAAAAGCGATGGATAATGAAAGAATGGCGCAGCAGATCAGCCGGGAATGTGCGGTAAGGACAACGGCATTTGATTCGATCGAAGAAGGGGTGCGCAGTATGATCGAAAATGCTGAAAAGGAGGATGTGATCTGTGCAACCGGCTCGCTGTATTCGATTGAAGAGATCCGTACCTGCGCAAACCGGGAATTTCATCAAAACTGCGGAGGCTGTGAGAGACTGTGACACCGGAAGAAACTGCGCGCTTTGCTGCAGCAAAGGAGCGGATCATCGGTAAAAACCGGGAACGTAATGGTATCGGCACCCTTTCGGAAAAGACGGTTCACGCGGTGTTGAAAAATTATTACGCTCCAGATGAAACGCAGCATGAAATCCCGGTGGAGGGCTGCGTGGCAGATATATTTAATGGAAAAGAGATTATCGAAATCCAGACCAGAAGCTTCGATCGGATGCGCCCGAAGCTGGAGCGATTCCTGCCGCTGTATCCGGTGACGATCGTGTACCCGATCCCATACTGCAAGCATGTTTTCTGGATCGACGAGGAAACCGGAGAAATTTCCGGCGGACGGAAATCTCCATTAAAGGGAAGTCCTTATCTGGCATTTAAGGAGCTGTACCGGATCAAAGCTTATCTGCAAGATCCGAACCTGACGATCCGGCTCACGTTTCTGAATATGGAAGAATATAAGCTGTTAAATGGCTGGAGCCGGGACAAAAAACGTGGCTCTGTCCGTTATGACAGAATCCCTGTTTCCATTGAGGGAGAAATGGAATTCACCTGCGCACAGGATTATGTCCAGCTGATCCCATACGATCTGCCGGAGCTCTTTACATCTGCGCAGCTTGCAAAAGCCGTGCATATTCGAAAGGAGCAGGCTGGCATTGTGTGCAATATCCTTCATGACCTCGGCGTGATGAAGCGGGAGGGCAAAAAAGGAAATGCATATCTCTACAGGGTGGTGGAGGTATGAGCTTCGATGGACACAATATCATCCAGAAAAATCTGCATTCCATCCTCCAGTGTGAGGATGCGCTGGAAAAGGTCGAGTTTTTTGACCGTGCCGGATATAGAAACATAGGAGCCGCCCTGTTTGCGTTTGTCAGGGCAAAAAAAGGTAATGGAAATCAGCGGTTTTTCGGAGAGATGTTCGAGAAGCTGCTGAAATTTTATGTCGAGAAGCTCTTGCATATCTTCGTTGAGCAGGATCTTTTCCTTCGTCAGGCGTGCTGTTTCCGAAATGGCGGAATCATAGCCGGTGAGAGCGGCAAAGGGAGAAAACTGGGCTGCGCGGTCATGCATGGACATTTGAGGATGTGTTTTGGAAACGTGGTGCGGAAGATGGATGATATCGCTGTAGTCTGACTTCATGCCTTATGTCCTCCAATCTGGTTGTTGCGGTCTTTGGCGGTTGCGCCCTCTTCCAGGTTCATCGCCTTGAGCACTGCATTTTTACCGAATTTTTTTCGGATGGAAAGCATTGCTTCCTGCAGCTTTCGCTCACGCTCCAGGTCAGCAGCGTCGGCCTTCTGTTTTTGTTCTTCTGCTGCATAATCTGTGAAAAGATCGAGCTGGGTAAAGCGATCTTTCTTTTGCAGAGCAGTGTCCTCCGGGATAATGTGGTTGGCGACAATATACAGCCGGCGGATCAGGAGCGTCGGATCGATAAGACGATCGAAAAGATCAACGGCGGCGTTCATGATCCTGTGGGAAGAGGAGGTATAGTCGTCCAGATTTTGGGTTCCATGCGCCTGCTTTGGAATCGAGCGGCCGTAGCGGTCTGTTTCGATGGAACCGTGGTAGGCGGATCTCCGGGAGGGATCGGACAGGTTTTCAATATCGTAGCCGACGGTGAGGACAATCTGGTCGGTTACGATTTTTTTATTTACAAGATCGAGGGCGAGCTGGTCTGCCATTTCTTTTAAAACGAGCTTTGCTTTGTCTGCCTTGTACGGACAATGCAGAACCTGCCCGGAGCTGATGCTGTTGGTTTCCGGTTTGTAGGCTTTGATTTCCGGGACGGTGCAGGGTTCAAAGCCCCAGGCGTGGTCGATCAGAAGCTCTGCATTTTTCCCGAAAAGCCGATAGAGCAGGTCTTCATTTTTGACAGAGCAGCGTGCGATATCCCCCATCGTGAACAATCCATTTTCGGCAAGCTTTCTGGCGTAGCCGTGTCCGATGCGCCAGAAGTCAGTGAGCGGCTGATGTGCCCAGAGCTTTTGTCGGAATGTCATTTCATCGAGAAAAGCGATGCGCACGCCGTATTCATCTGCCGGGAGGTGCTTTGCCACGATATCCATTGCAACTTTGCAGAGAAAAAGGTTCGTTCCGATGCCGGCAGTAGCGGTGATTCCTGTCGTATCCATGACATCGAGAATAATCTTACGGGCAAATTCGCGGGCAGTCATCCCGCTGGCGGGCAGATAATCCGTAATGTCCATAAAAACCTCGTCGATGGAATAAACTACGATATCCTCCGGTGCGACATATTTCATATAAATAGAATAAATTCTGGTGCTGCATTCCATATAATGCGCCATCTGGGGCGGCGCGATCAGAAAATCAACGGCGAGTGCCGGATTTTGAGAAAGCTCCGAGAAAAAATAGGATGTACCGGAAAGTATCTGCCCGGGCGCATGCTGTTTTCGTTCGATATTGACTTCCCGAACTCGCTGCTTTACTTCAAAAAGACGACTTCGTCCGGACATGCCAAAGCTTTTCAGAGATGGTGTGACAGCAAGACAGATGGTTTTGTCTGTACGGCTGATGTCTGCCACGACAAGGTTGGTGTCAAGGGGGTCAAGGCCCCGCTCCCGACATTCTACGGAAGCGTAAAAGGATTTTAAGTCGATGGCAATATAGGTGCGGTCTTCCATGGAATGTGGGCCTCCTTTCTTTATTTCATAGGAAAATGCGTCCTATGAAATAAAAACGCTCCGCGAGGATGCGCACTCGGCGCAAGGGTAGATGGTTGCCGAGGCAACCGCGCCTCGGCGCGAGAATGTGCCAAGGCACATTCTTTTTTACATTGCAGTGGCTTTTTTATATTATACACGAACTGATGTTCGTTTTGCAAAGGAAATCTTTTTCTTCATGACAATAGAATGCTCACAGCGCGTGTATTCTATTGTTTGGTTCCCTGTTTTTTTTGAACAGTCTTTCAGAAATCTGATATACTATCATCTATAGGATGCCCAGGGTGAAAAGGAGGATTGCTTATTATGTTCAGACAAGGAAAACAGGCTGTGAAAAAACCGGCACAGCAAAATGTGGTAATCATTTATGCCGATGATCTTGGTTTTGGGGATCTTGGATGCTATGGGAGCAGGAAGATCGACACCCCGAATCTGGACAGGCTATGTGCAGAAGGATTGAAATTTACCAACGCATATTCCACCTCTGCGGTTTGTACGCCTGCACGCTTCAGCATTCTGACAGGGCGTTATCCGTTCCGGAATGATCAGGCACATATTCTGCCGGGAGATGCAGGCTGTATTATCAAAAGAGAGCTTGATACCGTTCCAAAGCTGTTTCAGAGAGCGGGGTATCATACCGGAATTGTTGGAAAATGGCACCTGGGGCTGGGAGATGGCAGCAAACCGATCGACTGGAATCAGGAGATCAATCTGACACCGATAGACCTTGGTTTTGAGGAATCGTTTATTTTTCCGGCAACGGCAGACCGTGTGCCCTGTGTATTCTTAGAGGGACGCTCGGTGGTAAATCTGGATCCAAAAGATCCGATCGAGGTTTCCTACGAAGCAGAATCTCCCTTTGAGGATATTCCAACGTATTATAAAAATCCGGAGCTTCTGCGCGTGCGCTCTTCTCACGGACACGATAAGAGCATTGTAAACGGCATCGGAAGAATTGGCTATATGCGCGGCGGAAGCAAAGCAGTCTGGAAGGATGAAGAGCTGGCAGAAACCTTTTTAAATCGGGCAACGCAGTTTATTTCAGACAGCTGCAGGGCAGAAAAACCATTCTTTTTGTATTATGCCCTTCATCAGCCCCATGTACCCCGCGTGCCCTCTGCGCGCTTTGAGGGCGCGACCGGACTGGGACCCAGAGGGGATGTGATCGCAGAGCTTGACTGGTGCGTTGGGGAAGTGATGACTGCGCTGGAAAAAGAAGGGATTCTGGATAACACCATGATTATTTTTTCCAGTGATAATGGACCGGTATTGGATGACGGTTATCTGGACAGAGCATATGAATTAAATGGAACGCATCGGGCAGCAGGACCGCTGAGAGGCGGAAAATACAGCAAATTTGACGGTGGTACAAGGATTCCGTTTATTGTATACAGTTCTGCGCTGAAGCACCGGGGCGTGTCCGAAGCGCTGATCAGCCAGGTAGATCTATATGCTTCCTTTGCACACATGCTTGGCATCGAAACAGGAGAGGACAGCGCAGTAGACAGCCAGGACAGGTATGCGGCATTGATCGGAGAGGACCCTGCAGGCAGATCAGAACTGATGACAGAGGACTTAACCTGCGGTAAAATGCTGCGCTGCGGCAGCTGGGTATACTTATCTCCCAGCGAAGGGGCTCCATATATGCCCTTTACCAGGATTGAAACCGGATTGTCGAAGGATCCGCAGCTTTACAATATGGATTATGATATCGGGCAGCAGAACAACATCGCCTGGGATTATGCAGATCAGGTGGAGAAGATGGAAAAGAGTCTGCAGGAGATCCTGACAAGCGAAAGTACCAGATAAAAGTAAAAAAAGTAACTGTGAGGGTACTGAACAGTTTGTAAAAAACAAAGAATGCCCGGAAGATCCGGACGGAAAGGATTAGAAAATGGCAGGATATCTGATTAAAGAAACCACTTGTGAGGAACGCAAACAGATCGTGGAGGAGGCACTTGGCAATCTGTCTGCCAGCTGCGACGGCTGTATGGCGGGACTTGCGGATATGTATCAGGATTACATCGACGGCAAAAAAGAAATCCGTGACATCAACATGGAATTTAATGCCAGATACGAGAGAGGAGACATGGATCGGGAAGAAAGAAGAAGCTGCCCGATGTCTGTGTAAAGGGAAAAAGACAGAGACTATTTCGAAGGGAAGGTTTGGAAGAAGAAATTGGAAAGAAAATACGATTTGACAAAGGGAGATGTCTTCCAGACGATCCTGATGTTTATGCTGCCGATCCTGGCAGGAAATGTATTTCAACAGCTGTATTCTGCTGTGGATACGATCATCGTGGGACGTACCCTTGGTTCTGATGCGTTGGCGTCAGTAGGAAGCATCGGGAGCCTGCAGTTTCTGGTGTTTGGATTTTGCTCTGGTCTTGCGGGCGGTGTGACAGTTGTGACATCTCAGTTTATTGGCGCTGGGAAAACGGAAAATGCGAGACGTTCCACAGCAGTGATCTATATGATCTGGGCGGTGGTTTCCCTGCTTTGTACCGTGGTAGGTATTGTTTGCCTGCCAGGGCTTTTGCATATTTTGAATATGCCGGAAAATCTGTTTCAGCGTGCGTATGCTTATCAGCTGGTCTGCTTTATCGGACTTGGAGGACAGCTTTTATACAACGTGGAATCAAGCCTTTTGAGGGCGATTGGAAACAGCAAAGTACCGCTTATTTTTCTGATCATTTCCTCTGTGTTGAATATTATATTGGATTTTGTGTTTATTCTGGTGTTTCATATGGATGTGATCGGAGCAGCTGCAGCGACGATTCTGGCCCAAAGCCTTTCCGGGGTCGGCTGTCTGATCTACAGCTTTCGGAAATATCCGCAGCTGCGTGTCAGAAAAGAAGATTTTAAAATATCATTTGCTTTTCTAGCGGATCATCTCCGGGTAGGGCTGCCGCTTTCGATTCAGGACTCCATTACGGGCGTCGGAATGATGGTATTTCAGAGTGCGCTAAACGGGATGGGTGCAGATGCGATTGCGGCATACACTGCATGTAATAAGCTGGAAACCTTTGTCGTGATGCCGATGTATTCGATCGCAGTTGCCATGGTAACGTTTACGGCACAGAATTTTGGTGCGAAGCAATATCAGAGAATTCGAAAAGGAATGAAGGTTTCCCTTTTGAGCTGTCTCTTTTTCAGTGTTGTGGTAGGCGGATTGATCATTGTGTTCTGTAAGCCGCTCGTTTCGATTTTCGTTGGAAGCGGTGCAGTAGAGGTGATCCGGCTGTCCAGAATTTACAACAGTATTGAAGCCAGCTGCTTATGGTGTGCGGCGCTGTTGTTCACCTACCGGGGCGCGGTGCAGGGAACCGGAAATACGAAGATCCCGATGATGGGCGGATTTTTGGAGCTTCTCATGCGTGTTTTTGCAGCACTTTGCTTAAGCCGTATCTGGGGCTTTCCGGGACTGGCAATGGCCTATCCGCTGGCGTGGATATTTGCGGCACTGTTAAACATCTGGTATTATCGAAAGCTGGACAAAAATGATTTTCAGTGTACCAGAACTTCATCAATATGAAGAAGAATATGTTCCATGAGATAGAGGAGGACGAGTTGCTCGTCCTCCTTTGTCATGTCGGAAATCGGCTGCAGGAGAGTGATGTGGAGAATTGAGGTATCCGGAGAGCTTTCCGTAACTGCAAAGGCACAGAGACATTCTTTGCCAAATACGGAAACCTGCGCCTGAATATCACCGGTCATAACCTGGTCATAGGAGCTTTTCAGGCGATCCAGAATATCAAAAATCGCATAGACGGTCATACGCCGCGGACAGCCTAGATCCTGTTTGAGCGTGAACATGAGAGAGCCCTCCTATTACATTTTCCAATGAAAACTGGCGTTTTTTGCTTTTTTCAATGCTGCAGATTTACAGCGGCCGCAGCGTGCCTATTATTTCGGCAAGCACATTGCTGGAGTTATCAATATTTTCTTCGGATGTGCTTGCACCGACGATATAGGGGACACCGTCGATATCAGCTGCAGCGAAGATAGAAATATCGGAATCGTGAGAAACGATCCGAAATTTCCAGACAATATCGTCTTCACGGCTTTCTGTCATGATCTCCGAAAGGGAAGCGCCGGAGACATCTTCCCAGATGCCGGAAAGGTAAGCAATACATTCGTCTGCGTTTTTTCCGGCAGAAAGTCCCTGCTCCACCTCAATATATTCCTCTTCGTTGGAGGAAAGGAAAAGAAGGAGGGCGGTTCCGCTGTTGCCGTTTGGAAGCGTAAAGCTGCTGCGTCTTGTGCTGTTGATCTGAGTGGAATCCGTGATGCATTGGATGCCTGCAGCGGTGTCGCAATAGCGCTCATAGGTAATATCCACAGGACCATTTATACGAAAGGATGTCAGACTGTTGTAAATCTGTGTGTGGTCTGTTTCGGAATCCTTTGGATAAGAGCCGACGAGCAGATATGCACCAAAGTCATTCCTTCCTTCTACTGCAAGCAGTACATGCTGCAGGGTGGTCTGGCTGGAATCTGTTCCCTGGAAGAAAATCTGGTAAGCGGACTGTCCGCCGAAATCGTCCGGTCCTGCGGTCAGAATCATGGCGTCGGTAAGACCGTAGCCCTCTGCGTAGGAGGAAACAATATCCTCCCGGTAGTTTTCGATGTCGGCAAGGGAATAGATCGGAACAATTGTAGCCCAGTTGAAGCTGGTTTCGATCCGGCAGTTTCTGGCATTGTTGGTAAAAGTAAAACCATCATCTGAAACGCTATACTCTGCCGGAACGTCGATGGTAGCATTTAAAATTCCGAGATCATAGGTGACAATTTCCGTACCGGTGCTGTCGTTTGAATCGCCGGAGGAAGGATCGTCCGGTGCGTCTGGATCCTGCCCGGGCGGGGTTTGAGAGGGCGTCGGTGTATCCGAACCGGGAGGTGTAGATGCAGAAGGAGGATTCATGGACGAAGCAGAGTTTGTGTAGCTGGTATTTTTTCCGGATTTTCCGGAAAGGGGCAAAAAGAGGACGAGGGCGACTACCGCGACCAGAGCGCCGCCAAGAGCGACTGCCAGAAGCGGATTTTGTTTCAGATGTGCCGACAGGACAGCAAAAAATGTGGCAGGTCGGGAAGACAACGCGCCGGTACATTGCTGCGGTGCGTTTGCCGTTGATCCGGGGGATGGCGATTGTGCCGATGCAGTTGCGACATCCCCGTTCAGCGCGCAGATAAAGGCTTCCATGCTCATGAAGCGGTCTTCCGTACGGATGCTGAGCGCCTTCAGAATCGCCTGTTCGATGGCAGGGGAAATGGAGATGCCAAGCTCGGAGGGGCGTTTGAGGGTATCGCCGTGAATCCGTTCGATGGAATCCGGCGGAAGAACTCCGGTGATGCAGCGATAAAGCGTTGCACCCATGGCATAAACGTCTGTCCAGGGTCCCTGATTTCCATGGGAAGAGTATTGCTCCTCCGGGGCATAGCCATGCTTTAGAATAACGGAAACGCTTTTCCCATCACCGGAAGCAAAGCGCGCTGCGCCGAAGTCCAGAAGCCTGCTGTCACCGTCGGCGGTCAGGTAAATGTTGTCCGGGCTGATATCCCGGTGTAAAAGCTGCATGGAGTGGACAGAAACGAGCGCGTTCATAACAGGCAGCAGGATTTTCAATGCTTCTTCGCAGGAAATTTTTTCCCCGTGCGCAGCAAGATAGGCTTTTAGACTGGTGCCGTTCACGTATTCCATGACGAAGTATGCGGTGTTGTTTTCCCGGAAATAGTTCTGGACGGAAACGATATTCGGTGTGTTCTGGAGCTTTGCCAGAATGCGTGCTTCCTCCAGAAAACGTTCCATTCCGGATTGATAATCCTTTTCCTGATGACTGGTCAGAACGACAGTATAGCGGTCGGTATTCCGGGTAGCCATGGCGGAGGGCATATATTCTTTGATGGCGACTTTGATTTCGAGGGTCAGGTCAAAGCCGAGGTAGGTAATGCCGAAGCCGCCGATGCCGAGGACTTTGCCGATCAGGTAACGGCCGTTTACAATTGTGCCCAGGGGAAGGGCGAGATAGGGCTGCTGCTTTGTTTCATCGAACCCGCAGACGGGGCAGACCGTGCCGGGTTCTTTTTCGGAAAAGCAGCCGTAACAGATACGTTCGAGATTCATAGTTCCTCACATTCCGCCGCAAAAGCGGCTTTTGATGATAGACAGTTGTAAAATGTTCCGGTGTATTAGGAAAAGACTGGCGAGATCGCATCGGGACGGCTGATGCAGGTCAGGACGAAAAGCGTCCCATCGATGCTGCGGATGCGTTCCGTATGGCGAAACAGCAGCCCTACGAGCCAGTCTGTCGCGTTGTTGGCTTTTGAAAATTCAATCTGGATTTCCAAAGGTTCAATATAAAAATCTCCGCAGCAGACAAGGCTGCCCTCCCCCGGCAAAAGCACCGGGAGGGAAGTCTCTTTTTGCAGCCGGCCATCTGCCATCAGATGGTAAAAGACGGCAGCTTCGGGAAAAGAAAGCGTATCGGAGGAAAGCTCGACCAGCCGTGTTTCAAGGAGAGCCGCACAGGAAAGACCTGTTCTGGCAGAAATCGTATCAGATGCAGTCATAGGTTCTCTCATTTCTGCGCACGTTTTTTGTGCATGTCGAGTTTGTGTCAAGTGCGCGCAGACACAAATCTCGTTTATTCCTTTGCAACGAGAAAACGGTTTGAGGGATCGCAGAGGAAGAACGTATCTCCGGCATAGAGCTTTTCGGGGACGTTCGGGGCGAGCTTTTTCCCATTTCCAAGAAAGGTTCCATAGGAAGAACCGAGGTCGGTCAGGACGAAGCAGCCTTCCCCCGGATTGTAGGAAAGCTGGCAGTGGCGGCTGCTGATGCCGGGCGTGCTCTTTTCATAAACGATGTTGCAGAACGCAGGATCTCTGCCGATGGTAACCTTTCCCTTGAGCAGGTCGAAGCTCTGCCCTGCGTAGCCGCCGGTCATTCCGCGCAGGATCGGGTGGGTGCTGGAGCTGCCTGCCGCACCGGAGTGTACAGGATTGCCGTTCGAACTGCCTGCTGCGCCATTTGCCGGACTGTCGCCCAGGCCGCTGCTTCGATCTGCCAGGCCGCTGCGGCTATTTGTAACGCTGGCTGCAGCCTTCCTTTCCTTCCAGAAGAAAAACTCGCCCGCTGCGATCAGCAGAATGCCGAGCAGGAGCAGCACAGCACTGCCGGGACCGTGGAACAGGGAAAAGCCAGAGCCCGAAAGTGTGTAGGGAATGCGCTCAACATCCAGGATTTTCATCAGCTCGTTGATGATGATGGCATAGTTCATGCCAAGGCTCAGCCCGGTATTGGGATCAATGGCACCTGCAACGTTGATACCGATTACGTTTCCTTTTTCATCGACCAGAGGACCGCCGGAGTTGCCGGGAGCGATGGAAACGTCCATCTGAAATGCCTCATAGGTGGAAAAAGAGGTGGTGGTACGTTTGCTGATGATGCCTCGGGTAATTGTAATATCGTCTATATCGTAGGTGGCAAAATCCTGACGCTGGGAGGAGTTGCCGGGATAGCCGAGGGCGTAAGCAGTGTCACCGATCTTGATGTCGCCGGAGTCGCGCAGCGTCAGGGCAGTCCGTTTATCCGTCGGGGAGGGCAGCTGCAGGATGGCGATATCCTTTTCCTCCTGAGGGGAAAAGTAGACGACCTTGGCTTTTACATAGTCGTTTTCCGCTGCGGAAAAAAAGACATCAATTTCCCCTCCGTAAAGACTGGAATCATAGCGGGGATAGGTATAGGCTTTATTGACGACGTGCCCGTTTGTCACGATGTATTGAATCGGCTGTCCGGGCGTGCCGATGGCCCAGCCGGTTCCCATTCCGGCTTCGCTGTTTCCTTCGTTGTCATAGACTGTCGCATAAACCATGACGATACCGTTTCTGGATTCATAGGGATCCTCAGAGGAGCTTTTGGTCAGCCCTGTGATGCCGAAAATGGATGAGACAGCGCCGATCAGGATTAGCACAAGGGCGATCAGCTGTTTAGAAGAGAGTTGTTTGGTTTTCATTCAGTATTCTCCTTTTCCCCGTAATAATGTAAAACGATTGCGGTATAGTTATCCTGTGTGGGAAGTGCGGCTTTTCGGATTGCTGTTTCGAGCGCGCTGCAGCAGTCCTGAACCGGAAGCTCCATCGCCTCGCGGATTTGTTTCAGGGTCAGTGGATCGCTGATTCCGTCGGAGCATAACAGCAGGGTATCGCCCGGAAAAAGGGAAAGTGGAATGTGGGTGCGGGCCGGCGTGACCTCCTCCTTCCCGATATATTGGGAAAGTGCGCCTGCCTGAGGGTCAGAAAAAGCTTCCTCGATGGGAAATGCACCCTGAAAGGAACGCAGCAGCAGGTCCTTTTGAAATTCCTGTCGGGTGTTTAATGCATAGAGCTGATGTTCCCGGAGCAGAAAAAGGTCGCTGTCTCCGACGCTCCAGAAGTGCAGTTGATTTCCCAAAATCCAGGCAGCGACAAGGGTGCAGCCGCCGTGGCCGTAAAACTGCTGATAGATCTTCCGGGTGCATGTAAAGATCAGCTCCGATACAGCTTTTGTCTGCGGCTTGGGAAATGGGAAATGGTTTAACAGACAGGATACGGTTTGAATTGCGATCCGTTGTCCTTCCGCCATTCCGCCCATGCCGTCACAGAGAACGGCTAAAATTCCGTCTGTTTCATAGCGGTCTGCCGGAGAAATTCCGAAGGCATCCTGCTGCTGCTCACGCTGTCCGATTCCCTGCAGGTTTGCAATGTCCAGAATAGAGGTCTGTTCCGAAGTCAGAACGGTGGTAACGCAAAGGGACTCCGGGGCCTGTTCGGATGGAGACTGCTGTGTCTGTAATTTTTTTCGCTTTTTAAAAAAGAACATGGGCTATTCCTCGCTCCACTGAAATTGTTCGCTGCAAAGAGGAAGGAAAAGCAGTCGGCTTTTTCCGACCTCGATGATGTCGTATGCTTTGAGTGGATGAACCATTTCGACCTGTTCATTGTTGCAGTAGGTAATGCCGCGTCCCTGCCCGGGCGAAAGGGAAAAGGCATTGTGTTTGGCATCGTAAGTGACCAGTGCATGGCTTTCACGGGATACGGTATCATCGTCTGGCAGGGAAACATCCATCGCGGCAGCCCGGCCGATAAAGTTTCTTCCTGAAACGAGACGGAAATCCGTTCCGCGGTGTGGACCTTCGATGCAGATCAAAAAGCCGACTGCCGGATCAATACCGATTTTCTTTTTTATCACAGCGACTGTTTTGCCGCTGTCGAAGGCTGTCGCAGCAGCTGCAGCAGGATTGCCCGGAAAGGCGGCTACTGTCTTACCGATATCCGCTGCAGCCATTGTCTTTCCGATCCCTGTATTCTCCTTGCAATACGGACAGCTTTCAAATCTTGCTTCATCATAGAAATGACCATTATCACACTGCTTCATAGAGTCCTCCTTGTTTTCTGAAGGAAAATGCGACTGCATGGAACGCTGCGCTGCGGTTTGCGTCAGGCGGGCATTTTCCGTTTTGCAGTTTTATTGTTACCTTCAGTCTACGCGTCAGGTGGTCATCCGGGTATGCCGTATGCGCGCCAAAACGGCGAAAAATGCGGGTTGGCGCTGGTGCGCCAGGGGAAAAATCAGAAAAAGCCGAACATCTTGGCGATGTCCGGCTTGTGACGTATTCGGATATTATGATGCCAGGGTCAAAAGGTCTAAGCCCACATGAGCTTGCTCATATGTGGGTGAAAGACCTTTTGACCCCGACATATTATAAAAGAGCTGGTTCCTGAGACTTGGAAGGCAAGACTTTACGGAAACATAATTTCAGCTTCGGCTACAGGTTTTTGCGCTGCCATTCGATGTAGGACTGATACAGTCCCATCCGGGATTTTGCACCGACCTTTTCATAAATGGATGTGATATAGCGCTGACAGGTTCTTCGGGAGATGAAAAGGCTGTCGGCGATTTCCTGGATGCTCTTTTCTGTGTTGACGAGTTGGTCAAAAACAGACTGTTCCCGGTCAGTCAGAGAAAATGCCGTGGAAAATGTGGAAAACGGGTCTGCATTGGGAGTGTTCTGTGGATAATCCGGATCGGAGGAAATGTCCGAAGCCGTAGAGGCGGACGAATCGTTGCCGAGGGCGGCCTTTGTGTTATGGCTCGCGTTCGCTTCGCAAGCTGCCTGCATTTTGTGAGTCATAGTGCCGCCTGTCTCAGTTTGTACGCCCGGTGCATTTAACATGCTATAGGCTGCGATCAAAATGCTTACCGTTGCGAACAGGACAAGAGCCGTGATAATCAGCGTGATGCTGTTGTTCGATGCGATCAGGGAGAGAGACAGGTTTGAGACCAGGGCAGCGCCCGCATTGTTGACAGCACGCCCCATTCCTGCCCAGAGGCGCGGGCAGCGGGTATCCTCGGACAGCGCCAGAAAGGAGGTCGTAAAGAATACGACGAAAAATCCGGAGGACAGGTAAAAGACGATCAGTCCGATCAGGAAAGAACCTCCAAGCTGCAGGATTGCAACGCTAAGGGTGGAAAGCATCATAATGCAGTACATGATGAGATTCATGAAACGTCTGTTATGGAGGTCAAACAAAAACCCTGCAGCAAGACCGCTGCAGGCGAGCAGGACGCGAGGCCACTGACCGATATCCATGGTTCCGTCTGCGTGTCCCAGTGTAACGGTGTTGTCCAGCGTACTGAAAATACAGGTCATAAAAATGACGAGAAAGATCAGCAAAACCAGCTGCGGCAGGGCGCCGGAGGCAGATGGGGCAGGGAGCTTATGCTGTGAGTCGGTGTTGTCGGAAGCAGCGCAAGCTTCTGTGTCCGACATCTGAGAGCTGCGGCTTGCCTCCCGGTGCTGAAACCGGAACAGGAAAAATACGATAAAAAGTAACGCGGCGCAAAGCAGCAGCTGTTCTGTCAGGGCAGAAGAAATCAGGCTGTTGTTTAGAAACTGCAGCAGGATAGCAAGCCCATAGGAAATGCCGACCATGCGTGCGAAATATTTTTTGTCAGAAATTTCACAAAGAAAATGGTAATGCACCGCGCTGCCGAAGATGCCGAGAACCAGAAACAGAAGCATTCCGGCGGCAGTCAGAAGACCGGGCGCAACAGGACTGCCAAGGATTACAAAGCAGACGATTGCCAGCGTCGCAAGTGCGAAAAACACAGCGCTGCGCAGACGATGGCGGAAAAAACGAAACAGCAGCGGATAGAGGCAAAAGCCGACCGCGCTGATACCGAGCGCATAATTCTGGACGTTTACCGTCCGGGCACTGGAAGCGTTCTGAGCGATTTGGTTGACATAGAAATATTCTGTGCTCAAAAAGAGAAATGTAAAAACCGCCAGCATGGAAATGGCGCGGAGGGATGAAGGTTTTGTAAGTTCCTGTTTCATGAAAGGGAAAGCTCCATTCGTATCGTCCACAAGTGTCGGTTGGCAGCTCTTTAAAAGGGGAAATGCTGTAAACCTTGAATCGGACTTCTTTTTCGTTGTATAATTCATTATATAAAATTTGAAAAAACAGTGCAATCGCTTCGCGGCGGAGAACTGAGAAAAGAGGTAACGGGAAAGAAAATAAAAAAACAACACCATAAATTTTAAAGGGGAGAGTAAAAGGTATGTACGAAGAGACACAAATGGAGAAAACCTTCCGGAAATTAAAACGTCTGGAAGAAATGCTGCATGACCGGATGTTCATTCCGGTGGATCAGGTGGAAATGAGCGTCTGGACGACGAAAAAGCCGGTGCATGAGGTGCCGGATCGGGCGCTGTTTAGTCCGTGCGAAAAGGGACGAAAGTGGCTGGAGGAGGGATTGTATTGCTGGTTTCTGGGGGATTATACCATACCGGAAAAGCTGGCAGGACAGACACTTTTTATCTTTCCGAAGATCAAGGGCTATGAGGGGATGCTCTGGGTTGACAAAAAGCCCTATGGGAACTTCACCTCTAAGGTAATTCAGAACAGCTACGGATATCATTACTGCGACCTGCTGACAAAGGGAAAGGCGGCGGGCGAGCAGCTGGAAATCGCGCTGGAATATTATTCGCATCATTATGTACGCGGCACACAGCCGTTTGAGGAAAGTGACGAGGTTTTCGAGATCGCTTACGATCATGTGGATATCTGTGTAAAAGACGAGATCGTCTGCAACTTCTTCTACGATCTGCACATTGTAAACCAGATGGCGGAATCCCTTTCCAAGGAGCAGTTCCGCAGAGGGGATGCGGTCCGTGCGCTGTTAAGAGTGCACGAGATCATCGACTACGATATCGACCTCGCCGATCCTGTCGAATGGCATGAAAAAGCGCAGAAAGCGGACGCTGTTTTACAGAAGGTTCTGTCCGACCACAACGGACCGCATGCAGGCTTTGCAGGTCTGATCGGGCATTCCCATATGGATACCGCATGGCTGTGGCATCTGGATGAGACGGTGGAAAAGTGCGCGAGAACCTATGCAAACCAGCTGTCTTTGATGGATCAGTACCCGGATTATAAATTTATTCAGAGCTCCGCGGTGCATACCTCCTGGATGGAACAGTATTATCCTGTCATTTTTGAAGGGATGAAAAAACGGATCGCCGAGGGCAGATACGAGCCAAACGGCGGCGTCTGGGTAGAGTGCGACTGCAACATTCCCGGCGGCGAATTTATGGTGCGCCAGTTCTTATGGGGACAGCGCTATACGATGAGCAGATTCAACTATCGTTCCAACTGCTTCTGGCTGCCGGATACGTTTGGCTACAGCGCAGCCCTGCCGCAGATCATGAAAGGCTGTGGGGTGGATTATTTCCTGACGACGAAGATGGCGTGGGGCGATACGAACGAGTTCCCGTATGATACGTTTTATTGGGAAGGAATTGACGGTACAAGGGTATTTACTCATACAAACCGCACCCATATCTGGCCGGATGCGCAGCAGCTTCTGGAATGCGTCAACGGCTGCAAGGGCTACGGCATCAAGGATAAAAATGTGACGGACAGCAGACTGCTTTCCTACGGCTTCGGAGATGGCGGCGGCGGTCCGGAATTTGAAATGGTCGAAATCGCAAACCGCTTAAAGGACGTAGAGGGACTGCCCAGAACGGAGCATATCCGTGTCGGCGATTTCATGCAGAAGCTGGAAAAAGAGAGCTTCCGTCCTTCTGTTTATGCCGGGGAACTGTATCTTGAGCTGCATCGCGGTACGCTGACCAATCAGCATCGGATCAAGAGAAATAACCGGAAAGCGGAAATCGCGATCCGAAATCTGGAATATATGACCGTTCTTTCTGCGCTGCAGTCGGGAAAAAAGATCAGCGGGGAGGCGATTGCGCCCCTGACCGGACTTTTGCTGCTGAACCAGTTCCATGATATCCTGCCCGGAACCTGTATTCCGCGCGTGCATGACGAATCGCTGGCACAGACTGGGCATGTGATCGAGGAAGCGATAAAGCAGACAAAGGAACTGCTTGCAGACATGGCAGAGGAAACCGATGCGGCAGATAGCACAGAACATGCATTCCGGACGCTTTACAATACCCTTTCGTTTGACAGATCGGATGTCGTTTATGTACCGGTGGAAAAGGACAGCCACATCGGCGGCGAGTACGCACAGCAGATCGTTGAAAAGCTGGATGGACAGGACTACCTTGCAGTAGACGGACTGAACCTCCCTGCATTTGGCAGCCGCAGCGTAGAGCTGTCGGATGGAGCACCTGTTGAAAACGTCGACTGTGGGGCGGTAGCTTCCAGCGCTGAAACATCAGCTGCCGTGCCGTTTGTTCTGGACGGCGATCATCTGCAGACGCCTTTCTATGATGTGATCTTTGATGAAAGAGGTTACATTTCCTCCCTGATTGACCGTGAAAACGGCAGACAGCTAAAGGGAGAGGGCTATGCACTCAATACGTTTCTTGTGGCGGAGGATGTGCCGGATTCCTGGGATAACTGGGATCTGGACGCGGACATCGCAGACAAATGGAGAGACTGTGCGAAACTGTTGAGCCGTAGCGTCGTTTCCTGCGGAGCGGTTGAACTGCGGATTCGGAGCGAATATCAGCTGACGAAAAAGAGCAGCCTGCAGCAGGATATGGTGTTCTACAGCAAGGACAGAAAGATCGGCTTTGAGACAGTCATGAACTGGCAGGACGACCACCGCTTCTTAAAGGCTGCGTTTGACACTTCGGTTCAGAGCCGTTTTGCGAGAAATGAAGTGCAGTTCGGTTATATCGAGCGCGCGACCTACCGCAACACGTCCTGGGAAAAGGCGAAATTCGAGGTTTCCAACCATAAATACACTGACCTGTCTGAGCCTGGCTACGGTGTAGCAGTTTTGAATGACTGCAAATACGGCGTCAGCGTGGAAAACGGACGCATCTGGCTGTCTCTGCACAAAGGCGGCTGCCGCCCGGATTATAGGGGAGATAAAGGAATCCATGAATGCACCTATGCGCTGCTTCTGCATAACAGCGGTTTTGGCGCGGAGGCGGTCGTGCAGCCCGCTTACGAGCTGAACATCGCTCCGATCGTTATGCCTGGCAAAAAAGAGCTGGAATCCTTCGTAACCGTGGATGCGCCGAACGTTATCGTAGAAGCGGTTAAGCCGATGGAGGATGGCAACGGTTATGCGCTGCGTCTCTATGAAGCAGAAGGAACTTCCGTGCGGACGAAGATTCATCTGACAGAAACCGGTGAAAAGGTCATGCTGACAAATCTGCTGGAAGAGGAGATCGAAACGCTTCCGGATGAAAAGGAAATTGCACTGGAATTTAAGCCGTTTGAAATCAAAACGATTTGTGTATTGATGAAACAATAGAATGCACGCTCTGCGAGTATTCTATTGTCATGAATAAGAACATACCGCCCGGCAGCTTTTGTAAGAAGCGTTGCCGGGCGGTATGTTTGTTATGGGAGACGAAGCAGCTTGAGGAAGAATGCTTCGTCTCTGCGATATGAGGGAGAGAGCCGGACGCTGGAATCCCAATTGGTAAAGGCCGGATCGTTATCCTCCAGTGTATCGAGGTTCTGGAAAACGGTCTGGTCATTCTCCGAAGCGCTCACAACAACGTCGCAATCCTCCATATACCGGGTGGCGTCATAGGCAGTTGATGAAAGGGATCCGGAAAGAAGTGCGATTGTCAGAAAAAATAATCCTGAATTATTCACGGAACAGTATCTGAACTGATAACTGTTCCATGAATCTAAAAATTGATCCATGCAGCCATAACATCACTCAATCAATCTGTTAAAAGGGTATAAAATCCCTGTGGCAGTGTTCAGAGCAGTTGTTAAATCGCCAACAAGCCGACTTCTCCAGTTGCTTTGTTATTATGGCAGTAATTGATCCTGCTAACTTCCAGCAATGCCTGCTTTATGAGGCTGGCTACATTTCGATATGCTGCGGGAAAATGGTATTATACCGATTAAGGTATTTCGTTGCTACGCCACGGTAAAAATGATAGCGGCTTTTCTATGAAGCTGTGGAAACCATTCACTGTGTTCAGATGATAAAAACATTTCTCATCTTCTGCCATTTTGCTACAGTCTTTAACTGTATAGTCTGCAACTGTGGGCAGGATATTATAACTCCTGAGACCATCGCAGAGAATCAGTGTTGCGTCAGCAATATGACCGATAAAAACAGCCCGAAGTTCTTCCGCATCCGGTTTTGCCCTGTTAACCGCAGCTGCATAGGCATCTCCATTGCGCTGTATGCCACTGCAGATGCAGACATATTCGCTGGAAATGCCGCGCTTTTCAGCTTTTGCACCATGTTTGCGGGGCTTTCTGGAGATATCGTCATCTAATGGCTTACTCGTATAACAGTCCAGGATGAATGTTTCATCCAGTTCTGATACTTCTCCGAGACAGATATTGCCAATTTCGGGCATCTGCTGCAAAGGTATGAGTATTTTGTGACGCATGGCAAAAGTAGCCTGATGATAAAGGCCGAGTCTCTTTGCCGTATAGCCAATTGAGTTGCCGCGGAGTGTGTCTTCAATAACATCTGCCCATACTTCCGGAGAAAAATGGGAATTGGACATCACAGTGTGAGTCGTTGTAGTAAAAGTTCGTCCGCAGTCCCGGCAGAGGAAACGCTGTTTGTTGCATTTATGCCCGTAGCGGATAATATTCTGCGAACCACAATAAGGACAATCCGGCTTTGAGCTGGCACCATCTTTTCCCAGCATGACGGAAGCGGCATTAAGTAATGTAGATATCTCTTCTTCGGAGAGTTGCTTTATACGGTCAATAAGTAAATCCTAGCTGGTCTTGACATCCATCCTCCTTAGTATGAGGAGATTGTACCATGCCAGGTATCCCATAAAAAGGATTGCTATGGCTTACCAACACACTTATGGACTAACACCATGAATAATTATAATTGTCTGACAATGATGTTTTTAGGGAGTCATTGCGCTTGATTATAGGGAATTGATCTCGCTCATAGACATATGCCAGTGTCATACTTTGCATATGGCCTGTATGAGAGCTATATTGACAAGCACAGAGCCAGCCATATGAATGTATTTGGCACTACGTGGGCGAGTTGCATCAGAATTATCTTCGTCCACAGGAGAATGGAAGTCATTACAATTGCCATTTCATTCAGACAGGTTCCTTTGCAGTCCGAGGAAAACGTCTTTTTTCCTTTAGCGCTTCGGAATATACGATCCGGGAGATTACGGAAAAGAGACATAATTATGAGATGGAGAAAGTTAGGCAAGTTGTGGTCTGCACCGATTACAAGATGAGCAGCGTAGGATCCAATTTCTGCGACCCGGAGTTTCTGCCCCAGTACCGGTTTGCGGAAGAGGAATTTAAGTGGGAGATGCTGTATTCTTTTTTCGATAGGGACTGATATGAAATCATAACGGCAATTTACCGGCGGGTACAGGGGCGAGGCTCTGGGCCGCCGGCGTATTTATGGAAGTGCGCATCTATAATGCGGCCGGGAGGCAGAGTAGGTTCTGCATCTACATGAAGAAAGGAATCAGGAGGAGGAATGAATATCAACTGGATTAACGAGCTGATCTGGGGGCGAGAATTGCGGCGGCGTCCCTGTGCGGGGCCTATATCGGCTATGAAAGAGAAAACAATCTGAAAACGTCGGGAATCCGGACACATTCCATCTTAGCCCTGACATCCTGTCTGATGATGTTGGTGAGCAAATATGGTTTTACGGATGTCCTGGGAGCGAACGTGAATCTGGATCCTTCCAGAATTGCGGCAGGAATTGTGATCGCCATCGTTTCCTTGGTGCAGGCGTGATTTTTCCAGAAAACTGACGGTCAGCGGGTTGATCACTTCAGCAGGCCTGTGGGCCTCTGTGGGCATCGGCATGGCGATGGGAAGCGGCATGTATATCATTGCGGTGTTTGTTACTTTGATGGTTCTTGGACTGCAGTTTTTATTTCACCGGGGCGCACGCCTGGTCAGCAATGCTTCTGTGGAAAAGTTGATCCGGCATGTCCGTCAGGATGCGGATGTACGCGCTATTTTGTCGGACTGTCGAAGGTCAGAGTGCAGAACTTCAGCGTCGTAAAGCTTCCGGATGGTCTTCTACAGATTAAGGTACTGTTGGTGCTTCCGGAAGTCTGTGAGCTTCAGAAGGCACGCGCCGCTCTGAACGGGGCGGCGAAGATTGTGGCCGTAGAGATCACAGCGGAGGAATAGCCATGTGAGCAGGCCCTTTTCCAAGACAGTATCGCAGACAGGCCGTTATAATTTTGTGCTTTCTCTTTCAATAAGACGGGTGGGAAAAGCAGCGGAAGGAGAGGGCGTGTGATTTTCAATCATATTTTGAAGCATTTCGATGGAAGCATTGGCGATGGAAGAGCGCTGAATTTCCATGCTGGTAATCGGCGGGGTACAGAACTGGCTCAGCGAGGAGTTGTCAAATCCCATTACCTTAATCTCTCCGGGAATCTGAAATCCGAGCTTCTGCACCTTCTGCATGGCAATACAGGCCAGTTCATCGTTGCGCCCAAGTATGGCATCCACTGGATATTTTCGGATGTAGCGTTCTACCTGGAGCGCGACCTCTTCCCGGTCGCGGCATCCAGTTATGACGTTCTGCTCCGGTGAGGATGACAGGCCGAGTCGTTTCATTTCTTCGATAAATCCGCGGTACCGCAGATCATTCATATTGCTGAAATGTCCATTGCGGCTGAAACGGTCGATATAAATTATATTTCTGCAGCCGGCATCAAACAGGTATCTGACACATTCCCCTACTCCCTTATAGAGTCCGCTGTCAATTTTGGCAGCTCCCCTGATGGCGTGATAATCCCGATTGATGAGCAGAACCACTGGAATATCCGCATCAATAATCTGCTGGATATATTTGTCAGGAAAGCTGATGGAACTGATGATTACGCCGTCGTAACATCTGCTGATAATATCGTTTACAAACTGCTGCGTATTCCGATTGCCACACAGGGAGATGATATATCCCAGATCATACGCATTTTTTTCCAATTCGCTTAGTAGCAGGCTGAAATGTTCTGTTATGATCTGATCCGTGATTAAGATGATATGATTCAGTTTCTTTCCTTTTAAGGCGCGGGCGATGGAATTGGGGCGATAGCCCAGTTTATTGACCGCATCCAGAACCCGTTTCTTTTTTTCCTTATCCACATAGCGGTTATTGTTCATGACATAAGACACGATGGTTTCGCTGACTCCTGCCTCTCGCGCAATGTCTTTTCTGGTTACTCTTGTACGCTTCTGTTCCATATGGATTTCCTTCCTCCAGTGTAAAACTCGAAACTGTGTATACCGTCTATAGGATAAATTATAGCGGGAACCCGATTATAAGTCAAACGGCTGTACCGGAGCATACGCCCGGAACCCGTGATAACGTTTGAAGCAAAAATGACAGAAATTTCTGAGCGATGGATTGACAGAGAACAGAGAGCGGATTAATATAGAATTATACACACGTGTTTATATGAATTTTGTATAAAGATCCATGGAGTATGGGCTGAAAAAGGGGATGGAGGATAGAAGACCATGAGCAAAAGTGAAAGAAATCAGCGAAACGTCATTATTGTGTATGCAGATGATCTGGGCTTTGGGGATTTGAGCTGTTATGGGAGTCATCAGATCAGTACGCCGAATCTGGATCGTCTGTGTGCGGAAGGCCTTAAATTTACGAATGCATATGCTACATCAGCTGTATGTACGCCTTCCCGTTATAGTATCCTGACGGGACGGTATCCGTTCCGGAACAGCAGGGCGCATATTTTGCCCGGAGATGCCGGATGTATCATTTCTCCGGAGTTGGATACAATGCCGAAGCTTTTTCAGCGTGCCGGATATCATACGGGAATCGTTGGAAAATGGCATCTCGGACTGGGAGATGGAAGACGTCCCATTGACTGGAATCAGGAGATTAATCTCACTCCTGTGGATCTTGGCTTTGACGAATCCTTCATTTTCCCGGCAACGGCCGACCGGGTGCCCTGCATTTATGTGGAGGGCCGTAAGGTTGTGAATCTGGATCCGGATGATCCCATTGAAGTCTCTTATGAAGAGGAGTGCCCGTTCGAAGACATTCCTACCTATCACAAAAATCCGGAGATGCTGGAAATGCGTTCTTCCCACGGCCATGATATGAGTATTGTGGGCGGCATTGGCAGAATCGGTTACATGCGCGGAGGAAGCAAAGCTGTCTGGAAAGACGAGGATCTGGCGGAAACTTTTTTAAGCAGAGCGCTGCGTTTCATTAATAATAGACAGAATACGGAGCAGCCTTTCTTTTTGTATTACGCTCTGCATCAGCCTCATGTTCCCCGTGTACCGTCAGCACGCTTCCGCGGCGTGACGGCTCTTGGCCCACGCGGCGATGTGATTGCCGAGCTTGACTGGTGTGTTGGGCAGCTGATCGAGGAACTGAGAAGACTGGATATCCTAGATGATACAATGATCATTTTTTCGAGCGACAACGGTCCGGTTCTGGACGACGGCTACGTGGACAGAGCATATGAGCTGAACGGCACGCACCGGGCGGCAGGTCCGCTGCGCGGAGGAAAATACAGTAAGTTTGACGGAGGCACCCGGATTCCTTTCATTGTCAGCTGTCCTAACCTGGTCCGCAGAGGCGAGTCCGGCGCGCTGATCAGCCAGGCGGATCTGTTCGCTTCCTTTGCCCATATGCTAGGCATGCCGCTTGAACCGGAAAGCGCGGTTGACAGTCAGGACATGTATGCAGCATTGATCGGGGAGGAGCCCGCCGGTAGGGAAGAACTTATGGTGGAGGATGTGACCTGCGGCAAGATGCTGAGACGCGGAAACTGGGCATATCTTTCTCCCAGTGAAGGCGCTCCGTTTATGGGGAATGTGCGGATTGAAACAGGCCTGTCCATGGATCCGCAGCTTTATAATATGGACTATGATATTGGGCAACAGACCAATGTGGCCTGGGATTATGAAGACGTGGTAAAGGATATGGAGGAGCGGATTCAGAGAATTGTGAGAAGCGAGGGGACGAAATAAGGCAGAACATGCCGAAAGGAGGGGAATGTATATGAATACGCCTGTTTTACACCGTATCTGTATCGACAGAACAGCTCCCAAACCGGTATCTCCGGTCATTTATGGCTGGCACTATGAAGAGATCGGGATGATTGGTGACGGGGGATTGTATGCAGAGATGATTCGCAACCGGAATTTTTCAGAAAGCGGAACGGCTCCGGGAATGCAGATAAAGGATGGATTATATCAGAATATACCTCATGCGGACAGGCCGAACTGTCTGCCGGAATATCTGCCGGAGCTGGATGGGTGGAGCGCATTGGGAGAGAGCGTTTCCATCGGTCGGATTACTCTGAATGAATCCGGACGTGTCTATGCGATGACGGTGAAGCGGTCTGCTTCTGAAAAAGAAGGGATATGTGGAGCGGCAAACAGCGGATTTTTCGGTATGCATACGCAGAAGGGGAAGAAATACCGGCTGTCGGTTTATCTTTGTTCGGAGCCCTCCGGGGGAGGCGTGAGAGTGGGCATTGCAGATAAGGAGGGATTTGCAACCACAGAAGCCCTGATTCAGGACATACCGGGGAAGAAGACGCATTATGAAGTGACGTTTACTGCAAAACGCACAGTGGAAGATGGAGTTTTTCTTCTTACGCCTCTGCAGAGCGGAGGGGTGACAGTTTTCTTTATTTCCCTGTTTCCCTGTGATACATGGGACGGCGGACGTTCTGTTTTCAGACGGGACATCATGCAGAATATGTTGGATTATAAGCCGGAATTCCTGCGCTTCCCAGGCGGCTGTATCGTACATGGCGTCAATGTGGAGACAATGTACCATTGGAAGGAAACCATAGAGGATATATCGGTGAGAAAGAGTTCTTGGTGCAAGTGGCAGCCGCACTGGATTTCAAATGGAATCGGGTACCATGAATTTTATGAGCTCTGCGAGTATCTTGGAGCGGACGCCATGTATGTGGCGCCGTGCGGATTGATCTGTACGGACTGGGCATTTCAGAAGGGAGACAGTGAAGATTTCTGTCATCCGGAGACAGAGGTGGAGGATTATATACAGGACTGCTTGGATGCCATTGAATACGCGATAGGACCGAAGGACTCCGTCTGGGGAGCCAAAAGAGCAGCGAACGGCCATCCGGAGCCGTTCCCTCTGCGGTATGTGTCAATTGGAAACGAAGATTTCGGCCCGGCATATTATGAACGGTATGAGAAATTCAGCGCTGCCATCCGAAGCCGCTATCCGCAGCTGATTCTGATTGCGGACAGCATCGTTGGAAACCGTAAGCATGGTGACTGGGGAGATAAACGGAAACGTCTTTCCTATTTCCACGATCCTGCCAGTATGGATTATTTCGATGAGCATTATTATGACAGCGGGGACTGGATCTTTGAAAATTTCGACCGTTTTGACTGTTATGACCGCAGCGGCCCGGGACTGATGTGTCTGGAGCTGGGGCTGAACTCAGAACAGCCGTCCGATGTTCTGTATGAGTCAATTTTTTTGATGATGCTGGAAAAGAACGGGGATCTGAAGCCTATTTTTGCCGGAAGGCCTCTGATGCGCAACTGGGATTATGTAAAAGGAGAGCTGAATCCCTTTTATTATCATACGAACGGGGAAAGCTGGAAGACAGTGCATTATTATGCCAAGAAGCTGTTTCGGGACAATCGGTTTGACAGACTGTTTTCCGCATCCTGCTGCCGACAGGACGGCGGAGCGGTATTGGATGAAGAAACCTTATTTTCCACTGCGGGGCAGGACAGTACGACCGGGGATATCATAATAAAGACCGTCAATCTTGCAGCGCATTCTATAGAAGCCCGTGTAGATGCGGGAATTTTGCAGACCGAAGCGTGTATTTATACGCTCAGGAATACGGATGCTCTTCCCAAAACAAAGGAGGCTTCCCAATGCGGAGGGCCGGATCTGTATCAGGGGCCGATTGACCTTGATAAGCCGTACACGTTTCCGTCCCGCTCCCTGACAGTAATGCGGATTCCCGGAAAAAATCTTAAAAATAAAGGGTTGTCGAGAAATAGATAACCTCAAACAGGGAGCATTGTGACTGGATCAGTCACAATGCTCCCTGAAATTTTTTCTTATAAAAGAGAAAAAGATGGCTAACGACAGCCACCTTCTCTCCGTTCCATGGTATAATGGAACTATGTTAACCAAAGACTATTATAACGACTTTTTTGACATTGGACAACAGAAAATTAACTTCAGTTTCTTCGAATTGAGTTTACCCGATGATGATCCAGTCTATACCCTGAAAAAGTGATGGAGGAATTAGATTTTTCAGGCCTGCTGGCCTGTTATTCCGATCAGGGAAGAACCGGATTTAACCCAATCATGCTGTATGCTGTTGTTACCTATGCAAATATGCGCGGAGTCAGGGCTGTTGACCGTATCGTAGACTTGTGCCGGAGAGATCTCGCTTTTATCTGGCTGACCAAAGGGCAGAAGCCACAGTGGGATGTTTTTTACGATTTTAAAGGAAAAAGCTGACAGGCGAAGTTCTGAATGAATTGAATTACCAGTTCATGCGCCGTCTGGAGAAGAAAGGACTGATCACCCTGAAAGAACTTTAAATCGATGGGACAAAGATCGAAGCGAACGCCAACCGATACATGTTCGTCTGGCGGGGACACTCAATTACCATCTGGCTGGCCTGCTGGACACCATTGATGCCCTTTATACAAAGTACAATGCCTTCCTGCGGGAGAATGGATACGGCCCGAAATACGACCTAGGGGAAGCCCGGATGTTTGTGATCGAGGGAATGGAAAAAGTCCGTCGTGTGATTGAGGAAAACCGGAAACGGAAACTGACCAAACACAAGAAGATTTCCAATAACACGATACTGGAGATCGATAATTGCTCTCCACTTGAGATCCTGAAACTGCAGAGAAATCTGACACAGATCGCACAGGGATAAGGGATAGGGTTTGTTCATAAAAAAAGAAAACAGAAACCAGAGATTTAAAAGCTTTATGAAGAACTGGAAGAATGCGGAAAGCGCCTGATGGGCTATAAGGATTGCTTTGAGATCATGGGGAAAGACCGGAACAGCTATTCCAAAAAAGATCTGGAAGCAACCTTTATGCGCATGAAAGAAGATTCCTATGCTTAATGGGTAGCTTAAGCCGGCCTATAACTTCCAGATCGCGGTAGAGAACTATTTTATTGTCCATGGATATGTGAGTAACGACCGGACAGATTACAATACGCTGATCCCTGTTCTGGAAAAGCACAGAAAAGCGTTTGGAAACAGCCTGGAGGCAGTGACTGCGGACAGCGGCTACTGCAGCGAAAAGAACCTGTTGTATCTGAAAGAGAACGGGATCCGCAGCTATATCAAGCTTCAGGATCATGAGAAGAGGAAGACCGGGGCATACAGAGAAGACATCGGGAAGTATTACAACATGACATGCGCTGTGTTTGAAGATGAGCATTATTACATCTGCCATGACGGAAGGAAACTGCGGCATATCCGGACAGAGAGCAAAGAGCAGGATGGCTACACCCAGACGGTGGAAGTATACAGGTGCGCAGACTGCAGCGGCTGTGAACACAAAGCCAGATGTCTCTATAAATACAATGCTGAAAAAAATCCGGACCAGAATAAGGTCATGAAGATCAATGAACGATGGAAAGAATTGCGGGAAGAGTCCAATGCGAATATACAGGGCGAAGAAGGGATCCTGAAACGGCAGACACGATCGATCCAGACGGAAGGGCACTTCGGGGATATCAAGGAGAATGAAAATTTCCGGCGGTTTAACTATCGGTCAAAGGAGAAAGTGTATAAAGAATTCATGCTGTATGCGATTGGCAGGAATATCATGAAATACCACCGCTTTTTACATGATGAAATTAAAAAATTTGAAGGGAAAAAGGAGCAGAAAGCAGCTTAGTCGACAGAGCACTCCCGAAAATCCAGCCAAGGGGTTTTTGCGCCATAAAATAGGAGATAAAAAAAGAAGAGACAGTTCCGCAGAGGATTCAGGACTTAAATAAGCCCGAATTCTCAGGGATTGTCTCTTTCCTGCATGTCAGGGATTAAAAATCGGTATTAACCGACACCCCTTTATTCTGGAATTTAAGAGGGGATATGACTGCGATATTTTCCGGGTGTTACGCCTTCCAGCTTTTTGAATACGCGGATAAAGGATACGTCGCTGCAGAAACCGCTTTGTGTGGCAATGGCTGAAAGTGTCAGCTCCGGCTGGGACATCAGACTTTTGGCGTGATCAATGCGCAGCCGTTGGACATAATCCAGCATATTGCGTCCCGTTCCCTTTTTAAAAGCCTTTGAGACGTAGGCGTTGCTGACATTGAGCTGCTCAGATACGTAAAAAACGCTGAACATGGGATCCAGATAATGCTCCTGAGTAATGGCCATAATTTTGTCCACCATACTTTCCTGTGGAGATGCATTTAACAAATGCTCTGAAAGTTGCTGAGTGATTGAGTAATATTCGGATTCCAGCTGTTCAATGGAGGAACAATCCATCAGACGGTCCATAAGCGAGTACTTTTCCCAAAGATTATTTTCATTGAACTCGTTCATATCAGCAAGTACAGATACTGTATGATCGATAAAGCTGAAAATCTTGCATTTGATGAATGGAAGGGAATAATGGTTATTTTTCAATTCGTCAAATATCTGCCGCTGGATAATGCGGGCGGCGTCAAAATCCTGATCTCTGAGAAGATTGGAATATTTCTTAAACCACATTTCAAACAGCAGATTGCGGTCGTAGGAAACGGCTACATGGCTGATCTCTGAATAATGCATCTCCCCCCGTTCACCAAGAAAGCTCATATGATCAGTAATTTTCTGTGTTTCTTCATAGGCGAAGGCGAGCTGCGTCAGGCCGCGGTGAATATCGCTGAACGCAATCATGAGCTGATCCCTGTAACCGTGGAGAATATTGTTTATCCATTCATATGGCGGGCAGGTCGATGCACCAAAGTAAAAAATCTTTATATCATACCTTCCTGAAAGAATGTGCCATTCCTGGCGGCTGTCCGCGAGAGGCGGCTGGGAAAAAGCGGCTAAAAGAGATTTTGGAAGGGAATCATATTCGCTGTAAATCCGGATCAACTGTACATAAGGCCCGCAGATCGTAAGATGGAATTTATTCATATATTCTGTAAGGAGAGAGTCTGAAAGAATTTCTCCATGGATGAGCTTATATAGCAGCCCTTCCATATACAGGCTATGGTTCTGAGAGATCAGTCTGGCAGAGCTGTTTCGGATATCCATCAGCTCGTCAATGGAGCGTTCTATGCACTGCAGAGCAGATTCTTCCGCCGCTGAGCCGGGAGATACCTTGCTGGCAATGGAAGAAATCGGACGGTAGTTATAATTTGCCAGATAGATGCTGAGCAGAAATCCGCTGAGCAGTAAGACAACGAAACAGATGAAGGCAATCGTCTGACTGTCAGACAGTGTGCGCGCGAAGTCCAGAGTGGGTATAAAAGCAACATGCAGAAGCGGATATTTGGCGGAAGATACGGCATACAGGGTATAGTCGCCCAAAGTATGAAGCCCGGGCGTGAGAGAGCCGGGATCAAGGCCGTACTGCTCCACAAGCTCCTGGGAAGAGATAGAGGAAAACAAAATATTGCCGGAATCATCCACTGTGAAAACCTCTGAAGACGTGGGAAGATCAGAGGCATCCCGGTAAGGGGAAACGAGCATTGGATCGACAACAAAGGCGAGAGTCCCCATACCGTTTCCGGAAGATCCGTATGGAAGCGTATAAAGTATGGCAATATCCGAAGCATAGCGCCCGGTACCGTTTAAGGAAATGCGGCTTCCTGCATGAAATTCATCCAGCAGGGAAATAAAGCGGTCATCGTTCAGGTGATACTGATTCCAAATCTGGATGGAATAGACAGAGGAATCCGTAATCAGCAGCTCCTGCTGCGGCAGATATATGAATATTGTGTTAATATAGATGCTCAGAAATTTATAGCTATTCAGCTTTTCTATTATAGAAGGGAGATCATAGTGCAGCTGCGGAGGAATATCGCCGTTGCAGGCGAGAAAGGTTTGTATGGCCTGATCGCCGCTTAACTCTCTGGCAAGGCTGTCCAATGCGTCAAGATTGTTCTCAAGAGAGGACTGATAGGAAATTGCCTCCTTATAAGCAAGCTGCCGGGAATAATTGGAAATAGTTCCGATCAGGCTGGATGACAGAAAAAGCAGAATGCCGGTCAGGAGGACCAGAATCAATAAGTAGGAAACAAGAAGTTTACGAAAGAAAACAGCAGTTCTTAATTTCTTAAAAAAAGCTCTCATTTTACTCCTTTCTTTTTCCAGGCAAAAAATGAAAACGAGATAAAAACTGAAAATTTATGGACAGAATATACAAGTTACAGAAAACAAAATTGTAGTTAAATTCCAAAACTAGGGGTGAAACGGGTTAAAAGCTGAAAATTGTAAAATTGCATTTGATCACGTAAAATAAGCATATAGCATTTGTGAGAAATAGTCAATTCTATCCTAAAATATGGAAAATATTTATGCTGATTATATAATACACACTAAAGCATATAGGAATATCCGTATACATGGATCTATATATGAATGAAGCGACATGGGCTTGGAACGGCTGGATAAATACCATGCAGAAAGGACATTAATCCAGAACGGCGGACATGGGAAGGGAGGAAAAAGAAAAAAAGAGGGAAAGACAGCAAAGGAAAAGAGAAGAAAAAAAGAAGGAGGAACAGAAATTTATGAGAAGATTTCAAAAAGCGGCGGCACTCGCAATTGGTGTATGCATGACGGTATCCGCACTTGCCGGATGCGGCGGACAGAGCGGCGAAAGCGAGATGAAAACAGAAACGAAACAGGAGGCTGTTACGGAACAGGCTTCCGGGCAGAGCACGGAGGAAACCGGAATAACATTTCCTCTGGAAGAACAGGTTACCCTGACGATGTGGGCTCCATTCAATGTGAATGCAGCATCCGTTATGGAGGATTATAACGGGAGCCTGGTATTTCAGGAAATGGAAAAGCGGACGAATGTCCATATTGAATTTATCCATCCGGCAATCGGGCAGGACAGTGAACAGTTTAACCTTATGATCGCTTCACAGGAATATCCGGACATGATTATGGGCGGAATCAGCAATTATGTCGGAGGCGGGGATCTGGCCGTTGAGGACGGCGTATTTTTACAGTTAAATGATCTGATTGACCAATATGCGCCGAATTATAAGGCGATTCTGGAATCCAATCCGGAGGCCAAGAGACAGGCGTCCTCGGACAGCGGGATTATGTCGTCCATATTGCCGATGATGCGTCAGGAAAATCTGTGCTGGTATGGTCCGGTGATCCGAAAGGACTGGCTGGAAGAGACCGGGTTGGATATTCCGGAAACGTTGGAAGAGTGGGAGGTTCTGCTGACGGAAATGAAGAAAAACCATCCGGATTCCACACCGCTTATTTTTCATCCGTCAGGAGCCTCTGCAGGAAACTCATTCAGAGAAAGAGGATATGATTTTTGGGGACTCTTTATGTCTGCCTATGGAATCGGCACCAGTTCCGGAACATTTGGAGCCATGTACAACGACAACGGAACCGTGAAATATGCGCCAATCGAGGACGGATTTAAAGATTATCTGGAAGTAATGAACCGTTGGTACGAAAATGGCCTGATTGATGCGGATTATCCCGCGCGTGATATGGACGGCGTGAATGCCCTGATTACATCCGGCATGGTCGGAGCGATGGTAGGATCCGTAGATATTGCCTCCAACCTGTTTGACAGCCAGGGGGTGGAATACGTTGCAGCTCCGTATCCTGTTTTGAAAGAAGGAGATCCCGTACGTCTTCGCGCATACGACGCGGTGGCCTCTCCGATAGGCAATTCTGTTTCCATCACCACCCAGTGCGAAAATCCGGAGATTGCCGTGGCCTGGCTGGACTATGCGTTCTCCGAGGAAGGCTCTCTGCTTTATAATTTCGGCGTAGAAGGAGACACCTATACAATGGTTGACGGTACGCCAACCTTTACGGATAAGGTGCTGAATAATCCGGACATTCCTGGTGAAACAGCGCTGTATCTGTATAAAATGCAGGTATTTCCGCAGCTTCGCTGGGGAGCGCTGGCCAATCCAAGTACAGTAAAGAATCCCAAGGTTTTGGAAGAAAAGACGGCATGGACCGAGCAGGGCACGGCAGAGCTGACAATGCCGCCGGTTTCTCTTACGGCAGAAGAGGGCGATGAGCTTGCAAAAATATTAACCACCACGGATGTCTATCAAAATGAAATGGTAACCAAATTCATAATGGGTGTAGAGCCTTTGGACAAATTTGACGAATACGTGAATGAAATGAAAAAAATGAAGATTGAGGATGCAATCGCTATCTATCAGAAAGCGCTTGACCGTTATCTGGCACGTTGAGTGACCGGTCCTGCAGAAAGCGCCGCCATGTACTTTCTGCAGGACCTTTTTTGAGAGACAGGATCCGGCCGGAAGTGCTGATTCTCAAAAAAGAGCCGATAAAGAAGAGGAAAAGGGATGTTGATATGAATAAAGTCAAAAAGAACAAAAATACCGGGGAAGGCGTTGGACAAAGGCTGAAACGGGATATCCGGCAGAATAAATATGTGTATCTTATGGCGGTTCCGGTTATCCTGTTTTATATCTGCTTCTGTTATCTCCCGATGGGCGGGCTTCTGATCGCTTTTCAGGATTATTCCCCAACAAAAGGCATTTGGGGCAGCAAATGGGTCGGATTTGAGAATTTCATTGACTTTTTTAATGACTATCAGTTTCCCAGACTGCTTCGCAATACGCTGACGCTGAGTCTGGAGCTGATCCTGTTTGGATTCCCAGCGCCGATTCTTCTGGCGCTGCTGATCAATGAACTACGCGGGAAACGTTATCGGAAGGTAGTTCAGACAGTCAGTTATCTGCCGCACTTCATTTCACTGGTGGTTATTTGCGGCCTAATCAGCAACTTCACAGCCTCTACTGGTGTGATAAATCAGGTGTTGTCCTTTTTTGGATTTGAACCGAAAACATTTCTGATGGATCCAAAGCTGTTTCATCCTTTATTTGTAATATCGGACATATGGCAGAGTGTCGGTTGGGGCAGCATCGTATACTTATCGGCCATTTCGGGAATTGATCCCGGATTATATGAAGCGGCAAGTATTGATGGAGCGGGACGTTTTCGAAGGATCTGGCACATTACCTTGCCGGCCCTGATTCCAACGATTACTGTTTTATTTATTATGCGGATCGGAAATATCATGAATCTGGGATATGAAAAGATTATTCTGCTGTATAATCCCACCATTATGGAAACGGCTGATATTATTTCCACATTTACATATCGGAGAGGACTTTTGGACGCAGACTATGGATTCAGTACGGCAGTGGGTATGTTTAATTCTCTTGTGAATTTCGTGATCCTTTTTGTTGCAAACAAACTGAGCAGAAAGCTGACTGGAGAAAGTTTATGGTAAGGAGGAATTTATGGTTACGAAACGTTCACCCGGAGAAATTATTTTTGACATTGGAAATGCTGTCTTTCTGGGAATACTGACGCTGATTTTTTTGTATCCCATGTGGTACGTGATCATGGCTGCTTTCAGTGATCCGGCCAGATTTGTCAGCCATACAGGATTATTGTGGCTTCCGGAAGGATTTTCGCTGGCAGGATTTAAGATGGTACTTAGAACCGCCAGTATTGTAACCGGATACGGGAATATCATTTTATATGTGATCACGGGCACAGCGCTGAATATCTTGCTGACCAGCATGGGAGCCTATGTGCTCAGCCGGAAAAAACTGTATATCCGCCGTTTTTTATCACTGGCGATCGTTTTTACCATGTATCTGTCCGGAGGTCTGATTCCCTTTTATCTCACCGTGCGTAATCTGGGGCTGTATAATACGCGATTGGCACTGATTCTGCCGGTGGCGGTTAATACATGGAATCTGATAGTGATGCGCACATCCATGTCTCAGGTCCCGGACAGCCTGGAAGAAGCGGCAAAGATCGATGGCGCAAACGACTTTGTCATCCTGTTTCGCGTCATTCTGCCTGTCATTAAAAGCACGGTTGCCGTAATGGTTTTGTTTTACGCCGTGCAGCATTGGAACTCCTGGTTCAACGCCATGATTTTTCTGCAGGATCGGTCTAAATACCCGCTGCAGCTGTTCCTTCGGGAAATCCTGCTCAGCGGAAGCATGACGGATATCGCGACGGGATCGACTGGCGAAGACGTAAACAATGTTCTGACAATGAACATGCTGAAATATTGTACCATTGTGGTTTCCACACTGCCCATTCTGTGTATCTATCCTTTTTTGCAGAAATATTTTGTGAAAGGTGTAATGATCGGTTCAGTGAAAGAATGAGAGGGATTCTGTCATGGAAGAAAGCATTTTGCATTATATCCGTCCCAAAGCCCCTTTTCTATGGGTGGATGGAGCCGACCGTCTGCCCAACAGCTATTACTTGTTCCGGGCGGAATTTACGGTGGAGGAGGACGACAATCCTTCCAGCCTGTGGATCTGTGCACGAAAGAAATACAGGCTGTATATCAACGATAAGCTGATCGGACAGGGGCTGCCGCCTGCGGTAGAGTATGGAAATATCATCGACTGTCATGCTGTTGCCAGAGAGCTCCTGCCGGGAAGCAAAAACTGCCTTGCAGTGGAAGTACATGATATGGAAGGCAGCGGGGAAGCCTGTTTCATTGCATGGCTGGAAAACGCGGATGGTACCCTGTATATGGGACTGTCAGAGAAGGATATTCAGGTGCTTCCGGCCCCGATGTGGGAGAGAAATACCCAGGAGGACCGTCAGAACAGCAATGTGCGCTACCAGGAACACTATGACGCGCGCAGTTGCCCGTTTGGATGGAGGCTGCCGGGGAAATTGCGGAAATGTTGTTTGTGAAAAGAAAGCAGCCCTTTACCTTAGCGGAACCGTTCGGAACTGCGGTTACGCTGCGGGCTTTGGATAAAGCTGGACTTATGAATCTTTCCGTCCGGATTCTGAAGGAACGCTGGGGAACGTGGATGGTAGACAGAGGCCTGACATCTACGCCGGAGGAATGGGGAATGAACGGAAGCTTCCGGAGCGGTAGCTATCAGGGGATCATGCGGTCGTTATCTCACGTATGGTCGGCCGGACCGGCCCAGTTTCTTATACATAATGTAACGGGGATGCAGATTCTTAAGCCCGGATGCGGAGAAATCAGCCTGCGGCCGGCGGATATCGGGGCCGATTACCGGATTGTATGTCCGCTTCCGCAGGGAAACTTGATAGTGGAAAACAAAAGAGGAGAAATCAGCTGCAGGGTACCAGACGGCGTAAAGCTGGTTTCTGTTTCATGCAGATGAATAGTAAAAAAGAAGGAGGGCTTATGGAGAAAATGGAATTTACATTTCCTTATGAGGATCATCTCTATGATAATTATACGATTCCGGACAGCGAACAGCCGGACATCGAACCATATGCGGGAGGAACAAGGTTTGAATACCCGTTTGCGCTGGAACAGCAGCCGCTTCAGGAGCTGGGATTGCTGGATGTGACGAAACCGCCCTTCCTGGCCGATTCCAGCGGTGAAAAAGACTGTACGGATACGCTGAATGAGGCGATCCGGACTGCGCAGAGATACCATTATGTTTGTTATTTTCCATTGGGTACATACAGAATTTCAGATACTCTGCAAGCACAGCAGTATATTTGGTGGAAGAATTATCCTTATGACAAATACCGTGTCGTACAGCGGAGATATCCGGTCGTGCTGATGGGGGAGAGAGGGAGGACAGAAGACGGAAAAACGCTTCGGCCGACAATATATCTGGCGCCATATTCCGACGGTTTTACTTTTCGGGATCATCATAAAGCGGTGATACATGTCTATAACGGAGCTGCGCCGGAAGAGAATGCGGCGCCGGCGAGCATTGAAAATATGATTACCGGTCTTCATATTGAAATCGGAGAAGGGAACAAAGGCGCAGTAGGGGTGGCTTTTTATGCTGCCCAGGGCTGTTCGATGGAAGATTGTGAGCTTGATGTAGGAGATGGATATTGCGGCCTGTGGGGAGCTGCTGGAAACGGAGGAAGTCATGCGCAGAATATAATACGCGGAGGGCGCGTAGGAGTGGACTTATCCAGAGGTACGCCGGGAGCGGTGATGAGCGGATTTGTTTTCGATCATCAGAGAGAGCATGCGATTATAGCGGGAACCAAGCAGGCAGTGGATTTTGTCGGCTGTGCCATATACACGTCGTCGCAGCTGCCGCCGGTGGTATCGTTCGGAGGGACCTATGAGCTGTTCCATCAGGGCCAGATTTCCCTGATCGACTGTATCATCGAGTTTGATGCACCGATGAAGCAGGGACGGATACAGGCGGCCGTCAGCAGCCGGGAGAGTATTTACTTGAGGAACATTTATGTGCGAAATGCAACGCATTTTGTATGGAATCCTGACGGCTCCAATCTGGCCGCATTGTCAGAAAACTGGTGCCGCGCAGAAGAGTTTGCTCATGGAATTACTTCCATGCCCCATGAAGGAAGAGTATATCCGTCTCCGATCTATATGGATGGGAAAAAACTGGGGGAAAACACATGGAGCATGGGAGTGGAAATCGTAAAGCCTCCAGCGGGACTGCTGAAAAAGCACCGGTACTTCCTACCGTTATGGCAGGATGTAACTTCATATAACGTAAAAGATTACGGCGCAAAAGGGGACGGTATCACTGATGATACGAAAGCGCTGCAGAATGCAATCAATCAAAATGAGTATGTGTTCCTTCCAAAAGGCTACTATCGGATTACGGACACGCTTCATCTGAAGAAAGATACAAAACTGATCGGTGTTGCACAGGGACTTTCTCAGATTCTTGTTACGCAGATACCGGATGGAGTCTTTGCAGAAAAAAAGGAAAACGTACCAGCGATAGATACGCCGGATATTGCTGATGCATCTGTAATACTGGCATACTGCGGTCTCGTTACTTCCAGAAAACAGCCCGGCATTTATGCGCTGCGGTGGCGTGTGGCAGGAGGTTCAATTCTGCGGAATTTCGCCTTTTATGCCGATGTGGGATACCGCATTACCTGGATTACGGAGAATCGGAGCCATCCGTGGATCTTGGTGACGGGGAACGGCGGAGGAAGATGGTACAATTTCTGGTGCGATATTACTCAGGGCGGTAAGGATTACAGGATTCTCAGCATTCGCGGGACACGGCAGCCCTTTGCCATCTATGCCTGTAACGTGGAACACTCCAGAGCTGATTATGAGATGGACATTCTGAACTGCAGAAACATCGTGATTTATAATCTGAAAAGTGAATGCAATTCCCCCGATCTGCTGATCCGGGACTCAGACAATATTGCGGTGTTCTCTCAGGGAGGGGACGCTTCAACATATCCCGGAGGTTCCCTGTATCATATAGAGAACTGTACGAATTTTACACTGTCCCTACTGTATGATTACCGCATTAACTGCAGCGGACACGGGCCGGAATATTTCAGCGGGACATGGTTTGATCCATGTGAATGGCATATGCTGACGGAAACGGCACCAAACGGCGATGTGATTACAACCTTGCCCTGCGAACGCCCCTGTCTGTATAAGAGAGGAAACTACAGAGGCTGTAATGAAGCAGAAGAGTAAAAGAATAAAGTTTGGGAATGGAGGAAAATATGGATCATAATAAACAAATAAAAGGAGCGGTGTATTTTCCATCACGCGCTTACAATGCATATCAAACCTGGATGTATTTTGACAGAACGGTAATTGCAAGAGATTTTGGATATGCGAAAAGCGCTGGACTGAACGCTTTACGCATTTTTACAAGCTACGAGTACTGGCAGGAGGAAGCAGAGCTGTTCTGGAAGAAGTTTGAAAGCCTTTTGTCTGTGGCAGAAGAACAAGATATCCTGGTGATGCCCATCTTATTTGAAAACTGCGGCAGAGAGCCGTCTCGGGAAAACATGCTGGATCAGGATCCGGAAACAGCAGCCTGTATCCAGTCGCCTGGACGTAAAATTACAGAAAACCGAAAGCTGTGGGGAAAACCGGCTGAATATACCCGTGAATTTATGAAGCGCTATGCCGATGATGAACGTCTGGCGGCCATAGAGCTGATGAACGAACCCCATGAAGAAACCGGAGACATTCCGTTTGCTCAATTCATTACAAAGACGGCATTTGATATGAAAAAGAGAGTGCCTCTCAGTATAGGCTGCATTTCTCTGCAGCATAATCTGTATTTTGCTCAATGGATTGAAGTTTATCAGTTTCATGATAATTTTCCCTCTGACCGAGAGAATTTTGAGAAGAAATTAAGAGATGCTGTCAGCCTGCAGGAAATGACGGGGAAGGCGGTCTGGCTCTCAGAGTGGCAGCGGTTGCGGATAAGCGGACCCGGATGGGATCAAAGGGTAATTCCAGAAGAAGATAAAATCCCGTATCTTTCTTCTCTGGCAGAAGCTGTTTATCAGAGCGGCATTGGCAGTTTCTTCTGGTCGCTTATGGTTAAACCGGCTTATCTGCCAGCTCAGAGGATAAATGGAACAATAAACGGTCTGTTCCATGAGGACGGGAGCGTATACAGCACAGCGGACTACATTGCTGTTTCAGGAAAACAGAATTCTCCGGAAGCTTTTACACAGCCGCCGCTGTGGTATGTGGAAGAGCTGAAGAGAACCGGGAAGGAATAAAATACATCTTTATAGCATACACAGCAAAAATATTTGGAGACAGTCGATTTTTATAACTGGCTGTCTCTGACAGATAAAATTGACCTACCTTAGCAATTCAGTCTTTCGGGTACTAAGGTAGGTCAAAATTCAATGAAAAAGCGGGTCAATTTTAGGGTTCTTCCGCAAAATATAGTATTTGAACATGTACCAGCCTGTGGAGACCAGTATATATCCGCATATTTAAAGTTGTTTTTTGTAATTTGCTAAAATTTGCGGAAGAACCAAAGAGTTCCGGAATAATCAAAAAATAGTATTTCAGAGAGTATGAAGAAAAGTCTGTAAATGGGGTTCTTCTATGATAAGACGTGGTGGAATGCTTAGAAATTGGGCATTCCACCTTTATTTATATACCATCCCGAGGATGGCACGTCAAAAACCGGAAAGAGGAAAAACCGACTATAGAACCGATAAACGCACCCATAAATATTAACATGAATCTGGAATTATACTGCAGATTCCTTCTTTTATTTTCTATTCGTCTTTTCTCAAATTCCATATCTTTTGTATTTTCCATAATTTCTCCCTTCTTAAAAACAGGAACAGAGCTCTGAAATATAAGTGCTGTTTTTAATTAGAGAAAAATTATCGAAATAAAATTATAAAATACATTGAAAAATATTTAGGCGATACCATTACATTGTTTCCAGAACTAGTAGAAAAATTTAATCAAAACAAATTATACCTATATTATTCACAGCACAGCCGTGAAAGCGGCTGAAAGCCACATAGTTACTATATTTTAGCTGAATATTGCTTTTCACCTATCAAGTGAATGAAAAAAGAGCATCCACTTGTCTGTTATGATGGAATGATCGGGGATCTGATAAAGATCCAGCTGCGTGATGGAACACAGTATTCCTGCACCGGA
>ERZ791887.215-NODE-215-length-67467-cov-4.676986_pt1 | contig 67467 bp, 67 predicted proteins | sample MGYA00510157_ERZ791887 | MGnify/ENA primary metagenome ERZ791887 (study PRJEB30046, sample SAMN00792112) | human gut metagenome | study: EMG produced TPA metagenomics assembly of the A metagenome-wide association study of gut microbiota in type 2... | reverse complement strand
GCGCGATGAGCGTGCCGTCGTCTTTCAGTACCCGTTTTATCTCTTGCAGGGCTTTCTCCGGCTGTGGCACGATATGCAACGCGTTGGACACAATCACCACATCGAAGGACTCCTCCGCGTAGGGCAGGCAGAACATATCCTGCACGGAGAAGTGCAGCTTGGTAGATTGGTTATTCCGCTTCGCCTCGGCGATCATCTCCGGGGAGGCATCCGTCGCCTCGATGTGCGCCGCCGCATTTACGATGTGTTTTGCGATCAATCCCGTGCCAGTCGCCAGCTCTAACACCGTCTTAGCTTTTACAACCGGCCGGATCAGCACATACATCTCGTCATACGCCGCCCGATCCTTTTGCATAAAGCGGTCGTAACGTCCGGCATTTTTGTCCCAGAAATTCTTGTGTTCCTGCATCGCTATCATTCCTTTCGATGTTAGATTAACCTAACCGACGCGTGCATCCGGGCGGTTAGATACTGCTAACCATTGTGCCTTGAAAAAGCCGCATTTCTGCGGCCTTTCGGCTTATGTAATCGGTAAAGAACCAAAATACAACTATTTTATCTCGTTTGGTCATGTTATATCACGCTTCTGCCCGTTTTGCAAGAGGCGTAGGGAAAAAACTGCTTAAAAAACCGAGAGCGACAAAATGAAATTTGAAATTTCATTTTGCACCGAGACACTGATTTTGAAAAGCAAGCGTCAAGAGAATCAGGGCAGAATGGTGAAATTCGTATGGTAAGCCGGAGACGTTTCCACCCCAAGACCAAAAGAAAAAGCAGAAGTCCCTTCATTGAAAACGGGCAGAAAGTGTGATATAATCATCCGTAATGGAGAGGTGAGCTGCTGTGTATCAACCGTTAGCGGATTTGCTTCGGCCACAGACGTTGGACGAAGTATTTGGACAGGAACATATTTTGGGCAAGGGCGCAGTGCTGCGCCGCCTGATTGACTCCGGCAACATTCCCAACATGGTTTTCTATGGCCCCAGCGGCACGGGTAAGACCACTGTTGCCAACATCATTGCCAAACAGACCAACCGCACGCTGTATAAGCTCAATGCCACCACCGCTTCCACCGCGGACATCAAAGAGATTGTGTCCCAGCTGGACACCTTTATGGCACCCAACGGGGTGCTGCTGTATCTGGACGAGATTCAGTCCTTTAACAAAAAGCAGCAGCAGTCCCTGCTGGAATACATTGAAAACGGAAAAATAACCCTGATTGCCTCCACCACGGAGAATCCCTACTTTTATGTGTTTAATGCCATCCTCAGCCGCTCCACCGTGTTTGAGTTCAAGCAGATTTCTGCTTCTGCCGCCCTGCAAGCGGTGAAGCGGGCGGTTGCCCACATGGAGCAGCGCACCGGCCTGACAGCACAGCCGGAGGCGGGCGCACTGGAATACATTTCCGGCGCTTGCGGCGGTGACTTGCGCAAGGCCATGAATGCGGTGGAGGTGCTGTTCTCCGCCGGGATTCCCCAAGGAGACAAGCTCCCCCTGACGCTGGAGGATGCCAAGGCGGTCACCCAGAAAAGCGCCATGCGGGCGGACCGGGAGGGGGATAACTACTATGACCTGCTGTCGGCGCTGCAAAAGTCCATTCGAGGCTCCGACCCCGATGCCGCCGTTCACTATCTGGCACGTCTTTTGGAGGCGGGGCAGATGCAGTCCGCCTGCCGCCGGCTCATGGTCATTGCGGCGGAGGATGTGGGGCTGGCCTATCCCCAGGTGCTGCCTATTGTGAAAAGCTGTGTGGACATGGCACTGATGCTGGGAATGCCGGAGGCAAGGCTTCCTTTGGCGGATGCGGCCATTTTAATGGCGACCTCACCCAAGTCCAACTCTGGACATGATGCCATCAATGCCGCCATTGAGGACGTGCAGAAGGGGCTGGGCGGCGATTTCCCCCGGCATCTGCAAAATGTCCATGCCGACACCTTTACCCAGGAGCGGGAGCAGGGGTATCTCTACCCCCATGACTACCCCAACCACTGGGTGCAGCAGCAGTATCTGCCGGATGATTTGGTGGGAAAAAAATACTATGAATTTGGCCCCAATAAGTTGGAGCAAGCCTCCAAGGCCTATTGGGATGCTGTCAAAAAATAAGGAGGAGCCATGGATATTCGCCTCAATGATGTGCTTGTGATGAAAAAGCCCCATCCCTGCGGGGAAAAGCGGTGGCTGGTGCTGCGCACCGGCGCAGACTTTCGACTGCGCTGCCTGGGCTGCGGACATGAACTGATGACCCCCCGCCAGAAGGCGGAAAAAAACATCCGCTCCGTGGAAAGGCCAAGCGATTCTCTGAAATGAACCCCATCCCCCATCGGTCACAAAAGTGATGACCCGATGGGGGATGGTTTTTCTTTTTCCGGTGGGACAGGGAAGAACATCTTCCCGCTTGCCGCTGAAATGCAGAGGCAGGCAGCAGGAACTTGCGGCTCGGGCGGGCTGGAAACCGACGCACTTTTTTTGTGCGTGAGGGTATAGTGAATGCCAGTCCCCGGGCAGGGGCGTAACGGAGGAATCCCCTTCACGGTGTCGCAGGAGGTGCATTTCTTGAGCAGAATCCATATGGTTGCCGGGCTGAATTTCTGTGTCAATGGGCTGCTGCTGGCGGGCACAGGATGTATGACCGGGCGGGACACGCGGTTGTGGCGGCTGCTGGCAGCGGCAGCGCTGGGGGCGGTTCATGCGGCGGCGTGCCTCCACCCGGACTGCCGCTTTCTGGGGGCGCTTCCCTGGCGGGTGCTGATTCTGACTGTGATGGCACTGTTGGCCTTCGGATTGGATGCCAGAGCGATTGGAACCTTCCTGCTGGTGACGCTGGCGCTGGGCAGCGCCGTGCGGGAGGTTGGGCGGGGCGGCTGGTGGCAGCTGGCAGCCACCATTGCAGGCATCTTCTGGCTAACGAATCGCGCGCCCCGGCGGCGGCTGATTCCCGTGGAAATCACCGGCGGGGGCAGCACCGTTTCCATTCAGGCGCTGTATGACACCGGCAATGAGCTGCGGGACCCGGTCACCGGGGAGTCGGTGCTGGTCATTGGAAGCCCGGAGGCAAAACGCTTGACGGGGCTGACGAAAAAGCAGCTGGCGGAGCCGCTGAAAACCATGGAGCAAATGCCCCTGCCCGGTTTGCGCCTGGTGCCCTTCCGGGCGGTGGGAGCGGAGCATGGACTGCTGCTGGCCATGCGTTTTCGCCGGGTGCGGGTGGGCAGAAGAACAGGGGATGCCCTGGTGGCATTTGCGCCCCAGAGCTTTGGAACGGAATATCAGGCACTTGCGGGAGGGACTTTATGCTGAGACTGTTTGTAAAATGGTTCACCCAAACCACCATCGGCCTTTATTACATCGGCGGCAGCGATACCCTGCCTCCGCCGCTGAAAGGGGAGGAGGAAAAGGCGGCGCTGGAAGCCCTGGAGCAGGGGGACGAGGGGGCAAAGCGGCTGCTGGTGGAGCACAATCTGCGCCTGGTGGTGTATATCGCCCGGCGGTTTGAAAATGTGTCCACAGGATTGGAGGATTTGATTTCCATCGGTACCATCGGCCTTATGAAAGCCATCGGCACCTATCGGCTGGATAAGAACATCCGCCTGGCGACCTACGCCTCCCGGTGTATTGAAAATGAGATTCTCATGCACATCCGCAAAATCTCCGGCCAGAAGGCGGAAATCTCCCTGGATGAGCCAATCAATTTGGACTGCGACGGCAATGAGCTGCTGCTCTCTGACATCCTGGGCACGGACGGGGACGAGATTTCCCGCCCGCTGGAGGATGATGTGGATTTGTGCGTTCTGCGGCAGGCACTGCGGGAACTGCCCAGTCGAGAGCGGGAGATTGTGGTCATGCGCTATGGCCTGGAAGGGCAGAAGGAGCTGACCCAGAAGGAGGTGGCAGAAAAAATGGGCATTTCCCAATCCTATATTTCTCGCCTGGAAAAGCGCATTATGCTCAAGCTTCGCAAGGAGATGCTTCGCCAAACCAGCTGTGCATAAAAAATCCAGTTGCATTGGAGCTTGTTCTGTGGTATAATCGATACAAATTGTATCGATACAATTTATTATCGATAAAATTGTACGAAAGGACGTGGTTCTGATGGAACAGAAGAAAGTATCCAAATCTGTGCTCAAGCGCCTTCCGGTCTATCTGGCCTATTTGAAGAATCTGCCGGAGGATGGCCCCACCCACATTTCTGCCACGTCCCTGGCGGGGGCGCTGGGAATGGGCGAGGTGCAGGTGCGCAAGGATTTGGCCATTGTTTCCGATGGGGGAAGACCCAAAATCGGATATCTGCGGGAATCGCTGATTACGGACATTGAGCAGTTTTTGGGCTACGACAACACCACCGATGCGGTGCTCATTGGCGCGGGCAAGCTGGGTCTGGCACTGATGGGCTATATTGGATTTGAGGAATATGGCCTGAATATTCAGGCGGCGTTTGATACCAGCCCCACTCAGGAAAAGACCGAGGACGGAAAGCCTATTTATCCCATTTCCAAGCTGGAGCATTTCTGCAAGGTACACAAGGTGCTTATGGGCATTATCACCGTTCCCGCCGCCCACGCGCAGGAGGCGGCCGACCGACTCATTGCCTGTGGCGTGAAAGCAATCTGGAATTTTGCGCCTGTCCACCTGGATGTACCGGAGCATATTCTGGTGCAGAATGAGAACATGGCAACCTCATTGGCGGTGCTCAGCGTCCACCTGAGAGCCCAGCTCACCGAGGAAAAAATGACCCACGGTGACGGCGCGGATATGGCAAATTCGTAATTTATAAAAAGTGGATCTATAATAAATGTTGGGACGCGTTGCAAAATACGTCCATGAAAAAACCACATCGCCATCCCGAAAAAAAAGGTGGCTGATGTGGTTTTTGGCGTTAGAATTAAACTGCTATGAAAAACGCTGAAACGCAAACACAGTATAGCGCACCAGAGGAAGAAAATCGGTCATCGACCCGCGAGTGATGTTCTAGCTACGGCAATCCATGCAGTAGTCCAGCGCCCCGGCAGCATAAATGCCCCGCATTCCGCCGCCTACGTCCACAATGGCTGTTTTCATATTGCATCGCCCTCTGTGAGAATGTCTTTCGCAATGCCAACACCCAGTGCGCCGTAGCCCACATGGCAGCAGACACTCAGCGGCAGCGGGTCAAGACCAACGGTGCATTCCGGGAATGCCTCCTGCAAGGCGGCCTGCCATGCTATGCCGGCGGCGCGATCTCCTGCATAGGCGGCGCGGAGCATGACCTGCGGGCAGTCCAGCTGCTGTAAATCCGCCTGCAAGCCTTCAATCATGGCTTGTATGGCGGCGCGCATTCCCCGCACCTTCCGGTAGGCATCCAGCCTCCCGCCCTGAATGCGCAGAACCGGCTTGATGCTCAGGATGCTTCCCAGGGCTGCACCCGCTGCCGTTACCCGTCCGCTTTTTTTCAGCAGCTCCAGGGTGTTGACGGCGATGAAAATATCGGAATTTCTGCCATCGTGTTCCAGATAGGCTTTGATTTCTGCTGCCGATTTTTCCTGCTGTACCCAATGCAGCGCATCCAGCGCTGCCTGACGCTGGGTCACGGAAATTCGGTGGGTGTCTGCCACATGGACGCGCCCGTCATAGTCCTCTGCCAGCATGGCTGCTGTTTGGTATTCTCCCGAGAGGCTGCTGGACATGGGAATGTATACCAAATTGTCGTAGGTTTCCAAAAGAGCATCCCAGCAGCTTAGAAGCGCACCGGGGGATGGCTGGGAGGTGGATACCGCAGCGCCGCCTTTCAGGCGTGCAAAGAAATCCGCCTGAGTGATGGAAACGTATTCAAAAAAACTTTCTTCATCCACTATTACCGGCATGGGAACCAGATGGATGCCCAGGTGTTCCGCCTCCTCCGGCAGCAGTCCACTGTTGGTATCTGTTACAATGGCAGTTTTGTACATCGTAGCCAAAGCTCCTCCTTATAAAGCGGTTCAAAGCCGGACTGCCCAAGAGGGACAGTCCGGCTTCTCATCGGGCGTTTCGGTTAGTCCTGGGGCTTCCAGTCCTTGTAGTTTTCGTAGGTGGGGACGGGGTGCTTTTCCTCCGCCCAGAGTTTGTCGGCGCAGGGTTTCCAATTCCTGGCGTACTCCGCGCACTTGCCGCACAGATGCTCGGCGGACTCGGGAGATTGCAGGTCGGTGGACTTGGCACCGGTCTCGGCAACCATTCTCTGCAAGATTTCCGGGTTTTCCAGCATGGGGCAGGGACGCAGGTGATTTTCGTTGAAGGGCTGGTTGTCCCGGTAGGCCATAAACAGGGGGCTTTTCAGAATTTCCAGCAGGGTGTGGGTGCGGATGTTGGCGTTGGAGTAGTGGATGAACACGCAGGGCTCGGCATCGCCGTTGGCGTTGATGTGGAAGTAGTTCCGGCCACCTGCAATGCAGCCGCCCACAAACTCGCCGTCATTCTGGAAGTCCATGGTAAACAGTCCCTCGCCGTCCTTCAGCTTGCGAATCTGGCGGATGCGATCCTTGAGGTAAACCCGCTGCTCGGGGGTGGGCAGCAAATCCACGGAGGCATCATTGCCCACGGGCATATAGTGGAAGTACATGGCGTAGCGGCAGCCTTTGTCCACCATGAGCTTTACAAATTCGGGGCTGGTGACGGACATACAGTTCTTGGAGGTGTAGCAGATGGAGGTGCCGAAAATCAGGCCGTTCTCCTTCAGCAATCCCATGGCGTGCATCACCTTGGCGTAGACACCCTGGCCTCTGCGCAGGTCGTTGACCTCCGGGTCACCTTCCAGAGAGATGGCCAGCATCAGGTTGCCCACCTGCTTCATCTCATCGCAGAAGGTCTGGTCAACCAAGGTGCCGTTGGTAAAGGCCAGGAACTGGCAGTCGTTAAATTCTTTACACAGGCGGATAACATCTTTTTTCCGCACCAGGGGCTCACCGCCGGTGAACATATAGAAATAAACGCCCAGTTCCCGCCCCTGACGGACGACGCTGGCCAGCTCCTCATAGCTCAGATTCAGCTTGTTGCCATATTCTGCGGCCCAGCAGCCGGTGCAGTGCAGGTTGCAGGCAGAGGTGGGGTCCATGAGAATCAACCAGGGGATGTTGCACTGATGCACCTCCCGCATTTTGCGGATGGTCATGGTGCCGTTAATCATGGCCTCAAAGCCAAAATTCAGAGCGGTGGTTTTCAGCACGTTGGGGTCAACCTCGTCCAGCGCCCGGTTTATGTACTGGTTCAGGGCAGTGCTCTTGTCCGTTACCATGTTGCAGATAGCATCAAAATCCACACTCAGGTTGGAACCGGCGATATATTTGTTCATCATGTCCAGGAGCTTTACCATTTCGGCTTCCCGATCACCCCGGTTTACCTTCTTCAATATCTGATCGATACCCAGCCCGGCGGCGGCTCGAACTGCCTTATGTGTCAAGTTTCCCATTCCTTTTTCCTCCTAATTGTATTTACGGTACTTTGTGTAACATATAGATTTAATACGCCGTCGATGGCAAGTCCTGTGCCAATCAAGCGGCTGACAATCTCAAATTCCCGGAATTCCATCAGAATTACAAGAACCCCGATGATTGCCGCCACCAACGCAACAACCAAAATCAACCACCAGCACGCTATGCCGATTCGCCTTGCATCAATGGCAGTCTGTATTTTGGACAATGCGTCAATCAGGAAAAACAGCCCCAGAATAATCACAATGTGACCGGTGGCGTAGGAATCCCAAATCATGTAGCAGCCAAGGACGGCAGAGGTGATTCCGAAAATCAAATCAAACTGAAAGGCCAGCTGTAAGGAATCTTTGGAAAAATACCCCAGAAGCCGCACAGCGCCAAAGCCAATCATCAGGGTTCCACCCATCACCATAAACAGATGTGCTGGAATACCACCCAAAGTCATCACAGCAAGCCCAAAAACAATCAGAATACCAGCGAAGATGGAGTAGGCGTATTTTACCGCTTTCAGCTGCTTCATTTGCCTGTGCCCCCTTTCTGCTTCTAAATCCATGGGGGCATTCTATTCTTTCCTCCGACAAATTTCTACAGACAAAAACGCAGAACCATCCGAATTCGGACAATTCTGCGTTTTTGCCTGGATAATTAAGAGAACGAGTGACGGCGGGAAACGCCGCGGAGGTATTAAATGGCACCGTTTCCCTGCGAAAACTGAATATAGCTGCGGATCACGTCATCCACCGAGCCATAAAAGGTGCGCTCAATTTGCTCCGGGAGCTTTTCGTCAATGGAGGGCATATTCTCCCGAATGACGTGAATGGTCAACCCCACCACGGCGTAGCTGTAAAAATGGGTCACATAGTAGATGCCTTCCTCACTCAGCGCATAGGAAGCTGCCGCCTTGCGGACGAACCGTTCGATGAACAGCTCGGCGGCGGTTTCCAGATACTGCGAAAGGCGCTCCCGGTATTCGGAGTGGTAAAGGTGGTAAATAGCGCGTCGGTTCTCCCGCACCACGGCACTGGCGCGCATATATTCCTTTGCAAAGGAATCGCTTGCTTCGGTGCTCTCTGTGAACTTTGTGATTTCTTGATCGAACAGAGCATCCATCAGGGCGGGAATATTTTCATAGTAATAGTAAAAGGTGTTTCGATTGATGTCTGCCTTTTCAATGATGTCCTTGACCGTGATTTTATCCAGGGGCTTTTGCGTCAGCAAGTCAATAAATGCCTCTGTGATAATTGTCTGTGTCCTTCTGGCCATAAAGCAACTCCTTGTGGTGTTGTGGAAAGCCGCCCCTGCAATTTTATGCAGTCTGCAACAGGCGGCCTTCGCCGCAGAGAAATTCCCTGATTCATGTTTCGTTCACTTGACGACAATTATATTCTCTTTTTCTACCAATTTCAAGGAAAAAGCTGCGAAAACAGAAAAGGCGGGATGCCCCGGTTCCGTTTCCAGCCGGGGCATCCTGCTTTTAGGGGGAAATATTGAAAGAAAGGGGGATTATACAATAGAGCGGAAGGTGAGCTTGTTCTCCTGGAACATGCCGTACAGCTCCACCCGCTCGCGGAACCGCTCTGCGCCCAGGGCGATTTCTGCGGGGGTGGGGTGGTTTGCCATCAGCTTCCAGCGCAGCTCAGCTTCCGGCGTAGCGCTGTGGTGGCCGGTAGGATTGCTGCGGAAGGCCTGAATCATCTTGTCGCTGATGTGGCCGTTGCACACATAGCCGCCGATGACGGTATTCTTCTCCTTCACCGCGTCAATGCCTGCGGTGAGGGAGCCGGTTCCGTGGGCCGCATCCGCCCAGTAGGCCAGGGTACAGAAGACGCCAACGGTCTTGCCTTCCAGCTTGTCCATGAATGCCTTCATCTGGGCGTTGGGGCCGCCTTTGTCCACCCGGTAGCCCAGCAGGAGGATGTCGCCGTCCAGGGCGGGTTCTCCCTCCGCCAGGTCATGAATGGATTTTTCCACATCGCCCAGGCCGTCATAAATGCCCTGCGCCAGCTTTTTGGTGCAGCCGCTGAGGCTGGAATAAATCACTTGAATTTTCATATCCACCGCTCCTTACTGTGCAGCCGGAATCCGTGCTTCCAGCAGGTCAACCAGCTTATTGATGCTGCTGATGGATTGCAGTCCCTTGCTGGTGACGTACTCGCCGCCCAGGTAGACGATGTTGTCAGACGCGACGGCATCGAGCTGGTTCCACAGGGTTCTGTTCTCGTCAAAGACGGCTTCAAAGCTCTCTTGCAGAGCTTCGGCGGAAGGGGCGGAGGGGGAGATGGCAAAGATGATGTCCGGGTTCAGGCCAATGGTGATTTCCGTGTCAATGGTGCTGGTGGGGCTGCTGGGGTCGGCCAGGGCATCGGTGAGGTTCTCAAAGGGAAGCATGGCCAGCATACTGCCAAGATAGCCCTGGCTGGTCTGCTGATAGGTGCCGGGCTGGTAGAAGAAAATCATCATGCTCTGGGTTTCGTGGGCAGCGGTGAAGTCGGCGCAGCGGGCTTCCACGGCGGCAAATTCATCCGCCAGCTCCTGCTGGAACGCATCGCCGCCGAAGCTTTTGGCCAGGCACAGGGTTTCTTCCTTGGTCTGGGAATAAGAAATGGAGGGACCCTCGCTGGTATAGAAGCAGGTGATACCGGCATCCTCAAAGTTCTTGCCATAGGCTTCGGCCTGATAGCTGCCCAGAATCACCAAATCCGGCTCATAGGAAATCACCGATTCCACATCCAGTGACTTCATGCCAACGGAAATGGTGGGCAGCTCATACACCCAGTCGGGCAGACCGGAGGTGGCGTTGGAGGTAATGGCAACGGGATGGATGTCCAGCCGTGCCAGCACCTGCAAGGCGGTGTTGGACAGGCACACAATGCGCTCCGGCACCTTGTCCAGCTGGGTGGTTTCGCCGAACTGCTCTTGCAGGTGGGCGGGGTAGTACATGGTGAATGCGCTGTCCGTGTCGGCAGCCTCAGCAAAGCCGATGGAGGCCATTGCCATCATGCAGCAAACGGCCAGAATGAGGGAAATCAGTTTCTTCATGGTTTATTCTCCTTTTTAATAATGTAGGGTGTTGTATTCACGATGAGGGGGCATCAGTCGGCATCAATGCTGATAGCCAGGATTTTCTGTGCCAGCTCATTGTAAACCTGGTGCATGGGGGATTCGGTTAGACATTCAAACACGGTGCCGCCGCCGGCCTCGGCCTTCTGGATGTCGCCGCAGCGGGGGATATACTGAATGACGTCAATGCCGATTTCTTCGGCAGCCTTGGCCACAGTCTCCCGCTCGTTTTCCGTGTTGCGGGCGTTGAGAATCAGGCCGCCCAGCCGGGCATAGCCCCGCCCTGCAAAGTTGCGCACGGCCTGGGCAATGTTGTTGGCGGCGTACAGGGCCATCATTTCGCCGGAGGAGACGATGAAAACCTCGCGGGCGTAGCCGTCACGGATGGGCATGGCAAAGCCGCCGCACACCACATCGCCCAGCACATCGTAAATGACGATGTCCGGCTGGTAGGTTTCAAAGGCTTCCAAATCCGCCAGTTTTTCAAAGGCGGAGATAATGCCTCTGCCCGCGCAGCCCACGCCGGGGGTGGGGCCGCCGGATTCCACGCATAGCACGCCGTTGTAGCCCCGGAATACCACATCGTCCAGGGTCAGCTCCTCGCCCTTGCTGCGCAGCTGCTCCAAAACTGTGGGGATGCGCCGTCCGCCCATCAGACCCTTGGTGGAGTCGGCCTTGGGGTCGCAGCCAACCTGCATCACCTTGTAGCCCATGTGGCTGAGGGCCGCGGAAAGATTGGAGGTGGTGGTGCTTTTGCCGATGCCGCCTTTACCGTAAATTGCAATTTTTCTCATTTCTTACCTCAGATACCGCAGTTGCGGAAATATAGATTTTTCTGTTCCATCAGCCAGTCCATGCCCTTTTCACCCATGATGGGCAGGTGGGAGGCGTACTGGGTCAGTCCCTCAAAGGGGAAGGAAACGGGGGTATAGAAGTTATCCTCGCCGCAGAAATTGGAAATGATGTTGTCGCCCAGCACCCAGGCGTGGTGAACAGAGCCAAAATAGTCCAGTCGGTCCTTTTCTCTGGGGAACACCGTTACTTCCCCGTTGGAGTTGGGAACCGCTTTCAGGCTGTGGTGGCAGTCCATGCAGGCCACATCCACTTCCATTTCACGCATGGCGCCCGCCAGACCCACAATCACGTCATAGTCCCCGGACAGCACAGCCACCGGCTCCCGGCGGTGCATCATGCCCATGGGGCCGCCCATGGTGGCGGGGGCATTGTCGGCAATCTTTTCTTCCAGCCGTGCCCGCAGCTCCGGGTTGATGGGCTGGCCGATAACCTGAGAGATGGATTCCAGCCATTTAAGCGTCCCTTCGTAGCCATAGGGCGCACCGTAAACATAGGGGGTGCCGCTCTGCTTTTTCAGCGTCTCGGCAATGTCCCGTGCTTCCGTCCGAATCACCAGGTTCAGGGCGGACTGTCCGGCGGTGCGCAGCTGCTCAGTGGTGCTTTCCAGACCCAGCACCAGGCGGCAGTGCCAGCCAAAGGCTTCGGTCATCAGCTGTTGCAGCTCCCACACGTCAGAGCGAATGCGGTAAGAACCGGCGGAAGCGCCCAGAATCTGGTAGCTCTTTTCCTCGGTCACGCCGGTCTTCTCGGTAAATTCCTTGATGAGCAGCTTGTTCACCGCCCGCAGACCATAGGTGTAATCGCCCCGGAAACCGCCGTCCTCAAAGGCAATCAGCCGGGCGTGTACTTTCTCCTGAATGGCAGTGCAGACACCCTTCACGTCCGTGCCGATGACGGCAATCACCGCGGAGGCCACCACAAAAATCACCTTCGGGGCGTACATGGCGTCAATTTCCAGGATGGCCTTTTCCAGCCGGGACACGTCGCCCATGACCACGTCATCCTCGCTGATGTGGGTGGTGTACAGGCGGCCCCGCATCCGGAAGCCCAGGGAGCCATAAAGTCCGCCGCCAAAGTGGGTGGTTCCGGCTGGGCCGTATTCCAGCACAATGCCATCCTGAATGGGAAGCAGGCTCCAGATGATGGCCATCCGGTCAGAAGGAGATGGGAAATAACGGGTTAAGCTCATTGCTTGCTCCTCTCCGCAGCCGCTTTCAGCATGGCTGCAATCACCATTTGATTCACTTCAAAGCCCAGCATGTTGTAGGCGTTCATCATGCGCACCATCACGGTGCCCACCGCCCGCATTTCCGGGCCGGTTCCGGCACCGATGTTCATGTCAGGCTTCAAAATGGGGTACATGTAGCCCAACGCGCCCATGTTGGCGGCGCGGGTCACATAGGGGTCACAGTGGGCAAGAATCATGTCCCGCCAGCGCCGGTCAATGTCCTCCAAATCGGAGATTTGCAGCAGCACCGGCTCCATTCCCAGCTCTGTGAGGAAGGCGTGAAGCTCAAAGTTACACAGGGCGGTGTTGCCGCTGAAATAGGTCAACCCCTTGAGCTTGGGGGCGGCGGCCTCACTGCGGGCCGCTGCATCGGCATAAGCCGTCCGCAGCTGCTCCGGCATGGGCTTTTCCAGAGCGGCAAAGAGCTGCTCGTAAGCAGTCAGAATGCTGTCCGGGCGGCTGAACCGCTCAAAATCCACATAAGGGATGCCGAATTTTTCTTCCATGGCTTTTGCCAGGGGCAGTCCCACCGGATGTACCACCAGGTTCACCTTGGCGGTGGGGGCGTTCTGAATATCAGAGACGGAACAGCTTCCCGGCAGGGTCAGGCCCACGGGCACGCCGTTCTCCCGCAGAATGCGGCAGGTTTCGGTTTTACTGAAATCACCCAGCCGCAGGCCCAGCACATTGACGCTCCCGTTGCATTCCTTGGGCTGCATCAGGGGCAGGCAGCCGGTCAGGGTGTGCTCAATACCCGGCATGTGGTCGTCAGTCTTGAAATTCTCGGCGTGGACAACCACCACCGGGAAGCCGTACTGGCTGCTGAACACCGCCGCCATGGATTCCACATCGTCGCCGGTGACTTCCGGGACGCAGGTAGTGACAGCAAAGACGCATTTGGGGTGATATTCCTCGTTCAGCTCGTGGAATGCCTCGGTGATGGCCTCCTTGCAGCCGAAGGTCACGTCGTGCTGGTCTAAAACCACCGAGACGATTTTGCAGCCCTCTGCGGCCATGCGCCCGCCGTCAGAGGTTGCCATTTTGGTATAGTAGGTGCATTCATCCGGCCCAATGACCAGCATGACCGCATCCCGGATTTTTCCGATGGTCAGCATGGCGCCCATCAGCGGGCAATGGTAGCCGGGGAACAGCGCATAGGACAGCGGCTCTACTTGCTTCATCATGCTGACCTGGCTGAGCCGCACCAGTCTGCTTCCAATTTGTTCGTTTTGTTTGTTCATTGTTCTCTCCATTTGTCACCGCCCAGCTCTTTATAGACAATCAGCGGCTTTTTTCTGCCCAAAATATGGGCAATTTCACAGTCCACGCCATAGACCTCTTTCATCATCTGGCTGGTGATGACTTCTTCGGGCGCGCCCTCGCTGAACTTCCGCCCGTTTTGAATCACCACCACATGGTCGCTGATTTCCATGGCCTGCCCCAAATCGTGCAGCACCATCACAACGCCGATGCCGGTGGTGCGGTTGAGCTGCCGCACCAGATTCAGTGTCTCATACTGGTGGGAAATGTCCAGATAGGTGGTGGGCTCGTCCAGGAACATCAGCTCCGGCTGCTGCGCCAGCACCGTGGCAATCCAAACCCGCTGGGCTTCGCCGCCGGAAATTTCATAGATGGATTTGTCCCGGAACTGCCATGTGCCGGTGGACTCCATGGCCCAGCGGATGATGGCATCATCCTCCGCCGTTTTTCCACGGATGGCTTTCTGATAGGGCATTCTGCCGTAGCCCACCAGCTCCTTCACCCGAAAATCCGAGGGGGCGGAGTGAACCTGGGGCAGAACCCCCAGCTTCTGCGCCAGTGCCTTGGGCTTCATCTGACGGATTCCTTGCCCTCCAGCAGGACGGTGCCCTGCTGAAACCGAATGAGCCGGGTAATGGCCTTGAGCACCGTGGATTTTCCGGAGCCGTTGGGTCCAATCAGGGTGGTGATTTTTCCCCGCTCAACGGTGATGTCCATTCCCTCCACCACCACGTGCTCGCCATAGCCGATTTGAATTTGACGCGCCTCAAGTGCCATTGAATTTTCCTCTCTTTCTGAGCATATACAGGAAGAACGGGCCGCCGCACACGCTCATCATCACGCCCACGGGAATTTCCGTGCCGGGTATCAGGGAGCGCCCCAGGGTATCTGCGGCCAGCACCATCAGCGCACCGGTCAGGACGGAGGTGGGCAGCATCGCCTTGTAGTCGGAGCCAACCAGCATCCGGGAGATATGGGGGGCGCACAGCCCCACAAAGCCAATCATGCCCACCTCGGCCACGGTGGCCGCTGCCAGAAAAGCGGAAATGGCCGAAAGAACAATGCGGCTGAGATTGACCCGGATGCCCAGGTTCTTTGCCATTTCGTCGCCCAGCTGCAAGGCGTTGGCATTGCGGATGCTTAAAAAGGAAAGAAACAGTCCAATGGATGCATAAACGGCGCAGACCGAGGCCTTCGTCCAGTTTCCGCCGGACAGGCTGCCGTTCATAAACGCCAGCACACCGGACAAATTGTCGCTGTTTTGCAGCTGGAGGAAGGCATTGTAGCCGCCCAGCACGGAGTTGACGGCCACGCCGGAGAGAATGATGCGCACCGGGTCAACGCCACCCTTCCAGGCCAGCAGGTAAATCAGCACACAGGCACCGGCTGCTCCTGCAAAGGCAAACAGCGGCACCGAATAGGACAGACCTGGAAACAGCAGAAGCACCGTAATTGCCGCCGCGCCTGCACCGGCGGACACGCCGATGGTGCCGGGGTCAGCCAGGGGATTGCGCATGACGGCTTGCAGCAGGGCACCGGCAGCCGAAAGGCTGGCACCCACCAGCACCGCAAGCACGGCGCGGGGGAGGCGGAGGTACAGCACCGTGATGCGTACCTTTCCGGCATTCTCATGCCACAGGGCATTCCAGACCTGGGGGATGGAGTAGCGGGCGCTGCCGATAGCAATGCTCAGCAGGAACGTGATAAACAGCAGTCCCAGCAGCACGCCCCAAACCACGCCCAGGCGAAGCAGCCGATTGCCGGCACGATTCTGGTTTTTCTTTCCCATTTATTTCTCCGCGTAGAAGGCTTCGATGCAGTCAATCAGGGTGTTGATGCTGTCCACCACATGGATACCGGCGGTGGAGCAGAATTCCACGGGCAGATAAATCACGTCTCCGTTTTTAATGGCATCGATGGAATACCAGTAGGCCTCATTTTCGGAATAGGCCTGCTCCATCAGCGCCTGGTGCTCCTGCGCCGTGCCGCTGCCCACGCACAGCACCAGCTCGGGGTTATAATCCAGCGCCTGCTCAAAATCCAGCTTTGTCATGGAGGAGGCTTCGTTTTCATACACATTTTCAAAGCCCATCATGGCGGCCATGGAGGCCAGGGTGCCCCGGGCGGTCTGGACGTAGTGGTTGGAGGTATCGCCGGACTGCAACACCATCACCTTTTTGCCGGCGTAAACCGGCTGCACAGCGGCAAGCCGATCTTCCAGGGTAGTGAAGCGGCTCATGATTTCCTCTGCCTTGGCGGTGGAGGCCTCGTCCACGGAGAAGGCCTTTACCAGGGCTTCGGTCTGGTTCTTGATGTTGTCATAGGAAACGGTGTGACCGGCGAACACATAGTACACCGGGATGCCCAGCGCCTGGATTTGTTCTCCCACCTCGGTGCTGGAGGAACCAACAAGCACCAGGTCGGCTTCCAGCGCCACAATGCTCTCATAGTCAAAGTCGCTGCTGGACATGGCGGAGAACTGGACGGTTTCGGTGCTTTCCTTCAGCCCCTCCGGCCAGCTGACCACCCGGCTGCTGGGAATGCCCACCAGCTTGGCACCCATCTCATACAGGGCAAGCACCGGGGCGGTGGACAGGCAAACGATTCTCTGGGGCACGGAATCCAGCACCAGGGGCTCGGTGAAGCCCAGGGCCTGCATGTCTTCGGGATATTCCATCACAAAGGATTCGGAGGAGGCGGGAGCCTCGGCAAAAGCGCAGACCGTCATGGCCAGCATACATGCCACCACCAGCAGGGCGGAAACGGCGCTCAGCAGGCGGCTATTCTTGACTGTGTTTTTCATATGATTACATCACCTTTCTGGTTAGCGATAACTAACCGACAAATTGCGTGGTTAGCATACACTAACCGACACGGTTTGTCAAGCCCTTTTTCCAGTTTTTGCAAGTGTGCCAATTCTGCCCACACAGCCAGGCCTCATTTTTGGGCAAAAAAATAAACGCCCATAACGAAGAAACGTTATGGACACGCAGCGCGAAGCTGAGGGGGTGTCGTTCGATGGATGGTACACGCTCCGACTCTGCACATGCCCTGTAGGGGCGGCTACAGATGCCCGCAAGCTGACGGAACAGAGTGGTGCGTTGAATGGAACGTGCTAATGGTTTTGCCAAGGGCGCTTCTGAAAGGGGAGCTGGCAGCCGTAGGCTGACTGAGGGGTTTACACGCTCAGTTGACGGACAAACCCCTCCGGTTTCGCTAACGCTCAACCACCTCCCCTTCCAGGGGAGGCAAGGGCACTTCGTGCCAGCAGGTCGCTAAGATGGCGACACTAGCAACATTATTTACAAATTGTTTACTCATGCGATTGTCGTGGACTTGTTTCCATCGCCATTGTAATCCCCTCGGACTTATGCTATGATAAAATAAAGTTGATTCACCCGAATCGTTCATTTCATCACTCATCACATCGCTCACCAATGATTGATGCATGAGCGATGTGGTGATAGATGAAACGGATGGAGCGACTGCGTGAAACAGACAAATACAATAGAACAGGAGCGATAGAACCATGACCTTTGTTTGTTATCCCAAGTGTACCACCTGCCAGAAGGCAAGAAAATGGCTGGATGAAAACGGAATTTCCTATGAGCTGCGGGACATCAAAACGGAAAACCCCTCCGCCCAGGAGCTGGAACAGTGGTACCGCCGCAGCGGGCTGCCGCTGAAAAAGTTTTTCAATACCAGCGGTCTGCTGTATAAATCCATGGAGCTAAAGGACAAGCTGCCGGGCATGACGGAGGAAGAAATGCTGCATCTGCTGGCGACGGATGGGATGCTGGTCAAGCGCCCGCTGCTGGTGGGAGAGAAGACGGTGCTGGTGGGCTTCAAGGAGACCGAATGGGCGCAGCGGCTGCCGAAGCATCCATCAGAAGACGAAGGCGGCGTTTGACGAAGATGAAAACAATTCGAGTTGTGGCGGCGGTGATTCGCCGAGAAAACCAAATCTTTGCCACTGCCCGGGGCTACGGAGAGTTCCGGGGGCAATGGGAATTTCCCGGCGGAAAAATAGAGCCGGGGGAAACATCTCAAGCGGCACTGGTGCGGGAAATCAGAGAGGAACTGGGGGTGGAGATTGCGGTGGGGGCGCTGATTGAGACCATCGAATATGACTATCCCCGGTTTCATCTGTCCATGGACTGCTTCTGGTGCCGTCTGGTAAGCGGGGAACCGGTGCTCCGGGAGGCGGAGGCTGCCAGATGGCTGGAAAAACACCAGCTGCATGAGGTGAATTGGCTGCCGGCGGATGAGGATTTGCTGGCGGCGATTGAAAGGGGAATGTAAAATCGAAAAAATTCGCATTGGAGAAACAAAAAAGCAGATTAAGAGGAAGCAGAGCAAGGAGCATTGATGATGGATATTTTTCGTGCAAAAGAAATCATGAAATGCCTGGCGGATGGGCTCCATCCAGAAACCGGAGAAGTGTTATCACCGGAGGATTCCTGCAATCAGGCGGAGGTGATCCGTGCATCCCATGTGATTCTTTCTGTCCTTCCAGAGAAAAAACAGAAATCTCAGCCGGAAAATGCAGGAAAGCCATGGACAAGCGAGGATGAGCGTGTTCTTGCAGCCATGTATGATGAGGGAAAAACACGCAAAGAAATATGCGAATACTTTAAGCGCTCTACAGGCGGAATTGCCGCAAGATTGGTTCGACTTGGGAAAATACCGGACAGGGATGCTTTTCGGAGAAGATAATCAGCGGAACGCTTTCACTGAAGTCTTCCCCGCAATCGGACACGATGGAATCCGTCCGATGGAGCTAATTTGGTGGGAAAATCTCGCTCTGGCAGAAAGAAGGAATGCAAATGGAATGGTCAGACGGAAAGAAACGTTGCTGTTGGGCAAATCCGAAAAATGAACGGTACATCCGTTACCATGATGAAGAATGGGGCGTTCCTGTCCATGATGATGGGAAGCTGTTTGAAATGCTGGTGCTGGAATGCTTTCAGGCCGGGCTGTCCTGGGAGTGTGTTCTGAACAAGCGGGAGGCGTTTAGGGCAGCGTTCGATGGGTTTGATTTGGAGGCGGTCTGTGCATACGGGGAGGATAAGCTGGAAGCCCTGAGAAATGATCCCGGAATCATCCGGAATCGGCTGAAAATACAGGCGGCTGTCACCAATGCCCGGGCGTTTCGTGAAATACAGGGGGAATACGGCAGCTTTTCCGGGTATCTCTGGCACTGGACTGAGGGAAAAGTGGTCTACGAAAGTGGGCTGACCCATTCGGAGCTTTCAGACCGCATCTCAAAGGACCTAAAGAAACGTGGCATGAAATTCGTTGGGACGACGGTGATTTACGCATATTTGCAGGCAGTCGGCGTGATTTATTCTCACGATGGGGGCTGCTTTTTGGAACGCAAGACGATGACGGCTGAATAGAGCGGTATGTATAAAGGAAGCGGGCGGATTACCCTTGTTCTCCCCCACAATGCAAATATTTGCCTAACCCCATAAAGGATTTTAGACAGGTTGGAACGCCCGGAACGAGGCCACTCCCGTTCCGGGCGTTCCTTGTGCGCCTGGTGAGCGCACGTTCTCTAGGGTGAAAGTCCCGAAGTCGCCCGGTTATAAGCTTAAATTTCAATCCACGCTCCCCGTGTGGGGAGCGACAAACAATGTGAACGCATGGGAAAAGGTTATGCAAATTTCAATCCACGCTCCCCATGTGGGGAGCGACACGCAACGGTAATCTTTGGTGTTGCTGACTGGATATTTCAATCCACACTCCCCGTGAGGGGAGCGACGCATTTTCGGTGGATTATAACGTATTTCGTTAGAGATTTCAATCCACGCTCCCCATGTGGGGAGCGACGAGCGGTGTGAAACCTGGGACGGGAAGCTGGTGGAATTTCAATCCACGCTCCCTATCCGGGAGCGACCACGAATGTGAATAACAGCGTCGGTAATCGCAATCAATTTCAATCCACACTCCTCTGCACGGGGGAGTGACATGGGTGAAAGATAGTAATGGCACATTACCTGTGAATGCTTCTTTTTAAGCACTGATTATGCACCGACTTTGCTGTCTCGCACAATTTGTGCGGCAGCTGTCACGTCTTGTGCGCTGGCTTCAATCAGCTTTGCGATGTTTTCGAGATACTGATTGAGTTCAGCAACTGTCATTTCGTCCATTTCGTCACTTCCTTTCTGAAATTCTGTTCCACGCTCCCCGTGTGGGGAGCGACACTTAATCTTCTCCCCGTTCTCATCCACTTCTGCATTTCAATCCACGCTCCCCGTGTGGGGAGCGACGATGTCCAATGGAACACCCGGCGGGCGCTGGAATCGTTTCAATCCACGCTCCCCGTGTGGGGAGCGACTTTGCCCAAGGGTATGAGCGCCGGGAAACCGGTATTTCAATCCACGCTCCCCGTGGGGGGCGCGACGCTTCTGTGTGCCGTTCCAGCGCGTCCAGCCGGTGGATTTCAATCCACGCTCCCCGTGTGGGGAGCGACAGGATTTGATCGTGGATATTAAGGCCGGTATCAAATTTCAATCCACGCTCCCCGTGTGGGGAGCGACCGTTTCTTCCTGCTGATTGATGACCTTGTTCCATGTATTTCAATCCACGCTCCCCGTGTGGGGAGCGACATCACCATAACTTTCCGGCACAACGTTAAGAACGATTTCAATCCACGCTCCCCGTGTGGGGAGCGACTTGACCTGGCAGCATTGGAAAGAGTTCATGGGAGAATTTCAATCCACGCTCCCCGTGTGGGGAGCGACTCCAGCAGCCCCAAAAACCGCAGCAGCGGAATCCGGGATTTCAATCCACGCTCCCCGTGTGGGGAGCGACTTAATCAATTAAAGCGTGACGACCCGTATATTTTTATTTCAATCCACGCTCCCCGTGTGGGGAGCGACCCGTGAACGCCATTGAATACGGCACGGAGATCCCGATTTCAATCCACGCTCCCCGTGTGGGGAGCGACTACATGGTGGTTCCTTCCATCATTGGAATTTTCCATTTCAATCCACACTCCCCGTGTGGGGAGCGACCATCCGTCCCCGATTCTGCCTTCCCCGCGCTGGTAATTTCAATCCACGCTCCCCGTGTGGGGAGCGACAAAGCTGAAAAAGGAGCGCAATGCGGCGCTTCAGATTTCAATCCACGCTCCCCGTGTGGGGAGCGACTGCAGAACACCGCCGGTCGGTCAATGGTATTCAATTTCAATCCACGCTCCCCGTGTGGGGAGCGACGGTTTACCCGGCATACATTCTGTAAATTCACGCTAATTTCAATCCACGCTCCCCGTGTGGGGAGCGACATGCCGCCGCAGTTTCGGACAACATCACAAGCATATTTCAATCCACGCTCCCCGTGTGGGGAGCGACGAAGAACCGCCGGGCATCCGCCCCAACACACAGATTTCAATCCACGCTCCCCGTGTGGGGAGCGACTCTCGGCGGTCGTAGAATGCAGGTCAACGTTCATATTTCAATCCACGCTCCCCGTGTGGGGAGCGACTTCCCTTTCTAAAGGTTCTCCGCTTTCACCTTCTATTTCAATCCACGCTCCCCGTGTGGGGAGCGACCACCGACATCACCAAGGAAATCCTTTTCAGACTATTTCAATCCACGCTCCCCGTGTGGGGAGCGACCCTACGAATAAAGAGAACAAAATAATTTATGTTCCATTTCAATCCACGCTCCCCGTGTGGGGAGCGACTTCTTCCGCCTTATGCTATAATGTAGCCATGGATATTTCAATCCACGCTCCCCGTGTGGGGAGCGACCAGTTATTTATCAAACGCTTGCGCAAGCATTTCATTTCAATCCACGCTCCCCGTGTGGGGAGCGACCGGGCGGTGGCCAAGGCAATAGGGTGCAGCTGGATTTCAATCCACGCTCCCCGTGTGGGGAGCGACAATCATTATCAAACTTCGCGTGGGTATCCTCAGGATTTCAATCCACGCTCCCCGTGTGGGGAGCGACCACCACCAGCGGGAGAACCTTGTCCAGCACCAAAATTTCAATCCACGCTCCCCGTGTGGGGAGCGACCAGGCTACATCTCGTACTGATGCATCTAGTCCGCTATTTCAATCCACGCTCCCCGTGTGGGGAGCGACTGTGTATATGTGCTTCCAACCGCCCCCTGCGATATTTCAATCCACGCTCCCCGTGTGGGGAGCGACCCACAGAATCAGGCTACACCGAAACGACGCTTTCATTTCAATCCACGCTCCCCGTGTGGGGAGCGACAGATATAATCGCCCGCCGCTCCGCCACCCACGCAATTTCAATCCACGCTCCCCGTGTGGGGAGCGACGCAGTTTTCCTGGAAACGCGAAAGTTATTGAACTATTTCAATCCACGCTCCCCGTGTGGGGAGCGACGCTTTCGGTAGTATTCTTCATCAATTTCTATGACCGGATTTCAATCCACGCTCCCCGTGTGGGGAGCGACACAACCGGCGAAGCCGGAAGCAAATAAAAAAACTATTTCAATCCACGCTCCCCGTGTGGGGAGCGACGAAAAATGGCCCAGGGTACGCAGACTACGCCTCGATTTCAATCCACGCTCCCCGTGTGGGGAGCGACACTACGCCTTGCTGTTGTAACCCAGATGTACTATATTTCAATCCACGCTCCCCGTGTGGGGAGCGACGTAGTTATACACAGGCTGCTCGCCGATACGTGCGTTTCAATCCACGCTCCCCGTGTGGGGCGACAAGATTACCCTTATCCGCGGAAATCCAGCCAGAGATTTCAATCCACGCTCCCCGTGTGGGGAGCGACTGCATACGGCGGCCACCAAGATACTCTGGATGCTATTTCAATCCACGCTCCCCGTGTGGGGAGCGACTTCAACATTACGATTCAATTATTTTCACCTCCGATTTCAATCCACGCTCCCCGTGTGGGGAGCGACACGTTGCGCGCCTAAACACCAGTTATAAAAAGTTATTTCAATCCACGCTCCCCGTGTGGGGAGCGACTTGCTAAAATCGGCCAAAGCGACTAAAACCTATATTTCAATCCACGCTCCCCGTGTGGGGAGCGACAAATAAAAATCGCCAAAAACCTGGTTGTTAAGTATTTCAATCCACGCTCCCCGTGTGGGGAGCGACCACAGGCACTTCGCAACCTGTGCATAACCCTGTGCATTTCAATCCACGCTCCCCGTGTGGGGAGCGACGCACCTATTTCTGGTCTGTCTGTTGGAATTAATATTTCAATCCACGCTCCCCGTGTGGGGAGCGACTGCCATGTGGACTTGCCAATTACCCAAACGGACTATTTCAATCCACGCTCCCCGTGTGGGGAGCGACCAGCTGGCAATAAGGGCGGCTCAGCTCCCCTTGGATTTCAATCCACGCTCCCCGTGTGGGGAGCGACTTGGCCGTACAAGCAAGACCAGGCGTGAGCTGGAATTTCAATCCACGCTCCCCGTGTGGGGAGCGACGATACCCGTACCAATACTGCGGGGCCTGCTGGAAATTTCAATCCACGCTCCCCGTGGGGGGAGCGACGCGCAGAAGAAGCGCCGGAAAAACTGTACTCGGAGGATTTCAATCCACGCTCCCCGTGGGGGGAGCGACTGGCAGTAACTCTGATTTCACAAAGTCGTTCACCATTTCAATCCACGCTCCCCGTGGGGGGAGCGACCGGCCTGCATCATCTTTGACCGACACTTTGTGTTATTTCAATCCACGCTCCCCGTGGGGGGAGCGACTTTTGATTTAAGGAGGTGATTATAAGTATGAGTATTTCAATCCACGCTCCCCGTGGGGGGAGCGACTTGTTCAGAATTTCCAACACTGCGGTCACACAAGCATTTCAATCCACGCTCCCCGTGGGGGGAGCGACCAAAACAGCGACACCAATACACAGCAGCACAACAAATTTCAATCCACGCTCCCCGTGGGGGGAGCGACACCGGCAGCATTGCCAGAAGGGAAAAGCTTGTCAAATTTCAATCCACGCTCCCCGTGGGGGGAGCGACCACTGCCAGCATCACTAAACCACTTTGCGAAATCATTTCAATCCACGCTCCCCGTGGGGGGAGCGACAGTACATAGGCATAACACGGGTAAACTTGCAATTATTTCAATCCACGCTCCCCGTGGGGGGAGCGACGAGCACGGCCTTGATGATAGCTATGCTCATAACATTTCAATCCACGCTCCCCGTGGGGGGAGCGACTCAAACTTTTGCTTATGTGGCTAGGTATGTCTTATTTCAATCCACGCTCCCCGTGGGGGGAGCGACTTTGCGCCTTGCGGTTGTTACGCAAATGTACTACATTTCAATCCACGCTCCCCGTGGGGGGAGCGACGCTACTAGAAAATCTTTGAGGAGGATTATTTTATATTTCAATCCACGCTCCCCGTGGGGGGAGCGACGAAGAAACCCGCGCGAAGTTTGATAACGATTTTGCATTTCAATCCACGCTCCCCGTGGGGGGAGCGACTAATTCCGGGTCTGTATCCTTAAGCTTAAGACGATTTCAATCCACGCTCCCCGTGGGGGGAGCGACTTAGCCGTTTAAACGCTGGTGATTCTTCTGTCTTATTTCAATCCACGCTCCCCGTGGGGGGAGCGACTCTTAAAGCGGCTTCGTAAGCACTTTGCCCCGCGATTTCAATCCACGCTCCCCGTGGGGGGAGCGACCGAAGCAGCAGTAGGGGCAGACAGAGCGGAAGACATTTCAATCCACGCTCCCCGTGGGGGAGCGACTTTTTTGGCGTGACAAATCCTGATAGCCGAATTATTTCAATCCACGCTCCCCGTGGGGGGAGCGACTTGGATTCGACCATCAACTGCCCAAAAATACCGATTTCAATCCACGCTCCCCGTGGGGGGAGCGACTATATTTTTGAACTTTTACAGGCTGAAAAGCGTATTTCAATCCACGCTCCCCGTGGGGGGAGCGACTGGTATACCAATTTGACGGGCAATACGACCCGGTATTTCAATCCACGCTCCCCGTGGGGGGAGCGACGACAAATCAAAAGCAACTGACATTCTTCATATTGAATTTCAATCCACGCTCCCCGTGGGGGGAGCGACATATGGATTTGCTGTCGAAGCTGAAACAGGATATTTCAATCCACGCTCCCCGTGGGGGGAGCGACCACAGCGCTGTTTATAACTTTGACATATGATGATATTTCAATCCACGCTCCCCGTGGGGGGAGCGACCCGCCGAAGCGGGAAAATTGTCCGTCAGAATAGCATTTCAATCCACGCTCCCCGTGGGGGGAGCGACGGAAAGCGCGTCAAGCAAGTTACCAATAGCCTTAATTTCAATCCACGCTCCCCGTGGGGGGAGCGACCAAAAACTTTAGAAAGATTGCTAACAGGATTGCTGATTTCAATCCACGCTCCCCGTGGGGGGAGCGACTATGCATGACCAGAAGACCGGGAAGACTTAGCGATTTCAATCCACGCTCCCCGTGGGGGGAGCGACTATTTTTGTTAATCATAGTTTAAAAACTCCTTTTTATTTCAATCCACGCTCCCCGTGGGGGGAGCGACGATTGCGTATTTTCGCCCATAAACTCTTTCCAATATTTCAATCCACGCTCCCCGTGGGGGGAGCGACGCACACAGGTACACGATAACGATAAACTCAAACCAGATTTCAATCCACGCTCCCCGTGGGGGGAGCGACAGCAAAGATACACAAATTTTAAGGTGCATCTTCGGCAAAGAGGTAGAATATTTGCTTTTTTGCGGGAGGAACGCAGGGATTCCCGTCAAGCGGCAGCGCTGCGAGACAGGTTTTTTGATGGAAATCTGGGTGCGAACCTCCCGGCATTTTCTGTTTACTATGGCTTCGCAGTCAGAGAATCAAGGCGTCCTCCGGCATATAGCTGCTCTTGCAGCCAAAATGCTCCACCTTCTTTTCATACTGGTTGCCCAGATAGTAAAACCGCAGCGAGTCCTTTTCTGCGTCCATGATGGACAGCAGCTTTGCTTGCAGACTTCTGCATTGCCCGGCATCCAGCAGACACTCGAATACGGAGTTCTGCACCCGCTGCCCATAGTCCACGCATTTTTTCGCAATTTGTCGCAGTCGCCTTTTTCCGGCGGCATCCTCGGTGTTTACGTCATAGGTGATGAGAACCAACATCATATCACTTCCATAAAAAAGGTGGGTAATCGTCCATGTCGCCCCGAATATACCGTGCCAGCAGCAGCGCCTGCACATAGGGAATCATGCCCCAGCTCATTTTCTCCCCCAGATAGGGATGGGTCAGGGTATCCCGCTTCCGCTCCTGCCATGCTTTCAGAAATTTCTTGCGTCCCTCATCGGTGAGCAGCACAGCACCGCTGTCCTGCATCTGAAAATCCTCCGGCTTCATCACCCGGTTGTTCACCAGGGTCAGCACGAAGCGGTCTGCCATGCAGGGGCGCAGCTCCTCCATCAAGTCCAGCGCCAGGGATTGCCGCCCGGGGCGGTCACGGTGGAGAAAGCCCACATAGCTGTCCAGCCCCACGCTTTCCAGTGCGCTGGCGCAGTCGTGTCCCAGCAGACTGTAAGAAAAGGAGAGCATGGCATTGACCCGATCCAAAGGCGGGCGGCGATTGCGTCCATGGAAGAAGAAATCCTCCTTCCGGTTCAGCAGCAGATGGTCGAATACGCCAAAATAGGCGGTGGCTGCCACGCCCTCCAGCCCTCGCAGGGTGTCCGGATGGGGCGCTTCCAGGATTTGGGGCAGCAGCCCTCGAATATCCCGCACGGCTTCTTCCAGCCCGCAATCCTGCACCCGGGGCGCATGGTCCCGCAGGGTGCGCTGGATGCTGGCGGCACTGTTGCTGAGCTTTCCAAAAATCATGGTGCGGGCGATGGCGCAGCTGCGCAGAGGGTCATCGGCAATCCGGTATTGCTCCCGCCGCAGCAGTACATTTCCGTTGCTCTCGCCGCAGACCCTCGCCAGAAACCGTCCCCGGGGAGAGCAGAACGCCAGACCGATGCCCCTTTCCACGCAGGCACCCATCAGGGCAGGGGAGGCACCGGGATAGGAGAAAGTGACAATGGATTGGAGGGTATGGAGGGGATAGCGGGCAATCACCTCTTTGTCCCGGTTTGCCAGCACATTTTCTCCTTCCAGGGAGAGATAAATATCCTCGGAGGTGACGAACAGAGTATTGAGCAGCTGTTTCATAGAGGCTCCTCCATGGCGGCCTTGAGATAGGCGGAGACGGATTTGTTTCTCATCAGCTTGGGAAGACACAGCTCTTTCAGGGAGCAGGCGTTGCAGGATTTTGTGGGCTTCACCTTTGGGGTGTAGCCCCGCTTGTAAAGCTCGTGCATTTGGGAGAGCATGGTTTGCACCTGCTCCCGCAGCTCCGGGGTGAAGCTGACCCGCTGCCGCCGCCGGATTTCGCCGTAGTACAGCGCTCCCTCGGGAATGTCGCAGCACAGCATGGATTCCAGACACATGGCCTGACCGCATAGCTGCAAAGCATCGCCTGTATCCTCCCGTGGCTGCCCCCGCTTGTATTCCACGGGATAGGGCTGCCACAGCCCCTCCCGCCCGGCAAGGGGAATGCCGGTGCTGCCCCGGAGGTATTCCAGCACATCACATTGACCGGATACGCCCAGGGTGGGGGAGAAGACGCTGACCCCTCGGGTAATCAGCCGATCCCCCCGGCTCTCCTGGAAGCCGGTGTCGTGGGCGTTTTCGTGGAAAATGGCACCGTCAATGGTGTGGTAGTTCTCTGCCCATTGATGCTCGATGTGTATGAGGGCCCATTGACGGCGGCAGAACACAAAATGCTGTAGCCCCGACAGTTGGAGGTATTCCTCCTCAGCATAAGTCACCCCATATGCATACAGGTAACGCCCGCAGGCAGGTTGGTGTCATCCACGCTGATTTGATAGTCGGAATATGCTCTGGGGGCAGCAACGTCCGGATTCTTTTCCGCTTTCACCAAGTCAAACAGCTTGTAAGCGGGGGCGTTGCCCAGCTCGGAGTCGTGGCGGAAGACAATCAAATCCCGTACAGCCATCTTGCCCCGGGCGGCAGAACGATCCAGCTCGAACATATTCAAAATTGCCTGCCACAGAAGATTCAGGTCATCCTCGGAGAAGCCAGTGGACTTCCGGGCCAGATTGGCGGAGACATAGCCCTCGACACGGTAAAGACCGTAGGGAACAATGTACTTTCTGCCCATCTCCGTGCCCTTCTTTTCGGCATCTGCCTCAGTGGTAATTGCAACACGAGTGATGGTGACCTCCTGGGGCATGATGGGGTCAACACTGCGGGCAAAGCCCAACTGGACGGGTCCTCGCACCTGACCGCAGTTCAGTGCTCCTTTGACAAAGGTGGTCATCACAGCACCAAAGGTGCGGATGTCATAAAAGTTTTCGCACATAAAGTCACGAATCTTGAGGTCCAGGTCGCCGTCATTTTTCTTGGCTTCCTTTAATTTGGTGGGGTCAACACCCAAATAGGAACAGGCTTCGGCATCGCTGCGGTTCAGGGGAACGCCATCCTTGACATAGATGCGGTATCCCGGCTCGCCTTCCTTTACGGTTTCCACATAATTGCGGATTTTTCGCTTCAGGCAGACATCGGTGACCAGACCATAGCCGGTTTCCGGGTCAATGCGGGGCATGTTGCCGGCATCGGGGTCGCCGTTGGGATTTCCGTTTTCAACATCGAAAAAGACAACGAATTCATAGCGGTTCTGAATGATGCTCATAATTATTTATCCTCCTTCTTTGTAAAGCGGAATTGTTTCTGATGATAGTAGCCCAGGTTAAAGGAACCCTGTTCCGGCAAGGTCAGCCGGGTGGGATTGGTTTCACCCAGTACATTTTTTAGCGTGCTGATTTGCCGGTCGAGAGAAATGCGTGACCCTGCGTCTAATTTGCGCAGATGCTTTTGGCAGAGGTTATCCAGAATGGGGAAGATGGTAGCCGGAGTAGCAGCGGCAGAGTTGAAATACTTGTCCTTGATGGTGGCGTTGATACCGGGGTTGGCACGTTCCTGCACTTCCTCATAGACTGCAAACAGGCGGCCCAGGGTATAGGGAACATTGGTGCTGTGTTCATTCAGGCTCACAGTCATAACCTCCTTGAGCTTGGAATCGTTGGAGTTTTTCAGATAATAGGCTTTGATAATGGCTGCCCGTCCGGGGGTAATCTCCCGTTCTGCCCGAATGCGAAGCATGGTGGCTTCCAGCAGAGAAGCGGGATAGTCAGAACCGGTGAATATGGCTCTGACAGTGGCACCTGCCATCACCGGCGAGGGGGATTTGTCTGTTGAATTCATATTGACGGTTTCCCGGAGCATTGCCCATGGCGGCATAACGGCATAGCGGCTTCCGATGATTGTCAGCCGCCGGTAATGGTCGTTGACATTTTTCATCAGCGCTCCAAAGGAATCCCGATAGAAGAAGCGAACGGACAGCCGTGCGGCATTGGGGGCAAGGCCGAGGATATAAAAGGGGCGCTGGGGGTCAAGCTGCAACGCATCGCAGGGCAAGCCCTGCGCCAGATTTCGCATGGTGTCTTGAAGGTCTCTGTCTGTCAGTCCCTCCGGCAAGTTATCCCCAAAAAGAGACAGGGCGGCAAAGGCACTGTACTGCGGTTCCGCTCCCTCTGCCCAGCAGACAACGCTGGTGTCGCCAATGCGGTGAACATTTTCCCGATTGCTGAGCAGATAATTCAGGGCGGCGGTATAGGCAAAGGCTGCATATTTTCCCACCGGGGCATTCAGACTCTGCTCCTTGCCATAGGAGCAAAAGGCGGGGGCATTAAAGGAAACCAGCGCAGCCCCACTGGATTGCGCCCCGGTAACGCCTTTGATTGCCGGATGAACGGCTTCCGGCACATCCATGTTGCCGGTGACAAGGCATTGCTGCTGCGCTCCCTGCACTTGGTTGTAATGGGCATCCCATGCGGCACGAATTGCCGGGTCATCCTGAGCAAATTGTCCATTCACTCGGAAAATCAGGTTGCCGCCCTTCATGATGTTATCCCAGCAGTCTGCAAGGGCGGGGTGATTGTGCGCTTCTTTGGGATTCCATTTATCAAAGTAAGAGAGCAGTATTGCAGCAATGGGGGAGTTCACGTCATCGAGAAGCTGATGGTGCAGTTCGGCACAAGCCTTGAAGCATTTTTCGCTGCGCTCCGGCTTGGGTTTTGCATCCACACCCAGCAGATAAGTGGAATTATCCCAGAGGAAAAATGGGACAATTCCGCTGGAACGGGTGGTGCCGGAAGGCAGCTCCATGAGGGTGGGCTGTAGCTGCGTTTTGTTTTTGACGGTAACCTCTCTTAGCATGGGGACAATGTTTTCCAGGTTGCCTGCTTCATCTAGGCACAGTGCATAGCTTATTTTGGCAGGACTCCAACCGGGGCGGGCAAGCTTGCCTTGTTGCACCAGGTCTTCAAACAGGCGGGTGAGGGCTTGCAGAATCATGCCTTTACCTCCTCACTGTGCATGGGCGGCACTTCCAGAACGCCATCCCGCAGGACGGCACGGAAGAAACGGGGGGTAATGTTTTCCTTGTCGGAATAATCCATGTCCAGCAGCATCCACCCCAAATCCTTTTCGCCCGTCAGCTCCTCCGGACAGGGGGGCAGCTGGGTGCAGGGACGAAAATTGACGGGAAATTCCCGAGCGCCAAAATAAGGCTGATGGTAACACTGGCCTTTTTCCACCCGGCGGCGCATCATTTCCTGAAATTTGCCAGGGTTATCCGTGGGGGAAGCACGCATGGTCATGTCAAAATGGGCATCAATGACGTAATGGACATCCCGCAACACCATGGCGGCACGTTGCTGAATGCTTTCGGGGGTAGCAAGATACGCTTCACCGCCTTTTTCCATCAGTGTCTGCATTTTGCGGGCGCTGATGGTGTCTTTTACCTCGTTGCGCCGAATGTTGGTGAAGCGAATGGGGGCGCAGACGTGGATACGATCTACTACCCATTTTAGGCCCGGATGCCAGAACACGCTTTCAAGCAGACCTCGGGCGGCGGAGGGGGTCATCACATCGTAGCTGACCCGCTCGGTTTTCATCTCCGGCCTCGAAAAGAGGGCATAATCCCCCCAGACCTCAACGGAAATCGACATAGGCATTCTCCTTTCTGTGGGTTCGTTTGCAGAATGAGGTTGTTTGCACTTTAAATTTATCATTCTGTAGCTTGTTTCTATCATAGCACAGGTGAGATTGAATTACTAGTGGAAATTTTCAATAAATAAGATATATGAGTTTGCACCATATTGACGAAGGCTATGAAAAAGTTTGACAAAGAGGAACGGGTGTGGCATACTGAGTGTGTCGAGCTTTTTCTTCGGATAATGGCTCGGGGATTGAAATAATAACTAAGACAGATGCAAGAAGGCAGAAGGAGCAGAGTAAATTTCTGCTCCTCCTTGCTGTTATATAAATTCCGCTTTTCCGGCATCTGCCTGGGTAGAAAGTCCTGTTTCGGGGTCATAAAGACTGAGATTTGTCAACACAGCGCTGTTTTCTGACAGCTGCTGAATGTCACCTGCCTGCCATAGTTTTAGAAAATGCTCCCGGTAAATGCCAACGCTGTACTGACCGGCACGGCGATAGTCCTCCCGGCTGCCTGTCTTCTCCTGGATGGGGCGGCAGAGTTCTTCCCCAGCGCCAAGGGGGATATAAACGGTGTTGGTTTCCTGGTCAATCAAATGGAAGCCTTCTGCAACGGTTTTGAAAGGGAGAAGCATTTCTTGCAGATGCTTTACGGTGTTGGATTTGTCCATATTCTCCCCGATGAGGGAGCGGAGCGCTGTAAAATAGTCCGTCATGGTTTCCGGTGCACCGGGATTGCCGCCCCGCTTTAGTGCCTCACCGGCGGCCTGAACATTGATTTTTTGCAGCAGAAGCGCAGGGTGTTCGCTCTGAAAATAGGTGACGAAGCTCTCTGCCGGATTGCGCCGCCCCTCTCGGTTGCAGCGTCCGGCGGCCTGGGCGATGGAATCCAATCCGGCAATTTCACGCCAGACCATGGGGAAATCCATGTCCACACCGGCTTCAATCAGCGAAGTGGAAACCACGCGACAGGGAAGTCCCTCTTTGAGCCGCTGGCGAACGGTGTCCAAAACCTGCCGCCGGTGCGCCGGGTACATCAGTGTGGACAAATGGAATCTGCCCTCCTGGGGCAGCAGGGCATAGAGGGACTGGGCTGCTTTGCGGGTATTGACGATGCACAGCACCTGGTTGTGCTGCTGCAATTCCACTGCAAGAGCATCCTCCGAGAGAAAACCGCCGTCCCGGTAGGTGACACGCTGGAATTTTTGAAAATAATCCCCAACCTGGGGACACAATTCCTGAATTTGAACCTGCGGATAAAATCGCCGAAACAAATCTGTCAGCACCGGCTGTGTTGCGGTACACAAAACAATGGTAGAGCGGAATTGGGAAACCAGGCTTGCCATTGCTCCCACACAGGGAAGCAGATGGCAGGTTGGAATCATTTGCGCCTCATCAAAAATCACAACGCTGTTGGCGATGTTGTGAAGCTTGCGGCACTGGGAAGGACGGTTGGAGTAGAGAGACTCAAAGAACTGCACAGCGGTGGTTACGATGACGGGGGCATCCCAGTTTTCGGAGGCCAGCCGCTGAAAATGATTGCTTGGATTGGTTTCATCTTCATCGTCATAAGAAACGCCGCTGTGATGCTCCACCACATTGGACTCTCCCAATATGTCCCGGAATACCTGGGCGTTCTGCTCGATGATGGAGGTATAGGGGATGACATAAATCACACGTTTCATGCCGTTTTCAACGGCGTGTTTCAGCCCGAATGCCAGAGAGGATACGGTTTTTCCGCCGCCGGTGGGAACGGTCAGGGAATAGACCCCTCTGGGCAGGGATGCTTTCTCTATACAGGCTGAAAGAATGGCACACCGATTTCGGTTTAGTTCCGTTTTTCCGGGGAACCAGGGAGCAATATAATCATCCAGTCGATTCAAAAGAGCTGGCAGGGAATCATATCCGCTGCGCTGAGGGGCTTGTTCCGCCATGAAGGACTCTGTATCCAGAAAGTCTGCATCCACCAGGCAGGAATACATCATCCGCACCCACATGGAGATGGAATACAGATTGTCAAGCGGTGGCTTTTTGCCGGGATTGGGCAATTTTCCCGCCCAATGATAAGGGGGAATACCGCCGGTTTGGGCTTTTTTAATTCTGCCTACAAGGGTTGGGGCACCCGGATAATCTGATTTTTGACTTCCGAAATCCGGCATTCCGCCGTGATGACCCGCAACGCAGCAGGCCATTTCGTTTTCCCCTACCTTGGCACATTCCAGGGCACCGGCGGTGGCGTGGTCTACCTTGGGGCCGCCATGGAGCCGCTTTTGAAATTCATTGGAATACTTTCCAATGTCATGGCTCATTCCCAGGAAGAAACCTCGCTGCTCCTGACCAAACTCCGCTGCAAAGCTGCTGCACAGGGAGGCGGTTTCCTGCAAGTGGGCTGCAACGGTCTGTTCTCGACCGTCAGAGGCGATGTGCGCCAGATATGGATGGGAAGCCATCGTTATTCCTCCTTTTGAAATCGGGGATGGTTTGCCTTGCCTGGTTGATGGGCTTGCCCTGGGAAAAGCCGGAGAGTTTTTGCTCCAGAAAAGTCAGCTGTTCGGTCCAGATGGGACGCATATCCTCCGGCTGTGGGGGGAACTTGACTCCGTCCATAAATTCAGCGGTGTCCCGGCGGTCTCCTTCAATGACGGCGGATAGCAGCAGCCGTGCAAGAAGACCAATATGAAAGGTAATTTCTCGGTTGGCTTCCTCATCGGATTCCTGAGCGGTGAGCTGGGTGATGCGTTCAATCACGGCGGTGATTTCCTGTACGGATTGCTGAAACAGGCTGTCCAGGGTGGCGGCATCGACGCACTCTTTCAGATAGTTTTGAACCGATTCCTCATACCCGATTCCTTCCTTGGTTTGTCGATGGAAAAAGCCGCTGTCTTGGTGAACGCCAATGCAGTCAAACAATCCGTGATGGGCACCCGATGCAAAGGCCAGCAGCTCTGCTGTCACGTCGGAATCGTCAAATTCGCCGCCGGAATGGTGCCAATGCTCCAGAATATATCGCACGGCGGCAAAGGTGTGGTTCACGCTGCCCCGGATGGCTTCATCCCCCCGGGCAACCGCTTCCAAATATTGTCGGAATTCCTCTTTACATTTTCCAAGATCATGCAGAAGCCCAGCCAGATAGGCCGATTGTGTCAGCCCGATGGGCCGCAGCGCCCTGGCGGCCAGCTCTGCGGTACTCCGGCAGTGATCCCGAACCGTTTGTATCTCTCCGGACTCCAGGATATGCGCAGGGTACATATCAATCACCATCCCGCAACGCCTTTGTTTTAAGTTATCGTATCACATCAAGTATCCGATTTCAAGATGCTCAGTAATATCAGTAATAATGGTATAAACAAAGTTTGTTGACTTTCTTTGTATGTGCCATAGTGGGTGTGTCAGACAAATGCCTGTGGATTGAAATAGTAAAAATGGCATCCGGTAAAGGACACAGCAGGATTGTGCTGTGTCCTTTGCGTTGGCTGACCAAAGTTACCCACGGCTATTGATATAGATCCTGGAGTAAAGCCTTGGATAAAATGGAAATCTTGACATCTTCCGGAGATGGCCTATAATCAAAACAGGAGGGACCACCAATGCAAGAAAACGAACTTTGGAAACTGGCAGGGGGCGGATTTGCTCAGTTTGAGACGGTATAATTTGGCGAAAATCAAGAAGCAATTCAGAACTTGTGGAGGAAGCAAGGATGCTCAACAACAAAGAATTCGACCTTTGGGCGGACGGTTATGACAAAGCTGTCGGCATTTCTGATGAGGAAAACACATACCCTTTTGCCGGTTATAAAAAGGTGCTTGGGTTCATTTTTCAGACCATCATGGAAGCCCCCAATGCTGTTGTGCTGGATATTGGATTCGGAACAGGCACATTAACGACAAAACTATACGAGCGAGGCTGCACCGTTTATGGGCAGGATTTTTCATCAAGAATGATTGCGTTGGCATCTGAGAAAATGCCAAATGCGCATTTATATCAGGGCGACTTTACAAAAGGGCTGGTCGAACCGTTGCGGAACGTTCGTTATGATTATATTGTTGCGACATACTCGCTGCATCATTTGACGGATGCACAAAAGAGCGTCTTTCTGTCAGACCTGCGTAACTACTTAAAGGAAAACGGTAAAATTATTATCGGCGATGTGGCCTTTAAAACACGAAAGGATTTAGAACAGTGTAAATTAAAGACAGGAGACACATGGGATGAGGATGAAATCTACTTTGTTGTGGAGGAACTGAGAAAAGATTTCCCGGGTCTTTCATTTACGCAAATGTCCGATTGCGCAGGTGTCCTGATTTTGGACTGATAATTTTTAAATGGAACAAATAACTCAAAATTGATGGAGGAAACAAACGTGGAAGATAATAAATCAACGACTGTCAAGAAAACGGTAAAATCAGGAATAACTTTTGGAAGTGCATTGGCTATGGTTATTAGCTATACAACGTGGAAGTCTGTCGGTTGGGCGATTTTTCATGGGTTACTTAGTTGGGTATATGTTATATATTTCCTTTTGCGTTACTAAATTCCAGTTTGTCGAACTGGACACAAAAACCGAATACTGAAAATCAGACCGCACGCTGGCCGCAATGTGCGAGAAGTTGACGGCTTGTTTTATTCCCAAAATCAAAAAAAGGTCACGCTATCAATCAAATATCCTCCGTAACACCCAGGAGAATTGGATGTTATGGAGGATGTTTTGTGCGCCCGGTGAGCGCACGTTCTCTAGGGTGAAAGTCCCAAAGTCGCCCGGCAGCGGGAAGGACTTCGCCAAAGGCAAGGGTGTCCGTCGTGAAGCGGAATCCGAAGGAAGCCGGACATACATTTCTTCTCGGCTGCTGCCTTGGAATAACAGCGTAAACCTGGAAACCAACCTGCACCAAATGATACACACGGTGGACTGAGAGACTGGGGCGACAAATTGTCAGCCCCTCCTACTCGATTCTTGCCGTCCCTCATTGTGCAGCATTCTGACCGGTGAGGCTGTTCAGAAACAAATGACGCAGGGAATTTAGCCTGTCCCGTCGGAATATCCGTGGGAAATGGAGAATAGGGTAGTGCTGAGGTGAAGCAGATGTTTGCAAGCGTTTGGCTGCTGTTAGGCAGCCTGTTTTATTCTCTCCAGCTTCATTCCGGCAGCTTCCCCAAACCGCTGACAGAGGAGGAAGAGCAAAAATTCCTGGCTTTGTCCGCGCAAGGAGATTTGGAGGCAAGAAATATCCTGGTGGAACGGAATTTGCGCCTGGTGGCGCATATTATGAAGAACTGCTAAAGCCCGCAGCAACCCCGTGTGGCGGACGGATGGGGTGCATCTGTCTGCGTACTGTGACAACAGTGCGAAAATTTACTATAATGTGGTGCTGAACTGAAAATAAACGTCCCCGGCAGGCGAAGGTTGCTTGCCGGGGATTGTCTATGGGTGGGGGACAGCATGGCCGGTGAATTGTGTCGAGATATTTGAAAAGTCGATTTTTCAGGCAGAAAAACTTATTGAAAAGTCCAGAAAAACAGAGCAAGAATCTATTGAAAAGTTGGCATGTAATCTATATAATTAACTTGACAAATTCTTCGGAGGTGCTGCTATGCTGTTTCGAAAAATAGAAGCCTTGATTGAGGAACATTTGAAATCGGGTTCTAAGAAGATTTTACTGGTGGATGGAGCGCGCCAGGTAGGGAAGACCTATATTATCAGTCATGTTGGAAGAAGACTGTTTGAAAACTACATCGAAATCAATATGGTGGAGGACTCTATCGGGGAGCGGCTGTTTGCCAATACCTGTACAGTAGAGGATTTCTATCTCCAGGTCAGCATGATCGCCGGGGACCATATGAAAGAAAAGACGAATACGCTGATTTTTATTGATGAAATTCAAGCGTATCCGCAGCTGTTGACTCTTCTGAAATTTCTGGCGCAGGATGATAAATTCACCTACATTGCCAGCGGCTCCCTGCTGGGCGTGACACTGTCCGAGACAACCTCCATTCCTATGGGAAGCATCCGAAAGGTGAGAATGTACCCACTGGATTTTGAGGAGTTTTTGTATGCCAACGGCATGAACGCTCTTGTGGTCTCGTCCATGCGGAAAAAGTTTGAACGGTTGGAGCCACTAGATGAAGGAATGCACAACAAGATTATGGATATGTTCCGCAAATATTTGCTTGTGGGGGGCCTTCCGGATGCGGTCAAGACCTATGTGGAGACCAAAAATGTTCAGAAAATTCGGGAAATTCAAAGCGAGATCCACGATTATTACGCTGCGGATGCTTCCAAGTACGATGCCGAAAGGAAGCTGAAAATCCGAAGGGTATACGATCTGATCCCTTCCAATATGGAAAATAAGAAAAAGCGCGTTGTCGCCCAGAAGATTGAAAACAAGAAGGGAAAACTGTTTGCGGATTACCAGGATGAATTTGAGTATCTGATCAGTGCTGGCATTGCGCTGAATGTTCAGGCAATCTCCAATCCGGTGTTCCCTTTGATTGAGTCGGCTGGCAAGAATCTGTTGAAGCTCTATTTGAATGATGTGGGAATTTTGACAGGTATCCTTTATGGCAACAATATCCGTGCGGTTCTGGACGATGAAAGAAGCATCAATTTGGGCTCCGTTTATGAAAGCGTCGTTGCAAGTGAGCTGACAGCGCACGGTCACAAGCTTTTCTACTATGACAATCGCAGCAAGGGCGAGGTGGACTATCTGATCGATGACTATGACAGCCTGTCCGTGGTTCCAATCGAGGTGAAGTCTGGTAAGGACTATACCGTTCACAGTGCGCTCAATGGCTTTGTGAAAAACGAGGATTACCATATCCAGAAAGCATTTGTGGTGTCCAATGAGCGCACGATCAAAACGGATGGGAAGATCACCTATTTGCCGATTTATGATGTGATGTTTTTTTAAATCAACACAAAACTCAAGATCAAGCGAATAGAGTTTTACGCATACGAATAGAAAGTAGACTTCGATGAAACAGAGCCAATGGAAAACAATTTGCTTATTACTATTCCAGTTCATCAATAAGTACTGGAAATTGGACATCATAATCTTTTGCGATTGTTTTAACCATTATTCTTAACGTACCTGCTATTGTTGCTGTATTGGGGTATATTTGCCCAAAATGCATGCTGGAATGAGGTATTGCATTTTTTAAATATTTCTTAAGATCGTCTTTTGACGGCTCCTCAACACCTGCCAAAGCTAGAATATCGCTCACATCTTTTTCCAAAGATGTACCATAGATGTATTCATATTCTTTTATTCCCTGAATGGTCCAAAATATATCATAGGAGGGAACGCAATATGCGCGGATCCAATCCCATATTATCTCCGGATCATCAACATTCGGACATTCACTATGGCAGGTTTCACATAGCAACACCATATTGGAGGCTTCATCTTTTCCGCCCAGGGAATCCGGAATAATATGGCATCTCTGTAATTGGCGCTTGTATGCGCATCTCCAGCAATATTTCGTCGCGTCCTCCCACTCCACGCCTATCGAATGGTCAGATAAATGTTCCTTCCAATAATCTACAATTTGCTGGGGTGTCGTTTTTATAGCTTTTCTAATTTTCATATGTCATTGAACCTATTATATCTTTGTTTTCTGAGAACGGATTCCTCGTTTGAAATCAAGCTTTTTATAGCTGTTTGCATGGATTTTGGCACAATAGCATATGAAAAGCAAAACTACATGATATTTTTAATTTGATACCGGTGCGTTTTTTGGGCGCACGTTTTTCAACGAGAAGCCTATATATGGAACTGGTATTCAGCCCAATGGTCAAAATGATATATATGATCCGGTGTCAGATAATCATCCGAGTATAGACAGGTAACAATATCCATATCTTCAAACAAGTCGAATGCCCAATCGTTCCTTGCATCAAGACCGCTAATCCCAAGGGCCTCCATTTCTGGAGCCATACAGTCCATCAAAAATTGTGATTCTTCCATAAAGAGATATATCAGCATTTCCTGTATTACGCTATGTGCTAAAAAATGATCGTTATACCGTGCAATTTCTATGAGCTGTTTCGTCTCAACTTTCAAATGGTAAAGGGACTCGTAATCATATTTCATCAAAAACTGCACTGGCAGTATATCTTTTGTCATCGATATGGGAAGTTGACCAACGTGGGTACCCTTCGGCATTCTTGAAAGCTCATCCAGATCTTGATTGAGATAGTCCATTACAATATCACTGCCAATCACAAATGAGACTGCGGCCGCTTCTCCAAACTGACTACAGATAAAATTCGACCATGCCCGATGTGCCTTGTACTCAGCTAAGTCAAATACTGTATCGCTGTCATCAGATTCACTGGGCAGTGCGTGCCAATTCAGTGTTTTACAAATTCCTTTTGCTTTGTCATGTCGAATGGATTCCCCAGCTTCGTAGCGACACCAAGTCTTGATGCCAATATCTGCTCTGAATGCTGCTTCTTCAATGGTGAGCCCCAATTCTTGACGTCTATTCTTAATTGCCTCTGCTAATTTGGGTGTGCCCTGAATTACTTTTAGGCCCATAGTATTCCTCCTTATGTTTTGTCTTGTCATTTTATAGTCATTATGTCACATACAATTATTATTGTCAACAGCTTTTCTGAAAATGCAAGAGAACAATCTAACCCACATGGACAGGTAGATGTTTTTAAAGGTACACCTTGTGAGTACATTCTCTGAATAATCTGACAACCTTTTTCTTAAATGGACAAAAAGTTAAACATTTATTATGGTTCCAAGGTCCTTTAGCTAATCATAGTGTAAAACTCCCATATTCTTTCCCGCTAACCGCAAACGCAAACAGCGTCTCCTTGTAGATGGCGGTGAGGCAGCCGGTCTGTGCGTATTCCTCTGCATACCGCTTCTGAATCAGCCCCAAAGTTTCCCGCAGCTGGAGGATGGCGGCGAATTCATGCTTGCAGGGGTAGCTGCAGAAGCAGTCACAGACCAGCTTGGAATTGGAGCCACACTGATATTCAAATTCCACGGTGTAAGCATGGCTGCCCTGGACGATGGCATAGCCTTTTATACTGTTCAGGCAGAGATACTGTACACGGTTTTTCATGTAGTATTGGTGCCCACGCTCCGCAATGGCGCTGCCGATGACCATTTCCTGCAAATCGTCCAGCGGAAACGAAAAATTATCATCGCCGCTGACGTACACCTCTTCTTCAGAGTCGGGAGCGCGGAACCAAAGTGTCGCCTGGGCAGGGGGGAGCACATTGGAGTCAAAGGTGACAAAGAGGGAGCCGACCTTGTAGAATTTCCCGTGGACATCGGTATCCACCAGGGCAATGATCCGCTTGAACTCGGACAGCTTGATTTTGAAGCTGTAGTTTACAGCGGTTACCACGCCAATCTGCCCTTCCAGCTTTCCATCCACATATACCCGATCGCCCGCTTTCAGATCGAATTGGTCGTTGTAGTAGGCAAGCCCCTTGTCCCAGCCGGGAAAACAGACCTGAACAACGGACTTCCGAGGCGCGGATGCTGCCGGGGTGGCTTCGGGGGAAAGAGAGGCTGACTGTGCGGCCTCTGGAGAGCTGACAAAACCATTGATTGCAAATCCTATAAGAATACCTCCATGCATAACTTTCAAGTCCTGCCTTGTATGATTGTATTCTATAAAAGATAATGTCCAATAAAACGGCCTAATTTAGACCGCTAAGTGGAACGGGCAGAATCTGGTGGGATATGCTCTAACACTGGAATAGAAATGCTTCTTGCTCTATGGTAACGCCGTACTTGAGAATTGCCTGAATGGCATCGGCAAAAAGCGGGTAATCCTGATGTTCCAGAGCAGTCCGCAAGCTATCCAAATAAGCTGCGGGACGAGCGAGACCATTTTTATGGTATTTTTCAACGTCACTTTCAGACATCCGCAGCGGTTTCAACAACGGAATGAGCTGTTGAAGCTGTGCAAACATCTGAAATCCTCCTAAATCAATATCGGCCCAGAAGAATACATCGCAATTTGGCGGAGTGGATTGCCCAAGCAGTTGAAACAGCTTTTTCCTTTGTGGGCTCAAGAATCCGCCGTGGTAAACTGCAAGGGTGCCCTGGGTAAGTTCAGAAAGAATGTATTCATCATAATTTGTTTTGTTTTCGATGAATACAATTTTCTGTATCTGGGTTAAGTCGATGGACGCGATGTGATTGACTGCGGTGCTGGGCAATGCCAGACCATAGGGAATTGCGGCGCGGAAATGAATGCTACCGGTTTCTGTGTGAACGACAATATCCCCGGCTAACTCATAAAGCTCCGGCCTTGCATAAATGCCCAAATAGGCCAGCTGCTCCCGTATGCCTAGTTTTTCCTGAGAACACAACTGAGATAGCCCAATTTCGTATTTTCGCGCAATAGAAAGAAACGAATCTCGCACTTCTCGCTCGAAATACTTGGTGTCATGGTAGCATTTGCTGCTGAATGCCCGCATTGTTATCGATTCCCCACAAAGTGCATCGTAGAATTCCAGTGCGGTCAACAGATTGTCAAGAAAAGAGAGGCTGTCCTTGCAGTACGGGGGGACAATATATCGCGTCTGCGCATCGGAAGAAACCTGTTCTCTCCATGCGATAATCCATGGGGAAGACGCATGCTCCAACCGCCGATTCACCAGAGCTGCCACCTGCATGACCCAATCCTTTGGGTGCATGCGCCCGATTAAGCGGTAGCAGTCCATCACGCGATTCAGGTTGAGGCGAATACAGGAGAGAACCGGGCGGCCTTTGACCCATTCGTTTTGGATAAGACCTTCCTGCTCCAAATGAATTGCCTGGGCGTTCCAGAAGTCACGAATGGAAGCATTCTCATAATCGTACTCCGGAAAATCCCTTTTCCCGGGACCGATTTTAAGCATAACACCCCGCCCGGATGCATTTGGCTGGAAAAGATGCTTGCTGCGCTCGTATTTGTCCAGTAAATGGGTCACAATGACGGCTTCCTTCATACGGTCTCTATCCTTTTCCCATAGGGTAAAATGTGCATTTTGTATTTGTCTTTGCAAACCAAAAGTGTGCGGTCTGCCAGAGGCATAATGTCGGAAAGCTTGTCCGGTGGCGTGCAGATAATGGCCTGCAAGCCCATTTTGCGGAGCAGACGGACGCTCTCCACAATCCGCTCACTATCCATCTTGTTGAACGCCTCGTCAAAAACCACGAGACGGACGGTATTGCTGGCAAGACCGGATAGATTGTTCACCTGGTAGATTTGCGCAAAGGAAGCGAGGACTGCAATGTAGAAAGGCGTTTGCGTTTCACCGCCGGATTTGGTATTTAAGGTTTGGGACAGCAATTGCTTAGACCCGTTCTGATCGGTGGTTTCCAGATCAAATTTCAGATAGGTACGAAAATCGGTAAAGCGTGCAATATTCTCCTGGAGTTCACTCTGTTTCCTGGCGTTCAGTTCCGAATCATCAGATGTGGCAATACGGCTAAAGAGATCCTCAATCAGCTTGCCGTATTTTTGCTGGAACGGCATGGCAAAGAGTCCGGCATCGCCTTCCAGAAGCTCCGGGGCCATAATCATATCGTAATAGTCAGCATAGTCCGGATTCCGATCTACGCGGAATTTATAGCGGTCTGTTCCAAACTGGGCCTTGTCCAGAGCCTTGTTCAGACTTTTTACCTGATCCTGCACCTGATCGATACTGGACTTGAGCTTTGCCAGAAAATCATTCTGGAACTGTTCCATAGCACTTTCTTTGGCTGCCTTGATTTTGGCACGGTAACTGGGCAATTCGCTTTCTTCCAAAAGCTTCTGCTCCGCATCGTATTCATCGTTCAGCATGGCATCTACCTGGAAGGAACAGGGACGGAAGTTCATCGCATATTCTCTGCGCTTCTGGAAGAGCCTTTGCTGTGTATCATCCCGTTCTCGCAGAGTTTGTTCCAGCCGATTGCTGAAATTTGTAATAATCACCGTTGCCTTTTTCAATCGTGCAAATTCCTGCTGATATCGGGGAATGCCGATGTTTTGGATAAAATCGGGGGAGAAGGTCTCTGCAATACGATCTTCAAGCTCTGCCAGTTCCTGATTTATCGCTGGCAGGGTATTCCAGATAATATCGTGCACTTGCTGCTTCAGAACAGCTTGCTGACTGCCCAATTGCACAGTCCGGCTGTTCAAATCAGAGATTTCGTTTTCCAGCTGTCTGATTACTTTTCGCTGTTCATCAAGCCAGAACAGATCCAGATGGGATATTTGCTCGCTGATTTGTTCCAGCTCTTTGGTAATTTCGATACCGCGGAGATAATCTGCCTGCCGCTGTACAACCGTGTTTTGTACAAAGCGGGCAGAGAACAAAATATCGTGGGATTGGAAATCGTTCAGTGTTTGGAAAACCGGCTTCCAAAGCTGCAGAGATTTCTGGATATCTTTCAATTCAGCCTCAATACGATTTATCCGAAGGGCGACGGCCCGGCGGCCAATGAAAGCGTCCTCCATCAGCTCCTTGCGGAGGGGGCGGGCGACATACCCTTGATACAGCATGCCATCTGCGGTTATCGATGTTTTGAATTGCCGAAGCTGGTCCACATGGCTGCAGCATACGACGCGGCCAAGCAGATAGTCTATGTAGCTGCGGGCAAGGCTATTTTCGGTTTCTATCTTTTTGGCCAGGGAATTATCCAGAGGCTCTACATGTTCCCGTTCGCGCAATTTCCCAATGTCTACGATGCCAAAAGAGCCATTGCCATATGTGTGCTTTACTTGATGAAACATGCGCAATGCATCCGGATAGTATTCAGGCGCGATTAGCAGATAGAATTTCTGAGTATTTAAATACCCTTCTACAGCTTTGCGCCAGTGCTCCTCTGAAGCGGAAATTTCCAAAACATCCGCCAATATTTCAATATGGACTGGCTGATTTGACTGCTTGGTTAAAGCGATCTCCAAATGTTCTTTGAGGGAAAGCAGACCCTTGGGATAGTCCTTGACGTTCTTCTTTAGATTGGTAAGGATGGCACTCTTTTGGTCATAGACGGCTGCCTGCTCATCCAGCATTCCCTTAAGCGCATAAGCTCCATCCCGGATGGCCGCCATAAAAGAAGCTGTGGCATCCCGTGCTGCCTCAAAAATTGCGGAAGATTTTGCGAATATCTCATAACTGCATTCGGAAAAACGGGTATAGGCAGTCATGACGCATTCAGCGGCTTCTACAATAGTGGACAGTGCATCGGAAGGGGCCCAAGCTAGTATTTTCTTGCACAGATTTTGCAGGAGAACGGATTCACGCCTGATTTCCAGAGCATCTTTTTGAAGAGCCGCCATTAACCGCTGCTGCTCAGCGCACAGAGAATTCCGGGAATTGCGAAGACGCTCCTCTTCACGAGAAACATCGCTTTGGGCACAGGCTGCTATCAAATCCGTTTTTCGCTGCTCTTTTTCTTGAACTGTGGATGCAATGTGCTCCAAGTCTGTGGTTATGGAGGCAATGCGTGCTTCGTGGTTCTGTTGTTCTAACTGGTATCTTTGATTTTTGGCCTCCAGTTCCACTTTCTTTGCCCATAGTACTAAAAAGGATTGCTGCTGCCAGCGACCCAAGGCGGTTTGCATATCCCGAAATAGTTTGCTGATCTCCTGCAATGCGGCAAGCTTCTGCTCCTGCTTTTGAGCCAACTGCTCGTGCCGTTTGTACGCCCGGATATTTTCCTGCATGGCTTCAATATCCGGCTTTTCGGGAATGTCGCAGATGTTTTCAGTGATAAATTTTTGAATATCTACGATAGGACGAAAAGACACCGCTTTTTTCATCATGCGGGTAATTTGCTCACTATGTACATTCCACTTTGCCAGCATATTTGCGCGGTACTGTTTTTGCGTATCGTAAAACTCGGCAGAGACACCATATTGCGCTTTGATTTGCTTTCGAAACACGGAATACTCCAAGGCAATTCCATTTTCGACAAAGCCGCTTTGAGGGATGGTGCCATTATAAATGAAAAAGTGCTCAACATTTGTCCCGTCGCTTCGGCAGTCGAAAGCGACACCTGTCACAAAATGATTCCCCTCTGTGTCGTCCTGAAATCCACAGGCGATGAAGCTGGTGAAATCCTTCCCCTTTCGAGAATATGGATTGTTGTCATCCATATCTGCTCGCAAGTAGCCGTCCAGGGTGCGCTGGGATTTTTCATTGGCAGCCTGATTAAAATTCCGGCTGCTGGTTTCACCGAGAAGAACGACTTGCAATGCATCGATTACGGTGGATTTTCCAGCACCATTTTTTCCGGTCAGGAAATTGACATCGCCAACTTCGATTATTTGTTTGGAGAAATACAGCCAATTAACCAGCAGAATCTTCGTCAGTTTCTTCATTTTCATCCACTTTCTTTAATACGGTAACAAGCTGATTTAGCTTGTCAGCAGATACTACGGACGTGATTGTGGGCAGAATGGCAAATTTACAGCTGCCTTTATTGAATTTGCCGTCAATCCTTTGAATGATAGAATGGTTCTCCAGACGTGTGAGGGCACGCTTCACATCTTCCATATTTGGCTTAGAGGGCAAAATCGCGTAGTCTGTTACAACTTTTTCCAGCACATCCCTTACGGTGCAGATGGCATCCTGCTCAAGACCCAGATTTTCCAGGTTTTCGTCGTAAATCATTCGAATTGCAAGCAGCAGTGCGGTTTCTTTTTTATCGAGATTGCATCGGTTCCCCTCATCCTCGTTTCGCACATAGAAAAAACCATCCATATCCTCTTTGTGAAGCGCCCACCCCAGAAGACTGAGATAATCGCTGATTTCTTCAAAGTGCATGGATAAGAAGGTGTAGTCTGGATTTGTCACTCTGCCTTTGTCGGGTTTATAGAGCGTTCGAACGACATAAGTGTGACTCAGCAACTGATTGCAGACAGATCGAAACTGCTCAATTTCTCGTTGCGTAGCGTTATTTAGCCAATCCGTATGCATTATGTGTCCTCCTTTCGGCTGATTTGCAATTGGGGAATTTCGTAAATGTTTTCTTCAAAACAGCCACCCAGCTCTTTTACGACAAAGGCGGCGTCTCGGTCGGTGCTGGCAAGAACGGCCAGCAAACTCATAATATAGGCCTTGTCATCTTTCAGTGCCATGTCTTTGGAATGGCAGATGCCTTCTGCTCCCAGCCATTTTTCTACATATTCCGCAACAGCAGTGCGGCTGTATTCGGAATGCAGCAATTGCTCAGCCTGGGCGCGAACATCGGCATCGATTGCGGAATTCTCAATGAGAACGGGGGCTGATTTTGTACGTTTGCCCGGACGTTTTCGATACCAAAGACTTTTACCGGATAAGTAGGTTTGCTCGTACAGCTGAAATATCGGCTGAATTTGCTCCACAAGGTCTGCAGCACGGCGATTTCGGGAGAGCTCTTCCAGCAGAAAATTAAGATTGCCGCGAATGTTTTCGTCTCGATTTGTCAGGTTTTCAATCTTTTGCGTTGTTGCTCGCGTGTAACGGCGTACCTGAGCATCGATTTCGTCCAGATAATCCTGCTCAATGTGATCGTAGCGTTCTTTTATAAAGAAGATTTTTTTTAGCAAGTCAGATCGGCATTCTTCCAGGGTTGTTCCCCGTTTATCCTGTAGTGCCGCATTTGCCATAGCTATAAGAAGTGCGTCGTTTTCTAACCAGACATTCAAAATCTCTTGGATGGGGCCGCGGTATTTGGGAACAGAATCTTTAATTTTTAGGGGACGAATGTATGCCTCGGCAATTTTTTGCCCATACTCGTTAAAATGAGAAGCCAAAACCTCATTGATATTCTCCATTGCAATTTGCAGCTGAAAATAGTGCCGCACATTGTGGTAGACCATTTGCAGCAAATTAAGAAGCGCTTGCGTGTTATCATAGGCACTGTAAACAGCTGCCATTTTGTCGAATACGCTATCGACTTCATTTGCCACCTTCAGCGTGGAATAAGTACCGAAAACATAAGAATATCCACGGGCAGGTCGATCATCTCGGAATTGATGGAATAATTCCAGAAGCTGGCTGCTATATCCGGGAACAGTAATGTATTCCTCAAAATCCTCGCCTCGCTCTTTTTCAAACCACCCCTTGGTGCAAAGCTTTCGAATTAGGAATCTGGCTCGTCCGGAAATATCCTGCAATTCCTCTTCGTCAATATCTTCGCCTTCAAAGGTGGCATCGGACAGCTGCTGCTCCAGCTTGCTTCGCAGCATGGTGTATAGTCTTTCCTCTGGTATTTTTAGTGTCTCACGATAGGCACTATACAAAACATCCAGCGCATCGGAATAGAGCCCCCGATTTGGAGAAGCCAGAACAGAAAAAAGATCGTCCGGAAGAACATCGAATAATTTCATGGATATCCCCCTTTAGAGGAGTGTTTTTATGACGGGAATCTTGATTTGGAACGGAGAGCGGCCGGACATTGCGTTTGACAACGGAATACTCTACGGTGGCCTGCACTGCGGGGAATGTTTTGAAGTTTTTGTTGGCTGCTGGAAAGGGGTAAGACTTGAGCTTTGTCAGGGGTGGATGGTTGTGGAAGATGGGAAAATGATGCCAATACATTATGGGCTGCGCGTGAGAATATAGGCGGGAATATGCTTTGCTGAAATTACAATGAGATTCTACGGGAGAATGTGTGTAATAAAACGGACTTATTGGGTGCAAAAGAGAATTATTTTTTTATATTATAACATAAATCGACAATATGCACAATGAATTATTGGAAGATTGCGTCAGATCTATTGTAGGGTTACATTCAGCTGTATTTCTGCCGCACCAAAACCGTTTCGCAAACCCGGTCGGCAATCAACTCCCGGTCACGGGCGGGGTAGTATTCCAACAGTGGCTTCACCATCTGCGCAAGCTGTTCCCGGGTAAAAGATGGGATTTCCAGCTGCTTACCATACAGGCTTTCCATGGTGTGAATTTGCCGGTTGAAGGTGGTCTGGAACGGGCGGGCCTTTGCCTGGGCAATCAGGGACTTGGGGATTATCTCAAAGGGATTGTACATCACATTGGAAAGCAGCCCCGCACCCTGGTCAAAGATGGGGCAGTAGTCAAAGGCGCCATCCCTGGCGAGAACGGCAATATTGTTCAGATGGCGGTCGTCGTTGAGGACAAGACCGTCGATTTCAAACAGCAGTGTCAGGTACTGGGGGAAAAGGGAAAGTCCTGTGATGCTTGCCGTTTCTTCTGCCAGATAGGCCATCCGCTTTTTGTCACTGGTCAGCCGATTCAGCGTTTCGGAGAGGGGCTTTCCTGTGTATTGCAGGAACAGATGGGCCAGCGTTATGATTGACTCGCCATCTCGCAGAAAATTCCGGCTGCTGCAGCCGGTTCGCTCCCGACCATGCACTTGTAAACGCTCCATTTGGTAGCGTACAAAGGTGAAAGGAAAGGCCGCTTCCATGTTGCTGTACTCCAGCAATTGGGAGGTGAATACCTCCGCCAGTGCCTCGTAGCCAAATTGATCCAGCTTGTACCAGATGCCGCTGTCCAGCCATTTTTCCTGATTGCCTTTGGAGGAGGTTTCCGCAATTTTTTGATTGGATACCAAGTGTACAGTCATTTTACTTCCTCCACGGTCAGCCAAAGATCATCCTCGGCCATCCGTCCTTGTGTTTTCCGGATGATTTCCAATGGATCGTAACGGTCTGCACCAATGGTTTCCAGATATTCCCGGAGCCAAGCCCTGGTTCGTGGAATGCAGCGACTTTCCAGAAAATACAGATAATCATCCCAACTGGGATTCCGGTTGTTCCCAAAGGGTAGCTTTAGAAAATCGGAAACGAGATTTTCTACACAAAGTTTCTTTGCTGTTTCATCGGCGGCGATTTGAGCACAGAGAACGGCACCGGAATAGCAGGAAATCAGAAACAGCTTATGGCCGGTTTGACGATGGGCTTCCAGAAATTCAGAAAAGGAAAGCTTCCTGGTAATCGTAATGGATGTTCCGTCAAAGCTCAATTCCATTTGCCGATTCTTGGCATCCAGCCCCAGTTTCTGTACCCATGTGGACGGCAGGGAGATTTTATAATTGTTGGCCTTTCCACCGGCAGTGCCGCCGGAAGTGCTGATGATTAAATTTCCTGTTCGTGTTTCCAAAGGATTCACCTCGTAAATAGTATACACTATTCGGTACGAATAATCAATGTAATTTTTCTTGCGTTCACGACGATTGCATGAGTTAAATATATATGAACACATTGTCAATAGAATGAGCAACGTAGGGGTCGCCAATTTGGCGACCCGCTGGCACGAAGTGCCCTCGCCTCCCCTGAAAGGGTGTTGCAGAGCGCAGCGAGTTTTTCAAAATTATGATTGCCGGGGGCAATCATACCACTGTTAAAAGGTGGTTGAGCGATAGCGAAACCGGAGGGGTTTCTCTACCGGAAAATGCACAAAGTAAACCCCTCAGTCAGCCCGTTCGGGCTGACAGCTCCCCTTTCAGGGGAGCCAAGGCGGCTTCGCCGCATCGGTTCATATGAGCTGCCCTATCATCATTTACAAATTGTTTACTCATGCAATTGTCGTGTCTTGCGTTCGACTTGATTGAAGAAGTTTAGCTGGAGGAACAAAAGGCATATCTATTGAAAGGTGCATGGTGATAAGAATTAAGAAGGAGCCAGATAATAGCCAACCTATGGCATATTGCACAGAAATAAAAAGAAGTTCTAGGTAGAAATGACGAATATTCGTTGCAACGGATGATTTCGGTTGCCTGTCTGGTGCAAAGGTGCTAAGCTAAAAACATAACATGGACATCCTGCGGGAAGAAAAACAGCGCAATGGATGAGGAGCAGAATATGACATTAGAAAAACAAGATGCGGAGCTTTTTTATCAGCTTTGGATCCCTTTGCTGGACTTCGTAAATCAAAAATACCGGGTATGTCCCAGCATGGGAACGCTTGACCGGAGCCAAGGCATCGATGCCGCTGAAGCGAAGAAGGTTGCAAATTATTTGTGGTCCCACACGGAGGTGCTTCAGGAATACCTTGCCCAAGCGAAGTTGCCGGAGGAGCAGGCTCAAATTGTGGCGGGGTGGGCGCAGTGCAAGCCGGGAAGGTACATTATGGAGCGGCATTTGAAAAAGGGAACTGTGTTCATTTCGGAGGATGACCGGACGGTCTATATGGTGAAAGGGCTGTTTTCCACTTGGGAGGAGATGATGGGAAAAGGTCCGGTACTGCTGGATGCCGTGCTGATTCCCTTTAAGGATATGATTATTTCGGATGGATTGGTAAGCGTCTATCCTTTCTACTTCGGACGTGGATACAGCGAAGCATTTAAGGACATCTACAGGAAGGCCAAGGAGGGCAATACAATCCGTTTTTCCTTAAGCGGTGGCGAACCGGAACGTCGTCCCAACAAGGAAAAAGAAACCGGTGTTGTGGAAAGTTATGTAATCAAGGTGTCTCTGGGACGCAACTGTTACCGGTACATTCAAATCGGTAAGCAGAAAACCCTTGGTGCATTGAGTGAAGCAATTTTGGATGCTTTTGAATTTGACGATGACCATTGCCATGCCTTCTTTATGGACGATCGGTATTGGAGCGATTTTGCCGCCTATTATTCTAACGATATGGATGAGGGCTGCCGGATATCCTACAAGATGCCACTTGGACGACTTGGGCTGAAAGAAGGCGATAAATTTAAGTACTTGTTTGATTTTGGAGATGAATGGCGTTTTCAGTGCAGAGTGATGCAGGAATTGGAGGAGAAAACGAGAAACTCCCGTGTGATCAAATCTGTTGGAGATTCGCCGGCGCAGTACCCGGGCTGGGATGACGAGGAGATGTAGTCAGCGGCTGTAAAATTGAGTAACAGCGGACTTACAGAATTTGAAATGGAGGAACCATATGTATCCACAAAATACTTGCCTGGAATCCGACTGGAAGCTGTTTCGGAAGCGTGTCCCCGTCTGGCAGGAGCGCTATATGGGCAGGCTGATGGAAGAATACCGGGCAATCCTGGAATCGGAGAAGCTGCCCTCGGAGAAATTTTGGGCGCTGGAAAAGCGGATTTGGCAGGATAAAAAGTGCCCTGGTGTGATAGTCGATATGCGCAGAAGCACCATGCGGGAGGAACTCCTGCAAATGCTGTTTCAGGGCGTAATCCAGCCCAGCGATTTGGAAGGCTTTAGCCAGGAGCTGCGGGATAGTCTGACATTTGGAATGCAGAAATGTAGTGGACAAGGCGAGTGAACGGGAAATGACTCCGGCAGGCGAATGACGCTTGCCGGGGTTTTGCTCTTTGGAGGGCAGAACCGTGAAAGTCTCCTGGATAGGGTACAGACTTTGATATTAAAATTACGATACCCGTGGTGCGATTGTTGAATCGACTCTATCATTATGATATAGTTACAGCAAGCCTACAAATGACCCACATAGATGATACCAACGAATAATATATTTGAAAATTGCGGTGACCGGCAAAGCTTAATGTGCAAAAATGTTGGATGCAACCATGGATTTCCAAAATGTAAAGTGCTTGCGGTTTACTTTAGTTGCAAAAATACTTAAAATTGGAGGCACAAAGCAAAATGAATTTACCGGATAAGCTTATATATTTAAGAAAGCAAAAGGGATTAACCCAGTCGAATTTGGCGGAAGCACTCAATGTGTCCCGCCAGGCTGTCTCCAGGTGGGAGGTAGGTACTGCGGTTCCAAGTACGGATAATTTGAAGGTTCTGAGCAATCTGTATGGGGTATCGGTGGATTACCTCTTGGATGACAAGGCAGACGATGTGTGCAAAGATTCAGAGAATTACAGCTTGTGCCAGGAAGATGCCGGTAAGAAAACAGCGATAAGTCCCAAAGAAATTTTGACTGGATTGCTCATTGCAGTGGTAGTGACTTTCGTGGTGTTGCTTTCTGCTTTAATAGGCTCATGGGGGAGAACGGAACCAACGAATATCCTCCCGTTTGAAGAAATGGATACGGAGGCAGAAGACAATTATCAAGCAGAAACATTTTTGCTTGAATGACAATGAGAGAAAGGGGGTGAGTAAAATGCAGATGAGAAGAATGATTTGTGCAGCTTTTGCGTGCATATTGGCTGTCGGCACACTAGCTATTCCAGCTAGTGCAATAGAAAATGTAGAGGCGGTTGCCGATGACAATGTTGTGCATTATGGAATCAATGAACTAAACCCGGATGATTTTATTTACATAGCACCTGCAACGGTGCAAAGAGCTCGCACAAGTTATATGCGTTTTGAATTTCCTGGCGCAGTATACAATAGCGTATACAGCGATTTTATTGAGAATGTTATTACAGCAGGATCTTCTGCGATTTTGAATGTGAATACCTGCGTGTGGGCACCGGAATCCAATAATTTGGAAATCGGCATCTACAACTGGACAACTGCTGAAAACTGGTATGTGGTGAAATCCGGCGGTCAGGTTATGAATGATTTTATCACCTTCACGAATCTTACCGCTGGTTCGTATAGTGTGTATATTCGTAACCGTGGTACAAGTTCCCTGACAACGGGCTATCTATTGTATAATCTGAGATGACGGGATTGGGACGGCGCTGCGCACCAATCGCACCGGTGAAGACGGGGATATAGCATCTTTGTGCTGCCAAGCAACCGAAAAAGAAAAACTTTTATATCATAGAAGACCCCGGCAAGCGAATGACGCTTGCCGGGGCTTTGCTCTTTGGAGGGGCAGAACTGCCCAATGAATCAATCAGATGCCCGCTTCCATTATTTTGTTTACTCCTGCAATCGTCCTGGGATTTTCTGCCCGGTGGGAGAAAAACAGCCTGTCCAGTCGGAATAGCGTCCGGAAAAGGGGAATAGGCTGGTGGAGAGGTGAAGCAGATGTTTGCAAACGTCTGGCTGCTGTTGGGCAGCCTGTTTTATTCTCTCCAGCTTCATTCCGGCAGCTTCCCCAAACCGCTGACAGAGGAGGAAGAGCAAAAATTCCTGGCTTTGTCCGCGCAAGGAGATTTGGAGGCAAGAAATATCCTGGTGGAACGTAATTTGCGCCTGGTGGCGCATATTATGAAGAAATACTACGCCCAGACGGCAGATCAGGAGGACTTAATTTCCATCGGCACCATTGGGCTTATCAAGGGGATTACCACCTTTGACCCGGGCAAGGGAGCCAGGCTGGCAACCTATGCAGCCCGGTGTGTGGAAAATGAAATCCTCATGTATTTCCGGGCAGGGCGAAAGAGCGCCCAGGATGTGTCACTCTCCGACTATATCGATACGGGGACGGATGGGGCGCCGCTGGCGCTGCAAGATGTGGTAAGCGAAGATACGGATCTCATGGAGCAGGTGGCGGGGAAGGAGTCCGTCCGCAATCTCCGCCGGGCGATGGACAGCTGTCTGACGGAACAGGAGCAGTTGGTGATCCGCTTGCGCTATGGCCTGGGGACGGAGGAGCCGCTGCGACAGCGGGAGGTCGCCGACCGCACCGGCATCAGCCGCAGCTATGTATCCCGCCGCCACTAATGTAAACGGTGCCCGAAAACCCTTGAAAATCAAGGACTTTCGGGCATCAACTCATTCTGTGGTAGCGCATCGCTTAATGTAAACGGTGGAAAAAAGCATGTTCGCGGCCATTCATCACCCCCGGAATGAGGAAATCGAAGACCAAAGCCGGTATTGATTTTCTTTGCGGGGATTGTATAATAGAGGAAGATAGCGAGCAAGATAATACGCAAGTCGATGGAGGTGTTCCTATGGGAGTGTACAAGCCGCCGTTCACGGTGACAAATCAGATCCTCATGTATGTATCGTCGATTTCAGAGAAAATCGGACGGATCACAGCCACCAGCAATTTGGAGGCCAGGCCGCATTTGCGGAAGAACAACAAAATCAAATCCATTCATTCGTCCTTGAAGATCGAGGCAAACTCCCTGACACTGGGACAGGTTCGGGATGTCATCAATGGCAAGACGGTTCTGGGGGAGCAAAAGGAAATTCAGGAAGTCAAGAATGCCTATGAGGCTTATGAGAGATTTTTGGAGATCGACCCCTACGACATTCAGAAGCTGAAACAGTTCCACGGGATCATGACAAAGTACCTGGTGGAAGAATCCGGCGAGTTTCGCAGAGGCGAAGAGGGCGTTTTCAGCGGTGACCGGTGTATTTTCATGGCACCGCCGGCCCAATTCGTCCCGGGGTTGATGACGGATCTGTTCGACTGGATGAAAGCGGCAAAAAATGAGGTACATCCTCTGATCCTCGGCAGTGTCTTTCATTATGAGTTCGTATTCATTCATCCCTTCTCGGACGGCAACGGCAGAATGGCAAGACTGTGGCACACGGCGATCCTTGCCCAATGGAAGCCGGTTTTTGAGTACATTCCCATCGAAAGCCAGATCGAAAAATTTCAGGAGGAATACTACGAAGCGATTTCCAAATGTCATGTGGCGGGGGAGTCCACCGTTTTTATCGAGTTCATGCTGAGGCAGATCGATAAGATTTTGGATGAGATCACGGTTCAGCTTTCCAAAGAAAATGAAGCCCTGTCCGAACCTGTGAAGAGGCTGCTGGAGGTTATGGAATATGATATTCCCTATACGAGCAAAGCCCTCATGGAGAAACTGGGGCTGAAATCCAGAGAGTCCTTCCGCAGAAATTACTTGCATCCCGCCATTGCGATGAATCTCGTGGCATTAACGATTCCAGACAAGCCCAATAGCCGCAATCAGAGATATGTCAGAAGATAGGGGAGCACGGCGTTCGTAATGCTTTCCATTATGATGGAGCAGAAAGGTATGGCTTGCTGACGAACTTGGTTCCGGTATGCGCAACACCTATAAATACACAAAGCTGTATTCCGGTGGAATACCTGAGTTCATTGAGGGCGATGTATTCCGTACCATTATCCCGCTGAATGAGGTCACTACAGGAAAGGTTGGACCCGAAATTGTCGTGAGCGTACAAGACACCCCTCAAGCTACCCCTCATGTAAAGATTCTGACCTTTTGCCAGATTGAGCGTTCAAAATCTGAGATCATGGAACATTGTGGGTATAAAGATTCCAAAAGTTTTACCAAGAAATATTTGAAACCATTATTGGACAATGGACAATTGCGTATGACTATTCCGGATAAGCCGAAAAGTCCCAATCAAAAATATATTGCAGAAAAGCAAGAATAGTCAAAGGGGGAGGGGAGACAACACAATCTTTTGATGTGGTTTTTTCAACTGAATTTTCAAAATCAAAACCGGGGCAGTACCCCGGTTTTTGCCTATGATCATCCAAGATTTTTAAGTGTACTGCTTTAAAATGTGCGGGCTGTATTTGATTTTCTGGAGCAGCACCCCATCATTGATATCAAGCGAACCGCTGCCGCTTTGGGCATCAGCTATAATACCGCCGCCACCGCTGTCAAAAAAACTGCAGGCGCTGGAAATCCCGAAAGAAACCACCAACGCCGCCCGCAACCGCATTTTCTCCTACGAGGCATACCTGCAAATCCTTCGTAAGGGCACTTGATACGGGAAGATTATCGTCACATCTTTGCATTATGAATGAAAAACCGCTCAACAGAGATGCGTCCTGTCATATAATGGCACGAAGAATATCACAATAAGAAAAGCCAACGCAAAAAGGTTCATAACCGCGCATATCCAAGAGGCGTAAAAGCAGGCACCTGCAGACCAGGCAGGTGCCTGCTGTTATGTTCTGTAAACAGAAGCCGTGACCGCGGGTATTTCATCCGCGGTCACGACTTTTTTCAATTATTATTCTGCACCCATCCGTGTACTCTCCCGGGCGAAAAGCACGGGGGGAATACGGGTGGTGCCGCACTGGGTGTTGCGCTGCCGGATGATCTGATTCAGAGCCGTCAGCACAGACCGGCAGGTCTGCTGGGCATCCATCTCAATGGCGGAGATACCGGGGCTGACCATTTCCGCCAGAGGGCCGTTTTCCAGAGAGATTACCTTGACATCCTCTGGCACGCGGATGCCGAACTTACGCAGGCAGTTGGTTGCTTCCACGGCAGTTGACACCGTGTTGGCAAAAATACCGTCGAAACTGACATTTCTGTTCAGCAGGTCCTCCACCGTTTGGGTGACAGAATGTTCTTCCCTGTTACCCGCGACCACATTCAACTCCTCCGTCACTGTCAGCCCATTTTCCCAGAGAGACTGCTGATAGCCCAGATAACGTCCCAGATGTCCGTCGCGGAACCGGGAGGATTTGAAATACAGAATGCGGCGGCATCCGGCACGGATCAGCTCGTCTGTAGCCTGTTTCGCTCCGCCAACCACGTCAAACAGAATTTTTGCAGCGCCTTCCGACTCCATGGGAGCTGTTCCCACAAAAATGGCAGGAATGTCCTCCCCCTCCGGCTTGACAGGAGTCTCCTTAAAGAGATAGATCACGGCACCGGCACTCAGCGCCGCCAGCGTGCGGCAATAGGCCGCCTCTATCTCCTCGTCATGGAGAGTCACGCACACAAGGGGGGTGTAGCACTCCCGTATCACCTCATGGATGATGCAGTCACACAGATTGGAAAAATACTCCGAAGACTGTTGGGGAATCATAATTCCCACCAGCGAGCTGGTATTGGAGCGCAGGGTCTGCGCCGCCAGATTCGGGGAATACCCCATGGTGGAAATCACACTCCACACCGCCTGCCTGGTTGCTTCTGAATATTTCCCCTTGCCATTGACGATTCTGGAAACCGTGCTGGCCGACACGCCAGCCGCCTCCGCAATATGACGGATTGTGATTTTCTCCATAGAATCCCTCCGGGCTGCAAATCGATAATTACTTCTTTCCTGTTCTCTCCCGCAGCGTCACCACAGCAACCAGCACAATCGCAAGGATCTGCGGAATCATGACCGTAAAATACATATTGCCGTAACTCATATGCACCGACAGCAAACCGGCTGCCGAGGCACCCAACGCCTGGCCGATATCCAGCGCCGTGTAATAGGTGCTGTTTGCTGTGCCGCTTTTGGATACATCCACTGCTTTCACACACCAGGTCTGTAAAATGGGGCACAGCGCGCCGTAGAAGGTTCCGTACAGCACTGCCGCCACCAGGAACATCGGCAACGTCCGGGCCAGCCCCAGGGTAAGAAACACGCAGGCAAAGCCCGCCAGGGAGACAAACACAATGGTCCGGCTGTACCGGCTGTCAGTCAGCCGTCCGAACAGCGGGCGCATTACCAGCATCACGGCGCCGGCCACGGTGAAGTAATATCCGATGCCGGAAACCGACAGGCTCTCCGCATAGATGGCTATAAAATTGGTAATGCTGGCCATGCCCGCGCCGACGCACAGAATCACAACGGCGGGAACCACCGCTTCCCGGGCAAACAGGTGCTCCAGCACATTCAGCTTCCCCTGAGGTGCTTTGGACTTTCGCATGGCGTTTTCATCCACGCCAAAGCTCATCAGGCATCCCGCTACCGCCAGAGCAAAGGAAATCAGAAACATCCAGCGGTAACCCACTCCCTGAATCAACTGCAGACCCAGATTGGGCGCGAACACGGAAGCCAGAGAAGAAGCGATACCGAACAGGCCGATGCCTCTGCCGATCTGATCCTCCCCAATGGATGCCACCAGCACCGTGCTGTTGGCCGTGGTCACCATCCCCCAGCCCACGCCGTGCAGCAGCCGGAACAGCAGAAGCAGCGACACGCTGCCGCTCAGGGCATAGCCCAGAATGGAGAAGGCTACGATAACAAGCGCCGCGGTCAGGATTACCTTTTTCCGCTTAATATTGATGTAATAGCCCACAAAGGGACGGGTCAGGATGGCTGTGACGGAGAAAGCCGTCGCGGCAAATCCCGCCAGCTCCACACCGCCGCCCAGAGCCAGCACATATTTGGGAATGGTGGGGGTAAGAATGTGAAAACTGAACGCCGTAAGAATATTGCACAGGAAAACCAGAGTATAATTGCGATTCCAGATTGAATTTGTTTTCATAATACTCACCTTCTCACCCTTTGTCAAGAAGATGACAGGCCACGAGATGATTTCCGCTTACCTCATGCATCTCCGGCTGTCTGGCGAAGCACACCTCCATGGCATGGGGACAGCGGGCCGCAAACCGGCAGCCGGGTTTCGGGTTGATGGGCGAAGTAATCTCTCCGGCAATGGTCTGGATTTCCTGGGCTTTTTCCAGATCGATGGTGGGAACGGATGCCAGCAGCGCCCGGGTATAGGGATGGGCGGGATTGGCAAACAGATCCTCCGTTTCGGAGTACTCTACCAGGTTGCCCAGATACATCACGGCGATTTTGTTGGAGATATGCTTCACCACGGACAGATCATGGGTGACGAAGATATAGGTCAGCCCCAGCTGCTCCTGCAGATCCTGCATCAAATTCAGAATCTGTGCCTGGATGGAAACATCCAGTGCGGAAACCGGCTCATCGCAGATGATGAAATCCGGCTTCAGAATCAGTGCCCGGGCGATGCCGATTCTCTGACGGCGGCCACCGTCCAGTTCGTTGGGGTAGGCATTTTCAAAGCGGGTATCCAGGCCCACTGTTTCCATCATTTCCCGAACCTTGGCTTCGGCTTCCTTTTTCTTCATGCCGTCGATCAGCAGGGGCTCCATAATGATCTGCTTTACCGTCATGCGGGGATTCAGAGAGGAATAGGGATCCTGGAAGATCATCTGCACTTCCTTCATAAAGTCCCGGGTTTCCCGCTTGGACAGGTGGGTGACATCCCTGCCCTTGAAAAGGATGGCGCCGTCAGTGGCATCCAGCAGATGCTGGATGGTTCTGCCCAAAGTGGACTTGCCGCAGCCGGACTCGCCCACAACTCCCAGCGTTTCCCCCTTCTCCACGGAGAAGGACACATCGTCCACGGCGTGCAGCAGTCCTGCCTTGGTTTCAAAATACTTTTTCAGGTGCTTAACTTCAAGTATTGTATTCATAGATTTTACCCTTCAACATGAAATAGGCAGCGAACCAGGTGACCGTCGCCGATGTCTTTCAGCGCCACCGTCTGCCGCGTGCATTCTTCGCAGCATTTGGGGCATCTGGGCGCAAAAGCGCAGCCCTCCGGCAGCTTGGTGGGATCGGGCATCAGGCCCTTAATGGGTTCCAGACGATGCTTGCTGTGGCTGCTGATGTCCGGAAGCGCCCGGAAAAGGCCGATAGTATAGGGATGGGCTGGATGCTTGAAGATCTGCTGCAGCGTGCCCTTCTCGATGATCTGACCGGCGTACACCACCGCCACCTCATCACACATCATGGCAATGACGCCCAGATCATGGGTAATCATAATGTTGGAGGTGTTCTGCTCCTTTTTCAGCTTGTTGATCAGCTGAAGAATCTGCGCCTGAATGGTGACATCCAGCGCCGTGGTAGGCTCGTCCGCGATCAGCAGCTCCGGATTGCAGGCCAGGGCGATGGCGATGACAATACGCTGTTTCATGCCGCCGGAGAACTGATGGGGATATTCGTCAAAGCGCTCACCGGGAATGCCCACCATTTCCAGCTTATCCACCGCACGCATCCGGGCCTCTGCCCGGCTGATTTTGTTGTGGTTCAGAATAGCCTCGGTGATTTGGCTGCCCACGGTTTCAATGGGATTCAGGGAGGTCATGGGATCCTGGAATATCATGGACATCTGACTTCCCCGGAGGCTGGTGCGCTTCTTGGGGGACATCCGGAAAACATCGGTGCCGTTGTATTCCACCTCGCCGGCGATCACCTTTGCAGGGGGTTCCGGCAGCAGACCCATAATGGTCAGGGCAATGGTGGTCTTTCCTGCGCCGGTTTCTCCCACCAGGCCAATGGTCTTGCCCCGCTCCAGGTCAAAGCTCACATCGCGAACCGCTTTAACATCGCCGTCCTCGGTGCTGTAATTCACCGACAGATTCCGGATTGAAAGAATCATATCCTTTTTTTCCATAGCTTATCTACCTTTCAGACGGGGGTCCAGAGCATCCCGCAGACCATCGCCGATCATATTCAGGGAAAAAACAGTGAGCATGATAATCATGCCGGGCGCCAGCACCAGGTAGGGGAAGTCCCGGATGTAGCCGCGTCCCTCAGACAGCATCTTGCCCCATTCCGGCATGGGTGCCTGGGCGCCCAGACCCAAAAAGCTCAGGGTGGAGGCATTCAGAATACCGCCGGCCACGCCCATAGTAAACAGGACAATGAGGGAGGAAGATATGTTGGGCAGAATGTACCGGAACATAATCCGGAAATCACTGGCCCGGGAGGTTCTTGCCACCTCGATGTACTCCTTGTCCCGCTCGGAAATCACCATGGCCCGGACCAGCCGGGAAACGCCAGGAATCGCGCCCAGGGACAGCGCCAGGATCATGGAGATCACGCCGCCGCCAAACACGGCCGCCAGCACGATAGACAGCAGGATGGAGGGGATGGACAGGAATATGTCCATAATACGCATCAGTATATTATCGGCCTTGCCGCCGTAGAAGCCGGCCAGCATACCGATGAATACAGCGATGGCGGTGCCAAGCACCGTAGTGCTCACGCCGATGGACAGGGAGATCCGGGCGCCGTAGATCATACGCACCAGATTGTCCCGGCCCAGATAGTCCGTGCCCATGGGGTGCTCCCAGCAGGGCTTGGTAAACTGGATCTTGTAATTCTGAACATCGTAGCCTCCCGGTGCGATCACGTTGGCAAACACCGCGCAGAGAATAAGCACGCACAGAAAACATAATCCGAATACCGCCAGCCGGTTGCGGCGATATCTTCTCCATAAGCGGGTCAGGTCAGTGTCAATATGCTTTTTGCTCTTCATGCTACCTCACCCGTCTCTTTCTTTTTGGATTTGCAGCCCATCTTCTTGTAGTAGGACTTGATCCGGGGATCAATGTAGGCGGAACCAATGTCCGTCAGCAGATTGCAGAGAGATACAAACACACAGATCACCAGCACGCCGCCCCGGATGATGGGGTAGTCCCGGGCATTGATGGCGCCCAGCAGATAGGTGCCCATGCCGGGAATGGAAAACACGTTTTCCACAACCACGGCGCCGCCCAGAATGCCGCCGACGCCGTTGCCCACCTGGGTGATGATGGGGATCATGGCATTCTTAACTGCGTGGTTCATAATGACCTTGCTTTCCTTAGTGCCTTTGGCACGGGCAGTCCGCACATAGTCCTTGCGGATCTCGTCCAGCACCGTGGAGCGGGACATACGGAAATTGGCAGCCGCGCCGCCAAGCCCCAGGGTCACCACCGGCAGAATAATGGACTTGAACCCCTCAAAGCCGGTGGCGGGCAGTACCTTCAGCCGCCAGGCAAAAATCAGGGAAAGCTCCAGCGCAAACCAGAAGGAGGGCATGGAAGTAAAGATTACCGCAAACACATTCGCGGCGTTGTCCACCAGGCTGTACTGCTTTACCGCAGACAGGATGCCCAGCGGAATGCCAATCAGCAGGCTGAGCAAAACACCCAGAGAGCCAATCAGCAGCGTCACAGGAACGCGCTTGGCGATTTCATCCATGACGCTCAGGTTTGTTTTATAGGATGTACCCATGTCAAACCGAAAAATCAGATTGTACAGATAATCGCCGAACTGCTTGAAAAACGGCTGGTCAAGGCCCATGATATGCCGCTGCGCTTCAATCTGCTCATCCGTAGCAGTGAGTCCCAGAACCTGCCGGGCCGGATCTCCGGGGGTCAGATACAAAAGAACAAAGATGAACAGGAGAACGCCAAAAATGACGAAGATCATCATTCCGATTCTTTTTAAGATGTACCTAGTCATATTGTCTCCCAATAAAAGTCTTATATTTTCCGAAGGGTTTTGAAGATTTGTGCTGTGGGGTTTCCACCACAGCACAAACGGTGATTATACAGTTGCTGTATCAGCCCTCAAAGTAGGCATCTGCCAGCAGGAAGGTGCAGTTGCCGCCGTTGATGGTGACGCCCTGGAGCTTCTCGCTGCAGGTCATGTAGCTGATGGGGTAGCAGACAGGCACGGACATGGCATTCTCCAGCTCCAGGCGAATTGCTTCCTTGACCAGCCTGTTGCACTCGTCCACATCGGTGGTAGCCAGGGACTTGACGTACAGGTCATTGATGGCCTCATCGCACTCCACCAGAGGCCATGCGCCCCAGTTGGGAACCATGTCAGGGCTGCAGTTCTTCAGATAGCCGGGAGCGTAGCCCACGGAGGTACAGCCGATGGCGGCATACATATCGTCCTCTTCGCCGGCAATCAGGGTGGGAACGGCAACGTTGCTGTCCAGGTTAAAGATTTTGACCTCAATACCGATCTTTGCTAGGTCGTTCTTCACACACTCCAGAATGTGAACCTCAGCGGGAGTCGTGTCGGAGTAGATGGTCAGCTTTAGCCCCTCGGGGTAAGCGGACTTGGACAGGTATTCCTTGGCCAGCTCGATATCGTAGGGATACATGGGATTCTCGTCGTAAGCAGGATCGTAGGCGCCGTTGTTATTGGCAATCTTCTGGTTGGCGACAGTAGCGGAGCCACCATAAGCAACAGCGATGATCGCTTCCTTGTCAATGGCGCAGTTGATGGCTTTGCGGACGTTGACATCCCGCATGGGCTCACTGCGGAAGTTGAACCAGATGTTCTTGACCAGAGCCGCGGGCATCTCCATGGTCTTCAGACCGGAAACGGAGCCGCTCTGAATACGGGCGATATCCATATTGTCGGGGCCGGTGACCCAGTCGATGTTGCCGTTCTCCAGCTCGATCTGAGCCTGAGAGCTCTCGGCGATCAGAACGGTCTCCACGGTCTTGATGGCGGGAGCGCCGCCCCAGTAATCCTCATTGGCTTCCAGCTTGGCGCCAACGCCGGAGGTAAAGGAAACGAACTTATAGGGGCCGGTGCCCACGGGATTGTTGGGATAGTTGTCGCCCAGCTCCTCGGCAGCCTTCTTGGAGCAAATGGAGTACATCTGGTCGGTCAGGGTGATGAACGCATCGGAGCCGGCACGCTTGAGGGGGATCTCCACCTTGAAGTCGTCCAGCTTCTTCATATTGTCGAAGTCAAACAGGGATTCGCCCTCGCCGCCCACGGCGGTCTTGCCTCTGTAATCCCGGAGGGAGAAGATGACCACATCCGCATTCAGGTCCTCACCGTTGGAGAACTTGACGCCCTGACGGATCGTCAGGATGACGGACATATTGTCGGCGCCCCACTCCCAGTCCGTAGCCAGACCGGCATACAGGTTGCCGGCCGCGTCCAGATTCAGCAGGGTTTCATACACATTGCGGCAGATCAGAGCGGAAGACACGTTATAGCCAGAGGTATAGGGGTCAAAGCCGGGAGCATCCATGTTCACGGCAACGCGCAGATCGGTTTTACCCTGAGGCGCGGGCGTGGTTTCACCGGACTCGGTGCCGGTCTGTCCCCCATTATCGGTGGGAGCGGCGGTCGGTGCGGGGGGTTCGGTCTTGCTGCCGCAGCCGGTTAGAAGGCCTAGCAGCATCGCTGCACAAAGCAAACAGCAAACTAATTTCCGTTTCATTTTCATCCTCCTAAAATTTGGTTTCATATGGGCAAACGTTTGCCTTACTTCATTTATATAGCAAAGCTTCTTTTTTGTCAAGTATGCAAAATAATTAAAAATTATACTGGGTTTTTATTGACATTTCTCATACATATGTGGTATTGTTTAGATGGACCAATTGGAAGGTCGCAAAAAGTAATGCAATTTTGTTGCATAATCTTCTAAAACGAACGGAGGATTCACCCGTGGAAACAACAGCATATGATCGCAGATGGGACACGCTGGTCGCCCCCAAAGAAAAGGATCAGCCGGCACATTCTTTAAAAGAGGGACTGATTTTTTCCGGCAACAACAGTTTTGATGTCAACCGGCTGATCTGCAGCGAATACGGTCAGAAAATCATCGACGGAATGGAGCCTTTCTTCCTGAGCACCGATCCCATGGACCCCAAGGTTGTGGCGTATTGGCGGGAAAAGGGTCTGAAAAAGGAAATGGTTCGGGGTGGTCCTCAGGAATGGAATATGTGGACCATCTTCACTCCCGTTTCCGTGGAGCTGCCGGAGAACGCCGGGCGGAAGTACCCCTTGGTATTCGGTCTGCACGGCGGAGATGCCGGTGAGTTTGCCGGCGAGCCCATTTTCCTGGCCGAGTCCACCGGCTATGCCCGGAAGGCCGCCGAAGAGGAGTTCATTCTGGCCATGCCCGAGGATCATGACGCCGAGCCCATTATGAATCTGTACAACTACCTGATAGAGCACTACCCCGTGGATCGTTCCCGGGTCTATGCCACCGGGTATTCCGCCGGCAGCGACCGATCCGTCCGGGTATGCCTGCGGCATCCGGAGATCTTCGCCGGTATGCTCATCGGCGCCGGTGTCCCCTTTAACCTGATTGATGATGAAAAGGAAATCATCAACACGGAAAAATACAAGATGCCCATGATCGCAATCGGATGCCTGTCCGACAAGGGAAATCACACGCCATTTTACAGCACCAACTCTCTGGACCACCCCACCTCTCCCTTTATTGAGAAGCTGCTATGCGCCGAGGGCAAAATGCGCTGGATCAACCGGATCTTCCGGGTGAATCATATCCCCTATTACTCTGTGGAGGAGAACCGGGACTATGTACTGACCCAGGGCACACCCGCCGAGAAACGCATCGGCATGAGAGCCCAGCGCTCCAAGGTCTGGGAGTGGGCAGGCAAAAAGCATTACTGTCTGGACTATACCGATGCGGAGGGCATCGACAGCGTGCGCTATATCTTTATTGAAGATATGCCCCATTTCGAGCCTGTCGATATGATGGATCTGGCCTGGCCCTTCCTGAAGCGCTTCTCCAGAAATCCCGGGGACGGCTCCCTTGTATGCTCCGAGCCCGAGTTTGACCGGTAAATCCAAAAATGGAGAGAATGTCTCATGTCTACTATCACTTGGATTGATGATATTGCCGCAAAGCTGTCGCAGGGCGTTATGTACGCCGCCATCCCCATGATCGGACAAAACTTTGCCGCGGGAAATATTCTCAGAACGCGGCAGATCGTATGGTATACCCTGGCGTTGTCTGCCGTGTCCTGCTCAGCTATTTGATAGGGGTAACGCTGCAGCTTAGATTTTACGGCTTTGTGCTGGGATACAGCCTTGCCACCTTTGCCAACGGACTTCCGTCCATGTGGGCATTCCTCAGGGGGGAACTGGGGAAACCGGCAGACTGTAATCTGATTCCCAATAGGATATGTGGAGGGAGTTATGAATAAGAAATGCTTCAAAGCCACGGATTACAACGCCCCGTTTATTGAACAACGGGCAGACCCGTTTGTCTGCCGCGGACCGGATGGAATGTATTACTTTACGGCGTCCGTCCCGAAGTATGACCGAATTGTCCTCCAGCGGGCAGCCACCATAGACGGTTTGCGCCGGGCGGAGGAGATCACAATTTGGAGAAAACACGAATCCGGTCCCATGAGCAAGCATATATGGGCCCCGGAGCTTCACTGGATGGACGGCGCGTGGTACGTCTATTTCGCGGCCAGCGAGGTGAAAAACCGGTGGAAGCTGCGGCCGTATGTGCTTCGGTGTGCAGGAAACGATCCGCTTACGGACCCATGGGAAGAGCTCGGTATGCTTCAGCCAAAGGACGATGACAAATTCTCTTTCCGGGATTTCTCTCTGGACGCAACGGTGTTTTGCCACAGGGGAGAAAAATATGTAGTTTGGGCAGAAAAGGTCAATAAGGGCAAGAAAATTTCCAATCTGTATATCGCCCAGATGGAAACGCCCTGGAAGCTGGCAACTGCCCAGGTGCTGCTTGCCAGCCCGGACTACGATTGGGAACGGGTGGACTTCTGGGTCAATGAAGGCCCGGCTTTTCTGATGCATAGGAATCGGATATTTTTGACCTATTCTGCCAGCGCGACCGGTTCCTGCCACTGCATGGGTATGATGAGTATTGACGATGACGCAGATCTGCTGGACCCCAGAGCATGGAAAAAGGAACGCCGTCCCGTGCTTTGCACCGATAGAGAAAAGGGCATTTTTGGGCCGGGACACAATTCCTTCGTAAAGGCGGAGGACGGGGTCACCGATTTGTGTTTTTACCACGCCAGAACGTATGATGAGATTATCGGGGATCCGTTGTACGATCCCAACCGTCATACCATGATGCTGCAGGTCACTTATGACAGTACCGGTATGCCGGTATTTGAGATTCCGAAGCAATAGCCAGTGGCTCGCAAAAAGAATCACGGCAATCAGCGGAACACTTTCAAATCAAAATAGTGCAAAAAGCTGTTCCCTTTTTCACAAGGCAGCGTTTTGTCCCAAACTGTTTTTAGAGGAAGCAGGCGAATCATGTGATAAAGCCTCCGGGGAAAACCCCAATGTCAGTAAGTTAAGCTGACGAATCCTCCTACCATCAGGAATGAGATGGTAGGAGGATTTTTTCGTAATAATTCAAAAAAGGGCTTGACAAATGTGTCATTTCGTGCGGCCATTTTGCTATCTGCGGATAGCAAAATGGCCCATGTAGTTAGAAGTGTGTTCCAGCACACCGAACTACAAGGAGGCGTATTTATGAAACCTAAAGTAATGTATTTATGAAACCTAAAGTAATAAAGAAAGCGTTAAAAGACACGATTCAAGCCATGACAGATTGCAGCTGGCTCTTTTCTGCAAGACCCGGTAAAGACAATACCCGCAATAGAAAGTTTCCTTTTCAAAAGGTGGTTTCCTCTATTCTTGCCTTTGGAAGCGGAACACTAAACCACGAAATTATGGATTTCTTTGGTTTTGACCCTTCTGTGGGTACTTCCTCAGCATTTATCCAACGACGAGCGACCATTCTCCCTGAAGCGTTTGCATGCCTATTTCAGCACTTTACGGAAAAGGTAGATGAAGTTTTAAGATATTGCGGTTTTCGACTTCTTGCCGTTGACGGCTCTGATTTGCAGATTGCAGCCAATCCGGATGCCCCGGATTCCTATTACCCGGGCGTTAATGGGCAGAAAGATTATAGTCTGCTGCATATTATCAAGATGCCAACGGGGCCATTACCCGTCTTACCGTCAATGACTTTGCCAGCGCTGCCGAATTTCAGCGCTGGAAAGACTGGATGGATATGGAGCATCATATTGAAGAAAAGCAGGATCACATTTACCGGAATCACACGGTATGCTTTCAAGGCTATGAAGACCTTACTCATTCTGTTGCAGATGAGGCTGCTGCCTGGGAGCAACAGGAAGCTGGCCAGAGACAGGAGCAGGCACATAGGAATCTGCTTCTGCAGGTGCGATCTGTTTTGACAGAAACCCAGTACAGACGAGCTTGGATGTACTATGCTGAAGGCAAGGATACATACGAAATCGCTCAAATTGAAGGCACCTGCCATCAGGCAATTTTCTAGTCCTTGAATGCTGCGCAAAAAAAGATTTTTCGTAAGCTTAAAAAGGCATAGACAAAACAGCATAACACCGGCGATTTATGAAGGGTTGCTTCGTAACCCTTCTCTGAATCTTGAAAACTGAATATTCGTGGTAATTGAAACATTAAACTACAAGCAGCACATCAGGAGTGACGCCGGGACGATGGGTTTCGAGAGGAGGTGGTAATTGGAAGCCCATCTGAGCGATTCAGCACAGCCGTAACGCCCGCTTTGGCAAGCGGGTATGCCGTGACCTTGTAGTGGTTAAAGATACTTGCTCACGCTC